>BNJS01003425.1_pt1 | contig 104025 bp, 97 predicted proteins | sample 8540461 | NCBI WGS metagenome assembly BNJS01 (sample SAMD00202454, study PRJDB9452) | human saliva metagenome | isolation source: human saliva | place: Japan
TCAGTTACGTATTGCTGGAGCCGAATCGCATGCCCGGTGCCGACCAGGACACGAGCCACCTGCGGGCCCTCCGGTCCCCACGCGGCAGATCTTGATGACGGCGCCCGTGGTGGCCGCTCCAGTAGAGCCTCGTCGATGTCGGCGGCCAGGTCATGCCAGGACTCCGGCGGCGCCGCCCGCGGATCTGCCTCGGGTGCCTCGGGGGCCTGGAGTATGGCGGGGTCGTGCGGCGGAGTCCCTGATGATCCGCGTGCTGACGCCGCCGCCCCTCCAGACGCCCACTGCGGTGCCGACGGTGAGCATCCCGGCCGCGAGGGCGTCGTAACCGCGCCTGGGTATGAGCGGCAGGGAGGCGGGCCAGGCGCTCGTCGCGGTCGCGCCCCCACTGCGCGATGGCGGCGCGGCGCCCACAGGCGGCCGAGGGAGGCGAGGCGGCGGGCGGCGGGCCAGGGAGCGGACGACCAGGGTGTCCAGGCCGGGCTGATCGAAGAACACCTTCTGCGCTTCCTCGGAGATGGCCCCGCCCATCGCGTCCGCCCTGGCGCGGGCCCATTGGCGCGCGCCTCGGGCAGGAACTGGCGTCGGCGGCCGCCTGACCGCGATGGTGGCGGCGATCCCGGGGATGATGGGCGCCAGGCGCAGGCGCAGGAGATGCCGGGGTACGCCTGGGGACCCGGCGCAGGGAGTGGTAGCGGCGGCGTCCGCGGCGCGGGGTGCGCGCCCGTCGCTTTGCGGCCATGTGCTCCCTTCCCTCGTGGTGCGTCAATGCCAACTCTAGGGCCTCGGGGCCCGGGCGTCCCCGCTTTCCGCGCGCTGGCCCGGGCTGTGCGCAGGACCACCGCCCCACCATCGACACACATACCCCCTGGGTGTATATTGGTCCCATGAGCGGCACGAACACGCACGGACACCCCGGCTACTGCGCGGACACGGCGCGCTACCTCGCGCGCCTGCGCCGCATCGAGGGCCAGATCCGGGGCCTGCAGCGCATGGTCGCCCAGGACGAGTACTGCATCGACGTCCTCACCCAGGTCTCCGCGGTCCAGTCCGCGCTCGACTCCGTGGCCATCGCGCTGCTCAGGGACCACATGAACCACTGCGTGGCCGCCGCCGCCCGCGAATCCGACGAGGCGGGGGCCGCCAAGGTCGAGGAGGCCGCCACGGCCATCGCCCGCCTCATCAAGTCCTGACCCACTCGAACCGACAACCCACAAGGAGAGAGCACAATGAGCACTGACATCGACCGCACCATCGAACTGTCCGTCAAAGGGATGACGTGCGGGCACTGCGTCATGAGCGTCACCGAGGAGCTCGAGGAGATCCCGGGCGTGAAGAACGTCGAGGTGATCCTCAACCCGCAGGGGGCCTCGAAGGTCACCGTCCTCACCGACACCCCCCTCGACGACGCGGCCCTGGCCGACGCCGTCTCCGAGGCGGGCTTCGAACCGGGCCGGATCGCCTGGGACTTCTAGCCGAGGGGCCCGCGCCACGCGGGCGCCCGGCCTGATCGGGGCCCGCCCCGCGGCCGCGCCCCCAGAACGGATGACACGCGCACTATGACTACTACGACCACCGGACCCCGCCCGCGGCCGCGCCCCAGAACGGATGACACGCGACTGCGACTACTACGACCACTGACCCGCCGCGGCGCATGCCCGCGGCCGCCACCCGCACCGGCCAGGACGCCCCCGTATCGGGAGGGCGCGCCGGACCGCGCGCGAACTCGCCCCGCCGACTCACCATCAGCGCCCCCCTGGGCCTCTTCGCGATGGCGGTGTCGATGGTGCCCGCATGGCAGTTCCCGGGCTGGCAGTGGGCGGTCGCCCTCGCCTCCGTCCCCGTGGTGACGTGGGGGGCCTGGCTCCTCCACCGGGCCGCGTTCGCCGCGGGGCGCCACGGTCTCGACCACGATGGACACCCTGGTCTCCCTTGGGGTCGTCGCCTCGACCCTGTGGAGCTGGTGGGCGCTGCTGCTGGGCGGCGCGGGCGAAGTGGGGATGCGGATGAGCATGTCCCTGATCCCCCGCGCCTCCCACTCGGGCCACGCCGAGATCTACTTCGAGGGCGCGTGCATGATCGTCGTCTTCCTGCTGACCGGCAGGTGGATGGAGGCCCGCGCCCGCTACCGCGCCGGCGACGCCCTGCGCGCCCTCCTCGAGCTCGGCGTGACGGAGGCGACGCTGGTCGAGCAGGGCGCCGACGGCGGGCGCATCGAGCGCACGGTCCCCGCCTCGTCCCTTGCGGTCGGCGACCTGTTCCTGGTGCGCCCGGGCCAGAAGGTGGCGACCGACGGCGTCGTCGTCTCCGGGGCGTCCGCCATCGACGCCTCCCTGCTGACCGGCGAGTCCGTGCCCGTGGACGTGGGCGAGGGGGACGCTGTCACCGGCGCCACCGTCAGCACGTGGGGCGCCCTCACCGTGCGCGCCACCCGGGTCGGCGCCGACACGGCCCTGTCGCAGATCGGCCGCATGGTCGCCGAGGCGCAGGCCGGCAAGGCCCCCGTCCAGCGCCTCGCGGACCGGATCTCCGGGGTCTCGTGCCCGTCGTCATCGCCGTCTCCCTGCTCACCGCCATCGGGTGGCTGGGCGTCGGGGCCGCCTCCCGTCGCCCCTCACCAGCGCCGTCGCCGTCCTGGTGGTCGCGTGCCCGTGCGCACTGGGCCTGGCGACGCCGACCGCGCTGCTCGTGGGGTCGGGGCGCGCCTCGCAGCTGGGCGTCGTCATCCGCAACGCCGAGGCCCTGGAGCGCACCCGCCGTGTCGACACGGCCCTGCTGGACAAGACGGGACGGTGACCACCGGGCCGCATGTCCCTGAATCGGCGCTGGGCGGCACCGGGGTGGCTGACTCGGAGCTGCTGCGCGTGGCTGCGGGGGCGGAGGCGGCCTCGGAGCACCCTCGCCCGGGCGATCACGGCGGGAGCGGCCGAGCGCGGCATCGCCCCGCAGCCACGTCCGCCTTCACGAAACCAGGCGGGGCTGGGGTGTGCGCCGTCCTCGACCTCCGAGGCGGGGAGCTGGCGCTCGTGGGCCGCGCCCGTGGCTGAGTCCCTGGCGTCTCCATCGACGGGGCCCGGCCGACCGCCTCGCGCGACGCCGAGGCCTCGGGCGCCTGGCGGTCGTCGCCGCCGTCGTCGAGGACTGAGCGCGTCCTGCCACCGTCCAGCCCGCGGCGGGCGGCCGCGCGGAGCGCCGACGCCGGGCAGCGCGGAGCGCCGACGACGGGACTGCGCCGCGCCACCACGGTGACGATGAGGACGTGGGCGCGAATGACCTGCGCCCCTCGTGCGTGCGGCGCGTGGAGCGCAAGCTCGGGAAGCTCCCCGGCGTGTCCGCCTCGGTCAACCCTGGCCACCGAGTCCGCGCGCATCACCCTCACCCGCCCTTACTCCGACCAGGAGCTGGAAGGCGTCGTCGGGGCAGCTGTACCAGCGCCGTGACCTCCCGCGTGGAGGATCGGGGGCCCGGCCGGCAGCGCGGGCACTCTCCCGAGTGGACGCCGCAGGGACGGCCACCGACGCAGGCGCCTCCGCGCCGACACCGTGGAGATGCAGCCGAGGCGCCGCCTCCCTTCCGATGACGCCGGGTGGCCATCGGGCGCTGCTCGCACGCCAGTCGGGCGCCCGAAATCCGCGGGCCCGGGACGCCGCTGCAGCCGGACCAGCGCCCGACGCCGCTGCGGATCGTCCTGCCCGAGCGCCCCACGCACGGGTCCTGGGGGTCCTGGTCGCGCGCGACACCGTCAAAAGCTGACCTCCCGCGCCGCCATCGCCCAGTCGCAGCTCCCTGGGAATCGAGCCCGTGCTTCTCACCGGCGACAACGAGGCGGCCGCGCGCCACGTCGCCTCCCAAGTGGGCATCGACCGCGTCATCGCGGGCGTCCTGCCCGACGGGAAGCGGGCGGCGGTCGCCGAGCTGCAGGAGCGCGGCGCCGTCGTGGCCATGGTGGGCGACGGCGTCAACGACGCGGCCGCACTGGCGCAGGCGTCACTGGGGATCGCGATGGGCTCGGGCACGGACGTCGCCATCGAGGCCTCCGACATCACCCTGGCCGGATCCGACCTGGCCAGCGCGGCCACGGCGATCCGCATCTCGCGGCGCACGCTGCGCGTCATCAAGGAGAACCTGTTCTGGGCGTTCTTCTACAACGTCGCGATGGTGCCGCTGGCCATCGCGGGACTGCTCTCCCCCATGCTCGCCTCCGCCGCCATGGCGTGCTCGTCGGTGTTCGTGGTCCTCAACTCCCTGCGCCTGCGCTCGGCGTCATGAGCTGCGGGCCCGCTCCCGTCCGTCTTCAGCATCCGCTCCCCCTGGTGCCGCACACAAGGGAAGGAATTAGGTAACACGGGGCCGCACATAAGGGGCTTGATTCGCCCCTTGTGCGGCGCGTGTTTCGTAAAATCGGGGTCCTTGTGCGTAACCCGAGCGAGGGCGCGCGCTCAATCCCCCAGCTCGGGAACGCCAGTGCGCGGTGCCAGCAAGACACGCAGAACAGCCTGCGATTTTACTATTTATTTACAATCTCTAGACGGATCAACGTAGTATGGGGGCCATCCACGAAGAGCAGGACGCGTCATGAAGCCACTACGCATATGGCTCGCTGTAGCCGGAATCGTCGCCATTGGAGACCAGGCGTTCTTCGGTCGTCCTCAGCCTATTCCTCCTCTCCTCCTACGGATCGGGCATCGCCGCCTCCTTCCTCACTGCCACGTCGGTCGCGCGCCTGGCGCTCATCCTGGTCGGCGGTTGGGCCGCGGACCGGTGGTCGCCCTACCGCTGCATCCAGTGCGGGCCTGGTCCTGCGCATCGCCTCCTTCCCTCATCGTGGGGCCTGGACCCTGGGAGGACCCAGTGTTCCGCTCCTGTCATGCGGCGTGCGTCATCCTTCGGGCGGGCGACGGCTCTCACCTGCCTTCGCTCAGGGGCGCTGCTGAAACGGCTCACCGACCACGGGACTTCTCCGCACCATCTCCTGGGTCCAGGTCATCACCAGTGTCGCCACGGGGCTCGCTGGCGCGACCAGCGGCTTCAGCTTCGAGGCCGTCCCCTTGCACACCCTGTTCTTCTCCTTCGCGCTGCTGGCGCTGGCCGCGTTCGCACTGTTCCACGCGATACCGGCCACCCCCTCGGAGCGCCGGCGAGCCGACCATGCCTCGCGTGACCCGTCCCCTCCAGCACGACCGCCTCGCCGAGAACCGTCACGACGGCAAACGGCGGAACGGTCGCCGTTGACTCCTCACGGCCCTTCTGATCGACGCGTCGTTATCGGGGGCGTTGAACATCGTGCCCCGCGCGCCACCTGAACTGGGCTGGGGCGGCGGGAGCTTCGGCGCGGCGTGGTGCCCAGCTGCCCTCGGCGGCGTTCTGGGCGGAGTCATCGCATCGCGCATCCCGGCGGACCGTCTGGCGGTGCGCAACGCGGTCATCAACGGCGGGATCCTCGTTTTCGCCGCGCTCACCTGTGCATTGTACTTCGCGCTTCCGGAGCCGGTGTCGCTGGCACTGGTGGCCGCCCTGGGGCTGTGCGCGGGAGTGGCCGCGCCCACCTCGATCGGCGACATCTCGAACAACACGCCCCCCGAGTTCGCGGGCGCGTCACTCCGCGATCAACCCAGACCTACGGTTCAGCGCCCCTCGCCTATGCGGCATGCGGGTTCCTCATGGCCCGCTTCTCGACCGCAGCGCCCTTCCTGGTGGGTGCGGCGCTGCTCGCACTCGGAGGCGCGGTCAGGGCCGCCACGACCCCGAAACCGCAGTAGAACGCCTGAGCGACCGGGAAGCGTCCCTGCTGGCGCCGCCCGCCCCCGGCCTGGTGGAGCAGTACGCCCAGGCGCGCCAGGCGTCCCGGACCATCCGCCCGCGGGATCCCGCGCCCAATAAGCCGAGGCTGAGCCGGATCCACCGGCCCGCCCGGTTCACGAGGTGCGGCGCGCCACCTGGAAGCCGTTGCGCTCGAACACGAGCTCGTAGGTGTGCCCGTGGGCGTCGGTGGCCCAGCCGACGGCGGTGACATCGCGCCCGCCCCACACGTAGGAGTGCTGGTCGACGACCACGTACTCCGGCAGCGGATCCATGTCCTTCGCGGACCCCACCCAGTAGACCTCGTGGTCGGGCACCATGCGGGCCATGAGAGTTATGTCCGTCTCCACGGCGCTTCCGGCCGGGACAGCGGCCATCGCCTGGTGGGCGGCCTGGCCGCGGGCCGTCCTGGCCGAAGCCGGACGAGGTCAGCTGCCACATCGGCAGCAGCGGCGCGGTCGCGCCAGCGCGAGCAGCGGAGTCGCGACGCCGGCGCTGATGACGCCCGTGCCCCACCAGGAGCTGAGGCGCTCCGCGCGCCACGCGGCGGCCCCCGCCTCGTCGGCCAGGGCCCGGTCCTCGTCGGCGCTGCGCCGGTCGCGCCACTGGGCAGCGCGCCCGAGGACGTCCAGCAGGGCGGCGCTGGCGATGGGGACCAGGACCGCGTTGTAGTGCCACGAGCTCCACCCGTAGTAGAAGTCGACCGACCCCATGATCCGCCACGCCAGGGTCGGCACCACCAGCGCGAACCACGGGGACGCGGCCCCCACGACCCCAGCGCCCAGCACGCACACGAGGACAGTCGCGATCTTCACGGACGGGAAGGTGAGGATCTCGATGAGGGAGGGCCACACCTTGGCCGCGGCGGCGCCCCCTGCGGAGCTGCCCGCGCCCGTCGCGGACCCGTCCAGCGAGTACGCCCACGTGCCCGCGGGGTTGAGGGCGGGCAGGAGCACCTGGGTGAGAGTGACCACGAAGGCCACCCGGCGCCGAAGTTGCCGCGAAGCGCCAGGGGACTCACGCGAGCGCGCCGCCGCCCCTGATCGCGCCTGCACCAGGCGAGGACGAGACCGGCGACCGTGATCGTCGGCGGATCACTCTTTGACCAGGACCATGCCGTGCCACGCCACGCCATGGTGGCGCGAAGCGCGCCCTGGGCGAAAGCGACGCCGCCGTGGGCGAGCATGGGCGCGCGAGGCGATCTCGTGGAACTGCGCGCGCCGACGGCGCCCTGCAGGCTCCCAGCCCAGGCCTAGGCTGGAGCCGATGACGAATCTCGGCACTGCCCGCCAGTCGGGTCGCCGCGCGAGTCAGCGGGCCAGGCTGGACCAGGCGAGGAGGGCGTTCTGGACGATGAGCAGGGTCAGGCCGGATGGGAACATCGTGGTGACGGGCCCAGCAGGACCAGGATCGGGTGGGAAGTGGTCGCCGAGCAGGTTGAAGCCGGGCCCTTTGATGGGGACGATGGGACAGTGCCCTGAGTAGGATTTGGCGGCCTGTGAAGATGGCCCAGGTCCCAGCTGGGAGGCCATCATCCGCCACCGCCCGACGGAGTAGAGGGCAGCACACGCCCAGAGTGAGGCGCGACCACTAGGGGACGGCTGGTTCAGAGCGCGGCGGCCGATCGTTCCCCACTTGCCTCCTATGAGTCGGTCGTCCGCGTCCCTTCCCCGCCGCGTTCGCGGGCCGGGCGCAGGTAGGGCTGCCCGATCGCCTGCGCCCAGGGCCTCCCGCTGCCCGCGGCAGTGCCCCGCGGTGGAACGCCTGGCGGAGCACCCGCCATCACATTATCAGCCATGCGGGCGGAGCGGTTCCAACGAGCCGAGGGACCTGTCGGCGCCCGAATGCACGAAGTTGCAGGGATCTCGACCACCGAGAAAACCGGCGCACAGGACGTCGATGGTCATCGCGACCTCCAGGGCGTGACCTGTTCGGAGGGCATCGCCGCTTTGAGCGCCTCCCGCGTGATGCACCTCTGGTAGGACATCGGGTTGTGGGAGTCCCACCCGGTCTTGCGGCGGATCAGGGAGCGCGCGATGCGCTGGGCGCGGGCGTTCTGGGCCCTCCCCTCGCCGGGCGGCACGGAGGAGGCGCAGTCCGCCAGCCCAGAGTTGGATCGCCTGACCAGGGCGGTCGCCCTCGACGCCGACCTGCCCAGGTCCGAGAGAGATGGGCAGGTGGCGGGCGGGCTTTGTCTGCGCGGTCGCGCATGGCGGCCACCTTCACGCCCGTTTCGATGGCCGAGGCGCGGCCGCGTTCCACGGAGTGGCGCACGACGACGGCGCCGGCCGCCCGGGCGGCGCGGCCCGTGTCGTCGGCGGAGCCGTCGTCCACCACGATGAGCAGATCGACTCCTGGGATCGCGCGGCACGCCCGCACCGTCGCGGCCACGTCATGGCCGACGTTGTGCGCCGGTATGACGGCCGCGATCCTCTGGGGGGCCTTCCTGCCCGCAGCGCCTCGCGCATGGTTCACGGACAATATTGTAGGAGCGTTGGGCGCTGAAGGCCCGCTGTACCCCGACGTGGCTGATGAAGCTGAGTTTCAGCGGATCGTCACCTGGCGGGAAACGAGCCCCTGGCGGACACGGCGCTCATCGGCGGTGAGGGCGTCGGTGAGCTCCAGCGCGCGGGCGAGCGCCTCGGCCATGGCGACGACGCCTGGGGCCGCGTCAGCCGCCCCCACTCGCCGAGTTCGGAGACGGGGATCGATGCCGCAGGCGCGGAAGGCGCCGACGAAACGCGAGCCCTCGCCCACGTTCGCGCCTGCGTCAACGGCGAGGCGCGCCAGGGCCGTGAAGTAGCGCGGACCCGTCGACGGCGGTCACGTAGCGCACTGAAGTTGCGGTTCATCTCGCACCAGTAGGGCGCCGGGCACGCCGCGGGGACGGCCTCGGTGGGATGATCTCTCGCGGTTGCGCCCAGGGCGCGCCTGGTCTCGTCGTCGACCTCCTCGGAGGGGTCGAAACCAGTAGGGAGAGTCGTCCTCCAGCGAGATGGAGTGAAGCCCCTGGGGGTCCAGGATGCCTGGAGGCGCTCGGAGGGCCTCGCGCACGTCCACGGGGACGACGCCCTCAGCGCTCCTGTCCTTCGCCGCGATGGCGGCCAGGACGGCAGCGCCCGCGTCGGGAGAGGTCCGCGAGTTGAAGCGGAGTCTGCAGGGCGACCAGGATGCGCCCGTCGGGCGGATCATCGCGGGTGCCCGTCGGGCAGCAGGGTCACGAAAGTCGAACCGACGCCGCCGTGGGCCGCGTCGGTGCGCGCGGCGAGCGTGGCGCGATGATCTCGCGCATCGCGACCAGCCGACCTCCTTTGGCCATGCCCGTGAGAGCGCCACGAAGGGGGATCGGCCCGGAGGCGGCGAGTTTGGCGGGATCGGTGACCTTCTCGCGGCGACACTTTACACCCATGGGGGCAATCGTAGGGTTCCACCTGCCTGGCGAGGCGGGGCCGCCCGCGAGGCGGGGCCGCCGGGCGGCGGTGCGTCCTGCGCTCCACCCGCCCCGCGCCCAGTGCGCGCAAGCGGATACTCTGCACATCAATTGTTTTCGAGTGAGATTTTTCGATATATCTCAATCCACCTCTGTGCATTAAGATAGGGTTCATGATCCCGCTGAGATTCACTTTCAGGAACCACCGGTCCTTCCGCGACGAGGCGGTCTTCGACTCACGCGCCCACCCTGAAGGAGAGGCTGAGGCCTCTGAGGGGACGCGCTGCCGATCCATCCACCACGTCATGGCGTGCACGCGCGAACGCGTCGGGCAAGTCGAACGTCTCGATGCCCTTCACTACGCGCCTCATCGCCATCAAGAGTTCCGCGAGCACGTGGCTGGGGACCCCTGAGTTCCCGAGGGCCCCTTCGCGCTCGCCCCGCGCGCGCCTCGAGCGACCCGAAGCGAGTACGGAGCTGGAGTTCGTCCACGGGACCGCCGCTATCTCTACCGATTCTCCACCGACGCCGAGGATCCGGGACGAGAGCCTCGCGTCGTCGGGAAGCAGCGGTGGACAACCCTCCTAAGCGCACCCAGGACGGGAAGGTCGCACGAGTGCGTGGGCTGACGCAGTCGCACGGCGCGAACTCGCGCCCCCGCGCGCCGCTGAAATGGACCATGAGGTCCTCGCGCCGATCAGGCGGGACCTCGTGGAGAGCTTTCGACGTGTACCGCGTCGGGGACCTGAGGTGAGGGCGCGCCTGGCGCGGATCGTCGACCTGCTCATCGAGGCGGACCCGAAGTTCGACGAGCTCGTCGCCCTCGCCCGGACCGCCGATACGGGCATCACCCGCATCCGCGTCGAGGAGCACGAGGCGCCTGAAGAGGTTCGCAGAGTGTTCCGCGCGTTCATTCAGCAGATGCAAGGGAACGCCCAGGAATCGACGGACACCGAAGGTGCCCCGGGTCAGCAGACCGGAGCGGAGGACGCGCGCCTGGCCCGCGAGTTCATCGCCCGCAACCTGGCCTTCACCCACGGCCGGGAGGGGGCGGACCTGCGCGAGCGCGACGAGTCCACGGGGACGATGGCGGTGGCTGGCCCTGGGCACCGCGGTCCTCGACGCCCTGAGGAACGGCAGGGTGCTCGTCGTCGATGAGCTCGGCGCAGCCCTGCACCCCGATCTCTCCCGGATCATCGTCGACTGGTTCGAGGACCCCGATGTCAACGCCACCGGCGCGCAGTTGATCTTCACCAGCCACGACATGTCCCTGATGGGCGCGGGCAGCGGCGAGCTGGCGAAACGCGAACAGGTGTGGCTGGTGGAGAAGGACGCGGAGGGTGTCTCGGAGCCATCAACCTGGGCGCGAGTTCGCCCTGCAATCGAGGAGCAATCGCCCGACGAGCCTGAGTGGGGCGTTTCAGCGGTGCCCTACACTGTCCCCTCCCTCATCCACAGCCTGCTCGACCGGAAGGGGGAATGAGGGGCAGTGGGAAGTCGGAGGAGCAGACCCCGAAAGCAGCGGAAACGCCAGCGGCTCCCAAGGTACCTGGTGGTGACCGAGGGCGTCACCGAGCAGGAGTATCGTGAGCGCCTGCGCCAGCGCATCCGCAGCCGCCACGTCGCCCTCGACATCCAAAGTCGGCGGCGGAGAGCCCCGCGGGTGTTGAAGGTCTGAGACGTCGCCCGCTCAGGGGACTACGACGGCGCCGTCATCGTCGTCGATATCGATCAGCACGCCGCACTCGACACCGTTCTCACCGAGTGCCGGAGCAGCGGCATCACCGCCATCGTCACGAACCCGTGCTTCGAACTGTGGTTGCTCTGGCACAGCGAGGACCAACGCGCCCACACCGAACCCAGGAAGGCGGGCGAACGGTTGCAGTCGCCGAAGCACGTCATTGAGACGGGGACGGGAAGCACTTGACCGGGCTGTTCCCCATCGACGGTTACACCGCCGCGCTGACCGGGCGCGGCGGGCGGGAACGGCTGGAAGCAGCGGCGCGGCCCCAATCCCTCCTCAGCGATGCCCTGGGTTGATCGGCCTGCTGGAGAACGGGCCGCAGGAGTAGCGCCCTGTCGCGCACGGGCTACGCACGAGTCATGCCTCTGCGCCCGCTCTGCTTGAGCCCCCACCCTGGCGAGGCGGGCTGGCAGCTGGGCCTGGGCCTGGGCTGGGGTGGTCGTGTCCCGGCGCCCGTCCACCCGTGCCCCGCCCTGCGGCATCACCCGCCCGCGCCTGGCGTCGCGCCACAGGCGCTAGCGTTAGCATGAGTGTTGTGCGAAGGCGAGTGTACGAGGACCCTCCCCGACGACGGCTACCGGGTGCTGGTGGACCCTGTAGCCCAGGGCGTGCGGGGACGAGCTGGACTACGACGAGTGGGCGAAGGACGTCGCGCCGTCGGCGGACCGCACAAGTCGTGGCACCACGGAGATCACCGATAGCGCCTTCCGCCAGGAGTACGCCGCGCAGCTCGACGGGAACCGGCGTGGCGGCGCTGGCTCGAACGCTCGACCTGCCGGGTCACCCCTGTTGTTCGCGGCGAAGGACACCGCGCTCGCACGCGCACGTCCTCAAGGCGGCGAATCGAGGCGGCCGAGCGCCACAACCGCGGGGTGACCGGCGGCTCCACCTGCTCCGCGGACTGACTGCCGCCCCCTTCGCGCGCCGAACACCACGTGCCGGGCGGGCGGAGGGCGGCCCCGCCTCGGAACCCGCCGCAGACCCGCCTCCAGTCGCGGAGATGGCTCACCGCTCCCAGGCGCGGGCAGTGACCGGACTAGCGCGCTCGTACCCGGCGACGCCCTCGGCGGTGGGCTCGTCAGGTCGTCCGCGCCCCGGTGAACACGCGGGAGGCCAGGTAGTCCGGCAGGGACAGGCCGTGGGAGTCGGCGGCGTAGCGCGCCAGGACGGCGATGCCCCACGCTCCGCCTCGCCCGCGGTCTCCCCCACCGTCGTGGGGATCCCCAGCGAGTCGGCGAGGATCTGCTGGGCGACGCCCGGGGTCTTGAAGAGCCCGCCGTGGGCGAAGAGCCTTTCGAGGACCACGCCCTCGCCGCGCAGGACGTCCACCCCGACGCGCATCGGCGCGAAGACCGTCATGAGTTGGACGCGGAAGGCGTTCGCCAGGGGTGAAGGCGGCGTCCGGCGTGTGGGAACAGTGCGCGTGACTCCAGGCCGAGCAGGGGCTCGCGAAAGGGTGTTGGCAGGCCAGCAGGCCTCCGTCCGCGTCGCCGGTCATCGCGTGTTGCGGCAGAGCAGGTCGTAGGCCCTGGGGACGGGGACCTCTGTGCCCGCCAGGCGCGCGAACTCGACGAACAGGGAGACCCACGCGTCGATCTCGGAGGAGCCGTTGTTGGAGTGGACCATCGCGACCGGCGAGCCGTCGAGGGTGGTCACCATGTCGATCTCCAGGTGGAGGCTGTCCAGCGCCTTCCAGGAGACGACCATGAGGAACACGGAGGTCCCGCAGGAGATGTTGCCGCTCTTGGGGGCGACGGCGTTGGTGGCGACCATCCCTCGTCCCGGCGTCGCCCTCGGGCGGGCACAGCATGGGGATTCCGGGCGCAGGCCCCGGTCGGTCGGATCGAGGCGCCCTCCTCGGTGAGGCCCCGCATCGTCGCCGGCGGACAGGACGGTGGGCAGGAGCTGGCGAGGTCCCAGGCGACCAGGCGGTCGACCAGGTTCGCGTAGGCGGACAGGCACCGCGCGTCGTAGGGAGCCGCGTGGCGTCGATGGGAACATGCCGGAGGTGTCGCCGACGCCCAGGACGTGGCGGCCGGTGAGCTGCTCGTGGACCCATCCGGCCAGCGTGTTGATGGAGGCGACGCGCATGACGTGGGTCTCGCCCGAGCAGATCGTCTGGTGGAGGTGGGCGATGGACCAGCGCAGGGGGATGTTGACGCCGAAGAGCTCGGACAGCTCGGCCGCGGCCTCGGCGGTGTTGGTGTTGCGCCAGGTGCTGAACTGGGCGAGCTGGCGCCCTTCCGCGTTGAAGGCCAGGTAGCCGTGCATCATCCCGGAGACGCCGATGGAGCCGTAGGTGGTCGGCGTGAGCCCGTACTCGTCGCGCACGTCGTCGACCAGCGACGCGTAGGCGCTGCGCAGCCCCGCGCGGACCTCGTCGAGGGAGTAGGACCACAGGCCGTCGTCGAGCTCCAGCCGTGGAGCCTGAGGCGAGGACCTGGTGATCGGGTCCGATCAGAACGGCTTTGATGCGGTGGAGCCGAATTCCGATTCCGAGTGCGGTGTCGCTGTCCTCGATGAGTGCTCTCGCGTCGGTGGTACTGGGTCCTCCGTGGTCGTCGTTGACGAGGCCGGGCGGGTCCCGAGAGTCTGCTGTAATCTGGTAACACCACAAAGGCGCGGCGTCGGCAGATTCTCGAAAGCACCTCAGAGGAGCTTCTGCGGGCGCCGGTCGGTCCCAGTGGCCCGGCGGGCCCCTCCGGCGCCCCCGGTGAAGAGCACCCGCAGACGGTCGATGAGGGCCAGTTCCGCCTCGGTGAGCGGCCTGGCAGCCCCGCGCTCGACGAGGACCAGGGCCACCGACGCGTAGACATCCGAGGCCAGGGGCAGGGCCTGTTCGTCGATACGGCCCCAGCCCACTGGCGGAACACCGACCGGAACATTTTGGCGGAGCGCTCGCGCAGGTAGGGAGCCGCCATCCGCGAACTGCCAGGAGCGCGGTCAGGGCGCGCCGTTGCGCGCGTAGAGTCCGCAAAGCGACGGCTCAGGGCCGCTCCGTCCCTCCGCACCGAGCCACATGCCGTGGATGGCTGGCGATGTCCTCCAGGAGGAGGGAGACCACCTCGGCCAGGAGGCGTCCTTGTCCGCGTAATGGGCGTAGAAGGTGGTGCGCGACACCAGGGAGGCAGCGCATATGTCGGTGACGCTCACGTGGGCGTAGGGCTTGGCCCGGCACGCCGTGACGAGGCCGGACCGGATCGCGCGCCGCGTCTTGCGGATGCGCAGGTCCAGGTCCTCTCGGCGTCCCGCCCGTGCGTTCCGCCGCTCGCACAGCATGCCCCTCCGATCATCGCCGCTGTATCCGTACACCTATCCTACGGATACCGGATCCACTGTCCAGTATCAGACACTCCATCCGTTATTGTGCGTTTCCCCGTTGCGCACGAACGCGTAGCCTCGGAGCATGTTCACGCACTACACCGGCAACCGGCAGTCTCGACCCAGCTCAACCGCTTCCCTCGGCCCGGTCCTGACCGGGCGGGCGTAGGGCGCCTGGCCGGGGTCCTCCCGCATCCACTCCACGCCAGATCACGCAGTTGCCGGGCGCCTGGCCGCGCGCTTCGAGTCCCCAGGGGGCACGGCGTGCATGGCGCTCGCACTCCTGGCCGCCTTCTACCCGCGTGGACGACCCTCGCAAGCGCCGCTTCATCAGCGCCATGTCGGCCGCCTTCGACGAGTCGCACCGGGGCCTCGCGCTGACCCGGCACGCTGTGCCCTACGGCGACGGCGAGCTCACTGCGATGGATGGAGGCGGACCTGGCGGACCGCGCCCGCTTCACGCGCCCGCCACCCCGTCGCGATGAACGGCTTCTGGATGCTACGCCGAGGAGATCATGGGTCATGAGCGCTTCCTCCCGTCCCTTCGACATCATCACCTTCGACGGCCCGGCCAGCACACGGCACTGGCGGGATGCCCCTGGAGCCAGCACTGAGCTCCCGACGAACGCGTCCTGGACCACTTCGGCCTGACGAGCGCCGCTGCCCTGGGGTGTCCTTCGGGGGCTACCTGGTGATGCGCGCCGCCGCCCACGTCCCGCGCATCAGCCACGTCATCGCCTTCGACATGATGTACCGGCTGCTGGACGGGCTGACGATGCCGCTTCCCCGGCCCCTGCGCCTCGTCGCCCCGGTGGTCGAGCGCGCCCGTCCCGCGTGGTTGATCGACGCCGCCATGTCGATCGGTCCGCGCGCGAGCGCCGGCATCGCGGAAGCTGCAGCAGGCGCGCGCCCCTGACGGGGCTGAGCAGGCAGCGACGCGTGCTGCGGGCGCTGGGCGCGTACACGATGGAGCCCCTGGCGGGCAGGATCCACCAGCCCTGCCTGGTGATGGCGGGGGACGCGGACCAGTACGTCCCCTTCGAGCGCCTGGCCGACGTGCGCCGCGTCCTGGCGGGCGCCGAGTCCGTGGACGTGGAGGTGTTCCACCGGGCGCAGGACCCGGCATGGCGGAGCACGCAGATTTGAGCGATCTGGGCCGCTCTTCGCGGTCATGGGCGAATGGCTCAGCGCGCCCCGTCCGCCCCGCAGCGCTCCAGGACCACGCGCATGACGGCGGCGGCCCCGTCGTTCTCGACGGCGGCGGTGACGTGGTCGGCGCAGGCGCGCACCTCCTCGGTGGCGCCGCCCATGCGCGCTCGAAGAACGCCCCACTCGATCATCACGATGTCGTTGGTGCTCGCCCACCGCGACGCAGCGTCCTGGGGACCCCAGCTGCGAGCGCAGCCACCCAGGGCACTGGCCTTCGTGGCGCCCAGGGGGCCGATGTCCGCCCACGAGGTCCATCCGACGAAGACCTCGTAGCGGTTCTGGCAGGCGCTCAGGGAGTGGATACGCGGTCGAACTCACTCGCCCCTGCCGGGCGCCCGGACAACGATCTTGGGGTCGGGTGGAGCGCATGCGCTCGAGGCGGGATGATCTCGACCCCTGCTCCAGCCCGGCGGGAAGGGCGACAGAGCAGCAGGCGCTTGGCGGGGACCGCGGAGTGAAGACGCTTCCGGCATCGCTCCCAGGGCGGAGTCGATCAGCGCGGTCGAGGAACTCCTGCCGCACCACCCACCCTCCCCGCTCACCCTCAGGACGGTGGCGCCGTTGTTGCACACGACCCACCCGTCGGTGACAGCTGAGCTCGTCGAGGACGCTCGAACATCTCGTCCCCGGGGCGCGGCCCGACGCGATGACGACCTGGGCGCCCGCCGCGGCGAGCCCCGGATCCCGGCGCGCACGTGGTGGAGGCCCCTGGGGGTGAGGACGGTCCCGTCGATGTCGAGGGCCACCATCACCCTTGTCCGCCTCGTGGGGGAAGGCGGGGGCAGGGCGGCAGGGTCTCGTCGACGACCTCGGCGAAAGGCCGGGTCGGCTCGCCGAGCCGGGCACCGTCAGGAAGGACGCCCGCCATGTCAGCGCACCGGCTCGGGAGCTTGACGCCGCCTGGTAGGGGCGCAGCGCATCGGGCACGTACACCGAGCCGTCGGCGCGCTGGTGGTTCGAGGAACGCGACGATCCAGCGAGTCGGGCCAGAGTGCCGCTGAGAGTGGCAACCGGCGCCATGCCGTCCTCCCGGCGCTCGCGAATGCCCAGGCGGCGGGCCTGGAACGTCGTGCGTTCGAGTCGAGGTGACCTCCATGTGCGCTCCTGGGTGGGCAGCCACGCCTCGCAGTCGAACTTGCGGGCGGCGGAGGTCCCCAGGTCGCCGGCCGCCGTGTCGATGACGCGGTAGCGGCTCGACCTTGGCCAGCATCTCCTCCTCCCACGCCAGGAAGCGGCGTGCCTAGCCTCGGCGTCCTCGGGCCGGCAGTAGCTGAACATCTCAGCCTTGTTGAACTGGTGAACGCGGATGATGCCGCGCGTGTCCTTGCCCGCGGCGCCCGCCTCGCGCCTGTAGCACGTGGACCAGCCGAGGTAGCGCTTGGGGCCATCGCTCAGATCCAGGATCCCGTCTGCGTGGTAGCCGGCCAGGGCGACTCGGGAGGTGCCCGTCAGGTAGAGGTCGTCGGCGGGCAGGTAGTAGATCTCGTCGGAGTGCTCGCCCAGGAAGCCGGTGCCTCCCATGATCTGGGGGGACACCAGGGTCGGGGTCATCATCGGGACGAACCCGGCCCGGTGGGCCTGGTCGAGGGCCATCGACATGAGCGCGAGCTCCAGGCGGGCGCCGACGCCCTTGAGGTAGTAGAAGCGCGCGCCCGACACCTTCGCGCCGCGCTTCGTGTCGATCGCGTCCAGCCCCTCGCCCAGGGCGAGGTGGTCCTTCGGCTCGAAGCCCTCGGCCGCGAAGTCGCGGGGCGCGGGCCCCTCGTGGCGCAGGACCACAGAGTCCTCCTCGCCACCGACGGGCACGCCGTCGACGACCAGGTTGGGCAGGAGTCGGGCGAGGCGGTCGGCCTCGGCATCGGCGGCGTTCGCGGCAGCCTCGGCGGCCTTCACCTGCTCGGCGAGCTCCTTGGCCTGAGCCAGGATCGCCGGACGCTCCTCCTTGGAGGCGCGACCCACGGACTTGGAGACCTCTTTCTGGGTGGCTCGCAGCGTCTCGAAGGCCTGCAGGGCCTCGCGGCGGGCGGCGTCGGCCTCGATGATCCTCATCGACGAGGCTGGGGTCGGCCTCCGCGGGCGCGCCTTGAGTCTGGCGGGTTCGCCTCCGCAGGGCACGCACATCAATCATGCACTCATCCCCAGGCCACCCGGTGGCAGGATCCCGATTGCGCGTCCACCCGGCCCCGCGAGTCGGGCGCCCGGAGGAGGCGTTGCCGCCCCGCCCCGCGGCTTACCTGCTGGTAACCAGAGGTATTCCGCGGAATATAATCAACTCTTGAAACTGCCGTACTCCTTACCACAGTTATCCACCTTTGGTGCGTAATCTTGTGGACGACGACCACGCGCCGTCAGCAGCCATCTCCACACGGAAGCCCGCCCCACGGCTACTCTGGGCGCATGAGCATTCCCAAGTGGTTAGTCGCGGCGGTCCTGGGCGCCAGCGCCATCGGTGCAGGGCGCGCGGCCGTCGCCCTGACGAGACGGGCGAGGAGGCGATCAGCGCTCTCGGTCCCTCTCCCCGCGACCCCGCCGAGGGGCTGCTGCGCCCCTGGATCGTCATGAACCCGTCGAAGCACGAGGACCTGCGCGTTCCGCGCGCTCGTGACCGCGCCGCGATGGACCTGGGCGCCGGCCCGCCCCACTGGTTGGAGACCAGCGGGAGGACCCCGGGCGGGCCAGGCCGCTCGAGGCCGTCTCACGGGGCGGCCGTCGTGATCGCGGCGGGCGGCGACGGCACGGTGCGCGGTCGCCGCCGGAATGGCGGGGTCGGGCGTGCGCATGGGGATCCTGCCGGTGGGGACGGGCAACGTCTGGCGGGGAACTCAGGCTCCCCGACGACCCCTGCCGCTGCGTGGCGGTCGCCCTGGGCGAGTACCACCGCAACGTCGATCTCACATGGGTGCGCCTGGACGGGGTCGAGGCGTCCCCTCGCCCGCTGAGGGCGGCCTGTGCTGGCGGCACGCGGCCCCGCCCTGGGCAGGCCCGCGCCGTTATCAGGCTCCCCCGGCCCCGCGACCGAACCGGAGCGCCCCGCCCGCCCTCCGGAGGCGGGCCCGATCCTGGACCCGGGGACGGGGCGCCCGCCCCGGCGCCCGCGGCCCGGGTCCCGGACGGCACGGCGCCCCTGCCCGCGGACGAGTACGCGTCGCCGTCGTGGCGGGCATGGGGTTCGACGGGCGGACGATGGCGAGCACTCACGCCGCGCTCAGAAGCGGTTCGGGTGGATCGCCTACGTCCTGGCGGGCCTGGGCAGCATCAGAGCGCCCGCCTGAGCGCCCGGCTCACGCTGCGCAGCCCCGCGGGCGTGCCCGCGCCCATCGACGCGGGGGACGGGCTGGTCGGCACTCCGCGGGCGACGACGGTGACGCGTGGGCGCGCTCGGTGATGTTCGCGAACTGCGGGGCTGAAGTTCCTGCTGGGCCCCCGGACGCGAACCTCAGCGACGGCCTGATCGACGTGATCGCGGTCGACGTCGGGCGGCTGCTGGGCTGGGCGGACGTCACTTGGAGTTCTTGGGGCAGCTGGTGGGGCTGCGGCCGCTGAACCTGCCGGTGTCGGCAGGGAACGGTGGCGTTCCGCCAGGCGCGGGAGCGCGTCGGTGATCGCGCAGGCCGCGCAGGCGGTCAGGTCGACGGCGATGCGCTGGGGACCGCGCGGGCGATGCGGGTGGATCCGGCCCGACGCCCCTCGACGTGGCGGTTCCGGCTGAGCGACGTGGATGGAGCTGCTCCCCGGCTGGGGCCCCCATGCCCTGGGGGCACCGGTCCCCTACCGCGGCGCGAGCGGCCAGTCCGGGGCGGCGCCCCCGCGTTTTGCCCGTGCCGTCCCGCCGCGAGCAGGTCCGCCACCCAGGCGCGGCCCGCGGAAGTCGCCGTCGGCTGTGCCCGGCAGGATCGTGGGCCGCACGGCGTCGATCCGGGGGTAGGAGCCGCGAAGCGCACCTCCGGCGAGTACCTGTGCAGGCCGACCGGGACCGCTTGGACCCGCTCTCGCGGATGCCCCACGATATCGATGCTGAAGGTGTGAGTTGCCCAGTCCGTCCCGCTGGGGGCGCTGACTCGATGACAGGTCGACGCCCCGCACCGCGAACTGCTCGAGCAGGGTGAGCAGCGCCCCGGACTCGTTGACGGGCAGCGCCACTGGATGGTCGTCTTGTCGGCGCCGGTGGGGGCGGGCACTCTGCTCCGGGGCGGCGCAGACGAGGACGAAGAAGCGCGTGACCGCTCCGGGGTTGTCGGCGACATCGGTGGAGCGCCTCGAGCCGCGTGGATCACGGAGATCGCGTTGCACAGCGCCGCGTCGAAGGAGGGCGCCCCGCCGGAGCAGCTGCGCGGCGGCGGCCGTGACGTGGCGGGCGTGGACCACTCCGGGAAGGTCCTCGTCAGGCAGTTGCGGCACTGCGCCCACGCGTGGGGGTGGGTGCCGATGCGTCTGATGTCCTCCGCGCGCGTGCCGGGCCGGACGGCCAGCTGGAAGACGACGGAGACCACCATCTCGGCCACGATCACCCAGGGGCTCCCCCGTGGGAGCGAGGGAGGCGCTGACGCCTTCGATGGAGTTCTCGATGGGGACGACGGCGCGGTCCGCCTCGCCCCGCCGTACCGCCGTGAGCGCCTGGGGGCGCTGGTCATGGGATGAGCTCCGCTCCGGCGGGGCGATCTGGTGGACAGCCTGCTCGGTGAAGGTCGAAGGGCCCCAAACGCGATGGCCGTATTTCTCGCCGATGGGGCCCCGGCCCGGATGAAGGTCGTCGCTGGGGTTCAGGTAGCGAGCGGCCGGAGCGGGCGCGCGGGGGCGTCGACCCGTGGGCACCGGGCCCAGAGGGCGCGGCCTGGCCGAGGCGCCGGACCGGCCGCTGGAGGCGCCGTGGCTGTCCTGCCAGAAGGCGCCGTGGCGGCCATCCAGCCGGACGGCGACCCCGCGAGAGGGTGCCGTGGCGGCCATCCAGCCGCACGGCGACCCGGGGGCCGACTACTTGAAGGCGTCGGGCCCGCCGCCCGGCTCCACGTCCCCGCGGGCGGTGATCGGTAGAGCACGGCAGTGTCCCCCGGTCGACCAACTCGAAGCCGGTGGAGGTGTCGACGTTGTACAGGCCGGGAAAGCGCGAGGAGCGCGCGAAGTTGTAGTACTGGCCGTCCTGCTCCTGGTAGTAGTGGGTGATGCCGAGTTTGCGCTCGACCTCGCACACTTGCGGGTTGGTGTGGATCTCGTTGAAGTGCTTGGTGAGGACGTTCTGGGAGTCGCCGTCCTGATTGACGGCGGAGGCTGGGGAACACCGCTTTTGCGCCCGCCCAGCAGCTCCACTTAGGCCTCGCCGGCGATGGGGTCGCCGACGACCAGGGCGTCCTCGGGGGTGGTGGAGCGCATGCGTCGCAGCATCGCCAACTCGCCGGTGGTCGCCATTCCCGGTTTGCCGAGGTGGTCGGAGTCGTAGACGTAGTCGACCGCCCATGCGCGCGCGTCGAACGCGCCGAAACCGCTGACGACCAGGGCGGCGACCGCCAGCGCCGCTGCCACCGTCCACTGGGGGAGCCCGGGGAGGAGGGCCGCTTCCGCGTCCTCGTCGGCGGTGCCGTGGTCGGCGCCGCGCCCTTCCCCCTCCTGGCCGGCCCCGGAATCGGCGCCCTGGCCGCTGAAGCGGGCGACGGCGCCGCGCGCCAGCTCTGCGATCCACGCGAAGCCGACGGCGATCAGGACGGACAGCATGAGGGACTGCAGGCCCTACGATGCGGCGCGAGTCCATGTACCAGGGCGCCAGCAGGAACGTGCGCAACTGCGAGGAGGGGCTGTACGCGAGGGCGGTGAGGGACCCGGCCACCAGGTACGAGGCGAGGGGCCACACGGGCATGCGGCCGCCGCCGGGCGAGGCGGGGACGGTGTCCTCGTGCCCGGGCACAGCCAGCCGCGCCAGCCCAGCGATGACGACCAGCGCCCGGCGACGAGGAGCACGAACCGGACGATGGTCCCCAGGTCATCCCATCGTCTGGGCGAAGGGCGGGAAGGGGACGAACACATGGGCCCAGGGCCTCGCAGCTGACGCCCTGCCTCGGGTAGCTTGCCCATGGCGCGGATCTTCGGCGACGCCAGGACCACCAGCGGCACCACGACCACCGCCGCGGCACCAGCGACCACGCGGATGCCCCTGGCGCGCCGCGGGCATGCTGCAGTCGCAGCTCCGCGCCAGGCCCACCAGGGCGGCCAGCAGGGGGGCGGCCAGGAGCGCCAGCAGCGGAAGACCGCACTCGGGTGGGCTCCGATCAGGCCCAGGGCGCCCACCATCAGGAACACGGTCTGCCCCGCCCTGCGTGCCAGCGCCCTAGCAGGCGGCCGGGAGCGCCAGTCATCGGAGAAACGGCGCCCGACCAGGACCGCCAGTCCCATGAGGCCGGGCAGCAGCGCGGTCCCCGTGGCGTTGGGCCACTGGTTGTACATGGTGAGCGCGTCGGCGGGCATATTGGGCATGAGGCCCGCCACGACGGGCGCGGCCAGGATCGCAGTGCGCGAGGAGGTGAGCACGGACACCAGGGCCGCCGCTCCGGTGACCCACACCGCCATGAGGACCAGGGAGGAGACGTTCGAGGCGGGGACCACGGTCTGCGGCGTGGCGAAAAGAGCCACGAATGCGTGCCATCCCGTCGGGTAGTACACCTCGCGGCCGCCGTAGAGCTCGTGGAGGCCGCCGAAGGGGCTGGCGTCGCCGCCCATGAGGATGGCGTGGACGCCGTTCATGTGGAAGGTCGAGTCCCACTGCTGCACGGGGTCGGCGGGGTCGCGCCGGCCAGCATGCGACGGGGCGGCCAGCGCGGAGCCGAGGGCGACCGCCCCCCATGTCGCCCCGCGCACAGTCCTCTGGACGGCGCCCAGGGGGGAGCGCGTGCCGATCGCCTCGGCGAGGGGCATCCCGGGCCGCCACGCGCCCCCGCTCGCGCGCCTCACGTGCAGCCCGAACCAGGTGAGCGCGCCCAGCAGCGCGCACATCCCCAGGACCGGCAGCACTGTCTGCGGCCTCCCACCTGATCGAGGGCGCGCGAGTAGAGGGACGGAGAGCGCGGTGACGACCCCCGAAGGTGAAGGCGGGGCCGCGCCCGGCCACCAGCGCCGACCGCGTGCCCGCGCGCGTCCAGAACACGCCCGGCAGCACCAGGGCGACGAGCATGAGGAGGAACGTGGGCGCCAGGAACCACCACTGTCCGATCATGCGGCCCTTACTCCGCCCCGGCGTCCGCGGCGATATGCTGTCCGCCGGTGCCCTTACGGCGCTTGCCCACGACCTCGATGACGACGGGGAGCACGGAGACCGCGATGATGACGGCCAGGATCACGCTGAGGTTGTCATGGATGAAGGCACGTTGCCCAGGAGGGCTCCGACGAGGAGAGAACCCCGCGCCCCACAGGAGGGCGCCGAGGGTGTTGAAGAAGACGAACCTCGTGTACGGGTAGCGCGCGATTCCCGCGGCGAGGGGGATGAAGGTGCGCACGAAGGGGATGAATCGCCCGATGACCAGGGAGCGCCCCCCGTAATCGGTGAAGTAGTGCTCGGCCTTCTCCAGGTGCGCGGTCTTGAGGATCCTCGCGTCCGGTTTGAAGAAGTGCCTGCCCCATTTGGCCCCCAGGAAGTAGCCGATCTGGGCGCCCACGAAGGCGGCGGCCACCGTCCCGAGGATGAGGGCCGGCAGGTGCAAGTCGAGTTTGTCGTGCAGCAGTCCCGCTGTGAACAGCAAGGACTCGCCCGGGAGCACGGGGAAGAGGACCCCGGACTCGATGAGGACGATGAGCAGCGTCCCCCACAGGACCCAGGGGCCCATGGCGTCGAGCAGTGATTCGGGGTCCTTGAACCACCCGATGAATGTGTCCAGCGCAGAGGGCGCGGAGGCTGCTGCCAGAGTTGACCAGGTCACGAAGGGCCCTTCCGTCGGGGGAATCGTATCCCCATTACCCTACCTTTCCCACCGGTAAAGCTAGGATAACCGGCATGGATAAGCGCAGGGATTCACATCCGCGGACCGGCTCCGCGACCGGGGCGCCTCCCCTCCGACGAGCGCGCGCCCACCGCCCCTGCGGCCGGGGCCGCGGCGGTGAGCGCCGAGCCGGGCGACGGGGCGCCGCAGGAGCGCTCCCCGGCCGGGGAGGAGGGCGCCGGCCGGGCTCCCTCCGCGCCGCGCGCCGCCCGCCTGCGGGGACCGGTCTACGTCGCCGACCGCACGGTCACCACGACCCGCAGGCGCGAGGACCTGGTCGAGGTCGCGGTGTGCGCCCTCGGCATCGTCGCAGTCTGGGCACTCGGAGTCGTGGCCAGCGCCACAACCCGCGGCGTCACGATGGACGTCATGCGGTTCCAGGTCATCAGGAGGATCCTGCTGCCCGTCAACTTCATCGAGGGGATGATCGTCCTCACCACGCCCATCGCGGTGGTCTCCTCCCTGGCGCTGCGGCGACGGATCCGCTCGATCACCCAGGCGCTGGCGACCTCCGTCGGCGCGGCCATCGGGGGAATGGCCCTCTCCTCGTTGGCGCGCCTGCTGCCCGAATCCCTGACGGCGCCACTCAGCGTCGACCGGGCGATCGCGACTCAGGGCACGCTCAGCGGCGTCGTCATCGGGGTCAACATCCTGTTCGTCGTCCTCGCCGCGCTCTTCACGGCCTCGGGCGAAGCGCAGTCGATGCGCTCCGTGCGCTGGGGGTGGGCCGGGCTGTGGGCGATCGTCTTCCTGTCGGTGATGCGCTCGTCGGTGACGCTGCCCGGCGCGTTCGTCTCCGTGCTGATCGGCCGCGCATTCGGCTGCGCCGGCCGGTGGGGCTTCGGATTCGGCGGGCAGAGGGCGCGGGGGCGCGAGATCGTGCGCGCCCTGTTGGACATCGGCATCGTCCCCACCCACATCGTCCGCACGGACCTGGACACCACGACGGAGCCCCTGCGCACGTGGTCCGTGTCCGAGGACGAGGACGGGTCCTTGCGCTCGGAGGCGACCTGTCCGGGCAATATCGACATCGCTGTGACCCTGCGCCCCGACTCCAGCCACAACCGGCACTACCAGGTGTGGGAGGCAGGCGGCCGCGGCCTCGAGCTGGTCGTCGTCGAGCCCGGCCGCGAACTCACCGGCACGCTGGTGGAGCTGTGGAACAACTTCCGCCTGCGGGGCATCTCCCGGTGGGTGTCCCCCTCCGCGAAGGCCAACGTCGAGCGCGCCGCACTGACCTCGTTGCAGGCGTCGCGGGCCGGGGTGCGCACCCAGGAGCACGTGGGCATCACCGCCGCCGGGGACTCGATCATCGTCGTCATGGAGGCGCTGGAGCCGACCGCGCCGCTCACGGAGCTGGGCGGCGCCCTGACCGACGCCCTCCTCGACGAGGCGTGGGCGCAGCTGGCGGCCGCCCACACGCGGGGCATCACGCACCGCAACCTCGCCCCCAACTCGGTCGTGGTGGACACGGACGGGCGCGTGTGGCTGCTCGACTGGGACCGCGGGGAGGTGGCCACAACGGACCTCAACAGGTCGATCGACGTTGCCCAGATGCTGGTGCTGCAGGCTCTCGCGGCGGGCCCCGAGCGGGCGCTCGCCTCGGGCAGGCGCTGCGTCGGGGACGAGGCGCTGGCCGCCTGCGCGCCCCTCATCCAGAAGCCGGTGCTGCCCACGGCCGTGAACCAGCGGCTGCGCCGGTCGGACCTGCTGGGGAGCTGCGCGGCGCTCGTGGAGGACTCGGAGGCCGAGGAGGCCGGCACCGCGAACATCCAGCGCTTCCAACCGCGCACGGTCTTCACCTTCGCCATCCTCTTCGTCGCCGTGTTCGTCGTCCTGGGGTCGTTGAACTTCTCGGACATCATCAGCGCGCTCACCCAGGCGAACCCGTGGTGGATACTGGCCTCCGCCCTCCTGGCGTGCCTGATCTGGGTGGGGGCGAGCGTGCCGCTGATGGCCCTGAGCCCGGAGCGGCTGCGCTCTCCGACACCCTCATCGCCCAGGTCGCCGCCTCGATCATCACCATCGTGGCGCCCGCGGGAGTCGGCCCCGCGGCCCTCAACCTGCGCTACCTGCGCAAGAAACGGGTGCCGACCGCCATGGCGGTCACCACCGTGACCCTCATGCAGCTCTCCCAGGTCCTCATCACGGTCACGCTGCTCCTGCTGGTCGTGGTGGTGTCGGGCGCCTCGTTGTCGGTGTCCATCCCCTATGGGACGATCCTGGCCGTCGTCGGCGTCGTCGTCGCCGTGGTGGGCGCGGTCCTGGCGGTCCCGCGCGCCCGGGCGTGGGTGTGGTCCAAGGTCGAGCCCACGTGGCAGCAGGTGTACCCGCGCCTGCTGTGGATCGTCGGCCAGCCGCGCCGCCTCGCGCTGGTGGTGTGCGGCAAACCTGTTGATGAACATCGGTTACGTGGGGCGTTCTGGTCCGCGCTGACGGCGATGGGGGCTCCTGGGTTCTCGAACGTGGCCCTCACCTACCTGACGTCGAACGCCCTCGGCTCCGTCATCCCCTCCCCGGCGGAATCGGGCCCGTCGAGACCGCCCTCACCGCCGGCTTGCAGGTGGCGGGCGTGTCGGTGTCCATCGGATTGCCGACTGCGATCATCTACCGCCTCGTGACGTTCTACGGCCGCATCCCCTTCGGGTGGGTGGCGATGAAGTACATGGAGCGCAAGGACCTCATCTGACCCCGGCTGCCGGCGGTTTCCCGCCGCACTTGCTGACGCGGCCGCCTGGGTCTGGACGGGGCCGCGCGCCCCGTCTATCGTGGGAAACGCGCTCGTTCCTCCACCGTCGAAGCAAAGGAAGATCCCCATGACGCGCGTTTACACGACCGCTCCGAGCGTTCGCGGCGGCGCTCCTCGCCACCGCCTCCTCCCTCGCCGCCGCCGGCATGGCCCAGGCCGCGCCCGCGGCCCCCACCGACGTCGTCACCTACGACGCCCCCGGATCGGAATCCGCCGACTGGTCGACCGACAACGACCTGGACGCGACCGATTACTGGACCCCGGAGAGGATGCGCAACGCCATCCCGTGGACTCGGACCCCGAAGCCGCCCCGGATCCCGTCTCCTCCAGCCCCCTCGGCTCCTCCCTGCTGTCGGCGCCGGTGGCGCCCGACTCGCCCGTCGACCTCACCGAGCCCGTGGAGCCCGCGTCGGGCGAGAGCCCCCACGATGCTGCTCGGCAGCCCAGGTGTACGTGCCCATCACTACGGGCAAGGTGTTCTACTCCGTGGGCAGCAACGACTACGTGTGCTCCGGCTCGTCGATCAACACCCCGGGCAAGTCGATGGTCGCCACCGCCGGCCACTGCCTCCACGCGGGAGCGGGGGGCACCTGGCACTCGCGCATCGCCTACGCGCCCGCCTACTCCAACGGCACGACCCCCTACGGCCTGTGGCACATGAAGACCGGGACCGCCTTCAACGGGTGGACGGACAGGTCGGACGCCAGGTACGACTACGGTTTCTTCATCGTCTACCCGCTCAACGGCAGGTACCTGGTGGACCGCGTGGGCGGCAACGGCCTGTCCTACAACCGCGGCACGACGAACAAGGGCGTCCGCATCTGGGGCTGGCCCGCCGCCGCGCCCTTCGACGGGAGCCGCCCCTACCACTGCGACGGGGACACCTTCGCCTACGGCACCGGGGGCGACATGGCGATGAACTGCAGGATGAACGGCGGATCCAGCGGCGGCCCGTGGATGACCAACACCTCCTCGGCCACTGTCGGACGCGTCTTCGGCGTCACCTCGCGTATTACCACCTCGGGCCCCGCGCGCATCATCTCGAGGCCGTTCGACGCGGACGTCGTCAGGCTCTACCAGTCACTGGAGTGACCGGTGGAACGGCATCGATACGGCCGCGTGGCGGCCCTGGTCTCGGCGGTGGCAGTAGTGGGCGCCCTCGTCGCCCTGTACGCCTGGAGCGCGGCGGGGGGACGCGGGCCCGGTTCGACGGACCCCAGCCCCTCGGTGTCCCAGTCCGGCCCCTCGTCCGAGTCCACCGCGACCCACGTGCCCTACGACCAGAGCGCCCAGTCCTACTGGACGGAGGACCGCATGCGCGATGCGGAGCCTGCCCAAATGCCGTCCGCTCCTTAGCCTCCGCCCGCTGGAAAGGGGTCGGCGCGCCGCTCGCGGCGCGCCGACCCCCTTCATCACCGGTTCCCCGGCGGGTCAGTGCCTCAACTCCCCCGTGGGTTCGAAGATGCCAGTACCCGTCGATGTGGCGCCAACCGGTCGCCATCTTGCCGGAGTCCCCCAGGTAGAACCAGGATCCCTCGATCTTCTGCCAGCCGGTGGTCATATGGCCCGCGGCGTTCAGGTAGTACCATTCGCCGCCGTCTTCGACCCAGCCGATCGCCATGGCGCCCCAACTCGGGATCAGGTAGTACCAGGCGCCGCCATCGACCAGCCAGCCGGTGGACATCGCACCGGAAGCGCCGTGGTGGAACCAGTACCCGCCATCGCGCACCCAACCAGTGAGCGCGTGCCCCGACTGGTCGAAACGGTACGTCCCACCATCGATCACCAGGGCCTGGCCACGCGGATACGTCCCATCGGCGAACCGGTACCACCAGCCACCGGCGTCCTGCACCCACTGGCCCTCACCGGGCTCCGGAGCAGGAGGAAGGGCAGAACCCACCGCACCAGTGACCACACGGAACGTGATGTCCCTGCTCTCGACCCGCAACGACGCCCCATCGACCGACGGAACCCACGTGAAGCGCACCCACGAGGAGATCGCTCCCCCGTCGGCGTCGTCGAGCGACGGATCACTGTCGGAGGCCGAATTCCAGTCGGACACGACGGTCTCAGCGCCGCCGGGGCCGACCTCGATGGCGCGGGCCTCGCGGCCGACGGCGACGCCGCCGGTCATTGTGGCCATCACCTCAATGGTCTCGCCCGCCTTCACCTGGACCTTCGAGGCGTCCCCCGCCCGGTCGATCGCGGGCGAGGACAGCGACAGGGCCGGATCCACGTACCTGTGCAGATGGGACGCCGGATCCAAACCGGCCTTCTCCACGGCCGCCTTGGCCACCGACCACGCGGCGGAGTCCCTGTCGGCGGCCACGTACACGTGGGCTTCCGCGAGCTGCTCGGCGGTGAGGAGGCCCGTGGTGAGGACGAGCTCCTCGAGGGTGGAGGGGACCACCAGGGTCTGCGGGAAGTTGCCGTGCGTGTGGGCGATCCGCTTCATGCCCTCGCCGAAGAAGGCGGACGCGGTGTGGTTGGGGACCCATTCCTCCGGGGACGCGAAGGCGCCGTCCTTCCCGCCGCGCACGATCATGCGGACGGGCAGGCCGCCTTCGAAAGCGGCCTCCTCGATGGTGCGGATCCGCGCGCCGAACTCGATGGTCTCGACCTGGGTCCCGGCGAAGGCGTCGGACACCTCTTCCAGGAGTCGGGCAGTGCCACGTCGGTGAGTTCGTGGATCCCGGCGAAGGCCTGGGCCCCGATGGCCTTCACGCCCTCGGGGACGACCACTTCGCGCAGCGTCGCGTGGCCCTTGAAGGCGGCCTCGTCGATCTGCGCCGTCCCGGGGCGCACCGAGTACGCGGGCAGGGGGGCGGCGAGGGCGGCGTAGACCAGGTGGCTCCCGTCGTTGCCCTGCTGGTAGAGGACGGAGCCGTCCAGCGAGAGCACGGGGTTGAGGGGTCGACGCTCAGGAGGCGAGCTGGTGCCCGGAAGACGCGCGCCCAGCTCGGTCAGGCCCGAGCCCAGGTGGACCTCCTTCAGCTCGGTGCTGCAGGGTGAAGGCCCCGTCGCCCAGGGAGGTGACGGAGTCGGGCAGGACGGCCGAGACGAGCCCCGTCTCGGCGAAGGCGTAGGCGCTGATCGTGGTGAGGCGGCCCAGGTCCGCCCTGAAGTCGACCTCTTGCAGGGCGTGCGAGGCGAGAAGGCCTGCTCGCCGATGGTCTTCGCGCCGCCCAGGTCCACCCGGGCCAGGGAAGGCATCCCCGAGAACGCGCATTCCCCGAAGGTCTCGAAGGCCTTGGGGAGGACCAAGGACTCCAGGTAGGAGCCGCTGAAGGCCCAGTCCCCGATGCTGCGCAACGAACTGGGCAGGACGACGCCCTTCAGGGGCGCGCTGTTGAAGGCGCCCGACTCGATGCGTGTCGTCTCATCGAGCACGGTGTAGGTGGTGCCGCTGCCCTTTCCGGCAGGATAGACCACCAGGCTCGTGTGGTCCTGGAGTAGAGCACGCCATCGACCGAGCCCTCGTAGGACGCGTGTCCGGGCGACTGTGAAGCCGCTGAGCTGGCGGGAGCTGGTGAAGGCGTCGGACAGCTGCCCCGCTTCCACGCCGCGCCCGATGTGGGCGCTGGTGAGGGCGCTGCATTCGCTGAACGCGCTGGATCCAACGGTGGTGACGGAGTCGGGGATGACGATCTCAGTGATCCCCGTGGTCCGGAAGGCGCTACTGCCGATGGAGACCAGGCCCTCGTTGAGGCCGACGTGGGAAAGGCGCTCGATGGCGTTGAAAAGCGGCGTCGCCGATGGTGCGCACGGAGGCGGGCAGGTCGACGGAGCCCAGTCCGGTGGCGTTGAACGCCTCGCCCGATGGTCACGAGGGAGGAGGGGAACCCCCGGGCGGTCGAGCCGTCGGCCTGGCGGACGCTCAGCCCTTTGAGCGAGTGCGCGGCGCTGAAGGCGGCCTCGCCGATCTCGGTGACCGCGTTGCCGACGACTGCTTCAGTGAGCAGTGAGCTGTTCTTCACCGCGGGCGGGGATCGATGGGAGGGAGTCGGGCAGGGACGGGCGGGTGATGCCGGAGTCCGCGAAGGCGCCCTCGCCGAGGGAGGCGGCCTTCGACGGGACAGCGAGCTCCGTGAGGCGGGTGTGTTGGCTGCCGCTTCGGCGCCGATCGCGGTGAGCTGGGAGGGGTGGTCGGCGGTGTCCTCGAAGACCAAGGCCTTCAGCTGCTGTGCGTCGGCGAACGCCCTGTCGCCGATGGTGCGGACCGTGGCGGGACGGTGATGCGCTCGGCGGTGGTGCCGCGCAGCGCCTCGTCGGCGATGGCCGTGGCCTTGCCGGGATCGTGGATGTCGCCGCCGAGCCGGTGTAGCGCAGGAGCACGCCGTTGGCGTCGATCCGAAGCCGTTCTGGTCAGTGGTGGCGCCGACGGCGGGTCGGAGCGCGGACGCCGCGGAGTGGACGAGGCCGGGACGAGCCGGGGCGGACGGGCCGCGGCCTGGGCACGGCCGCTTGGGAAGCGCTGTGCTGGTGCTGGTGCGGTGCCTCCGATCAACGCTCCTGTGAGCGCGATCGTGAGCGCGGCGCGTGGCATATGAGTCATGGCCGTTCCAATGATCGAGGCGGGTGGGAATGATGGGTGGGGACGGCCCCGGACGGCAGTCCCGATTTCACCGAATAACGCATGTTGTTCATTACCACTTCAAGCGGTTTATCGAACAGCATAATGAATAGTGAATATTCATTACCGATAAATTATTCGATCGTATAATTAGTTGTCCGATGGATCGGTTCACCTTGCTGGATTCCAGCGAGCAGGGCGCTCCTGTCCGCTCCCGCCCCCGGTCCGCCGACAACGGTGTCCGCGAGCGGTGCGTCTGCTCTGCGTTCGGGCCGGCAGGGGCGGAGTGCGCGCCACTGCAAGCGGAGTGGCGCTCCAAAGGAAAGAGTGCTTCGCGGGCGTTGTTGCGCTCGGCAGAACATGGTAGCGCTGCGCGACGGGATTATCACTGTGGAACGAGCCCACCGCGTGGCGGGGCCGGCGCGCAACGATTCTCGCCGCGCGCCGGCGAGCGGTTCGCCCAGGGATCACCCTTCAGCGCACCGGATGGGCCGAACTCGTACCACGATATGCCGTCGATCTGCTGCCAGCCGGTGACCGTGTGGCCGGGAGGCATCGAGGTAGTACCAGTGCCCGCCGTCGGAGACCCAGCTGGTCGCCATGGCGCCCGAGGCACCGAGGTAGTACCTGTACCCGCCGTCGGAGACCCAGCCCGGTGGACATGCGGCCCGAGGGGTCCATGTAGTACCAGGATCCGCCGTCTTCGACCCAGCCGATCGCCATGGCGCCCCAACCGGGGACCAGGTAGTACCAGGCGCCGCCATCGACCAGCCAGCCGGTGGACATCGCACCGGAAGCGCCGTGGTGGAACCAGTACCCGCCATCGCGCACCCAACCAGTGAGCGCGTGCCCCGACTGGTCGAAACGGTACGTCCCACCATCGATCACCAGGGCCTGGCCACGCGGATACGTCCCATCGGCGAACCGGTACCACCAACCACCGGCGTCCTGCACCCACTGGCCTCACCGGGCTCCGGAGCAGGAGGAAGGGCGGAACCCCACCACACCAGTGACCACACGGAACGTGGCATCACGCGCCTCGACGCGCAACGACGCCCCATCGACCGACGGAACCCACGTGAAGGCAGCCGACGACGCGGGCGCGTCCCCGTCCGCGTCGGGCCCGTCAGCCGCCCCGGCCGCCTGGTCGGAGGCAGCGGACTGAGTGGGAGCGGCCTGGTCCGCAGGGGCGGCCTGGCTCGGAGCCGGACTGGGCCTGGTCGGCCCCGGATGGTGCTGGCCGGCCCCTGAGCGGGCCTGGTCGGAGCCGGACTGGGCCCCGGCCCTCGTCTGCGCCTCGCGGGCGCTCAGGCGCCCGGCCCGCCCCGGCGTTCGCATCCGGCGCGGGGAGGGCTGGCGGCGCCCATGGCGGCCCAATCGGAGACGACGGTCTCAGTGCCGTCGGGGGCGACCTCGACGAAACGCGCTTCGCGCCCATCGGGGACGCCGCCGGTCAGCGTGGCCGTCACCTCAACGGACTCGCCGGCCTTCACCTGGACCTTCGAGGCGTCCCCCGCCCGGTCGATCGCGGGCGAGGACAGCGAGAGCGTGGGCTCCACGTACCGGTGCAGCTGGGACGCCGGATCCAAACCGGCCTTCTCCACGGCCGCCCTGGCCACCGACCACGCGGTCGACCCTCGTCGGCGGCCACGTACACGTGGGAGGCCGCCAGCTGTTCGACGCTGAGCGCGTAGGTCCCCAGCGCGAGCTCCGCGAGGGTGGAGGGGACCACGAGCGTCTGCGGGAAGGAGCCCCCGTAGCCGTAATTGATCCGCTTCATGCCCTCGCCGAAGAACGCGGCCGTGGAGCGGGCGCCGGTGGAGTCCGTCGACCCGGTGAAGGAGCCGCCCACGCCGCCGCGCACGATCATCCGGTCCGGCACGCGTTGCCCTTGCAGAGCGTTCTCACCTGATGGTGCGGATCCGCTGCCGAACTCCCGATGAACTCGACCCCGTGATCACAGGCCGTCGAACGCCCCAGGGAGTCGGGCAGGGACGATCTCAGTCCCGAGCGACGACGCGTTGTTGAAGGACCCGGCCTTGACGACCTTGAGGCCCTCGGGCAGGACGACCCGCTGGAGCGCCTTGTTGTTGCGGAACGCCTGCGCGTCGATCTGCACGGTCCCGGGCCGCACCGAGTACTCGGTGAACGTGTTCGACGGCAGGGACAGCACCAGGTGCGTCCCGTCCTGCTGCTTCGCGTACAGGACGTTGTTCTCCGCCGAGTACACAGGGTTGTCCGCGCTGACGGTCAGCGTCCGCAGTGCGTCCGAACCGGTGAGGAAGCCCGTGTCCAGGTCCGTCAGAGCCGCCCCGATGTGGACCTCCTCCAAGTGCGGGTTGTTCTCGAAGGCGAAGGCGCCCACCGACTTCAGCGAGTCCGGGAAGACGAGGACCCGGACGGGCGCGCCGGAGAATGCCATGGAGCCCACCGTCTCCAGCCGGTTCAGGTCGGTCCTGAAGTCCACCGACGTGAGCGAGGCGGAGTCGAAAGCGGAGTCGCCGATCGTCACCGTGCCGCCCAGGTCGGCGCTGGCCAGGTCCGCCGTCGCCTGGAAGGCGTGCGCCTCCAGCGTCTCGAACTGGTCGGGCAGCGCACACTGGTGAGTCGCGCGTTCGCGAAAGCGGAGGCGCCGATCGAGCGCAGCGACGCCGGGAAGGCGATCTGGCTCAGGGGGGCCTGCTGGAACGCCTCGTCATCGATGCGGACGGTCCCATCGACCACCGTGTAGGATCCGCCGCTGTTCTTCGCCATGGGGTGAGGCGACCAGGTGCGTGCGGTCCTTCGTGTACGGGACGCCGTCGACGCTCTCGTAGGAGGCGTTCGCCGAGTCCACCGTGATGGACGAGAGCTTGGGCGACAGCGTGAAAACCGGCGACGAGCTGGTCCGCGGCCACATTCGGCCCAGGTGGGCCTTCGTCAGCTCGGGCATCGCCTTGAGGCGCCCGATCCGACCGTGGTCACCGGAGTCGGGCAGCTCCACCTCGGTGAGCAGCGTACGCGAGAAGGCCTAAGGTTGCCCGCGGAGACGGGGCCGTCGTTGAGGCCCAGGTCGCCGGTCGAGCCCGCGCCGTCGCGAAGGCGCTGTCGCGATGCGCGCGGAGGCCGGCGGGTCCAGCGGAGGCGGAAGCGGGCGCGACGAAGGCGCTCGCCCCGATGGTGGTCGGGGCCGAGGCAGCCCTGCGCGGGTGGAACCGTCGGCCTGGCGGATGCGCAGCTCGCCGAGCGGAGGGAAACTACCGAGAGGCCGCCACCGCCCCGATCTCCGTGACCGCGTCGCGATGGTCACCTCTCGTTGAGCCTGGGAAATCTGCGTTCGGCCAGGATCTGCGGGGACCGCCGTCAGCGAGTCCGGCAGGGACAGGCGCTTGATCAGTGGGTTCGATGAACGCGCCGTCCCCAGCAGCCTGTCGACCTTTACTGACGGCGTGAGGACCTCGTCGAGGCGTGACGTTATCGACCAGGCGATCCCGAGCTCGGTGAGAGAGCTGGAGGGTGGTCCGCCGCGTCCTCGAAAGTCTTCACGGTCGTCAGCCTGCGCGCGCGTCGGCGAACACCCGTCGGATCGTGCGGACGGTGGCGGGGATGTTGATGCGCTCGGCGTTGACGCCGCGCAGCCTCGTCGGCGATCGCGGTGACCGTGTCCGGCACGTTGATGGTGCTGCCCGAGCCGCGGTACTGCGTGAGGACGCCGTCCGCGTCGATGACGAAGTCGTCGTAGTCGCTCTGGTGCACCTCGACCGCGGTCGCCGTCTTGTCACCGGCGGGGTCGCCACCGTGGCGGTGACGATTGCCGCGCGCGCGGTCATGCTGTGATGGTGGGCGCCCAGGGTGTCGGCGGGGCTGTATGGATGCGCTCCACGTCCGGGGCACGTCGCGAGGATCCGCAGCGAGCCAGCAGCGTGCCGAGACGGACGCCTGCCCACTGGTGGGGATGATGATCGGGGAGTCGGAGGGCGGTCGGTCTCCTCGGGAGCAGGGGCGACCTACATGGAGCGGTCGCGTGACCGCGGGATCCGCGGCCGATGCGACGACGATGTCCGCCTCGCCCTGGCCGACGCCGGTCACCACGCCGGGTCGCTGACCGTGGGCCACCGCCTGATCGCTCCGAAAGTCCACGTGACGTCGGTCATATTAGCCTCGGCGGGCTCGTGGCTCGCGACCAGTTTCGCGTTCTGGCCGGGCACCAGCGACAGCGACGACTGGTCCAGGGTGAGCGAGGTCATGCGGAATGGACTCGACGACGACGCGGTGGTTCTTCGAGGCGTTGATCCCGAAGTCCACGCGCGCAGCAGCAGGGTGGCGAGGGAGCTTGCCCTTGCCGCCCTGCTCGGTCCAGCTCTTCTGCAGGTCGCGCGCGCGCACGTCGAAGTGGTAGCGGTGCGTCCCATCCCGCTTCGACCGTGCCGTCGTCGGACACCAGGATGCGCATGGAACCATCCGCCGCTGTCCGGGTCGGCGAAGTCGACCGCGGCCAGGGGCGAGGGAGTCGGTCACGTCGAAGAGACGGTCTTCTCTCGCCCTCGCCCCGTGGTGGAGGTTGGGAGATCTCAGGGGCCACGGTGTCCATCGTGAAGTCGTAGGACAGCTCCTGGTGGGAGGAGTCCGGGCCGTCGGTGTCCGTCGATATCGTCAGCTTGTAGGCGCCGTCGGGCACGAGGTTGCCCTGCTCGTCGCGCCCGTCGAAGTCAGCGAGCCGATCCGGGCCTCGGCGTGAAGGACCTGCATCCTCCGGGGTTGGCCACAGCGACTTGTGGGCGCCACCGTCGAAGGTGTGGAGCGCACCGCCTCGCCGGCCTCGATTGGTGGCCGTGTGCGTCGCTCTTCGCGGTGGAGCGCTGGTGTGCCGGTCACGGGCTGGATCGAGTTGGGTGACACCGACCACCCGCTGTTCGACACGATGTAGCGCGACGGGTCGGGCTTCACCTCGTCGAGGAGGCGGACCTTCTGCAGCGGGTTGACGCCCAGCGGCATCCCGGTCGTCGTCGAGGCGAGGGCCGACTTGTAGATGTGGGCCTTCTGGGCGCCCTCGTCGGACCACTTCGTGTCGAACACGTTCGCGTCGCGGTTCGTAGAAGCCCAGGAAGGGACCGTCCAGGCCGGGCTCGCCATCGGTCTGCGAGGGCGAACTCGACGAGATCCGTCGACGAAGGTCTTGGGCGGGTTCGCGCCGACGTGGTCGGCGAAAGGACCTGACTCGACGGCGATGGCGACGCCCACCGCGCCGTGCGGCGGCGGACGGTGATGGTGGCGCCCTCGGAGGTGCCCGAGACGCCCTCGCCCGGGTAGGACACGGTGATGCCCTCGCCGCGGAAGTTCTTCGAGTGCTCGGAGATCAGACCGCTGTCGTTGACCAGCTCCGGACAGCCTGGCTGGACGGCGCGTGGAGCGCGCCTCAGGGCCCACGTTGCGCAGGAGGTGATGCCGAAGGTGTCCAGCGCTGGTGCCGTCGCGCGCGGTCGGCCTTGCGCGACGGGCGCGGGCGCCGTCGACCGTGGGGTAGACGGTGGCCGTCGTGGCCGCCAGGGGCGTCGGCGATCCCGGCTCCCTAGCACTTGCGCGTAGTAGGCGCCCGTGCCCTGGTGGACGTCGACGAGCGGGTGCGCCGTGCCCATCAGCAGGTTGGTGACGACGTCGTGCTTCTCGGAGTCGGTGAAGGACGAAGCGCTCGTCCGAGGCGACCCGCTGGCGCACCTGCGCGGCGATGCCCGCCATCTGCGGGGTCGCCATCGACGTGCCCGACATGTAGCCGTACTTGTCACCGGGGAGCGCCGAGTAGATGTTGCCGCCGGGCGCGGAGGTCTCGGGCTTGAGCTGCCAGGTCGGGCGAGACTGCCCAGGACGAAGTCGGACATCACGTAACAGTCGGTGGAGGGGGCCAGGCGCGCGCCCTTCTCGAAGACCAGGTTGTGGTCGGCGGCGGCCAGCATCGCCTCGCCGTTCGCCTTGGAGATGAAGGCGACGGGGATGGTCGTGGTCTGGACGGCGGGGCGCACCAACGAGTCAGGTCACGTTGTCGTGAGATCGAGCTGCGATGCCGCGCAGCAGGGCGCCAGGGCCTTGACTTTTTGTCCTCGGGTCATGGGCTTGCCCGCGTCGGAGGTCCCGCCCCTGCGGACCAGGGCGAAGGCGCCCTCGATCCCGTCGGGGTTCGCCTCGGTCATGGCCGCGATATCAGCGGCCTTGCCCTCGCCCGCGTCCACGTAGCGGTAGGTGCCGGACTCGATGTCGCCGAAGGACGCCATGTCCCCGCCCGAGGCGTTGGCGCCCTCCTGATAGGCGATCCGCAGGCCCGCCGCGGTGAAGTAGGGCATGCCCTCGGCGTTGTCGACCGAAGCCACGGACAGGGACGTCTGGAACGTGGAGGCTCGTCCACTGTGGAGGAGTCGGGATCCGGAGGCGTAGGGAGGTTCGCCCCGGAGGTGTTGTTGTGGGCCGAGGGTACGCGTTGCCCGCCGCGACGTTGAGGGTGATGCCCTTCTCGCGCAGGACCTTGTAGGCGTCGGCGTAGATGGAGGCGGCCTCGTCGCTCATGCCCGCGTCGGATCCGAAGGACATGTTGACCGAGTCGGGCTCCAGCACGCCCACGTCGTCGAGGGCGCCCAGGATCGGGAGTCGGGCGGGGCGCCGTCGGAGTCGCGCGCCACCTTGAGGGCCATGAGCTGCGCGTTCGGCGCAGTGCCGCGGATCGTGCCGCCGTTGCCCGTGGCGATGCCCGACACGTGGGTGCCGTGCGAGAGGTCGGCGCTGGAGTGGGGCACCACGTCCGCGTCGTTGTCCGCGTAGTCGTAGGCGAAGGCGATCTTCTCGGAGATTGTAGACGCCCTCCTTGCCGACGGCGAGCTTCGACTTCAAGGAGAGGGCGTCGCCCTCGAGTTTGACGGTGGAGTCGTCCGGGTCGCCGCTGAACGCGGGGTGGCCCACCTCGGGCCCGTGTCGATGACAGCGATCACCTGGCCAGTCGCCCTTTGCAGGCGGTGGAGTCCGCGTGGGTCATCGTCAGCGAGGACGCGTTGGCGGGGGCCCCACGGCGTCGGGGGCGGGGTCTCGATGTCGTCGCTGCGTGGAGCTCCCTCCACGAACGCCGCCTTGACCCCTCGACGCCGCGGACCGCCTCAGAGCGCCCCGACGGGGATCTCGATGGCGAATCCGTCTATGACGGTGGAGTAGTCATGACGTCGGTGATGGGCGTGCCGCCGGAGGTGCTCACGCCGGGCAGCGCGCCCGAGACGGCGGAGGTGATGCGGTCCTCGACGACCTCGTGCTTCGTGGACGAGGAGGCCGAGATCCGCCTGTGCCACGGGATCCCCACATTGCCCTCGTCAGAGTTGGACGATGACGGTGACCGGCGTGGTGCCGCCGGTGCGGTCCTCGTCGGCGAGCAGGCCGCCCTCCGGCGCCGCGGCGCCGCCAGCCATGTTCGGACTTTATCGAACTGGAGCGCGGCCTCGAGGCCGCGGCCGCTCTGCGAGTCGTCGCCGGGAGCCGGTCCCGGACTGAGCCGCAGCGCCCGACGGCTCCGCGCCGGGTGGACAGGCGGGCGGCGTGGGAGGCCGGCGGGTGGGCGGTGGCGCCGCCGCCGTCGGCGACGCCAGCGCCACCGCACTGGCGACGAGCGCGCCCGGAGCGTGAGTGTGAGTCGCGCGTGGAATGTGTCGTTTCATGACTGCCCCATGGTTGACGGATGTTGGATAAGCGCACCCTTTTTCGGGGAACAAGGCCACTCTTATTTCTGCCACCCTATTGGCGAACTGCCCTTCGCATCAAGAGAGATGTGGCGCGAAACACCACTCCCCTCCCACAGCGTGAGACTACTACCATCGCAATATGCTCATTCGACTATTGCGGGCGCGCCTGCGCCCATATACATGGCTCCTCGTGGGGGTCGTCGTCCTCCAGTTCGCCCAGGTCATGGCCTCCCTCTACCTGCCCACCCTCAGCGCCGACATCATCGACAAGGGCGTGGCCACCGGCGACACCGCCTACATCTGGCGCACCGGCGCCTTCATGCTGGCGGTGAGCGCCCTCCAGGGGGTCTGCTCGGTCCTGGCGACCTACCTGGCGGCCCGGGCCTCGATGGGCATGGGGCGCGACCTGCGCGGCGCCGTCTTCGAGCGCGTCAGCGGCTTCTCCGAACGGGAGACCACCCGTTTCGGCGCCGGATCCCTGATCACCCGCAACACGAACGACGTCCAGCAGGTCCAGATGCTCGTCATGACGAGCTGCACGATAGCGGTGACCGCGCCGATCATGGCCATCGGCGGGATCATCATGGCCGTCAGCAAGGCCCCCGCCCTCTCCTGGCTCATCGCGGCCTCGGTCCCCCTCCTGCTGGTCGTGGTCGCCCTCATCGTCGGCCGCATGGTCCCGCTGTTCCGCTCCTACCAGGACAAGCTCGACGGCATCAACCGCGTGATGCGCGAACAGCTCGCCGGGATCCGCGTCATCCGGGCCTTCGTCCGCGAGCGCGCCGAGACCGACCGCTTCGAGGAGGCGAACAGCTCCATCACCCGCGTCAGCGAACGCGTCGGCCAGCTCTTCGTCCTCCTCTTCCCCCTGGTGATGCTCATGCTCGACGTCACCATCGTCGGAGTCATCTGGTTCGGCGGGCACCGCGTCGGCGACGGCGACGTCGAGATCGGCACCCTCATCGCCTTCATGGCCTACCTCATGCAGATCCTCATGGGCATCGTCATGGCCTCATTCATGACCATCATGATCCCGCGCGCCGCGGTCTGCGCCGAGCGCATCAGCGAGGTCCTGGCCACCCGCCCACGATCACCGCCCCGCCGGGGCGACGACCGCCTCCCTCGCCCGGCTCAGTCGAAATGCGGGACGTGGGCTTCACCTACCCCGGACGCCGACGAGCGCGTGCTCGAAGGCGTGGGCTTCACCGCGGCGCCAGGGACCACGACCGCCATCGTCGGCTCCACCGCCTCCGGCAAGTCCACGATGGTGCGCCTGCTGGCGCGCCTGCTCGACGCCTCCGAGGGACGGGTCATCATCGGCGGCACAGACGTGCGCGAAGCCGATCCCGAGGCGCTGTGGGCGCAGATCGGCCTCGTCCCCAGCACCCCTTCCTCTTTCGCCGGCACCGTCGCCTCGAACCTGCGCCTGGGCCGCGAGGGACGCCACGGACGAGGAGCTGTGGGAGGCCCTCGGGGTCGCCCAGGCCGAGGACTTCGTGTCCGAGATGGACGGCGGCCTCGACGCGGCCATCGCCCAGGGCGGCACGAACGTGTCCGGCGGCCAGCGCCAGAGGCTCGCCATCGCCCGCGCCCTCGTGCGCAGGCCCCCTGTCCTCATCTTCGACGACTCCTTCTCCGCCCTCGACGTCGCCACCGACGCGCGCCTGCGCGCGTCCCTGGGGCCCGCCACCGCGGGGACCACGAAGATCGTCATCGCCTCCCGGGTGTCCACCATCGTCGACGCGGACCGGATCCTGGTCCTCGACGCCGGGCGCCTGGTCGCCAGCGGCACCCACGAGCAGCTGCTCGCGGCCTCGGAGGTCTACAAGGAAATCGTCACCTCCCAATTCCGGAGCGGAGGCCCTCTCATGAGCACCCAGGACAAAACCCCCACGACCCAGACGAGCCCCGAGGAGGAGGAACTGGCCGCCGAGGCCCTCGCCTCGTCCGGCGGCTGGCACGACGGCCCGCCGCCCGGGAAGGCGAAGGCGTTCTGGCCCTCGTTCAAGCGCATGATCGGGCTGCTGACCGCCCACCGCAACTGGATGGCGGCGATCCTGGTCGCCACGGCGGCCTCCGTCGCCCTCGCGGTCATCGCGCCGAAGGTGCTCGGGCGGGCGACGAACGTGGTCTTCGAGGGCGTCGTCTCACAGGCCCTGCCGGCCGGGACCACGAAGGAGCAGGCCATCGAGGCCCTGCGCGCCCAGGGGATGGACGACTTCGCCACGATGCTCTCCGCCATGGACATCACCCCTGGCACCGGGATCGACTTCCAGCGCCTGGGGGGGATCCTCCTCCTCGTCCTGGGCCTGTACGCGGGCTCCGCCTTCCTCAACTGGTTCCAGGGGTACATGCTCAACCGGATCACCGCCCGCGCTCTCTACCGCCTGCGGCGCCGGGTCGAGCAGAAGATCCACCGCCTGCCCCTGAGCCACTTCGACCGGATGCGCCGCGGGGACGTGCTCTCGCGCCTCACCAACGACGTGGACAACGTGAACAACACGCTCCAGCAGACCCTATCCACTGCGCTGAGCTCCATCCTCACAGTGGTCGGGGTGCTCGCCATGATGTTCTCCATCTCGTGGAAGCTAGCGCTGGTCGCGCTCATCACCGTGCCGCTGTCGGGCATCGTCTTCGGCTTCATCGGCCCCCGCTCGCAGAAGGCGTTCACCGCCCAGTGGGCGCGGACCGGCACCCTCAACACGCGCGTCGAGGAGTCCTTCTCCGGGCATGCCCTGGTGCGCGTCTACGGGCGCACCGACTCGGTGCGCAGGGCGTTCGCCGAGGAGAACGAGCAGCTCTACCGCACGGCGCTGCGCGCCCAGTTCCTCTCGGGGATCATGATGCCGATCATGCTGGTCATCGGGAACATCGTGTACGTCGCCATCGCCGTGGTCGGCGGCGCCATGGTGGCCTCGGGGGCGCTGCTGCTCGGCGACGTGCAGGCGTTCATCCAGTACTCGCAGCAGTTCTCGCAGCCGCTGGGCCAACTGGGCGCCATGGCCACCGCCGTCCAGTCGGGCACCGCCAGCGCGAGCGCATCTTCGAACTCCTGGACGCCGAGGAGGAGGGGCGGACGCCCGGCCCGCGCCCGTCGGACACGGACGGGCCCGGCGCGGCACAGGACTCCCCGCCCCGTCGGATGGGGCGACCGCTCCCGAGGCGCCGGCGCCATCGAGATGCGGCACGTGCGCTCTCCTACTCGCCCGGCACCGAGCTGATCCGCGACCTCACGCTGCGCGTCGACCCCGGGAACACGGTGGCGGTCGTGGGGCCGACGGGCGCGGGCAAGACCACCCTGGTCAACCTGCTCATGCGCTTCTACGAGCTCGACTCCGGGCGGATCACCATCGACGGCCGACGACATCGCCGCCATGACCCGCCACGAGGTCCGGCGCCGCACCGGCATGGTCCTGCAGGACCCGTGGCTCTTCGCGGGCACCGTGCGCGAGAACATCCGCTACGGCCGCCCCGGCGCCTCGGACGCCGAGGTGGAGGAGGCCGCCAGGGCGTGCTTCGTCGACCACATCATCCGTGCGCTCCCCCACGGCTACGACACGGTTCTGGAGGAGGACGCGGCGAACATCTCCGCGGGCGAGCGCCAGTTGCTCACCATCGCGCGGGCGTTCGTGGCGAACCCCTCGGTGCTGATCCTCGACGAGGCGACCAGCTCGGTGGACACGCGCACGGAGCTGCTGGTCCAGCGCGCCATGAACGCGCTGCGCCAGGGGCGCACGAGCTTCATCATCGCCCACCGCCTGTCCACGATCCGCGACGCGGACACGATCCTGGTCATGGAGGACGGCGACATCGTGGAGCAGGGCGGCCACGCGGAGCTCCTCGCCAAGGGCGGGGCCTACGCGCGCCTGCACGCCGCCCAGTTCGCGAGCGCCTCCGACTGAGCCCGCCCGGCCCCGGGGTCCGTACCGCCTCTGGGCGGCCCCGGGGCCGGGCGCTGCGCCTGACGGCGCGTCCCGTCACCGACGGATGATCCACGGTGGGGCGCCCCGGAAGAACGCGGGTACGGTATCGGGTACTGGGGAAAGCGGGGAGGAGCGTATCCGCCATGAGCATCGCAACGCTTCTGGATGAGCACTCGATCGACCTGCCCAGTTACTCGGAGGTCTCGATCGAGATCGGCCGGGCCCCCATCACGTTGTCCGTCTGGGAGGCGGAGCGGGACACGTCGCCGACGGTCGTGTTCGTCCCAGGCACCATGACCCACCCCCTGTTCTACAGCCCCTTCCTGGACGCTCTCAGCCGGCACGGCTACCACGTGATCGGCGTCCACCCGCTGTCCCACGGGCGCAGTCCCCGCCTCATCCGCCGGTTCACCCTCGACGACATGATCGGGAACGTCCGGGACGCGGTGGGCTACGCCTGCGCCCGTTTCCCCGGCGCCGTCGGGCTGATGGGGTCGAGCCAGGGCGGCGTCCTCACCCTGTTGACCGCCGGCGCCGAGCACCGCATCCGCGCCGCCTTTCCGCACAACGTCCTTTTCACGCCCTTGCGCGAGTCCCTGTCGGTCACCCGCTTCCCCAGCGCGCTCGGCCTGGTGTACCCGGCGATCCGCAGTGATCATCGCCGCGATCGGCCGGGGGCTTCCCGCGCTGCAGGTGCCGCCGGGTTTCTACCTCGACATCGACAAAGTCTTCTCAGAGCGGCAGTGGCGCGACGCGTTCTTCCAGGATCCCATGCGGCTCAAGTCCTACCCGATGAGTTTTCTGTCCAGCCTGTTCACGACTGACATGTCGGCCCTCGTCGATGGCGGTATCACCCTGTCCGGTGGTGGCGTTCGTGTCGACGGGCGATCCCCTGTTCACCCTCGAGTACAGCCGCTTGGTCTACGAGCGGCTGGTGGCGCCCGAGAAGCGGTTGGTCGAGTTGCCCGCCGACCACCACCTGGTCCTCAACGAGAAAGCCGAGCGCGTCATCCCGACGGTACTGGCCGCCCTGGACGCCTACCTCACGTAGCCCGTTCCCCTGTGGACAGTCCCGGGGGCACCGATCCCCGCATTGGGCCCAGCAGAGCCACCGGGCGCGGCGGGTCCGATTCCGCGGTGGCGGCCCCAGTCTCGGCGTGCTACTGCGACGATGACGCACGCCCTCACTGCCGTTCGGACAGCGCCAGGTTGGCGCGCACGGCCGCGCCGATGCGGTCCAGCGCCCCGGCGGTCGCCCAGCTGCCGTCGAGCCCGGCCAGGCGGGGGACGGGGACGGACTCGCCCTCCTCCAAGTCGAAGCCCAGCAGGGCGCGCCACAGGGCTACCCAGTCTCGTTGTGAGTGTGCCCGTGGCCGGCGGGGCTGTGCCGGCGACGGGCAGATCCGCATGCGATCTGCAGGCAGGTCACCCCGCGTGAACTCGACGTTCTGGACACGTCCCGTCCGGCGCGCTCGGCAGCCAGTCAGGCTGGCGCCACAGCAGCCGGGGGTTCCACCATACGACGGGGTCCGAGGCGTGCTGGGCGTAGACGATCCGCGGAAGGACCAGCGGCCCAGTTCCCGTCCGTACAGGTCCTGGCGCAGGTCCTCGAGCGTTGACGAAGCGCACGCTGCGGCCGTTATCGACAACCGGAGCCACCCCGCCCCCGGTGGCAGAGGCCGTGAGAAACCCGGCATCGGGGTGAAGGCGGGCGTGCCACCACAGCGCACCATCGACGCGGGCCAGGGCATCGGCGGGGAGTCGAACACGGATCTGCGAGGCGAACGCCCAGGGACTCCCCGCACACGAAGAGGGCTAGGGTCGTGCTCTGCGTCGATGGCGTCGATCGCGCGCGCGAACGGCGCGGAAAGGGCGCGGGACGCTCCCTGGGCGGGGCTCGAGCCCCGTCAGCCAGTTGAGGGCGGAGGGCACGTAGGAGTACTGCGGGACGCGGTCGCGCAAATCGCCGCCGGTCAGGTACTCGAAGGGCTGGACCTGCCACTCGTCCACCCATCCCGAGCCCGTGGACGCGGCCACCAGGACCGCTGCCCGCCGGAAGGCGCCGGTGCGCTCCAGTTCGGCCACGACCAGTGCGGCCGCCTCGTCGATGCCCGCCCCTGCGGAGGGCATTCCCGCGTACACGCGGATCGGCCTTCGCCGCGCGCCCGGTGACCGCTTCGACGTCGGCGCGGCTGCCCCGTCCGAGGAAGACCTCCCCTGGCCGCACCACCGATTCCCGCGTGGAGGCGAGGCGGGCGAGGCGGAGCGCTCGGGGACGCTCGGCTGGAAAATGCCCTTCGCAGTGCGCGTGTTCATCCGCTCGGCGTGCCGCCGGAAGAACCCGATGCCGCCGCGCAGGATCACGTTGGAGGTGAGGAAGCAGATGATCGCGCGGGATGGCGATCGCCGGCCAGCGCCGCCTTGCTGCGGCAGTATGTGGTCGGCCAGCGCGCGTTGATGAGCGCCCGACCTGGGACCAGGTTGACGCCCGTGATCAATCCGACGAAGAGGTGGGCGACTGACGACGGCGCCGACGGCCCCAGCAGGTAGCCCCACGGCGTTTCGGCGCGCATCCTCATTTCAGCGCGGCCGTACCGGCGGGCGCGGCGGGTACGACTGGACGACGGCGCACAACCACCAGGCGAGAACAGCACCGCGACGCCCGCCCGCGACGCCCACTGACGGATCTGTCGGCGCTGATCCTCAGGTCCGCCGCCTTGATGAGGCGGGCGCCCGTGCCTGCTACGATGAGCCCCAGGATGTAGCCGATGGAGACCAGGACGCCTGAGGCCACGGCGTGCCACCACCAGGACCTGGCCATGAGGGGAGGAGACGACACCGCGTTGGTGGCGAGCGCGCTGATCAGCCCCAGAAACGACAATCCCATAGTGGTCGATTCTGCCAGTCGTGCGGCCGGAAAGGCAGATCGCGTGACCGTGCTCACTCCGGAGCGGGCGCCGACAGGCGCCTGACCCGGGGCGCTTCCGCTGCAGCTGCCGCTACGGGACCTGGGGGCGGGGGCGCTTCCGCCATGGACCCGGCAGCGCGCGCGGTGATCCACACGAGCGTCGAGTAGGGGATCGCGATCTCCTGCCCGCCCGGTGACCCAGGTGCTCGTACAGGTACCAGCGCAGGTTGTCCTGCATCGCGCGCCTGCGGGCCGCGTCCGCGCGCAGGTAGGACGAGCGGGTGGTCCCCAGTTCGAGGATCTGCTCGGGCTCCATGCGGTCCTCCCACCAGAACCGCTCGAGGACGGGCGGTGCGAAGCCGGCCGGACGAGGGCGGTTCTGGCCCGGTGGACGTCCCCGGAGCGCATGATGCGGGAAAGGCGGTGGACCCACTTGACGGTGACGTCCATCTGGTTGAAGACGATGACCAGGGGCGCCCCCGGCTTCAGGATGCGCACCGCTTCGGCCCCCGCCGCCGCGGGATCCACCCAGTGCCACGACTGGGCGTAGACGACCAGGTCGCAGCTGGCGGTCCCCAGGCCCGTGTCCTCGGCGGTGGCAGCGACCTGCGTGATGAGCGGGTGGGCGCGCCTGGCGCATCGCGGCGGAGGGCCCCACGGCCTGCACGTCCAGGCCCTCCTCGGCCAGCAGGGCGCTCATCTGCCCGTGCCCGCCCTTTGCGTCGGCGGCGAGGGCCGCGGGCGGGCGGTCATCGGGGCGGTGGGCGCGGGTGCTGCAGGCGCGCGCGCGCGTTCGGGCAGCGGGGGCACACCGCGCCTCCCCGGCAGTGGGGCCCTGCATCCCTCCCCGGCTCCCCCGCACGTCCAGGCCGGCCGCCCGCACGATGGCGGTGGCGGCGGCGGCGGCTGGCAGGCGGGCCGCACGCGCGCGTAGCCGGGGCGCGCGCCCGAAGGGGTTCCCGCCCGCGCCGCCCCTGTTCTCCGGCGCGCTCACAGCAGCGCCGACCCGAGGCGGCACACGTTGTTCACGTAGTGCGCGTACCACGGCTTCCTGATCCACTCGGCCAGGGTGAGCTCCCGGACCGCTCGCGGTAGCGCTGGTCGTTGGCGGCGATCATCTCCGCCAGCCCGGGGTCCTCGGCCAGCAGCATCACCTCGTAGTTGAGGCCGAAGGACCGGAAGTCCATGTTCGACGACCCGATGGTGACGGTCCGGCGGTCGATCATGACGTACTTGGAGTGCAGGACGGTGGGCGCCTGGTACAGGTGGATGCGCACGCCGGATTTGAGCAGGGGCTCGTAGTAGGAGCGCTGGGCGTGGCCGACCAGGAACTGGTCGGACTCCTCGGACACGAACAACTCGACGTCGACGCCCTTGAGGGCGGCGTTCGTCAGCGCCGACAGGAGGGCCTCGTCGGGGATGAAGGGCTGACGACCGACACGGAGCGGGTCGCGCAGTGTATGAGGTCGACGAACATCCGCAGGCCGGGCTCGGAGCGGTACGCGGGCCCGACGGACGATCTGCATCGGCGAGGCGTGGGCCCTGCCCGTGCGCTCGGCGGGTCCCGCCGCCGCCCAGGTCGTCGCCGCCCGGGTCTTCGGGGTCCAGGTCGGCGGGGCCCAGAACCTCGCCGCACGCGTAGAACCAGTCGGTGACGAAGACCGTCTCCACCTGGCGGGCGATACTGCCGTGGACGCTGACGGTCGTGTCGTGGAACTCGATGCCGGCCTCGGCGTAGGCGGGGGTGTCGTAGTCGGCGGCGACCAGGTTGTGCAGCGAGCCGACAGGCGGCGGTGCGGAGTCGACGACCAGCAGTTTGCGGTGAGTTGCGCAGGTCGGGCCGCTGCACGGGGCCCTGAAGGCTCGAGCGGCATGACGTGCCATTGGAGGCCGGATCCGTCCAGGCGGTCGCGGAACTCCCGCCACCCGGGGATGGAGCGCAGTCCGTGGTGGTCCACCAGCAGGCGCACGACGACGCGGGCCGCGGCGCGCTGGAGGGCCCGTAGAGGACCGCGGTGTCGTCGTCCCAGCTGGTCTGGTAGTACAGGACGTGGACGTGGTGGGCGGCGCGGTCCACGGCGTCGGCCATGGCGGCGAAGGCCTCGGCGGGAGCGGTGTAGAGCCCGCCCACGCTTCCGGTGGTCTCGCCGAACCGCGTGGTCTCGCGGTTCATCCGCATGATGGCGGCGGTCGCCTCGTGGGCGTGCGGCGTCCAACCGGGCGCGGCGGCCAGTAGCTCCTTGACGATTCCGGACGCCTTGGGGTCGTCGTCGAGGGCCCTGCCCATTGCCCACCAGGACCCGAAGACGAGGTAGAGGGGGACGCCCAGGAAGGGCACCGGGAAGATGATCAGCAGCCAGGCGGTCGAAGTGGAGGCGCGCCTGTGCCTGGGGACCACGCCGAGGGCGACCAGGCGGATGACGGTATCGACTCCGACGATCGTGGCGATCAGCCACGTCGGCAGCTCGGGCGGCGGCAACGGGACCATGCGCCCAGACTAGCGGCGGCCCCCTCAAGTTCGTACGACCAGGTCGTCGAGGCGCGCCCCGTCCCGCGCCCCGTCCTGCGCCGCCCACCTGTGCCAGTGGGGCGTCACACGTCGCCGTCGTGCGAGCGCCCTGGCCCGGCGCTGGCCGGCGCCCCGCCCGCTTCCACCCACACCGCCAGGTCGGCGCTGGCGCGCGAGGCGGGCGTCGCGCGCCGCAGCCCCTCGATGACGGTGGGATCCCCGCGGGCAGGAGCACCGGGGCGAGGGGGCGCCCCGCTCCCAGTCCCACGGCGTGTGGTGGGTGTCCGCCCGGCGGCGAGGTCGCGGGGCGATGCGAGCGGTTTCGCGGGAGCCCTCCGAGGCCGTCCCACCTGGGGTAGTAGGAGTCGAGGCCGAGGACCCTCCACGGGCCGCCGCCTGGTGGCGCCAGGGCGGCGGCGAGCGTGTTTTGCGCCGGCGCCGGAGAGTCCGTCGATCAGCACGAGGGGCGCCGCGCCACGCGTGGCGGGTGCGCGCCAAGGCGTCGAGCGCCCTGGCGACGGCGGGACGGTGGCTAGGGGCGCCGTCACCGGCCCACCAGCGACAGGTTGAGGTGAGGACCGCGACGGCGATGGCGGCGGCGGGGATCAGGACGGCGACCGCCATGAGGGCGGCGTCCGCGGCGCCCATCCGGGACGGGCGCGCCCACGTGCGCGGGCCAGGGGCGCCGAATCCGCGGGCCTCCATGGTGAGGGAGAGTTTCGCGCTGCGCCGCAGGGCGAAGACCAGCAGGGAGAAACTCCCCCTGAGGAAGGAGCGGACGCGGGAGCCGTCGCCGATGCCCCGTATGCGCCTGGCCCGTTCGAGCGCTTTCCAGTCGGCCGCCATGAGGCCGGTCATGCGGGCGCCCGCCAGCGCGGCCAGGATGGGCCGGGCGGGCAGGTGGAGGATCTGTGCCAGCCCGTCGCCCATGTCCGTGGGGTCGATGTTCGACAGCAGCACGATGGCGGGCAGGGCGACCGCGCACACGCGCAGCGCGATGCCGATGGCCAGCCAGATGGACCTGTCGGTGATGGCCGCGGGCCCCATGCTCCAGTAGGTGGCGCCCCCGGGGGAGGCGTAGAGCAGCATCGACAGGGCCGACAGGGGCGCGGCGACCGCCAGTGGCGAGCAGCGCAGCGCGAGGCTGCGCGCCCTCATCCGCGCGGCGGGCAGGACGAGCAGTTCGAGGCCGAGCGCCACCGAGGCGCTGACGGGGTCGACGCTGATGAGCAGGGGCGTCGTCATGATGAGCGCGAGGATCCGGGTGACGGGGTTGAAGCGGCCGGAGTCCGCGGCGCCGCCTCCCGTCCTCCCGGCCTGGGGTCCGCGCCTGCGCCTGGGGTGGTCGGCGCGACCGCGCCCTCCGCTGCGGTGGCGGCTGCCTGGGCGCCGCTGCTGGCGGCCCCCGGCGCCGTCCGCGTGCCCAGCTTCGTCGGCGTCCTCGGCCTCGTCCACAGCGCCGCCTGCGCCTGCGCCTGCAGGGCCGCGCTCCCCTCGTCGGGCGCTGCCGCCCCTGACGGGGCCCGCCTCCTGGGCGCCGCCCTCCGGGTTCTGGGCGGGCGGGCGGCCGAGGTCGGACAGGTCGATGACGGCGTCGCCCATGGCCGCGACGAAGGCCGGATCGTGGGTGATGGACACCAGGGTCGTCCCGCTCGCGCGCGCCGCGCTGCAGCAGGCGCACGAGGCCCAGCCACGTCCCGCGGTCCCGCCCGAACGTGGGCTCGTCCAGGATCAGCAGGTCCGGGGCGCTGATGAGCGCGGTGGCTACTGAGAGGCGGCGCTTCTCGCCACCGGACAGGGGTCATCGAGGGGTTCGCCCCGGCCAGGGACGACAGGCCGAGGGCGTCGAGGTGCTCGTCCACCAGGGGCGTCCAGTCCGGGGCCCGAGGCGCCCGCGTACCCGTGGCCCCACCTCCAGTTCCCCGCGCACGGTCCGGGCGACGAACTGGTACTCGGGCTCTTGGAAGACCATGGAGATGCGGCCCAGCATGTCGCGGCTCGACCACTTGTGCGGGTCGTCGCCCTTGCGGTCCGGCGCCCCGTGGGACGGGTGACGCCGATGGTCCCGCCCAGGGCGGGCAGCAGCCCCGCCAGGGTGAGGGCGAGGGTCGACTTGCCGACGCCGCTGGGGGCCGACGACGCACGTGGAGGCGCCGCGCGCGATGTCCAGGTCGATGCCCTCGCGGACCGGCGCTCCCGCCTCGTAGCCGATGGCGAGGCCGCGCGCGCTGAGGACGGGGGCGGCGGGCCCGCGGTCCGAGGCGGGAAGGACGGGTGCGGCGGATCCGCCGTCCGCGGCGGGCAGCGGGGGCAGCGCGCCCGCCTCGGCGGCCACGTCGTCGTCGGGCAGCGAGATCCCCTTTTTCCTGCAGAGTACGGGCCTGGGAGGCCAGCACTCGTCGATGGGGCCGTCGGCGGCGATCGCGCCGTCCAGGACCACCACGACGCGGTCGACCAGGTCCGCCCAGATGTCGACGCGGTGCTCGATGACCACCAGGTGGCCCCCTGACTCGTCGAGGACCCTCCGACCGCGCCGCGGGCATCGGCGACGCCCACCGGGTCCAGGCTGGCGGTGGCCCGTACGAGCAAGAGGAGGCGGGGGCCCCATGGCGAGGACCGAGGCGAGGGCGAGCCGCTGCTTCTGGCCGCCCGACAGGGCGGTGGTGGGGTGGTCGCGGCGTCGAGGCCGACCGCGCTGGTGGCAGCGCTGACGCGCGGCCATATCTCCTCGCGGGGACGCCCAGGTTCTCCATGCCGAAGGCCACGTCGTCGCCGACGCGGGCGAGGACCACCTGGGCCTCGGGGTCCTGCATCACGAGCCCGATGCGGCCCTGCAGGTCCGCGGGGGCGGCCCCGTCGACGACGAGGCCCCCTTCGTCCTCGCCCTCGTCCTCGCCGCCCAGGAGCCCGGGCCAGCCCGGCCATGAGCGTGGACTTGCTGACCCGGACGGCCTGAGGACGAGACGCGCCTCGCCGGGCCTCGATCCGCAGGTCGACGCCGTCGAGGGCCCAGGCGAGGCGGCCGGCGTGGCGCCAGCCCCAGCCGTGCGCGCGCACGGCGGGCCCCGCCCCCGGCGGGGGAGCGGGACGGGCGCGGCGCCGTTGGCGCGGGGGCAGACACGCTGGCGGGCCTGCCTGCGGCGGCGAAGCGGTCGAGGGCGCGCGGTGGCGGCCAGTGCCCGGGTGAGCGCCCACGCGAGGACGCCTCCCCAGAAGGGCCCCGGAGACGATGCCCGTGCCCAGGTAGACCAGGCTGACGGAGAGGGCTTCTCGCAGCTGCCCGTCACGAACCTCGTAGGCCCAGGCGCCGCAGAAGGCGCCGGCCCCGGCCAGGGCGGCGGTGGCGATGGTGTAGCGCCGGTAGGCGAAGAGCAGGAAGAAGAGCTCCGCGCCCAGGCCCTGGACGAGGCCGGAGTACAGGGTGGTGATGCCCCACTGGGATCCGAGGGCGGCGGACACCGAGGCGGCGAGGAGCTCGACGAAGAGGGCGGCGCCGGGCTTGCGGATGATGAAGCCGCCCAGGGGCCCGCCCAGCATCCAGATGCCGGTGGCCAGGCCGCCGAGGCCGGGGGCCAGGTTCCCGAAGAGCTCGTACCCGGCGCCACCGACCTGGTTCCACACCAGGAAGATGAGGCCGCACGCGACGGCGAGTACGGCGGCGGTGACGAATCGATGACCCGCCATCCCAGTCTCGGGCGGCGGGGGTGCGTGGTTCGGCCATGCTCAGGTGTCTCCTCTCGTCAAGCACAGCGGCCACGAGGGAAGAAGCCTTCCTACGCCGGTATGGTCCGGTTCAGGTTCAACGGTCGGGGTCCATCCCCTTCTCAGCTCATCGTGAGCTCCCGTGGCACAATGGCGAGCATAGTGGCTAACCATCGTCCCCGCGAGTGCGGACGCGGGGACGGGCCCCGACCTGCGCCGACGCGGTCCCCGGGCGCCCCGGTCGGCGGACGCGGCCCTGCGCCCCGGCCGGCGGACGCGGCCCACTCGTCGAGGGCCTTGGCCCGCGCCAACACCATCGGCCGCATGGGACGTGTCCCCCGTCGTCCGCCAGTTCCCGCCACACCGCGAGTCGCTGCGATCGACGTGGGGGGGAACCACCGCCGGATCACAGCATCCGCCCTCTCATGCGGTTTCGAGGTCCTTCGCGATCAAGGCGCGCAGGCATTCGGACCGCGTGCTCCCCGACGCCGCTGCCCGATCATCAAGGGCTTCGACTTGCGAAACGGGCAGCCGCACGGCGACAGCCGCTGTTTCCTCGTCGAAGAGGGGCGGCCGTCCCGGTACGGGCCGCCACTGGCCCTGGTACTTCTTCGAACATGCGCGCTTCGGCTTCAAGTTCTTCATCCGTGGCTGTTCCGCCGCCCCTGAGGTGGTAGGTGGTCATCGTTTCCTCCGTTCGCGGCCCAGAACCTCGGTAAGGAAGTTCTGCGTGGGGGGTGTCATCGCATGGTAGATCAGCACCGTTCCATCGGACTGGATCGTGGCGACGAGCTCGATCGGCCGTCCGCGCGTCGTGGCCGATTGCCGCGTACGCGGGGCGGTGGGGCGAGTCCATTCGTTCTGCGAACAACGTGGCACCGCACCACGCCTGGATCACGTCCTCGTCGTCGAGCTCAGGATGACGCCGGTGGACGCGGGCGTGCACCTGGATACGATCGTCCGGGTTCATGGGCCATCCTCACCGACCGGTCTTTTCGTTTGCAAAAGTCTAGCACTGCCCGGTTCCCGTTTCAGCAGCACGCGCAACCACCCCCTTCCGCGCAATCGGACGACCGCGGCCGCGCACTCCCGCGCCGCCACCCGATCGCGCACTCCCATGTGGGTTCGCGGGCCGCCCCTCGCCGACCCGTTCATCAGCGCGGGGCGCGACACCCCTAGAAGTTCCGCAGCGGACCGTCCCCGCACCGGGGTCGCGTTCACGAACATGGATGGTCGCAGCTGTGACTGCAACCATCCACATGCGGTTCACACCACCAGGCGCTCAGGACTCCAGGTACTCCTTGGCGGCGGTGAGGACCTGGTCCCACATGCCGGCCTCGTCCTCCCACGCCTGGCGGACCACGTCCTCGCCGTCGCTGACCGACGACAGGCCGGACTCCTCGACGTGGATGGCGACGCCGCCGCGCTCCTCGGACAACGAGATCTCGACGCGCGTCGTGCGGCCGTCGGGCAGTTCGTCGTCGGCCAGGGGGTACCAGCGGTAGGCGACGACGTCCATCGGGTCCTCGTCGGCCTTCTCGATCAGCCACTGCCCCGCCTCTGGGTCGTTGACGCGGTAGACGCCGTCATCGCCCCGGGTGACGTCGTGGTCGCCGAGGGGGCCGTCGTTGACCCACCACCCGTTCGGACACGAGCGCCCAGGGTCCCTCCTCGACCGTCGCGTCCACCACGACGTCGGTCTCGACCCGGTCGAAGTCGTTCTCACCCTCAACGGCTCTATCAACGAAGATGCTCTGCGTGACAGCGCAGCGCCCCGGACCGCCCCGCGCGCCGCGGCGCGTCCGGGGGCGCCGATCAGGCCAGGCGGGTGACGCGGTAGCGCCAGCTGGGGCTGGCCTCGAGCGTCTCCACGCGGTAGTGGGACGAGGAGTCCCGCAGGTGGGCGAAGAGCGGCTCGGGCTGCTGGGGCGCGCGGATCCGGATGTTCTCGCCGACGGGCAGGCTGTCCACCGCCGCGAAGAGCACGGCGTGCCGCACCACGCGGGATGGAATGGGATGACCAGCTCGTCGTCGCTGCTCTGGTGGACCACTCCCGCGCCCCTCGGTGCTTCGTGCCCATGGCGGTGGCGGTGACCGCCGCAGCAGCCGCAGCTCGACGGGGCTGGAACCGCCTGGGGCCTCGTGCCCGCCGCAGCCAGCAACCCGACGAGGCCGAATCCGCGTCGTGGAGCCGTGTCCGCCAGCAGCCGGCAGCTCGGCGGCGGGCTGCGTGCTGGCATCGACCAGTTTGAAGGTCTGGGCGACTCGCGGGGCCGCCTCGGGATCGCTGCTACGGTGTCTCCTCTGTCAGGCGATCGTGGGCCCGGTGCCCACGGGCGACCAGTGTAGGGTTCCCCAAATCCAGGCCGTCGCGGGAACAGCAGGACCTTCCGATCGGCGGGCGCACGCGCTCCCCGGACGCGAGTGTGGGCGCGGGTCCGCCGTTCCGGCTCACCGCCCCCTCGGCCCACTCCCGTCCTTTGGTGCCGCACATGCGGGCGGAATCAAGCCCCTTGTGTGCGGTGCGTGTTTCGTAACTCAGCCTTTGTGCGCACCTCAGGGAAGCCGGTCCGGACCTGGCCTTGCGGGGGCGCAGCGCTCCCCGGACGCGAGCATGGGCATCCGTTGGTCGGCACGGGACGCGTCTTGTCGGCTCCGCGAGGGGGCCGTCGACACCGCGAGGGGATATAACGCGCGCTCATGTCAACAAAAGCGCGTCGGTGCCGATATCCCATGCAGATCGTCGATAACGCGCGTCGGCGTCAGCCGGTGCCGTCACCACGCCGGTGGCCTTCGTCTGGCACCGCGGCGACGGCCCCCCGACCGGCGGTCACGACGCCTCGCGGGCGCGCCCGAGGGCGTCCTGACCACCGGTTGTCCTCAGTCCTGGCGCAGTGCAAACTCCGCCTCGACCTCCACAGACACGCCCAGGGGAAGGGCCGCGACGCCGACTGCGCTGCGCGCGTGGGCGGAGCCGAAGACGTCGCCGAACAGCTCGGAAGCGCCGTTGACGACCCCCGGCCTGCCCGTAGAAGCCAGGCACGAGGACACGAAGCCCACCACTTGACGACGCCCGCCAGCCTGTCCACTCCCCCGGCGGCGGCAGCGGCGGTCATGAGCGCGTTGAGGGCGCACGCGCGCCGCCTCCTTGGCGTCTCGGGTCGACTCCTGCCCTGCCCACTGCGCCGACGCACACCGGTTCCCCTCCGACGACGGGGATCTGCCCGGATGTCCGCACGACGCCGCGGTCGATGACGGCGGGCGTGTACGCGGCGACGGGAGTGGCGACGGGCGGCAGTTCGATGCCCAGTTCGGCCAGCTTCGCTGAGGGTTTCGTCGCGGTTACCCTTTCGCGGCGGCGCTCTGCGCGGGTGCGGCAGGGCTGGCGCCGCGTTCAGGGTAGCGCGGAGCCGTGGGCGCTGCACCCGCCCGCCGCGCCCCTCGGGCACAATAGTGTGGCGGAAGGGAGCCCTATGGACATCGTCATTCAAATCGGACTGATCTGCGCGCTGCTGTACGTGCTCGGAGTGCTCCTGCACGGCAGGCGCTCACGCCGGCGCCTCGTGTTCCTGCGGACTCTGGCCTTCCTGACCTTGACGGCCCTCGGCAACGCGCTGCTGCTGGTGCTCCTGGCCGTCGGCGGGGGCGCGCTGTTGAGCGCGGTGGCGCTCATCAAGGATCCGAACGCGTTCGACAGCGCCAGGAACGCCGCCGGGATCCTCCAGTCGCGCTTCGGGGATTTCCGCAGCGTGTGGCTGCTGCTAACGCTGCTGGTCCTCGTGCTGCTGACGGCCGTCATCCAGTTGGCGGTGAGGCGCGCGCTCACCCTGCGCTTCCACTTGGCCGCCGACGAGGAGGTCTACGAGATCGCCGAGTACTTCATCCAGTGGTTCACGATCTTCCTGGTGGTGTACCAGTTGTACTTCGCCGAGATCAAGGAGGTGTCTCGAAGCGTACCCGAGCAGGTCCTGACGAACATGGCCTTCGATATCGCGTTGACGCCGGAGAACCTCAATATCGTCATGCAGCCCATCGCCCTTCTCGACGTGGGTCGTCATCGCCGTCGAGCACATGCGCAAGCACGCTGCGCACTCCGCGCCCCTGACGCGCCCCCGGATCCGGAGTCCGGGGTGGGCGGCGACTAGGCACTACGAGACGAGGGCCGCCGCGCTCAGCGCCTCCCGGCCCTGCCCGCTCGGCGCCCTCCCCGCCCGGCGGTCCGAACTCAGCAGTCCGGAAACCCAGCAGTCCGAACTCAGCAGTCCGAACGCAGTGGGTCCCATTGGGTAGGAACACGCATCGGGGGCAGGCAAATTGCCCACCCCAATGACCTGTTGTCACCCCAATGCGCCAGCAGCCGACCCCAACACACCTCTCAGGCAGCCCCAGCGCGCGCACCAGCCCCTGATACGCCCCTCACCCACCCCAGCACGCCGCAACCAGCCCCATGCCGACCCGCACCCGCCCAGGACCACCCGGCCACCGCGCACCCGACGACGGCGCCCGTGCGCGTTTCACAGCACTCGTCAAGTGAACAGCGCCATAGTTCCGGGCAGCAGGAACTTCCATCTTTCTTTAACATACGAGCTAACATGTATGTATGAGACGAACAGCTGAGGACGCGGCCAAGACCCGCGTCGCGCTGCTGGAAGCGGCGCTGATAGCCTTCGAGGAGAAGGGGTGGAGGGGGGCGACGTTCGAGCACATCGCCGAACGAGCGGGCGTGACGCGGGGCGCGTTGCACCATCACTTCCGCGACAAGCGGACCCTGTTGGCGGAAGCGCTCGAATGGGGATGGTCCGACTACGGCCAGCGCCTATTCGACACGGTCAGCCCCGCCACTGGCGATACCGGCAGCGCCGACGGGACCGTCGCACTCGATGAGCGGGCGCATCGCGCAGTCGAAGAACTGCTCGCGCGCTTCGTGCGACTCATCACCGGCGACCGGGCGTTCAGGGCCCTGGCCTCGACGACGGTACTGGTCGCGCCCCAAGCATTCGAACACTACGACAAGGGCGACGCGCCTCGACGACTGGCGTGAGCGCATCGAGGGGATCGTCGCCTCCCGCAGGGGCGCGACCAACGTCGCACCACGGGACATCGCGGGCCTCGTCCTCGTGCTGCTCCAGGGGTTCACCGTAGCCGCGGTGACCCGACCCGATGACCTTCCGCAACCCGACCGGCTCGACGCCACGATGGCGGCACTGGTGAAGGGGTTGCTCGAAACATGAAAGAACCACATGACCACCAATACGACCACCAACGATCCGCGCCCCGACGGCGCGGCCCCGGACGACGGCGCGCTTCCCTGCGCAACCCCGCGCTGGGCGACTGCCGTCTCCGGGCGATCCTCTTCACTGACATGCTACTCCAGGGCCTGGCGATCCCGGTCCTCCCACTGCTGCCCGCCGTGGTGGAGCGGGGAGCCGCCGCGACCGGCATCCTCTTCGCCTCCTACGCCGTGGCGATGGTGATCGCCACGCTTTTCGCCGGTCGCATGGTCGACCGGCGTGGGAGCAAGGGACTGCTCGTGGCCGCCGTCATCGTCCTGGCGATCGCCACCCTCCTGTTCGCAACCGGCGGTCCCCTACTGGCTGCTGCTGGCAGCGCGTTTCGCGCAGGGCTTGGCCGGCGGCGTCGCATGGTCGCGGCCCTTTCCTGATCGCCGCATCGACTGGATTCGACGAACGGGGCCAGATGATGGGCATCGCGATGTCGACCGTGACCCTCGGCGTGCTCGTCGGCCCGCCCCTGGCCGGCTTCCTGGTCGACGCCCTCGGACCGGCTTCCCCGTTCTTGGTCGCCACCGCCGTCGCACTCGCCGACCTCGCCGCACTGTTGGCCCTGATCCCAGGCTCGCCCCGGCGCACTGACGACTCGGCCGGCCCCCTCGCGGTGCTGCGCGTGCCCGGTTCCGCCTCCATCGTGACCACCATCGCCATCGGCGCGGCGGTCCTCGCAGCGGTGGAGCCGGTTCTGCCGGCCCACCTCGGGGCACGGGCATCCACCACAGCCATCGGCATCCTCTCGGCGTCGCTGCACTGGCGGGCATCATCGCCAACCCGATCGTGGGGCGGTTCGTGGCATCGACGAGCCCCCGTCTGCTCACTGGAATCGGCGTCGTCGCGGCCGGTGCCGCGCTGGTGGTGCTCGGACGCTCGACCGGAGTCTGGGAGGCCGGGGTCGGCATGGGCCTGCTCGGCCTGTCTCAGCCCCGCTGCTCGCCCCGGCCACCACCTTGATCAGCGAACAGGGGTTCAGGTCGGACCCGCCCACCTTGGGGGGCCCCTTCGCCCTGTACAACCTCGCCTACGCCACGGGACTGGCGATCGGCCCACTGCTGACGGGCTTCGGCGTGCAGCAGACCGGATTCGCCACTGCGATGGCCATCGCCGCCGCAGTGCTCGCCGTCCTCGGGCGGCAGCGCCCTGACGCGCCTGCCCACCGGATGGGCCGCCGAGCGCGCTCCACCACGGCTCGCGCAGACCGGAACCCGTGCGTGACACTACGCACTCGAGTGCGCCCCCGCCCTGATCGATGGGCGGGGGCGCCACCGGATCCCGGAGTCCGGGGTGGGCGGCGACTAGGCACTACGAGGCGAGGGCCGCCGTGCCCAGCGCCCTCCCTGAGCCCGAGCGGTCCGAGCCCAGTGATCCCATTGGGGCAGGAACCACGCATCGGGGCAGGCACCTGCTCACCAATGACCCGTTGCCCACCCCAATGCGCCAGCCGACCCCGGCGCGCCCGTCCGCGGCACCGTCCCCTGCCTCGGCCCTCCGCCGCCCCCCGCCCAGTCCGCATCCGTTGAGGGCGCCCAGCGTGACCGCCACCGCCCCATTCCCCACTCCCCTCTTCCGCCTCCGTCCTGCGGGCGGTCCGACGGCCCCTGGGCAGGAGGGCCGTCCGAGCGCCCCGCGCCGCCGTCGAGGCGCTGGACGTGGAGCGTGAGGGCGCGGCGACCGCGCGGGCGCAACCGGGCGACCTCCTGGCGAGGGCGGCGGTGTCCGGCCCAACGCCATCCCCCTACGACGCCCGCTCCCCATCCGCACTGGCAGCACCTGGCCCCGCGGCCCCTCCCCTCGGTCGCGGCGCCCTCATCGCCCGACCGCCCGCTCCGTCGTCCGGGCTGCCCGAGAAAGCGTCCCCGGTGCCGCAAAACACGGAGCCCATACCGCCGCCGTCCACCCCATCCGCACCGGCCTGCGCCCCTGTCGTCGGCCCTGCGGCCCCACGACGCTCCGCCCGCACCGGCCTGCGCGCCGCCGAGGACCTCCCCGGGCGCGCGCCCCGGCCTCGCGCGCCGCCTGTTCCGCGTCGTCGCGGACCCGCCTCGACGATCCACGAGAGAAGAGGCCCGTGACCACGCCGAGCAGCGCGATGCCGAAGAGCATGAAGCCTGTGGCGACGACCCTCCCAGTGGGGGTGACCGGGGAGATGTCCCCGTAGCCGACGGTGGTGACTGTGACCAGCGACCACCACAGGGCGCGGCCGACGTCGGTGATGAGGGCGCCGGGCGCGTGGCGTTCCGCTTGGAGGACCGCGAGCGCCCCCATCTCACACGAGCAGGACGGACAGCCCGCCCGTGTACAGGACGAGGCGCCCCCGGAAGGTGGTCTCCGCGCGGCGCTGGAAGACGCGGAACGCCGCGAGTATCCGCACGAGGCGCAGCGGCCGCAGCGCGGGCAGCACCACGGAGGCGAAGTCGAGCATGTTGTGGCGCAGCCAGTGCCATCTGCGGGGCGCGGTGGCCAGTCGGACGGCGAAGTCCACGGCGAAGAGCACCCAGCAGCAGTCGAGGACCGCCTCGTGGCCGCCCTCCTCCCCGGAGTCGGTGAGGACCTCGGCGGAGTAGACGGCCAAGAAGACGACGGCGATCGCGATCATCGGCCATTCGGTGAGGCGCTTCCATCTCTTGTGGAGCCGCTCACGCGGATCAGGATCTTTCGTGGGGCGCGTCATTCACCTATTGTGCATCGCTTCACGATCAGATGGAATACCCGGAAAGTCCCAAAAGTCGCCCAGAAACAATCCAGGGATCTCCCAGACATGGATGGAGTAATTGATCGTAACCAAAACGTTACCTACGGAGGAGCGCCAATGAGCACCCTGCAGATGATCGGCATCGACCTCGCGGCCATGCTCGTCCTCGTTCTCGGACTCTACTTCCCACGCCACCGCCGCTCCGACCTGGTGGCCGCTTTCCTCGGCGTGAACGTCGGCGTGCTCGCGGTGGCGACGGTCCTGGCCAATTCGACGGTGAGCGCGGGCCTGGGCCTGGGGCTCTTCGGCGTCCTGTCCATCATCCGCCTGCGCTCGGACCAGATCTCGCAAACGGAGATCGCCTACTACTTCGCCGCCCTGTCGATCGGACTGCTGTCGGGCATGTCGACCCAGGCCACGCCCCTGCTGATCGGACTCATCGCCCTCTGCACTGGGCGCTCCTGGCACTCGGGCGACTCGGCACTGGTCTTCGGCCGTTACACGACGCGAACCGTCCAACTGGACAGCGCGATCGCCGACCAGGATGCCCTCGCCGCCGCCCTCGAGGAGCGCCTGGGGGCCTCCGTGGTCGCCACCAGGGTCATCAAACTCGACCTCGTCAACGACCTCACCCTGGTCGATGTGCGCACGAAGCAGTCGCGCGCGCGTGCAGCACGACGTCCCCCGCCGCGGCGCCCGGCCCCACGCCGGCGCCGCCCCCAATCCCCCGCCCACGCCGAGGCCGCATAGGCCGGCCGGCCCCGCGCGGAGGACCAGCCCCGCAAGAAGGAGGAGAAGCAACGCCCACCACCCGCACCCGCGTCGTGCCCCGCGCCCTCGGACCCCATCGGCCTCGGGGACCTCACAGCGCGCCGCCCTGCTCACCCAAAAGTCGACTGCAAGTACGTCCTAGGGCCCGAGGAGGCCCGCAGGGTGCTGGCGCTGGTGGACCCGGCCTCGCGCCTGCTGAGCATCGACGGGCCTCGACGTCCGCCTACTCCACCACCTACTACGACACACCCGGGCTGGACGCGTTCTCATGACCGCGCGCGCCCCGCAGGCGCCGTCAAAGTGCGCACCCGCCCTACCTGACTCCGGCCAGGCGTTCCTCGAGGTCGAGACCCACGGCCCGCGCGGCACCACCATCAAGGAACGGCAGGATCGCGCCCCACGAGGCGGGAGGGCCCCTGACCGACGCCCACCGGGAGTGGGTGGCCGCCCGCCTCGAGCGCGTGGGCCGCCCCGGGGCCGCCCGGGAGGTGGAGCCAGTGCTGCGGGGGTCCTACTCGCGGTCCACTCTGCTGCTCCCCGGGGCCGGGCGCGGCCACCATCGACCTGACCTCGCGTGGGCGGCGCTCGATCCCCGGGGGCGCCCGGCGCGCACGCTGGCGCGCCCCGACCTCGTCATCGTCGAGACGAAGGGGACCGCCACCCCCTCGTGCCTCGACCGCCTCCTGTGGTGCAATGGACACAGGCCCACCAGGGATCCGAAATACGCGACGGCCATGGCCGCGCTCCACGAGGAGCTGCCCACCAACCGGTGGAACCGCGTCCTCACCCGGCATTTCGGGCTCGCAGCCTGACTGAGAGGAAGACACGCCCATGAAAGCCTTGAAACCAGCATTCACCCCAGCCCGGCGCGCTCGGCGCGCCGTCGTCCTCGTCTCCGCACTGGCCCTCGGCGCCTGCTCGTCGGGTTCGAACGGCCAGGCGAGCGGCGCGGCCGCCACGACGGCCGCCCCGGCTTCCGCGACGGGCGCAGGCGACACGACCGCCCCGCCCACGGCCGCCGAGGCGCTGGCCGCGAACGCGAAGGCCTCCCACGTGGAGGACTCCGACTGGTCCGCCTCCGACGCGGTCGACGTGGCGCTCAGCGGCACCGGCGCGACCAGCTCCTCGGACGGAGTGTCCAGCGCCGACGGGACCGTCACCATTTCGGAAGGCGGGGGCCCTACCGCCTCACCGGATCCCCTCAGCGGGAAGGTCGTCGTGGCCGCCGGGGACGGGGACCGCGTCGTGCTGATCCTCGACAACGCGACCATCGCCCTCGCCCGCAGGAGCGGCGATCGAGGCGACCACCGGCGACGACCTGCGCTCTCCCTGGTGGGGAGCCGACCGTCACCGATGGCTCATACGCGGCGGACGCCGGAGGCGAACGCCGCGGTCTACGCGGACATGGACCTCACGATCACGGGTGTCGGGGTCCTGTCCGTCACCTCCGGCGCCTCCGACGCGATCACCTCGAAGGACGACTTGTACGTCGCCTCGGGCACGATCACGGCCACTGCCTCGGACGACGGCCTGCGCGGCAAGGACTCCCTCACCATCGCGGGCGGCGAGGTGACGGTGGCGTCGGGCGGGGACGCCCTCAAGTCGGACCAGGACTCCGATGAGACGAAGGGCTACGTCGCCATCACCGGCGGGTACGGTGAGGGCCGTCGCCGACGGAGACGGCATCGCGGCGGAAACGGACGCCATCATCACGGGCGGCTCCGTCGACATCACCACCGGCGGCGGGGCGGCGGCCGGCGAGCCCGCCTCCGGCTCCGCCAAGGGCATCAAGGCGGGGACCTACGTCCTCACGGGCGGCTCCCCCACCGTGACCGTGGACTCGGGGGACGACGCCATCCACCCGACGGGGCGCTGCGCCCCAGCGGTGGCACGATCACCGCCTCGTCGGGCGACGACGGCGCGCACGCGGAGTGTCGCGGCAGTCCCGGACGGCGCGGACCTCACGGTCCCGGAGGTCCACCGAGGCCCCTCGAGGGCGGCCTGATCACGGTGTCCGCCGGGAAGGTCGACCTCACCAGCACAGATGACGGCGTCAACGCCTCCGGTTCGACCACCGTCGAGGCGGGGCTGGCCGCGAAGGAGGAATCGGACTCGTCGACCGCGTCGCCGCAGCCGGCCTCTCCCGACGGCGCGGGCACCATGGAGGACACCGGCGAGCAGCTCACCATCACGGGCGGGGTCCTCACGGTGAACGCGGACGGCGATGGACTGACCTCGAACGGCTCGCTCACCATCAGCGGCGGCACGGTCACCGTCTACGGCCCGAGCTCCGGGGCGAACAGCGCTCTGACTCCAACGGCGCGATGACCATCACGGGCGGCACCCTCATGGCGGTCTCCACGAACGAGATGGTGGAGACCCCGACCTCCACGGACGGCCAGGGCTGGGTGAGCGCCGAAGTCACCGGCGCCGCGGGGGACGCCGTGACGGTCGCGGACTCGTCGGCACGGTACTGGCCTCGTTCACGCCGCCCAAAGCGTTCAGGAACGTCATATTCTCCGCGCCGGGCATGGCGAACGGCTCCACCTACACGGTGACCGCGGGCTCCAGCAGCGTCGAGGCGACGGCCGGCCAGGGCGGGGTCGGCCCGGTGCGGCCCGGCGGCTCAGGGGGCCCGGTGGACCTGGCAGGGGCCTGGGGCACCGGGGCGCCGAGCGGCGAGCCGCCCACTCGAGAACCCGCTCGAGCCGCCCAGCGAGGGCGCGCTGTCCCTGCCGACGCAGCCGCCGTCGCTCAGCTGACCGGCCTGGAGCGGCCTGGCCGGTCCGGTCACCCGGTTGGCACCCGGTTCCGGCACGACCGGCCGCCAATCGGCCTGATGCACGTCCGGCGAACGCTCCGGATGCGGCCTCGGCTCGCGCCCCTCCCCGGCCCCACCGCGGTGCCCGGGGAGCGGGCTGGCTGACCGCCTCGCGCCCTGCGCAGGCCGACGGCCATGGGGCTGGGCGGACCCGCATCAGCTCCGCACCCAGCCCCCAGCGCGCGGAACGCCCCTGTTCCCCGCGTAGTCCTCCGCAGAGGACGACCCTCTATGACATAGCGGCCCCCTCCTATGAGATAGAAACCGCCATCTATGAGATAGGGGCGTGTCATAGCGGATAGAATGCCCCTATGATCCAGACCCTCGAAGACCTCCAACTGGCGCTAGATGGAGCTCCACAGGGAGACACCCCTGTCCCTGGAGCGAAAACGTTCTCGAGTACTCGGCCAACGCCCTCGGCCCCACGCTCAGCGCCTTCGCGAACCTGCCCGGCGGAGGATCGATCCTACTGGGGGTCTCGGAGAGCGACGGCGTTTCCGTCGTGGGCGTCGACGACGCGCACGCCCTCATCCAGAGCGCCGTCTCCCAGGCGCGCAACGGGTTCTCCACGGAGATCCGGTCGAGGCGGCGCGTTCACCATCGACGGCAGAACGGTCTGCGGTCCTCAGCGTCAGCGAGGCCCCGGTCAACAGAAGCCCTGCTGTTGGAACAAGCGCAAGAGTCCTACATCCGCCAGTACGACGGGCGATTACGCGATGTCCCCCCAGGAGAGCAGCAGCTCCTCCTGCGCCACGGCCGCCCCAGGAGGACTCCAAACCGGTCGACGGCTCAGCAGGGCGGACCTCAACGCCGACCTGGTCGCCGCCTTCACGTCCTCGGTCCGCCGCTCCACGTCCCGGATGGCCGATGGACGACGACGTGATCCTCACCGCATGACATCGTGACGGCGACGGAGGCCCACGACCGCCGGCCTGTACGCGCTGGGCGAGTACCCCCAGCGCCTGCTCCCGCATTTGACGCTGACGGCGGCCATCGAGGGGAGCGGCGGCGCACGGGCGGTCAACCGCCGGAACTTCGTCGGCCCGATCCCCGAGATCTCGACGACGCCCCTCGATTGGGTCATGCGGAACGTCGACTCGGCGCAGGTGGTGACCTCCGACGGCGTCGGGACCACGAACCTCCCATGCCGGAGCTGGCCGTCCGCGAGTCGCGACGAACGCGCTGGTCCACCGCGACCTCTCCGAGCCCGCCTCGGGCAAAGGGATCGACTTGTGCCTGGGACCGCGAGCTCCGTCTCACCAATCCGGGCGGCCTGTGGGGAGTCACCGTCGACCAGTTGGGCACGCAGAACAGCAAGTCCGCGGTCAACGAGTTCCTGTACACGATCTGCCAGAACGTGGAGTCCCGGCACGGCCGCGTCATCGAGGCCCTGCGCTCGGGCATCGCGGCCGCCCGCGACGCCCTGCGCGAAGCGGGCCTTCCCGAGCCCCGCTTCTTCGACAACGGCGTGTCCTTCACCGTCCTGTTCCCGTCGTCGTCGCTGCTGCCCGAATCGGATCTGGCGTGGCTGGGCTCCCTCGGCGCCAGCGGGTTGTCCCACCGCCAGTCGCGCGCGCTGGTGGACATGCGCCACGGGACCGTGTTCACGAACTCCGCTTACCGGGCGCGCTTCGGCGTCCCGGCCGACGAGGCGCGGGCCGATCTGGCGGACCTGGTGCGCCGGGGCCTGGCGGAGCGCTCCGGCGAGCGGAGGTGGGTGAAGTATCGCCTGCCGTCCCGCCTATGAGCGGATCCGAATAACGCGACCCGCGCCCTCCTACGCCAATGCGCGCAGCCAGGTCCGCGAGCTTGCCGACCCCCGCCCTGCTCCCGGCCCTGGCGGCTGCTCGCGCGGGGCCAGCCCGCTCCCGCCTCGGCCCCGCTGTCGGCTGGCCCCGGCGTGCTCGCCGCACACACGCGCCCAGCCCGCCCACGCCTCGCCCTGCTGTCGGGCTCCGCCCCCGGCGGCTGCCCGCGCTGTCAGCCCCGTCTATCGCTGGAGGCACATACGTCAGCTCCGCGATCCTGGCCAGGTATTGGCCAGCCGAGCACTGTCGTCCTCCATGCTGTTGAGGTGCGCCTGCCCGAACAGGTCGGCGATCCGTTCTTTCAGTTCCGCCCTTTCAGGGTCGTGTTCTTCGAGGAACCGGCCCATGTAGATGCTCCTGGCCGCGGCGAGGCGGAAACTGAAGAACTGGTGGATCTGCTTCTGCTGACGGCTCATCCCGTTCCGCCTGATCGAGTCCGCGTACATCCGCATGACGCCCGATTCTCCTGCTCGTACCGCTTCCGCATGACCAGGGAGGTCTCGTGGTAGATCTCCTCAGCATCCGGTTCCCTTGTGCGCGTGAAATCACCCCACATGGAGAAGGCGCCCCTCTTGTACGCGATCCTCTCTGCCGCCCACGCCCTGGCGAAGTCCTCGAGTCCCATTTCCATGCAGGGGAATCCCGCCGGATCGTGCAGGCGGACGCGCTCCTCGTGGAGGCCGGAGACGCAGACGAAATGATCAACCCCTTCCAGGTCCCGGCAGTTCGGGTTGTACGTCAGGTAGCCCATGTCCAAGGGCCCCGCCACCACAGGGCCATTGGCCAGCATCCGCTGAAGCCTCTCCCAGGCGCCATCGGCGCTGGGCCCCTCCGCCTCTTCGACATAGAAGTCCTCGTATTCGAACCCGAGGATGCGCAGGCAGTTGCTGATGGAGGCATCCGGATGACCGTTGTCGAAGAAGACCAACGGGTGCTCCGCGTCGTTCTCCACGACGCTCGCGCCATTGCCCATCACCATCAGCGCCTCCAAATACTCGGGGCGGAAATGGAAACCGTATGAATCGAGTGCCATGGCCAAAGAATTGGTGTAGCACAACGAGACGTCTCCGAAGTACAGGTCCATGCCGCAGCCTCTCTTCCTATGCGCGCAATAGATCAATCTGCCTTTCAACGGCTCCCGGGCAGAGTACTCCGCAGAGGTGTGCTCGGCCGGCCGTCCACCATGAAGGATGGGCCGTTCGCGCCGGACGGAGAACCGTTCTCCTCCGATGCGCCATTCCGCGGGACCTCGTCCTCCTTCGTCCGCGGGAACCGCTCGCCATCACCATAGTGGTAATAAAATTCCAGTCAACACTTCGCGCCCCCGTGTTATTCCCGGCCTATTTTCCTGAATTAATTTCGGGTCGGGGATGTTCGATCGGCGGAAGATTCCGCCTCACTGACTCCTTGCCGGCTGGGCGCGCGGGCGCTGGTGGCACCAAGGCGGCAAGCCGGCTACCAGGAGCGCACCGGGCTGTGGGGGCGTCTTCCACAGCTACGCGGGATCCTCCAGATCCTCCTGGCCGGGGCAGCCCTCGGTGAGCCATGTGTTGCGGAATGATCTTGCCAGAGAGGTGCCCAGCCGTCTGGCGCCTCCTGACGGACCTCCACCGCAGAATGCGAGCCGGTTGTGTGCCAGCGCCTTACACGGCGCAGCACCGACTGCGGTGCGGAGCTCTGTCGCTGAATGCGGGCGGTCGGGACTGCGCACGGGTCGTTTCGTGCAAGCAATGCCGTTTTCAACGGGGAACCGCACCCGCGGGGCAGACGCCCGCCTTTTTACAAGCGAAGCGGAGTTTTCAAAGGGATACCGCCGCTTTGCAAGTGTTATAACGCTTGCAAAGTGTGGTAGCGCTGCGAAAGCGCGGTATCGCTGTGAAAACTGGGCCCGCCGCACCGGAACCGTCGTGGAAACAGCCCACAGCGCCGCACGCCCGGGCTCAGATGCCCACGGGCCAGGCGGTACCGCAGTGAAAAACGGCCCCGCCGCGCGCGTACCGCACCCTCCCGGCCGCCGCGGGTCGCATTGGGGCAGGTTAGCCGCATTGGAGCAGGTTAATCCACATTGGGGCAGGCTATTGACCTGCCCCAACGATCCGTTTCCTACCCCAATGGCCATTACCTGCCCCAATGCGGACGCGCATCCGCCCACGGCCACTGGCGGACCGGCACCCAGGCCCATGCGCCCACGCTCCGCAACCACCGCCCCCAGGCCCACCCGCGCCTCCCCGGACACCCGAGGACGGGGGTCAGGTCAGAGCGCCGACTGACCCACGCCCGCGCCTGCCCGGGACACCTGGCCTGCTCACAGGCTGGCCGTACTCACGGCGGGGTCTGCATCCACCCCTCCCCGGACTCCTGCGAACCCGCTGATGATAACGATTGCATAACCGTTGTGCCGAAGCGCTTCCGGCGCGCAAGAGGCTCGCCCGTATAGCGGACGTACCGCGCTGCTGCCCGGTGGCCCGCTGACCGCGCCGTCAGCGGCCGGAGTCCCACCTCGGACGGGCAGGAGCCGTGGCCTTCAGGCGGAGCGCCCGAGGGCTCAACACAGTGGTTGAGAATCAACGGAGGAGTTGACATGAAATCCCGAATCGCCGCGAGTGCAATCGTTTTCACATCGGCCATCGCGCTGTCGCTCGGAGCGTGCTCCGGCGGCGGCGGCGGCACGCAGTCGGGCAAAGCGGGCGCAGGCGGGGGCAACTACACCATCGCCGTGGTCCCCAAGGACTCCACGAACCCCTGGTTCGTCCGCATGGAGACGGGCGTGCAGCGCTACGCCCAGGAGACCGGCATGAACGTCTTCCAGAAGGGCCCCGCCGAGACCGACGCGACCATGCAGGCGCAGGTCATCCAGGACCTCATCGCCCAGGGCGTTGACGCCCTCTGCGTCGTCCCCGTCGATCCCGGGGCGATCGAGCCCGTCCTCAAGCAGGCGATGGACGCCGGCATCACGGTGGTCACCCACGAGGGCGCCTCCCAGCAGAACACCATGTACGACATCGAGGCCTTCAACAACGCCGAGTACGGCGCCTTCATCATGGACAACCTGGCCGAGGCCATGGGCGAGGAGGGCACCTACACGACGATGGTCGGCCACGTCACCAACGCCTCCCACAACGAGTGGGCCGACGGGGCGGTGGCCCACCAGAAGGAGAAGTACCCGAACATGACGCTGCTGGAGGCCGAGCCCCGGGTCGAGTCGCAGGACAACTCGGAGACCGCCTACCAGACCGCCAAGGAGGTCCTCAAGAAGTACCCGGAGGTCAAGGGCATCCTGGGCACCTCCTCCTTCGACGCGCCCGGCACGGCGCGCGCCATCGACGAGCTGGGCCTCAAGGGCAAGGTCTTCACCGCCGGGACCGGCCTGCCCAACGCCAACAAGCAGATCCTCCAGGACGGGTCGGTCGCCTCGCTGACCCTGTGGGACCCCGCTGACGCCGGCTACGCGATGGCCTCGCTGGCCACGAAGATCCTCAACGGCGAGAAGATCGCGGACGGCGTGAACCTGGGCGTCACCGGCTACGAGAACATGCACTTCTCACCCGGGTCCGACAAGGTCCTCGAGGGCAACGGCTGGATCCAGATCAACAAGGACAACGTCGACTCCTTCGGCTTCTGATCCACCACCACCTGGGGCCTGTTCCCAGCCCGCCTCGTCCCCTCGCCCCGTGGCCCCATCGACGGGCGGGGCGGGGCGCGGCGGGCCCCGCAGGGCACCTAATTCGCGCGCCGGCGACCCCACCGGGCAGCCGCGGCGCACTGCGGGCTGAAAGGAAAGCAAATGAGCCCCATTGCTCACTGTGTCGAGCGTGAGCAAGTCCTTCAAAGGCGTCCACGCGCTGCAAGGCATCGACCTGGAGCTGGCTCCGGGCGAAATCCACTGCCTGGCGGGCGAGAACGGCTCGGGCAAGTCAACGCTCATCAAAGTCATCTCCGCACGCCCTGGACTCGGGTTCGATCACGATCGACGGGATCACGTGGACCGGCTCACGCCACTGGAGGCCATCGCCGCCGGCGTGCAGGGTCATCTACCAGACTTCTCCGTGTTCCCCAACCTCTCCGTCATGGAGAACCTGGCGCTGACCACGGAAGTGGCCGCCGGGCGCGCGCTGGTCAACTGGAAGCGCTTTCGCGCCATCGCCGAGCGCGCGGTGGCGACCATCGGCTTCAAGGTCGACCTGGACGCCAAGGTCGGGGACCTGTCGGTCGCGGACAAACAACTGGTCGCCATCTGCCGCGCCCTCATCTCCGACGCGAGGGTGATCATCATGGACGAGCCGACCACGGCGCTCACGAAGAACGAGGTGGCCGCGCTCTTCCGCATCATCCTGGACCTGCGCGCCAGGGGCATCGCGATCCTCTTCGTGTCCCACAAGCTCGAGGAGGTCTTCGAGATCGCCGAGCGCTTCACCATCCTGCGCAACGGCCGGAAGATCATCACGTGCCCCAAGGAGGACCTCGACACGCGCTCCTTCGCCAAGCACATGACCGGCAAGGAGTTCGACGAGACCCGTTTCGAGCCCACCGCGCTCAGCGACGAACCGGTTCTGGAGGTCGAGGGCCTCAGCGCCCCCGGTGCCTTCGAGGACGTCTCCTCTCGAGCTGCGCCGCGGCGGATCCTGGGGATCACCGGCCTGCTCGGCTCGGGCCGCACGGAGCTGGCGCTGGCGCTGTTCGGCGCCCACCCCACCCAGGCGGGCACCATCCGCGTGCAGGGCGACGAAGTGCGCCTGCGCAGCGTCAACGACGCCATCGACGCGGGCATCGCCTACGTGCCGGAGGACCGCCTCACCGAGGGCTGTTCCTGTCGCGCTCCATCGGCGAGAACATCGTGATCTCGGAGCTGTCCGACTTCACCAACGCCCCTGGGCGGAGTCAACAAGAGGGCCATCGCCGCCGAGCAGGCGCGCTGGGTGTCCGACCTCGAGATCGCCACGCCCGACCCCGGCAACGCCGTCAACACGCTGTCGGGCGGCAACCAGCAGAAGGTCGTCCTGGCCAAGTGGCTCGCCACCAAGCCCGACGTGCGACTACTCAACGGGCCCACCGTCGGCGTCGATATCGGCTCGAAGTTCACGATCCACTCGATCCTGCGCGAGCTGGCCGCGGACGGCATGGCGGTCATCATCATCTCCGACGACATCTCCGAGGTGCTCACGAACTGCTCGCGGGTCCTCATCATGCGCGGGGGCCAGCTGCGCGAGGCCGTGGACCCCGCCACGACCTCCGAGGCGCGCCTCGGGGAACTGCTGGCCGCCACCGACCCACAGCCCGGATCCTCCGGGCCCGCCGACAACGCCGGCGCCGACCAACCCGAAGGAGGGCGATGATGGAGCGTTGAAGAAGAAGGCGCTGCACGCCAACGAGTTCTGGGTGTTCCTGGTGGTCGTGGCCCTCGCGCTCATCATCAAGTGCGCTCGGGCCAGTTCTTCACCGCGAACAACCTGGTGGACCTGGCGGGCGCGATGGTGGTCCCCGGCCTCTTCGCCGTGGCCGCCCACCTGGTCCTGGTCTCAGGGGGCATCGACGTGTCGTTCCCGGCCCTGGCCTCGTTGGCCGTGTACGCGACCGCGCGGCGTACTGGTCGACAACGGTTTCGACGAGCCCGTCATCGTGCCCCTTCTGATCGCCGCCGGGCTGGGCGCTGCTGCTGGCGCGTTCAACGGGATCTTCACCTCGCGGCTGACGGTGCCGACCCTGATCATCACGCTGGGCACGGCGAACGTGTTCAACGGGTTCATGCAGGGCGCCCTCAAGTCCGTGCAGATCAACACCATCCCCTCCTCGATGCAGTCCTTCGGGCAGGCGTCCCTCTTCGTCGCGCAGAACCGCGCCTCGGGCCTCCAGTCCGCCATGCCCGTGTCGTTCCTGCTGCTGGTCGCAGTGGTCGCGGCGGCGTTCTTCCTCACCCGGTACACGATGTTCGGGCGCGGGATCTTCGCGATCGGGGGCGACGAGGCGGCCGCCGCGCGCGCCGGGTTCTCCGTGGCCGGTACGAAGTTCTGGCTCTACGTGATCGTGGGGATCATCGCGGCCATGGCCGGCATGGTCCGCACGTGCTCGATGGGCCAGATGCACCCGACGAACCTGCTGGGCATGGAGATGATGGTCATCGCCGCCGTCGTGCTCGGCGGCACCGCGATCACAGGGGGCAAGGGCTCCTTGACCGGGGTCATGCTGGGCACCCTGCTCATCGTCATCGTTCAGAACTCGATGATCCTCACCGGCATCCCGACGATCTGGCAGAACTTCGCCCTGGGCCTGCTGATCATCGTCGGCACGGGGATCTCGGCCGTCCAGGTCGCCCGCTCCGCGGGCGCACAGCGTAGGAGGAGACGCCCATGAACACGAAGACCCGTTCCACCAAGACGGGGCCCTGCCCGCGTTCCTCACGCGGGACCCCTACATCACGCGCCTGGTCCTGGTGCTGGTGCTGCTGCTGGCGTTCTTCGCCATCGTCAAATCCGGCCCGTTCTTCGCGGTGCGCACCTGGCAGTCCATGGCCGTCCAGTTCCCCGAGTTCGGCCTGATGAGCCTGGGCGTCATGTTCACCATGTTCACAGCCGGCATCGACCTGTCGGCGGTGGCCATCGCCAATGTCACGTCGATCTGCGCGGCCCTGGCCCTGCGGGCCGTCCTGGAGGGGCAGCCCGCGGCCACCGCCCCGTCGATGGCGACGGCGACCGCGGTCGCCCTGGGGATCGCACTGGCCGTGGGCGCGCTGTGCGGCCTCGTCAACGGGGTCCTCATCGCCGTCGCCAAGATCCCGCCGATCCTGGCGACCCTGGGCACCCTGGAGCTCTTCGGCGGCATCGCCATCGTCCTCACCGACGGCAAACCCGTGTCCGGCGTCCCCGAGGCGTTCGGCGCGGTGTTCGCCTCGCGCGTGGGCGGGGTCGTCCCCATGCCCCTGGTGGTGTTCCTCGTGTGCGCCCTCGTCGCGGCCGCGATCCTGGGGCTGACGGGCTTCGGCACCAGGATCCTGCTGCTGGGCACCAACGAGAAGGCCGCCCGTTTCTCCGGCATGCGCGTGGCGAGCCTGCTGATCCGCACCTACGTCCTGTCCGGCGTGATGGCCGCGATGGCCGGATTGGTCATGCTGGCGAACTACAACTCCGCGAAGTCCGACTACGGCGCCTCGTACACGCTGCTCACCGTCCTCATCGTGGTGCTGGGCGGGGTGAACCCAAACGGCGGGTCGGGCCGCCTGTCGGGCGTGCTCTTCGCCATCGTCATGCTGCAGGTCCTGTCCTCCGGCCTCAACATGTTCCCCAACATCTCCAACTTCTAGAGGCCACTCATCTGGGGCGCGGTCCTGCTCTTCGTCATCTGCATGAACGAAGGGGCGTTCTCCGTGCGCCGCCTCATCGACGCCTCGCGGCGCCTCCTCAAGAAAGGAACACAACAATGAAGACCGTCCGATCCAAGAACGTCGTCGTGGGGGCAGACTTCGCGGGTTTCCCACTGAAGGAGGCCGTGAAGCGCCACCTGGAGGAGAGGGGGTGGACGGTGACGGATCTGACGCCCGTCCTCGAGGAGACCCCGATGTACCACCGCGTCGGCTTCTCCCTGGGCGCCCAGATCGCTGAGGGCCGCTTCGAGCGGGCCCTGGCGTTCTGCGGCACGGGCATGGGGATCCACATCGCCGCCTCGAAGGTGCCCCACGTGCACGCCGCCGTGTGCGAGTCCGTGCCCTCGGCCCGCAGGGCGTCGGCCGCGAACAACGCGAACCTGCTGGCGATGGGGGCGTTCTACGTGGCGCCCCGCACCGCGATGGCGATGGCGGACGCGTTCCTGGCCTCCGAGCTCGGCAGCGGCTACGAGGACTGGGAGGGCTTCTACGCCTACCACCGCATCGGCTACGACGAGTGCGAGAACTTCGACTACGAGGCCTACAAGGCCAACGGCTTCGAAGTGGTGGACCCGCAGACCGCCGAACTCGCCGAACAGCCCCGGGGCCTGGCCTACTGACCCCGCTCCGCCCCGGGGCGCTGCTCGCCGAGCGCCCAGCTCCCCGGGCCTGGAGCCGCTGGCCCCGGCCGCGCTCCAGCAGCTGATGGCACCGGCCGGCCTGTGCCCGCCCGCCCGGGCCCGTCACTCCCGACGGCGCCCGGCGGCGCCTCGTCGACCCCTTTCCACCAGGGTCCCCTCGATATGGATCCTGCCCGTGGAGTCGTCGTCCCCCATCAGGATCGACACCCCCCGGTCGGCGATCGCGTCGAGCGGCTGGTGCAGGGTCGTGATCGTGGGGCGCATGAGCGCCGCGAACTGGATGTCGTCGAACCCTGTGACCTGGACGCGCTCGGGCACGGCGATGCCCCGGCCGCGCAGCGCCGTGATGGCGCCGATGGCCAGCAGGTCGTTGAGGCAGAGGAACGCGTCGGGCACCGCGCCCGAACGGTCGAGGACCCGGTTGACGGCGGCCCCCGCCTCGTCGACTGAGAAACTGCACTCGATGATGTCGTCGGGGTCCAGGCGCATCCCCAGCTCCTCCGCGACTGCGCGGGCGGCGCGGACACGGGTCACCGAGGAGACGTTGGAGCCCGTGTTCGACAGGAGCGCGATCCGCTCCACGCCCCGCTCGGCCAGGTGGTCGAGCAGGGTGCGGATGCCGTGCGGGTCGTCCACCCCCACCATCGGCACGTCCAGTTGGACGCCGCGGTCCAGTTGGACCGTGGGCACATGGGCGGCGGCGCGCTCCAGGGCGGGGGTCGAGTAGGTCTCGTGGCAGGGCGCGACGACGAGGCCGTCCACGGCGCCGCTCTCCAGGGAGCGGGCAGGTGGTCCTCGTGGGGCCACGGACGTACGCGCGTCCGCGAGCAGCAGGTTGAGCCCTCGCTCGGCCGGGCGGTGCTCCACCTGGGCCACCAGCTCCATGAAGAACGGGTTCCCGATGGAGGGGACGACCATGCCGATGTGCCCCGTCGTGGACAGGCGCAGCGAGCGGGCGACGGGGCTGACCCGGTAGCCCAGGCGCCGCGCGACGCCGCCGCACGCTGGTCGCGGGTGTCGGCGCGGATCAGCTCCGACCCCTTCCCCCAGGCGCGCGGGGCGGTCGCCACCGACACCCCGCCTCGGGCGACGTCGACGAGGCGGGGCGGGAGTCGGCTCCGGGGTCATGGTCCTGAGTGTATAAGCGGCTCTTCGGAGTCGAGGGTGGGGGAGGCCAGGTGGTTCGCGGTCCGGCGGTCGGAGGTTCGCGGTCCGGCGGTCGGGGTTCGCGGTCCGACGAGTCGGGGTTCGCGCCGACGCTGGGAGCCGGGCCGAAGGCCGACTTCTCCCATTCTCCCCTGGGCACACGCACACAAGGACCCTGATTTACGAATAGCCCTGCGCACGCAAGGGCGGGAATCAAGCCCTGTGTGTGGTCCATCTGCCTAATTCCTCCCTTGTGCGACACCGGGAACGAAACGGATCAGAACCGCAGGGGATACGGCGGACGGCGAAGACAGATCACCGTGCTGCCCGTCCCATGGGCTGCAGTGCGCTATACGCGGGATGATCCACCGCGCACGAAATTCGCCAACGCCGCCACGCGGCGCGCGCGCCTGAGCGCGACTCCCGGTGCGCCGACCCGGCCAACGCGCTGCCGGGCACCCCGCACTGCCGGGCTCACCGAGCCTCATTGGGGTAAAACCACCCATTGGGGTGAGCGGTTGCCCTACCCCAATAATCCGTTGCCTACCCCAATGCCCTGTTGTCTCCCAATGCGAGTCCACATCGCTTGTCCACGGCCGCCGCCTGCCCGGCCACCGCCTCGCTTGTCCGGCCGCCCACTTGCCCGGCCGCGCACATGGTGCTATCGTGATCACGTGTAATTCGGATTCCGAAAAAGCGGTTCCGCACCAGCGCGCAGCGCCACGGCTCCCGTCGGCCTGGGTGCTCCGGCGTGCCACGGCCCGCGACGGCCGTGCGCCCCGCCCGCCCCGGCACGCGAAAAGCCCGCACCGATGCGCAAGAAAGACCTCCACTCCCTCCGCAAGGCGAACAGGCGCCTCGTCCTCGGCCTGCTCGCCGAGGGCGCGCCCCTGTCGCGCGCGGAGATCGCCGAGCGCACCGGCCTGTCCGCCTCCACGGTCTCGACCATCATGTCGGACCTGCTCGCCGAGGGACTCGTCCACGACACCGGCGACACGGAGTCGACCGGGGGCGGCCGCCGCCTGCCTCGGCATCAACCCCGCCTGCGGCGTGGTGGCCATCGCCGAGATCCAGCGCCAGCGCACCACGGTGCTTCCACGACATGGGCCTGGGGCGCCTCGGCGCGCGGACCCTGGAAGTCCCCATCAAACCGGGCGCGGGCGACCGGCTCCTCCAGGCGATCTGCGAGTGCGTGTCCGCCTTCGCGCACTGCGCCCCGGCACCTGGCGGACTGGCGGGCATCGGCCTGCTCTTCGACGACCAGGCCATCGCCCCGGACGTGACGGTGCTGTACTCGACGGGCTTCGACGAGGCGTCCATCAGCCTCCGCCAAGCGCTCATCACGCGCTTCAAAGTCCCCGTCGTCGAGGAGTCCGCCCAGGCGTGCTCCGCGCGAGAGCTCGTCGCCGCGCACCTGGACAACGCGCGCTCGTGGGCGCACATCGCCCTCGGCCCCAGGATCACCCTCTCCCTCACCACCGAGAGGGGCCCGCCCCATCGGATCGCGCGGGTTGGCGGACCTGACGGAAGCGGTCATGCCCGGCCAGGCGCACCCCGAGCGGGTGCTCGCCGCACTGCCCGCTCCCCCTGCCGCCCCGCCTGCGCCAGCGCCGCACCCCCGACTGGCCGACGGCGCCCGAAGTGGCGGTCCGCGCCACTCCCCGCCGTCCGCCCAACCCCCGCGGTCCGTGCCACGCCGTCCGCCCAGCCCGCGGTCCGCGGCGGCAGGCCGGGCCGGCCAAGCCAGGGGCCGACGGGCAGGGGGCGGCCCCGTGCCCGCCCGCCCCTCGTGGCCGCACTTCCTGGGCCGCCTCAGCGACGTGATCGCCACGGTCGATCTCGCTGGTGCCCCTCGACGCCCTGCTGGTCTCCGGCGAAGTCGCCTCGACCACGGGTTTCACGGCCCTCCTGGCGCGGACGCTGGCGCTGCGGCTGCGCGGGCGCGCCCCCTGCGTCATCCCACTCGACCCACGCCGTCCCCGCAGAGCCCGCCCGCATGGCCACCGCGCTGCGCGCCACGGTCCTCACGTCCTGACACACCGAACCGGCAACGACGCCGAACCCCGACTCCGAAAGGAAAACCCATGATCCAGGGCATTTTGATCCTGCTGACCTTCAGCGTGGTCGCCGCACTGATGATGGCCAAGAAACTCCCCACCCTGGTGGCGCTGCCCCTCATGGCGGTCGTCATCGGCCTCATCGCCGGCGTCCCGCTGATCGCCAAGGACGACCAGGGCGTCGCCACGGGGCTGCTCGACGGCGTCTTCGAGGGCGGCACCGTGAAAATGGCCTCCGCGATCATCGCCGTCGTCTTCGGCGCGTGGCTGGGGCAGCTGATGAACCGCACCGGCGTCACGGAGACCATCATCAAGAAGAGCGCCGAACTGGGCGGCGGGCGGCCCCTGGTCGTCACCCTCATCATGGCGGTCGCCACCGCGCTGCTGTTCACGACCCTGTCCGGCCTGGGGTCCATCATCGCCGGTGGGCTCCATCGTCCCGCTGCCGATCCTGATCTCCGTGGGCATCGCAGCCTCGGCCGCCTGCGTGTTCCTCATGTCCTTCACCACGGGACTGGCCCTCAACGTCGCCAACTGGCGGGTGTTCGCCAAGCTCTTCTCCCTCGACTGTCGCCGTCGTCCGGGGCTTCGAGTTCTACCTGGCCGCGGCCACGCGGCGTGGCGACCGTCGTGTTCATCCTGGTGGAGTTCGCGCAACGGCATCAGAATTCGCGTTCTCGGCGCCCGCCCTCCCCCGCCGGCCCCTCCTCGGACACGCGCGCGCTCAAGGGCGTCACCGGCGCCCTGGCGATGCTCACCCGCTGATCCCCATCGTCCTGGTCGCCGCGCTGAAACTGCCCGTCACCGTGGCCTTCACGATCGGCATCGCGTGGTGCCTGGTGTTCACGGCGCGCGGATTCAGCCGGGCGATGAACACGCTGGCGAAGACGTGCTACGACGGGATCACCGACGCCGGTCCGGCGGTCATCCTCATGGTCGGCATCGGCATCCTCTGTCGCGTCACCCACCCGAAGGTCAGAGGGTCCTGGACCCCATCCTGCTGGCGGTCGTGCCCTCCAGCCGCTGGGCGTACATCCTCTTCTTCATCGTCCTGGCGCCGCTGGCCCTGTACCGGGGACCGATGAACATGTTCGGCCTGGGCTCGGGCATCGCCGCCCTCATCACCGGCCTGGGGACGATGAACCCCCTGGCGGTCATGGCGGCCTTCCTCTCCGCCGAGCGCATCCAGGCCGGCGCCGACCCCACGAACACGCAGAACGTGTGGACCGCGAACTTCTGCGAGGTCGACGTCAACACGTGCACGAAGCGCATCCTCCCTACCTGTGGGCGGTGTCGGCCATCGGCGTCCTGCTGGGGCGTTCCTCTGCTTCTGAGGCCGCCTCCCCCATCCGGCCCCGCCTCGCCGACATCGAGCGGGGCACGGCCGGGCGGCGCCCAGCAGCGCAGGGCCCGCCCGGTCCCACTCCCCCACGGCGCCCCTCCCCGGCACGCCCGCAGCCGCTGGGCGTCGCGCGCTCCCAGACGGCACCGCCTCCCGGGCGCACCACCCGCCACCGCCCGGGCCGGTCCCCGGCGGCCCGCCCCGTCCCCGTCGGCCCTCGTTCGAGGCGCAGCAACGAAACGAGAGAAACCATGCCTGTAAGAATCCCGGAATCGACGTCGGCGGCACCTTCACGGACGCCGTCGCCATCGACAACACCACTTTCGAGGTGATCGGGGAGCGCGAAGGTCCCCACCACCCACTCCGCGCCCGGAGGGGTGGCAGCCGGGATCGTCCAGGCCCTCCACCAGGTCATGGGTCCGAGGGGATCGCGCCCGACGACGTCGTGTTCATCGCCCACGGGACCACGCAGGCGACGAACGCCCTGCTGGAGGGGACGTGGCGACCGTCGGAGTCCTCACCCTGGGCTCCCGGCCCTGCAGGGGCCAAGAGCCGTTCGGACACGACGATGGGACGCATCGAATTGGCGGAGGGCAAGGAACTGCCCTCCACCAACCAGTACGTCGACGCCTCCGACGACGGTCTGGCCGAGCGGATCGACGCCGCCCTGGACGGCCTGCGCGACCAGGGCGCCCAGGCGGTCGTCGCCGCCGAGGCCTTCAGCGTGGACGACCCCGCCCACGAGGCCCTCGTGGTCGACCGGTGCGCCGAGCGCGGCGTTCCCGCGACCGCCACGAACGAGATCTCCAAGCTCTACGGCCTCAAAGTGCGCACCCGCACCGCCGTGGTCAACGCCTCGATCATGCCGAAGATGCTGGAGGCGGCGACGATGACCGAGCGCTCCATCCGCCAGGCCCGGATCCCCAGCCCCCTCATGGTCATGCGCTGCGACGGCGGCGTCATGACGGTCGACGAGGTCCGCCGCCGCCCGATCCTCACGATCCTGTCCGGCCCCGCGGCCGGGGTGGCCGGGGCGCTGCGCTACGAGCGGCTCACCGACGGCGTCTTCTTCGAGGTGGGGGGCACCTCCACTGACATCTCCTGCGTGAAGGACGGCCAGGTGATGGTCACCTACGCCGAGGTCGGCGGCCACAAGACCTACCTGAGCTCCCTCGACGTGCGGACCGTGGGCATCGGCGGGGGCTCGATGGTGCAGATCCGCGGCGGCCGTGCGGTGGGGACGGGCCCGCGCAGCGCCCACATCGCGGGCATCGACTACGAGGTGTACACGGACGCCGACACAATCACCAACCCCCGCCTCGTCGCCGTGCGCCCACTGCCCGGGGACCCCGAGTACGCGGTCGTCGAGTGCGACGGGGGCGCCCGCGTGTGCCTCACGATGGCGGGGGCGGCCAATATCGCGGGCCTCGTGGGAGACCAGGACTACGCGCGGGGGGACGTGGAGGCGGCGAGGCGCGCGTGGGCCCCCTTGGCCGAGTCGATGGGCTGCTCGGTGGAGGAGGCCGCCGAGGCGGTGCTGCCTTCGCCTCGCAGAAGAACGCGGCCGTCGCCTCGCAGCTCATGCGCGACTACCACCTCGATCCGCGCACGACGGTGTTCCGTCGGCGGGGGCGCGGCGGCGGTGGTCCCCACCTGGCCCGCACGATGGGGCACCGGCACCGCCTGGCCCGCAATGCCGCCGTCATCTCCACCATCGGCGTCGCCATGGCGATGGTGCGCGACATGGTGGAGCGCTCCGTGGTGAACCCGACGGACGAGGACGTCATCGCGATCCGCAGGGAGGCCGAGCTCAAGGCCATCCAGTCCGGCGCCGCCCGGGCACGGTCGAGGTGACCGTCGAGGTCGACTCTAGCGCAACATGTAGTCCGCGCCGTCGCAGGTGGGCGCACGGAGATGCGCGCGGAGACGGCGGAGGACGGAGCCCTCGGGGACGGCGAGCTCCTCGCCACCGTGGCCGAGAACCTCGACCTGCCCGCCCAGGAGCTCACGATCGCGGCGCGCACGGACCAGATGATGGCGGTCACGGCACGCGTGAGGCGCAAGCGGCTCTTCGGGCTGCTCCTCGACGAAGACCCCCGTCCGCCTCATCGACGCCTCGGGGTGATCCGCCTGCAGAAGGCCAACGCGCGGGTGTGGCCCGCCACCGTGGCCTCCGCCGCCACCGTGGTCGACGAGCGATCGACGAGACTCACGGTCTACAACGACGGCGGCGCCAACTACTCCCAACCTCCACCTGCAGTCGTCGGCGGGAAGACCATCAACCTGTCCGGCCTGTCCAGCGAGGATCGAATCCGCTCCCCGGCCGGGGTGGAGCTGCAGGGTACGACTGTGCGCGCCGTTGATCGTCATCGGCACGACCAGGCCGGAGGACTGAGCCGTGGCTGCGCCCGCAGCAGCGCCCGCACCCGCGTTCCCCTACCCGTGCCGGGGCGCTCTGCGCCCCGAGTTCTCGCGGACCCGTGCGCCGGGCGGCTGGCCGGGGCGAGGCGCGCCGAGGCGATCGAGCAGGCGTGGGAGCGGGGCGCCGGGGCCGCCCGCCGCCTGTTCCCCGGCGGGGCCCGCGGCACCGACTTCGCGCGGGTGTGCGCCGACGCCGGGCTCAGGGTCGTCCGCGGCGGGGCGGAGCGCGCCGCCGGGAGGCTGCTCCTCTGCCGAGTACCTGCCCAAGAGCGGCTCGTCGTGGTCAACACGCCCTCCTTGCGCATGTGGGCGGACCACCACGGCGTGGGCCTCGGCACCGCTGTGGACATGGCCCTGTGCCACGAGTACTTCCACCACTTGGAGTGGACCCGCCTGGGGCTCACGTCCCTGGCCCTCGACATCCCGCTCCTGCGCGTCGGCCCCATCCGGGTCGGGCGCGTCCGCTTCCGGTCCCTGTCGGAGATCGGCGCCTGCGGCTTCACCCACGAGTGCTTCCACCCCTCCAGCGAAGGAGTCCCGCAATGACACAGCGAACCGTGGATCTACGGCGGCCGCGCGCGTCCCGTGATCGCGCCTCGACGACGTCGCGCGTCGTGGGGGGCCGGTCGGCGGGCTCGGCCTGCGCGATACGCTGCGCGCAGCTCGGCCTTTCCGTGGTCGTCATCGACCGCTACGCGATGCTGGGCGGCTCGGCCACGAACGCCACCGTGTGCCCGATGATGCCCATCCACGTCGCCCACCGCGGCGTTTTCGCGCGAGATCGAGCGGGAGCTGAGGCGCCTCGGGCGAGGCCACCCGCGACGGCACGACCACGATGCTGTGGTTCGCGCCCGAGCGCCTGGGCATGGTCTACGAGCGCCTGCTCACCGGCTCGGGCGGGGAGGTCCTCTACGACGCGACGCTGGTCGACGTCCTCGACGCCCCAGCGGATAGTGCCGCCATGGGGCCCGAGCCGACGGTGCGGATACGACCGGGCGCCCCGCCGACAAGTGCGGACTGGGGATCCGAACCGCGCTTCCGGCCCCAGCGACCCGGCCCGCGCCTCGTCGACTGCGCCACCTGGTGGTGATGACCGCGCAGGGGCATGGTCTGCGTCGAGGCGGGAGTCATGGTGGACGCCTCGGGGACGCGGTCCTGGCACGGCTGGCCGGCGTGCCCACGCGGAGCGGGGACGAGGCGAGGCAACCAGGTGTGCTCGCTCCGCTTCACGATGGGCGACATCGACGGGACGCCTACCGACTACTGCCTGTCACCGGGCGACGAGTTCTCGCCGCTGAAGTCCGGGTTCTTCTTCGAGTCCGCGATGGTCGTGGGGCGCGGTTTCGCACTCGAGCCCCTCTTCCGCCAGGGGTGGCCGAGGGCTGCTGTCCGAGGGGGACCTGCGGTACTACCAGGCGTTCTCAGTGCCGGGCAAACCCGGTGTCATGGCGTTCAACTGCCCGCACATCCCCAGCCTCGTGTCGAACACGACCGCCCGGGGCAGGTCGGCGGCGATCGTCGAGGCGCACGCCGCCATCGACCGTCTCGCGCGGTTCCTGCGCGCGAAGATGCCGGGTTTCGGCAGCTCCTTCCTGGTGGGGGTGGCTCCGATGCTCGGCGTGCGCGAATCCTGGAGGATCGACGGGGTCTACCGCCTCACCGAGCAGGACTACGCGCGCCAGGCGCGCTTCGACGACGGCTTGGTCCGCGGCGATTGGTTCATCGACGTGCACTCCCAGTCCAAGGGGCTCTTCCACCAGAAGGGCTACCAGCCGGGCGACTACTACGAGATCCCCTACCGGTGCTTCATCGCCCCGCAGGTCTCCAACCTGCTCGTGGTCGGCAGGTGCATTTCGACGACGTTCCTCATGCAGGCGTCCGTGCGCATCATTCCCACAGTCATCGACATGGGGATGCCGCGGGCTGCGCGTGCGCCCTTTCGGCGGCGAACGGCGTCCTCCCTCTGGCGCTGTCCGGCGTGGAGGTCCGCCGCTGCGCCGACGCTGCGTCGCCCCTGGGGTGAGGGAGGAGACTGGGCTGGGCTGAGCGCGCGAGTTGGGCTGCGCGAGGGCAGGGCTCAGCGCGAGGGCTTGGGCTCGCGAGGGCAGTGGGGATCGCGCGCGGCTGCTGTTCCCCGCGCCCCTGCTCGACTGCCCGTCGGCCTCCCCTGCCCCGCCAGGCGGTGGCTGGGTCGGATCCTCCTCCTTTCCTGCCCGGCGGCCCCCTGCCCTGCTAGGCGGTGGCTGGCTCGGATCCTCCTCCTTTCCTTGCCCGGCCGCCCCCTTGCCCCGCCAGGGCCGTGGCGCTTCGCACGATCATGACCTTGCTTGTGGGCGGCGGGTGGTCGCAGTGCTGGCGCTGCTGCCGCCTCAACGCCCGCCCCGCGGTGTTGGGATCGGTGGGGTCCGGTTCGGCACGAGGATCGTCCGGAGCCGGTGGCGACTGGCTCAGTGACGTTGCCGTGGGCTCGGGGGCAGAGGCCGCCTGGCCACCTGCAGCCACGCCGGTTCCAGGCGCCGAGGAGCCCGCTCGGGCGGCGTTGGGGTCTGGACGCTGCGGGCGCGCCAGTGGGGACGGCGCCGAGCGCGGGGAAGTCGGGGGCGGTGCCGAGCGCGGAGCACCGGAATGGGAGGGGCAGGACGGGAGGCGTCAGATCGGAGGGTCGCCCCAGAGGCGTGCCAACGCACGAGTTCCGCGAGCGCACCATCTGTTCCCGTCCCATCGGACCGTGATCTCGAATGTTGACTTCTGATGGTGGGTGAAGCGTTGGAAGCGGCCGGGCTGGTAGATGTCGGGGGTGCTGGGTGGTGGTGAGGGTGGTGGTGTAGGGTGTTGGTGTGGTGGTGTTGGGGTTGTTGTGGTGCGTTGGTGGGGTTGGTGTTGGTGCGAAGTGGCCCCATCCTCCCTGGTGTGGTGGTGGTGGTGTCGGTGGTGGTTTGGGCGCACCATTGGCATCGGGGCGGACAGGTCGTGCAGGGGGTGGTGTCGCCGGTGTTCCAGGTGTGGTCGGCCAGGGCGAGGGCGTAGGCGGTGGCTTGGGCTCCGCTGGGTGTTGTGGTCGTTTCCTGCCAGGCGCGTGCGTGCGGGCAGTGGGGTTGAGTCATCGGGTCCGTGTATCCGCCGGTGGTGGTGGCGGGGCCGGGTGGGGGCAGTGTTGGTCCAGGTGCCATAGGAGGGCGGAGGCGGTGGCGGAGGCGGCCAGGGTGAGTAGGCGCGGGAGGCGGCTGCGATGTGGGCCAGGCGGCGTTGGTCGGCGAGGGGGCCAGCGGTGGTTCTTCCAGTCGTGTGGCCGATCCACGTGCCGCTGGTGGCACCAGTGCGCCAGTGGCGGGTCTGGCAGGGCGGGCGCGCAGTGAGGCGCTAGCCTTTCACGCCGGCGCGCGGCGGTGGCTGGGGTGTGCGAGTGGTCTGTCGAGGGCGGCCAGGGCGCTGGCCGCAGGCCCGCCGGGGGCCTCGGGCCCTGGCGGCCGCGCGCTGGGGTCTCTCGGCCGCCCCGCGCGCCTGCCGGGCCCGGCGGGGTGGTGAGCCGGAGTGCGTCTTGGGCGCGCGGGGCGAGCAGCGTGCCGCCCGTGCTCTGCATCAGGGCCTCCCACCGCGTCCAGTTTGGTGTCCCACGCGGCCCGGAATCCGCCTCGAAGCTGCGCGGGTTGCCGCCGGAACCGCCGCCGCTGGAACTGCTGCTAGTTGCGCGGGCCGCCGCCGGTGCGACCGCTCTCCCGCGGGTCACTCCCGTCGTGCCGGGCATCGCTCGTCTCGCGTCGCCGGTCGGGGCCGTTCCGGCCGTTGTGCTGGTGGTGCGCCCTCTGTTCAGCTCGCGGGCTTGCACACCGCTGCTCCTCGCTGGCGGGGCGGGGCGTGCGCCGTGCTTTGCGGGTTCGGGCGCCGCCCGGACGGGCTCGTCACCATGATCGAATGACGCAGGCCGCAGCGCGGCGACCGCGGTTGCCGCTGACCGCGGCCGCCGGGCCGCGGCTGCCGCCGGCGTGCGCAGCGCTCAGCGCCGGGCCGCGGGCACTGGTCGTGTGTGCGATACCACTGGCGGGGCCACAGACGTCGTCTCATACCCCCACGGCTCCGGAACAGTCCGGTCCGTCGGCCGGGTCCGCTATGCCGACGGGCTGTGTGTGTCCACTGGCAGGGCTTATAGGCGTTGTCTATACCCCTGCGGCCCGGGAACACACAGAAATGAACGGAACCGCCCGGGGCCGGCTCTGCGTTGGGTTGTGGGTCGGTCTTCCTCTTCGCGTGGTTCGCAGGGGTCGGCTGGGGCCCTGGGTCGGGTCTCTCTCTTGACGTCCGTGGTGGGCGGGCCGCGCCTGAGGGGCTGCTGTCTGCGGGTCCGTGAAACGGTCTGTGCTGGCATGGCGCGCCAGCCGGGGTTCGGGTGGGTTGTGTTCAGTGGCCGTCTTGTTCGTCGGCGGTGTCGGTCAGGTCGATGCGCAGGTGGGACACGGGGAAGGGACTGGACCGCTCGGTGGTGGTCACCACCGCCGGGAGGGTGAGTGTCTCGCCGGTGAAGGGGTTGGTGGTGGTGGCGTCCCACGTCGTCGTCAACGCGATCACCCGCCTCTCACCCCCGCGGGTGGTCTCCTCGTAATGATGGGTCAGTCTCGCTTCCTTGTTGCCCCTCCTCCACGGCTCCCCCGCCCGCGTGGTCACCAACGGGGGCGTGGAGTCCCCGAAGTCGTAGGAGTAGCGCGACGCCGTTAGGTGATCGACACCTCCCGCCCGAACAGCGACGCGGTGTGGGTCTGAGAAGGGGCTGGCGGCGTAGACGATGGTGGGCACCCCACGTTGGTGTACGACTTCTTGCGGGGCTGCCACGACAGGCCCGCGCCCGACACCGGCACCCGCGCCAGCGCGGTGCGCACAATCGTCTCCGTACTGGGTGGCGCCTCCCCTCACCGTCCGCGCCCTCGTCGGCGGGCTCGCCCTCGTCCGCGGGCGTGGTGGGGGCGGTGCCGGGAACGTACTGGCAGTGCGACGACGCCGCGCCCGCGTCCCCCGGCCGCGCCGCCGACCCCGGGATCCTCCCGCTCGCCCGTGCACACCATCTCCATCGGCCGCCCCGCCGCACGCCCACCCGGAACCGACCCGCCCCCAGACCCACCGGACGCCGGCAGGAACCGCCGGAGCATTGTCCGCGGGAACCACCAGCAGACCCCCGCCGGAACCACCTCAACCGACGACGGAGGGCGACCTGCGATGATCAACAGTCGACCTCTCGTGACTGCGCCTGAAGTCATGCTCGGGACCCCTCTGCCATCGTCAGCAGTTCGCCCTCGATCGGAGAAGTCAGGTCCTCCGCCACGTGCGTGGGCGCAGCGTGAGAGGCCAGGGCCACTGCCGACGAAGCGCTGCTCACGCGCCCGCGCATCACGCTGTTACGCGCTGCTGTCAGCATCTCTGCCGCTCCCTTCCATGACTCGCCAGGCGGACTTTCCGTCCCACTGCACGTGATTTGATAATGGTGTGCATGACTCGCTGCCCGCATCCGTACCGTTGCTCGTGTAGCCCTTGCGGCATGTGCTCGTCGATGCGGAAACTGACCGCGTAGCTGCGCCCGGCACTCGGTCTCTCGTCGGAATTCTCGATCGATCTGGGTCTGTATATCGTTGATACCCGCCTGTTTGCCGCCCCAGTAGCCGTGGGCGTAGAACTCATCGATGTGCGTGCATCGCGTTCTGGCAGTGCAGCACGCCTCGTCGCTGATGGACTTCAGTGGCCCGGTGTCCCCCGTGTTCCACGCGTACGAACCGGGCCTTGAGGTAGTAGCGGGCTGCGGCTGCCGCGCCCGCCTCGTCGCCTTTGCACTCATCTCCGCCGGTTTGTCGGGTGCCTTGTCGGTGACGGGCGGGCGTTTGAGGCTGCCGTCGGACTGGACCTGGTAGCCGTGGCTCATCCCGTAATCGGGCTCCCCCCGGAAGAACACCACATACGCGCCCACCGACACAGCCGACCACCAGGACGGCCAGCGCCGCCAGTGCCCGAGCGCCCAACCGCCGGCGGGGCTCCTCATCCACAGGAGTCCCCTTGTACGGGTCGATGCCCCGCGCGCGCAACTCCGCATCCCGCGCCAACGCCTCACGCCGCAACCCCTCCACGTACTCGCGCACCACAGGCGACATGCCTTCACCGTCAGCAGCAGCGGGCAGGTCATCGACAGGATCGTCAGCGGGCGCCTCGTCGACGGGACCGTCAGCGAGAGAGCGCCGGCGGACGGGGCGCCGACGCATCGCCAGAGCGCGAGCCGCCGACAGAACCATCGTCCGGCCCGACGGACCGGAACGGTGGCGCGGCCGGCCCGCGTCGAGCGGACCGCCGACCGCTCCTGCCGCCCAGCGCTTCGCCGGAAGAACTCGGCTGCGCCTCCACCGTCGGACACGGAGGCGCCGTCAACCGCGCCGACGGCGCCCGCCGCCCTGTCAGCCCGCCCGCGCCCACCGTGGGACAGTAGGTGTCGTCTGCTTCCACTGGTACCACATCCCTCGCGCCAGGAACGGCCCACATTAGTGCCCGCTCACCTGCCTCGATGCAGTAACGCCCCGAACACAGCGCGCGCCAGACTCACCATGGTCTGTGGATAACCATCGCATCCCAGCACCGAAGAGATGCGAAGACCCTGCCACTCGACCCCCGACCACCACTACTGATGGTCATGATCCGTCCTGCGTGGTTGGTCCTCGACTCGTCGACGCGCCAGAAGTAGCCGTCCCAGCCCACCAGCACCTCGGAGCGCCGCGCGACGCGCTCGACCTCGCGTGGCAGAGTCGAGTCCCGTTTCGCACACGTCCGGCGTGCGCTCACCGAACGACACGTCCACCGCGTACGTCCCATCCCCGTAGGCCCGTTGGTCGTCAAACCTGCGCCGCTGGCGTCGATATCGCAGTCCGAGGGCTCGCTTCTGGCGGCCCACCCGCCACTCGGCGTAAGCCTCCCTTATGCGCACCGCCGTGTCCCCGCACGCCTGGCACCCGACGACAACCATGTTCCGCTGAACGCGCGCGGATCACGTTCCAGCCGCGCGTATGCCACCGTCTCGAAGTAATACGAGGCCATCGCCTCGGCCTCAAGCGTCTGAGTACTCGCACCAGAGGATCGGGCACTGGAAACCCCTGACACCACCGGGCCGGCGTAACGACCCATCCGACTGCACGGGCTGGTCCCCACTCATCACCGCCGGGCCTCTGCAGCACCCGCGCCACCACCGCCCGAACACCCTGACACCGCCACGCACAGCGCCAGCATCGAGCCACCACGCGCCGCCCAACCGACGCCCACCAGGGCAACACCCCCGCACCAGGGAACACCCCACCAGCACCACATCCTCGTGACGAACCCCGAACCACCACAGAAAGTGGTCAGCTCCGCTTCACCTCACCCACTGTACAGTAACGTCCCACACACCCCCACCGCCAGACCCCCACCACAGTCTGCGCACAACCATCCCACCCGGCACCCATGCGTGAAACTGCAGCCCGAGAGCCGCCCGGAGCGTCCAAGGCTGCCGTCTGTGCTCCTGACTCTCGCGCGGCTCTGCCGACAACCACAGGGGCGCTGCCTGCGAGCACCCGATCCCCGCCAGGACCGCACACAAGGCTCCGGATTACGCAACGGCAGGATCGCACCACGAACGGCGGGAATCACGCCCTGTGTGCGGCCGGGTGTTTCGCGAAAACACTCGCCTCGTGTGCGTAAACTCGAGGGAGGGGAAGGCCTCATCCGCACACTCTTGCGGGTACGCGCCGCGCAGCAAGCAAAGCCCCTGGCGGGCGCCGCGCGCCCTTCCCAGCACCCAGCGGGCCAGCGGGCGTGGCTGGAGGAGCCGCTGGCGCGGAGGGGCGGGGAACACGGGCCACCGCCTCGTCGCCTCGGCCTGCGCCCGGCGCACCGCCACAGAAACAGCGGCGAACCCCACTAAACCGTCCGAGCTGCGCGCGCCTTGCTTGAGCTGCGAGTTGGGCGATGGCGATGATCAAGCACCAGGCTTGATGCGCCCGCCGCCACGCGGAATCGACCGTCGCGGATCGACAGCCCTTGTTACTGGAGCACGCGCATGAAGAGCGCGCCGATGATGGTGCCTCGGAGATGCGCCCGATGCCGCACACGGCGGCGCGCGATGAAGCAGGCCGCGATGACGTCTCAGCTCTCAGTAGTTCTGGCCGCTTGCGGACACCGCTGCGCCTGCGCGGGACGTTTCCAGGACGATAGCGCCGATGGCGGCCAGGAGCATGTTGACGAAGATCGTGAAGTTGATGGACCGCACGAGATGCCTCGACAGCTTCGCCGCCTCACGGTTGCCAGCCCACGGCGGTAGATGGAAGCGCCGAAGGTCAGTCTTTATTGAGGACGGGCTGGGCGTAAACCAGCACCCAGGACCGCGCAGATCACGAGGACGAAGAGCAGGCCGATGGCGGAGCTTGCGCCAGTGATGAAGGGCGAAGGCGATGACGAAGCCACGCCTCACTCACTCATTTTCACGACGGCCAGCCACAGGCTGGACGACGAGGCCGTGCTTTGACCAGCGGAGGCCCGCTCGCGCGCAGCTGCGACCGCATGCGAACACGGCGGCCAGACGACGCCGAGGACGATGGGTGAAGACGTCGAGACGCCGATGTAGGCGAATCCACAGTGATGCCCGCGTTGGCGATCTGGACGAACCTGCGAGGGCAGCGCGATCGTCTGACGATGTGACGATCGCCAGGCCGCGGACAGCAGCATCCCGGCCAGGGTGACGATGAACTGGGGATGCCCATACGAACGCCACTCCAGAAGCCCCGCTTACGCTCCCACGGCCACGCCGATCGCGAGCGCCAGCACGACGGCCAGTCTCACGGCAGGTTCCGATTGCAGCCATCGCGATCCCCAAACTACACCGCCGATGCAGAAGGGGATGATGGGATCCGATCGTGACAGGTCGATGTGGGTCGGCGATGGCGATCATCAGCATGCCGATCGCCATGATGATGATGCACGAGCGTTCTGCTGGACTCAGTGAGGCGACGTTAGTCGCTGCAGAAGCGCAGCCTCCCGCCGGTCGGTCACCTCGAAGAATACGGACGACCGCGACCAGCGCCAGCGTGATCCCGTACCGTCCGAGGCGTCGATTCTTCGTCAGCCACGAGGCCCTTTTCGGACGGGGCCGCGGCTTCTGCGGTTTGCAGTGCCACGGCATGCCTCCTTCAGCTCTCTCGCATCATGCGACATGAGGATTTCGTGCGGCGTCCGCGCGCTCCACCGCCGGTGATGCCGTGCCCGTAGCTCAGTGTAGATGCGGTCGCGCCAGGCCCAGCAGCACCCACCAGTCCGAGGAGATGACCACGACGGCTTTCGCCCGCGTCGGCCAACCTCGCTGATGAGGGTGTAGATCCTGCACTGCGCACCGATGTCGATGCCGCGCGTCGCCTCGTCCAGGATGAAGCACATCCGGCCCTGCAGAGCAGCCACTCTGACAGCACGACCTTCTGCTGGTTCCCCCTGAGAGGGTCCCGACCACCAGCACCACACGGAGCGCGCTTTCGTGCGGGTCTTCGCCCGTTGCGCCTCGGCCATCTGGTACCCGTGATGTCGAGATGACGCCCGCCTCGGAGACGCACACCATCGACGCCGACGTCGCGTTGTGCTCGACCGAGCAGACTCAGTCGAGCCCGCAGCGCCTCCGGTCCTCCGAGGCGGTGGCGATCCCCGCCTTGATGGCCGCTTTCACGGACGCCACCAGATCCGCTCGCCCTGCAGGAGTGTCCCCGACCGTACCGGCCCGCTACGCGAGCGCCCGAAGACGCTCGCGGCCAGCCGGGTCCGGCCTGCGATGAGTCCTCTGCGATCCCGACGATCTCGGCCCGGGCCGAAGGATACGTGCGCGCAGCGCGCGACGGCCGGTGACAGGGTCTTCGCAACCGACCAGTTCTCCACGCGGAGGACCCTCGTCGCCGATGTGCGGCCTGTGATACCGAACCGGCTCCTCCATCGCGCGCCCGACCGCGTCGCGGATGAGGACGTCCTCCAGGATCTCGCCGGCGCGCACGTCGCGGGTCTCGATGGTCCGCCCGTCGCGGACGACGGTGGACGCGGCCTGGCGATCGCCCGGATCTCCGACAGCCAGCGTGCGATGATGACGCACGAGATCCTTGCTCCGCTTGAGCCCGACGATGAGGTCGAGCAGCTTTGGGAGTCGTCGTCGTTGAGGGCGGCCGGCCCGTCCAGGATGAGAGGACGCGCACCTCCCTTGCCGAGCGCCTTGGCGATCTCTCGACGAGTTGTTGTTTGCCGACGCCGACGTCGCTGACCTTCGTACGAGGGCGACTCGTCGAGTCCGACCTCCGCCATGAGTTCCTTTGCCCGTGCGCGGTGCGGTCCCAGTCGATGCGATGCCGCGGGTGGCGCGCGTCTGCTGCCGAGGCGTGAAGATGTTCTCAGCTATCGACAGGTGGGCGTAGAGAGCGCCAGCTTCCCGCTGATGAGACGACGATGCCGTCTTCCCGGAGTCCTTCTTCATTGAGGCGGTAGGCGGCCCGTAACCGCTCGAGGAGGATCCTGCGGTAGGACCTGGTAGGGGTGGACACCGGAGAGCACCTTCATGAGGGGTTGATTTTCCGGCGCCGCCCTCTCCGCAGATCGCGTGGATATCCGTTCTCCGGACGTCGAATGTCACGTGCGAGAGCGTCTTTTGACCCCGGAAGTCCTTGATATGTCCTCCATCTTCATTACGACGGCGGATCGGTTGCTCTGTCATGTGGTTCTCCTCTGGTTCGGGTGCGCGCTGGGCGGTGCCCCGGCGCACCGCAGGGCCATCGATCTCACCTTGAGTCCGATGTCCGACGCCGTGTAGTAGCCCGGAGTCCACGAGGACCCTTTGACGGTGTGTCCTTCAGTACGGTCCGGGGCGCCAGCAGGTAGGTGTACTCACTCACGCCGCCGTTGTCGCACGCGGTGGCGGTTATTGATGCCGGACCCGCTGGCCGGACACGATCTGGCCGATCATCAACGCGGTCTCGCTCCTGCCTCGGAGCTCGGTGTTCTTCTGTTAGCGCACGTCCATCGCTCGCTTGCCGGCGATCACGCTCTTGATGTCTCGCCTTGAATCGCAGTCCTGGGCCGGTGAGCAGGTAGTCGTGATCCCCGGCGTAGCCGGAGCTCGAGCGCCTGCGCGCTGATGCCCAGGGCTTTCAGAGTCGCTGAGCGACAGGGACGACGTCCACCTTGGTGCCGCCGGAGTAGAAGGGAGTTGATGCGGTTCTCCATCTCGGCCTGCGCGTCGTCCGAGCTCCATCGAGGATTCCGATGGACCGCCATTCGTCGTTGGCCTCGCTGGCCTCGATCGCACCCGAGCGTTCCGGCCGTCCTCCACACGAGCGAGCAGGACGTCCCACGCGGAGAAGCAGCATCGCAAGTCGTTGTCGTCGGGCGACGCGAAGGGGCTCCAGGTGCAGACGGCGGCGCTCATCGACGTCACCTGCCGCCTTGATGTACTCGCCCGGCAACTGGCCGACCTTTGTAGCTGCCCGAAGGCTCACGTAGCAGTCGACGCTCAGTGGCGTTGATGAGGCGGCTGGTCGTAGGCGATGACCTTGATGCCCGCAGCGTTGGCCGCCTTCTGCAGGACCGGCCCCAGGGCGGTGCGCCGCTACGATCGAGGCGACGACGAGGATGTCGCGCTGCGATCATGTTCTCGATCTGGGTGATCTGGCTGATCGACCTTGTTGTCCGCGTGTACTGCAGGGACGTCTGGTGGCCCTTTCCCTTGAGTCGCTCTCCTCCAGGTGGGAGCTGCCGCGGTTCCAGCGTCTACAGGGACTTCGCGTGGGCATCGCGATCTACGAGGGTGTCCGGAGGCGCTGGTCTCTCCCGTGCCGCGTCATTAGGTGCCGGTGCTCGCGCTCGGAGCTGCGTACGCCCCGAGTCCGGCGAGCGCGATGGCGCACGCGGCGGCCGCCGCGATAATAGATCGACGAGTTTCACGCTGTGCTCTCCGGCGAGCCGGCAGCCGTCATGGCGGTCCGTGGCCGCCGCCGTTCGTGGTGGTGGTGGTGCGAACGCGGTGCCGCAGAGCCCGAGAGCGGAAGCTCGAGCGGTCCGGCGCACCTGGCGATGGTGGTCCGCGCGGTCGTGGTGCCAGTCAAGCGGAGTGGTGCCGCCTGCCGCGCAGCGGCAGCGTCCGCGGCGTGTTCCGGTGAGTGGTGGCATCCGCCCAGCGAGGGCGGGCTGCCGGGCCGGGTGTCTTGAGACCCCGAGGAGCGTTGCCTCGAGGATGTGGCTATCTCGAGCCCCTCGTAGTCGTCCTCTCGGCGACGAGAGCTGAGTCGACGACGGACTGGTCGCAGAGCTGCCTCTGGTCCTCCATCAGCCGCATCGACGCGCAGGGAGTTCCCCAGGTGCTGAAGCCGAAAGCGGTCGCCTTGTCGAGACGTACCGCTCTTCGGCACACGTCGAGCCCGATGCACCCGTCGACCTGTAGCCGTTGTCCACAGTGAGCGACATCGGTTTGAAGGCTCGACCGCAGCTGATCCTGGCGCTCGAAAGATCTTGTCCTGGTCGAACTCTGCGCCGTTCTGGTCGTTGAGGTGGGACGAGAAGCAGTGCTCTGGAGTAAGCGAGGCCGAAGGCCACGTCGGGTGGGGTCCAGCGGCCAGGACCGAGTGGGCGGATTCGGACCAGATTCCGCAGCGCGACGGTCGGCCGTCATATCCCCTGCAGCGATCGCGTGGCCGGCGGTCTCCGCGTAACGACCGGTCGATCGGCCTGCCTCGGCTTTGCGGCTCGATGGGCGATGCGGACGCGGTCGTCGTAGGCCAGCATCCGGTCGAGGGAGCGGATGTGTTGCCGATCAGCGGCGACCGGCGGCTTCGACTCCACGCATGCGCCGCGCGCGCCAGCCACGTGGACGACGAGGCCGGCGGAGGATGTAAAATCTTCGCGTGATGTCTCATGGAGCGCCTCGGTCCTCCACATGGCGCGCTCCCAGTCCCTTCGGCGGTGTACGCGCCGTCCTTGAAGGCGGGTCGAACCAGAGGCGGGGGCGATCGAACTCGCAGCCCACGCCCGTGGGAGTCGAGGGAGGGCGCGCAGCTCGTGGGCCCCTGTCCTCGATCTCGCGCGACGTGACTTCGAGGCGATGGTCGCACCGCGTCGTCGTCGTGGGAACCGACGGGCTGGAGACACCATCTTCGCGAAGCGCGCGACCTTCTCGGCGCATGGCCAGCGGTCGCCGGCGGGTGGGCGGCTTGCAGATCGCCGTCTCGGCGACGCGTCCGCGGCCGACCGTGCACTTGAACCTGGTCACCTGTATCGTTTCCCTCACCCGCCGCGGAACGGCGGCAGCTCGCGCGTCCGTCGGGGCGTGACGCTGGCGGTTGAGAATGAAACACCGAATAATGTTCCCACGTCGAAACTATAACAGCGACGAGAGAGCGTACAACTGATTTTCAGCACAATCATATTGTTCATGGAAACCAACCTCGTTCCCATGTGCAAACCCTGCGTCGCTCGACCACGGATTGCGCCGGCGGAGTGCGCCGTCGGCCACGCCAACGTGCGCCACCAGAAACCCGGCGCTGCTCAGCCGCACCATCTACGCCGCCGACGCGCCGACCCGCGCCGCCCTCGCCTCGGCGACCGGACTCGGGCGCGCGCGACCGTCTCCCCGCCTCATCCAGGACTCCTCCTCGACCCGGCCGCCCACGAGCAGTGACCCGGGCGGCGCGATCAGCCGGGGCGCCTGACGCGGACGCCCCGGCAGCTGCGGGACGACTCGCGGCACTGCCTCGCGTCAACGTCCACTTCTGTCGCGGGCAGGTGTGGGCGCTCGACGCGGGAACACCCTGGCGGAGTTCCGCCTCGACAACGCTGCTGACGTGAGCTCCGATCCGGCGGGGACCCTGCGCCTGCTCGGCAGGTCCGCGGCCGCGCATGGCGGACGAACCTGCGCGCCACCGGCAGCGGAGGTAATCGCGCGCGCCCGGCCATACTTCCGGCCTAGCTCACCGCCCACGACCAGCGCGCTCCTGGTCGCCCCCAACCTGGGTCGGACCTCGACCCCTGGCGATGCTCGGCCGGGAGGTGGATGCGCTGGACATCCCCACTCTCACCCGCAACGACGCCGACCTCCTGAGCCTCACGGCCGCCTACCAGCAGCGCCCCGGCAAGCTCCCGCCGACGGCGCCTCTCTTGTACATCTTCGGCGACGTGTGGCGGCGCTTATCATTGGGCGGGATCATGGCGCGCCCATCCGGGGCGCCCACGGCTGGGCCGGCGGAGGTCGGCATACACCACGGTCCACGCTGACGGGCTGGCGTGTAAATGCGGACCGCGCGGCCGCCGGAGGCCTACGCGGGCTGTAGGAACGCGCTGCGCCGCGCCGCCGGGCTGCTCCTGACGCGCTTCCATCGATCGCGCCTTCACCGCGCGCCCGTCCCGACGGCGACGAGCGCGCGACCAGGCCGTCGAGGGCGGCGGGCGAGGCCCTGGGCATCGCCATTGCGATCGCCGTGAACCTCCGACATCCCCCGGATCGTGTTCGGCACGTCGCTGGGCGTCCTGCTGCCCTGGCTCACCCCGCCGATCACCCGGGAACTGCGGGCGCGCGTCCGGCCACGCCAGCAGGGGATCGTGCTCGAGGCGTGCCCCATCACCGTGCTCCCCGCGTGCACCGGCGGAGCGCTGGAGGTCCTCAACGCCACGATCGCGCAGCCCGCCGCCTGGATCGACCGGCACGGGGCCGCACCGGCCCCGAATGGCACCCAACACGAAACAGATTGGAATACTTACCCTGATTTTGCGATTTACGCTCCACAATCGAACATAAACGCGAACCAGGAGGTACACCGTGGTCTCTATCCAGGTCGCATGCGCGTCTGCGTCGACTTGACACCCCGACTGCGCTCCCGCGAGGTCATCGTCCCCGGCGAGCTCACCGAAGTGGGGCCCATCGAGGTGCGCATGGGGGGCACCATCTCGAACTGCGCGCGCGCCATCGGGCAACTCGGCGCCGAAGTGCTCCTCTCCGCATGGTCTGACGACGACGACCTCGGCCTCATCAGCAGGAGGCACTTGAGGACGCCCACGGCATCGTCGAGTCTCATCGTTCACCCCACCTGCCGCCACCTCGTACTCGGTCGTCGTGCGTCCCCGGGAGGACCGCTCCTTTCTAGCACCACACCGGCGCGAACGACGAGTACTGCGGCGAGGGGGCTCTGCAGCCCCACCTCGATCCCGCACTTCGGCTACTCCCACCCGTGCCCGGCGATGTGCGCCGACCCGGACGGCCCATCGTGGACCTCGTCGAGCGCGCTTCCACGCCCAGGAGGGGGCCACCTCCTCGACCCGGCCTACCTGGCGCGCAACCCGCTCCCTGCGGGCGATCGGATCGACCTCCTCTTCGCGCGGGTGCTCACGCCGACGTCTTCTGCCCGGGACGACATCGCCTCCTGCCTCGCCCGGAATCGACCCCGCTTCGACCGGGCGCGGATCGAGGAGCGGGCGCGGCGCCTTCATCGCCCAGGGCGCCGCGCCATGGTCCCTCATCACCGCGGGGAGCACGGCGCCACCTGGCCGCCTCCGGACGCCCACTGCTCGGCCGGCTCGCGCGCCTGACGGGCATCGACGCCGACGAGTGGGCCGGGCAGCGTCCATTCAGACCTCGCCATCCTCGTCGAGCGGCAGACGATTGACCAGCTCGACCCAATGTAGTCGGCGCTGGCGACACCTTCTTATAAAGTCAGTGTCCTCGTGGCGCTCACGCGCCGGGCCCGCCCCCGCCAGGGCCATCCGCTTTCGGCCCGAGGTGGTGGGAAGAAACTCCGCAGGCGCCCCTGGCCACCGAATTTCGAGGTCTGATGCGCTTCGCTCGCTCGTCGCCTTCGGAGCGGCAACGCCGGATCGCGGCCTCATCGGCGAGCCCTTCAGCGCCGCCGGATGGGACGTGGCCTTCCTCGACGTCGCGATCCCCGCCTGGCCTGGTCGAAAGGCCGGGCGAAGACCGCCCACATCCACGAGACCGTGTACGAACTCGGTGTCTCCTCCGGCAGGTCGTCACGCACGTCACCGCCGCCTCACTCCACCGACCAGTCCGCCGTCGACGCCTCGCGTGATCGGAGGCGGACCTGGTCACCACCTCCGTCGTCGCGCGCTCGGCGCCATCGCGCCGGCGGCTGCCCATGCCCTCGGGCCAGATGGGCTGCGGGCGCGGGGCGCCTGACGTCCTCGCGCGAGAACCTCCACGACGCCCGTCAACGTCTTTCCCGCCGTATGCTCCGGCGACGCCCTGCCCGGCCTCCCGCCCGCGCCAGGCTCGAAACCGACGTCGGCCTGCGGAGACGTGCCGATCGGGCGCATGGATCCCGATCGATCACCGCCCGCACCCGGCCAGCCACCGACCTCGGTGCGCCGAGCCCTACCGGATCCTCTTCTTCGCGACGACGCGACGGGGCTCACCGCCCCCGAGCGCTGGCGTCCAGGGGCTCTTCTGCCAGGACATCCCCTTCCTCTACACCGACCGCAAAGCTGCGCATCCGCTGGCCATGGGGCACTGCGCCTGCGCCTACCTGCTGGGGAGCTGCTGGGCGACGTGCCCATCGAGGCAAGATCGCCGGAGCCCCGGGTCCACTCCATCGTCCGCGCCGCGATGATGGAGTCGGCACTGGCGGTCCAGTCGTCTACGGCGCCGGCATCGGCGCTCGGGCCGCACGTCGACGACCTGCTGGCCAGGGTTCGCCAACCGCGCGCGCTACGGTGGATGGTCGGGTCGCGATCCGGAGCGCGTAACTGGCGCCATGAACCGCTTTATCGGGGCTCTACGCCCTCGCCCGCCGGGCCGGCACCCCATCGAGTGGCTCTCCTGCCAGTCCTCGCTGCGGCGCCCGGCGTCGGCCGGTGAGACGGGTGGACGAGCGCGCCCCGCCCACCGCCGACGCGCACCTCTTCCCGAGCAGTCCGGCCTGGACCCGTTCGGCCTGGCACACCCGACTCCTGGCTCCACGGCCCGACCGAGGCGCGCGGCGCGCTGATCGACGCCAGCCTCTGCGGGGACGGTCGCGTGACCGCCCCCGGCGCCGGCGTGCCACCGCACCGCTCGCCACCTCCCGCGTCCCGCCCGCTCAATCGACCGCAGCGGCCCCGTCGGCACCTTCGCGCCGCGCGACGGCCCTGCCGATGTCGTGGTACAGGTCGACCGGCGACCCGTCGGGCGCCTCGAACTCGGCGTCCAACCCCCAACCACCCCACACAAAACAAACCCCACCACCCCACCACACCACCCCCCCACCCCCCCACCACAAAACACCCCCACCCCCCCCCACCCCCAAACCAACAACACACCACCCAAACACCCCCCGACTCCCCACCCCTCCATGTACCGCCCCCACAGACCCCTGATAGGCGTACCCCCAGCCGTAGTGGCCTCGCCGCGAACCACCCGTCCGTGCGCACGCCCGTCCCGCGCCCCTGCCGAAGAACAGGTTCTCGAACTCCACCGGTCATGTCGCGGGGATGAACCCGGCCGGCGACCCGCGTGGAATGCGGCACGGTGGGGTCACCCGGTCCATGACGGCCTGCGCGCACGCACCGCCGATCAGGGTTGCGCACGAAGGCGCTCGCCGCAGGAAAACGACTCCGGACGGAGGCAAGTGCGGACGCGAGCACGTTGTGAACACGACGACATGCAGAGACCCCGACGAAGAGGTCCGCGTAGTCGCGGCCAGGACGTTATGGGTGATCCGCGTCCCCTGCGTCTTCGAGTCGAGCCAGATGCCCAGTGAGCAATCGTGGCGATGATTACTGCGGGCGATCGTACATCAATGGCAAGTGCGCAGTTTGACGCCGGCGATCTCGGTGGTCCTCCTAGAACCCCTGCGCGGCGCGACGTTGTGTGATGCGGTTATGTCCTCGATGCGCGAGAACGCGCAGCCCAGATGGCCCAGCTGCACCGCTTGGCCGCAGTCGTGGATGTGGGCTGCGGCGCACGACGTGCGATCCGGATCCGCCCTTGTCCCAGCCGATGTGGCGGGCGGCGAACACGCCGGATTCGAGCTGGTACCGTCAGTCAGGGTGGTCGCGGCGCAGGGTCGCGCACCGTCGCAAAATGCCTCGACCCTCCTTGCCCAGGCCACACGCCCTGTCGCACCCTGGAGTGGTGGATCCCGGTTGTCGATGATCCACCCTTCGCTCCAGTTCGCGCCTCGGACCAGGCCCCGCTGGTGGCGGTGGGGGCGCCCACTGGGTCGCGGCGTGCGCCATTTCCTGAAACCGCAGCGGACGGTGATCCAGTCAGATGTGGGTGCCTCGGACGGCCAGAAGACCCGTCGGGGCGCACGCTCACCCTCGACGAGCGACGAGAGGCCGGGGCGCCCCCGAAGTTCGCCCATATCAGTGGTCGTCCCCGCCCCGACCTCGGCGCGAACCAGACGAGTTCCGTCACGTCGGCCGTCTTCGACGGGTCGCAGCGCGCCGGTCCAGGAGTCGCGCACGCTGGTCCGGCGCACGGGCGCGATGACCCGGTCGCGGCAGGGCGCCCGTGTTGCAGCTGATCTTCGTCGACGAACACGATCGCCCAGGCGCTTCTCGTCGCCGAACACGTAGGGCTCGACGACCCAGTCTCGGACCGGGGGTGGCGAACGGCTGAAGGAGCCGAACACGGCGTTCGGGAGGTCGGTCCTCCACACGCCACCGCCCTGGTCGCTCCAGTCGGTGACGGCCTCGGACCCTCTGAGGATCGACGCGCCCGCCGCGGCCCTCGTAGGTGATGCGACGCCGGTCGGAGGAGCCCTCCTGCGGACCGATCCGCTCGCGGTACGTGCCCCGTGGACGGCGGACGGTCGCCGGGCGGCGAGCTGCGCGGCGCGTCGATGGTGCAGCGGGCGCTCCTCAGCGCCGGCGCGTCGTCGGAGCCGGTGGTGGCGACGTGATGATCGTGCCTGGCGTGCTTTTCGCTCGTCAGGTCGGCGGCGGGCCCAACCCGCCCGCGCGCGGAGTCGTTCTCCCACTTGCCGAAACCGGCGGTCAGGCCGGCGACCATCTCGCTTTGCGGCCGACGGCGTAGGCGACCAGGACCGGCAGGGGGCGGACAGATGACGGGCCGCCAGTGATCAGCGGGTATGTTCGAGGCAAGTACGCCCTGCAGGTCCACAGGCTCAGGTCAGCACCCGCACCGAACCCGACTGCGTGGAGGATCAGAACAGGAACCCGTCTCCAGACCTGAGCGCCTGCAGACGCCCGCTGCGGTGACGGCGCGGACGTGACGACGAGCTCCACAGGATCTGCACAGTCCTTCGCGCGTCGACCGCCATCGGAGTCGAAGAGTCTCGGGGATGTCGCGCATCGAGTTGACCCGCGGATCATCACGGTGACGATGGCGCATACAAGGCGGATCGAGGGCGCGATGATGCCGAAGAGCGAGTCGTGTAGAGCCCCAGCTGGACGACCAGGTAGTAGAGACGGGCACGATCACGCCTGCAAGCGATCCCCAGGCCCCAGGAGGACTGGCTGAGTGCGTGCCCGGCGCGACCACGCGGTTCCTCCTGCGCGACGATGTAGTAGGAGGATCATCACGCATCACCGGCAGGATCACCGCCGCGGAGATCGACGCGACGATCGCGGTGTTGAGGAAGCACATCCAGAACTTGTTCTGGAAGACGTCCGCAGTAGGCCTTGAGCGTGGGCGAGCCCGTGGGGAGCAGCGGGTTCTCCGGTAGAAGGGACGACTGCGAGCGCAGGGAGGTGATGATGATGTGTAGATCGGCACGATGGCGCATGATCAGCCACAGCCATCCCAGGGTACCGGAGACGCAACGGCCGAAGCCCTTGTGCGTTGTCATCGTCCGCCTCGCCTGGCTTTCCACCTCGAGGCGCCTGAGCGAGCCTGTTGAGCCTCAGGACAGCGCCAGCCCGACGACCAGAGAGGACTGCGCCCAGGACCGCGGCCTGCCCCGGCGTCGAAGCTCTTGAAGCCCGCGATGTACATGTGCAGCGGCAGGATGCGCGTCGCGTCTGGGCCCGCCGCCGGCAGCGACGATCAGCTCAGTTAGGTGAGCGCCCCACCAACTGCGTGTAAGTGGCAGTGGTGGCCGGTGATGATCGTACTTGAGCTGATGCGTGATCGACCAGAACTTGCGCCAGGTCGAGGCCCCGTCCAGTTCGCTGGCCGCACGCAGAGCGACTTTGGAGATCCGCGCACGCCCCTGGTAGATGTACGAGGGAGGGAAGCGGATGAACGCCCAGCTGATGATCGCGATGAGCACGGGCAGCCAGCGCTCTGCGAACCGAGCCAGTCCTGTTTGCAGGCGGGTGTCCCCAGGGCCTGGGAGAAGCCGAAGTTCGGCCGAGCAGGGCTTTGTGAAGGCGATGCCGAGCGGCGGGCGGTGAGAACAGCAGCGGCAGGAAGCGCAGAGGACCTGAGAGGAACTCGCGGTGCGTTGCCGCGACGCTGAAGACGCCGAGCAGGATCGACGTTGGCCCGCACCAGCCACGTGACCACCATGACGATCAGGGTGAGGACCATGGCGTGGCGCGCAACAGGGGTTTGCGAGGGTCTGGGGACCAGTTGCCGAACCCCGCCTTCCATACGCCGGAAAGCGCCCAGCCCGTCCTCGAGATCTGCGAAGCTGAGGACGAGGACGCTGATCAGCGGGCTGATCGCGTAAGAGGGCGAAGCAGGCGCGAGGGCGGGAGGGCGTAGAGGCTCGAGGGACCGCTCGCGGGACCCCTGGTTCCTGCGTGGCTGCCGCGAGGCGGGGAGGCGCCGGCGCGCGGCGGCCGGCGCCGGGGCTCCTGATCACGTGAACTCATGGCGCTCCGTCTCACTTGATCGTCGTAACTATGGAGTCAGATGAACTGCCGGAAGGTCATCGACAGCGCGAAGAGTTGTTGGATGTCGATGGTAGCGCCCGCAGGTGGCGGAGTCGAGCCCTGAACCCACGAGAGCTGGAAAGTTCATAGAGTCCAGCACCAGGTTTCACCCGAACCCGACGAATTCCTCCGCTCCGTCCTCGATAGTTCTGCGCATCGATCGGGGGGAGTCGCCACGACGCGACTCGACTTCACGTACTGTCGGTAGAACCGCCGGCAGTCCTTTCGCGGCCGTCTGGCATCGGCAGGCGCTGGCGAGACTGAATTTTGTGAAGTTCGACTGTTGCCGACGACTGCGCTGGGGTCGCCCACTCGGCCACCGTCGGGAAGGCCGTGAACTTTGCGTTCCGCCTCGACAAGTCCCGGTAGCCAGGAGGCGCCGTAGCCCAGCACCCCTGGAGGCGATGGCGGCCCTGCTGCGGTGGGATCTGTGGCGACGTCGGCGTTGTTGTCGGCGACGACCGGTTGAAGGCGTCACTGAACGCTGGTCTTCAGGCCCGTACCTGGGTGAGGCTGCTTCACAGCCGGAGTCGGACCAGGCGTCAGCCTGCCTCCGCGATCTGGTTGAACACCGACCCGCCGCTGCGGTCGAGGAGGTACTCGAGCCACATCATATTCACCCCGAGGCCCCGGCGAGCGCGATGGGGTGCCCTGTGCTTGAAGGTGTCCATCGCCGCGAGCAGCTCGTCGTAGGTGGTCGGACCGCGACCCCCGCCCGGTCGAAGAGCCGCGTTTGTTGTAGTAGAGACGACGGGCTGGTGCCCGCCGTTCGACGCGGCACCCGCCGTCGACTTTGCCGCCCTCGGCGACCGAGGGATGACCTGGCGACCGTTCAAGCGTCGCACCGGTGAGTGTCCACCACTTTTTCCGGGAGGAGACGTAGTCCTATGCGCCCCGCCCCTGCCGAAGATGAGTGTGGGGGCGTTGTCGGTTTTGATAAGTGCACCTCCTGTACGTCGTTGGCGAAACCATTCGACGCTGATTCGCGCGTCATGCGCGCCTCGTTCCATTTGTCGAAGGAGGTCCGCCAGATCTGCGTTCCCCTGTCATTGGCCCAGGCTGCACTGGAGCCAACCGTTGCCTCCCGGCTTCGCCCCGCCGGCACGCGGAGAGCGCCAGGCTGGCGCCCATGGCGATGCAGGTTTACGAGGCCATCATTCGTAGTCTCGTCCCTCACGGGTCGTCCTTCCAGTGATCCACTGATCGCCGACCCGCGCCCGGCCGGGCGCGGGCGTTGCCGTTTATGAAGAACAGAAACTGTTTCGCATATTCCCACCTCCATGTTCTAGTTTAGAACAAAACAAATTCTATCAAGGCTTGTTCGCATTGTTTAACCAAGCAGAATGAGCAGACAACCATGCAGCTACCGTACTCTATGACATGCTTTGACATGGAACGACAGGCCCGCCCCCGCCAACGGGTGACCATCGCTGATCGCTGAGGCCGCGAACATCGCGCGCGACCGTGTCGAAGGCGCTCAACCGGCAGAACACCGTTTCGGCGGCGACGCGCGACTCCATCGCGGCGATCGCGACCGAGTCGCCATCGCCCCACGGCGGCGTGCAGGCCGTCCAATCGATCGCCTTCGTCACCAACGAGCCCGACCGATCTACACGGCGCACGTGTCATGGCGCGACGAAGTGAGTGCGCTGGCAGGGTGCCCTGCTGACATCGGCCACCTCGGCATCGGCGGCTCCGGACGCCACCCGCCCGTTGTCGGACGCCCGCTGTCGGCGGTCAGCCGCACGCACATCGGCGCGTCGTCGCCACCACCCACGTGGCCCTCGCTCGCGCGGCTGCGGGCGTTACCCACTCGTCGCCGTCGGACCTGAAGGGCCCCGTGGAGGGTGACGACGATCGGGGCGACGAACCGAACGGCGCCCTCACTGCCACCCAGCACCATCGACTCGGCCAATCGCCGGATCGCGTTCGCGGGGGCGACGGTGACCCAAAGCCGGCGGGGAAAGGAACAGGGTAACAACGGCGATGCGGATGGCGGCCTGACGTCCTCCCGCACCGTATCGCGGGCGACGACTACTCCTTCGCCTGCACTGTCCGCCCTGTCGTTCCCTGCGCCTGCCCGAATCCGAGCGCCCGACTGCGATCATGTGCGCCCGACCCGTGGCCCTGGGGTCATCGAGGCGTGCCGCTCACTGGGGTCGCCGTCCCCGCGATTGTTCCGTCACCCGCTTCGACGACCCGAACTAAGCGGGTCTGTCATCCCACCTCACATCCGTCCGTGCCAGCCGATGCGCCACATGGGGAGGCGGCAGCGCGTGCGGTCATCGACCAGCACTGAGGCCGACGTCCGCGTCCCACCCCATGCGGTTGAGACGTGCGCTCGTGATCCGGGACTCGACGTGCCTGGCGCCCGGGCCGGGCACGCGTGACCTGCGGGGCGAGGAGCGCCACCGACCCTCCGAATGCGTGCGCCCAGCGATGGGGGCAGAGGCGGACGGCAGCCCGCCGACCCCTCCGGAATGCGTGCGCCCTGCATGATGGGGAGCAGGGCGCGGACCACGTTAGGCTCACGCTTCTGCGGTGCGCAGCGATATTCGGTTGTGCGTGGTGCCATCCAGTTATGTGTAGCGGTATTCACCGTGTCTATGCCCGCCAGCAGGCGGGGCCGCCCGCTTCTGCCGCTCCCAGGCGACGTATTCGCCCGGCTCGCACCTCGACGGCCGCGCGAGCGCTTGTGGCCAGTGCCCGCACGGCGGACTTGGCGCCGCCGTCGACCAGGAGCACCCGCCGACGTGGCATCCCCCAGCGCGCGCACCGCGTCCAGGGCGAAGCATGAGATCCAGCAGGCCGTCGAGACGGTGGCTCATGCGATGCCGCCGGTCCGAGTTCGCCAGCGTCATGCCCTCCAGGAGGCGGTGGCGTCAAGGTTCAGTGCGCCTGCCCTCAAAGAAACAGACGCAGCCCGGCGGCGTCCTGGCCAGCCGCCTCGTCGAACCCTGGTAGTCCGCCCAGGACCCGCGCCATCGCGTCGACGATCCGCGAGGCGTTGAGCGCACGCCAGGCAGCCAGCATCGCTCGAGGCAATGCAGAAACCCGTCACCAGCCCCGAGGGAAAACGGACACGGGATGTCCGGACGGCGGCCACGACCCCGGATGCCTTAGGCTGAGCAGCGCCGCACCTGGGGCGAGTGTCCGTACCAGGGCGGCTGCAGTTGTCCCCGCCCGGGGCTCCAGCGCGATGGCGTCCTGTGCCGCGCGCCGGGTCGCCGTGGGCCGAGGTCCCAAGGCCCGGCGATGCGGGTAACACGATCCGAGTGGGCCGCCCCCGGTCGATGCGGAGGCGTGTCGGCCAGGATGTCCCAGCGGTACTGGTCGCCC
>BNJS01000480.1_pt1 | contig 103947 bp, 99 predicted proteins | sample 8540461 | NCBI WGS metagenome assembly BNJS01 (sample SAMD00202454, study PRJDB9452) | human saliva metagenome | isolation source: human saliva | place: Japan
CTCATCGGCGCCATCGAGCTTCCTCTTCCGACGACGAGACTGCGCTCAGCCTCCTGAACGCGCGCTACCGGCTGATGCGCGCGCGCGAGCGCGGCCAGGGCGATGAGGAGCGTGACGGGGACGGCCGTCCTCAACCCTTGGTCGGATGGGGCGGGCGGTGAAGCTGTCATGGCCTGAGAGTAGAGAAGCTTCCAACCGAGGAGTCAGTTCGCATGTTCGTGACGCGGTGCACGCAGCGAGGGGCCGTTCCACACGGTGGCACCAGTACCCGTGTCACTGTCCGCCTCTAGACTGACCGGGTGACCGACCCACTGATTGCTTCTCTGACACGTGCGGTGGAGGCCGCTCCGGACGACGTCCGGCTGCGCACCCATCTGGCTGAGCTCCTCATCGGGGTCGGTCGAGGCGCTGAAGCGGTGACTCACTGCGCCATCGCCCTTCAGCACGCCCCCACCGACGAGGCTGCCAGATCCCTCATGTCCAGGGCGCTCTCGCCGCAGGCCGCCCAGGCGCCCGCCGGGAGGACGGCCGGCACTGCGGCAGAGCCGGCGGCCGAAGCACCGGTGCCGGCCGAGGCCTCTCACCCCTCACCGCCGCCCTCAGCGGCCACCACTCCCCCAGCGCCCACCCCACCACAGACCCCAACCGCCACCGGCTCGACGACGCCGGACGGCACCGGGAGCACCGGCGACTTCGACTGGCGGCGGGCCGAGGAGGACCTCGGCGGCGGACCGGCCGCACCTTTCGTGTCCTCGGGGTCCTCGCAGTCCCCCGGGTCCTCTGACGCCGACCCGGCTCTCTCCGAGCCCCGTTCGGTCCAGGCCGACAACCCCAGCGCCCCCACGGACTGGGAGGTGGAGCGGGCCGGCGTCCGCCTGGCCGACGTCGGCGGCATGACTGAGGTCAAGAACCGGCTGGAGGCGTCGTTCCTGGCCCCGATGCGCAATCCCGAGCTGCGCCGGCTCTACGGCAAGAGCCTGCGCGGCGGCCTGCTCCTGTACGGTCCGCCGGGGACGGGCAAGACCTTCATCGCCCGCGCCGTGGCCGGTGAGATGGGAGCCGGGTTCCTGTCGGTAACGATCTCCGACATCCTCGACCCCTATATCGGCAACTCCGAGGCCAATCTCCACAACATCTTCCAGCAGGCACGCAGGCACGCCCCCTGTGTTCTCTTCCTCGACGAGCTCGACGCCATCGGCATCAAGCGCTCCCTGGCACGCAACTCGAGCATGCGCAGCACCGTCAACCAGCTCCTCGAGGAGCTCGACGGCGTCAGCAGCGACAATGATGGCGTCTACCTGCTGGCCGCCACCAACGCCCCCTGGGACATCGATCCGGCGCTGCGCCGGCCGGGACGACTGGACCGGACCCTGCTCGTCCTGCCGCCGGACGAGCCGGCGCGCGCCGCCATCCTGCACACGCACCTGCGCGAACGACCCGTGGAGGGCATCGATCTGCAGGCCCTGGCGCGGGCCACCGAGGGGCCTGACCGGAGCGGACCTGTCGCACGTGTGCGACTCCGCCGCGGAGAACGCACTCATGGACTCGGTGCGCACCGGCCGGCCTCGGCTCATGAACATGAAGGACATGTACGCGGCCCTCAAGGAAGTCCGCCCCTCGAGCGGCCCCTGGTTCGAGACCGCGCGCGCCGTCGTCGAGTACGCCGACGTCTCCGGGGAGTATGCGGAGCTGCGCGAGTGGATGAAACGGCACCGCATGCTATGAGCGACGACGTCTACCGTCAGGAGATGGACCGGGCCGATTGGCTCATCGACGCCGGCCAGTACGAGCGGGCCATGCAGATCCTGACCCGCTTGCTCGCCAACTACCCGGACGAGGCCGGCTCCATCTATATCGCCCTGTCGTCCGCTCACGGCAGCGCGAATCGCCCCGAGGAGGCTGAGGCCGCGGCCCGCCGAGCCGTCGCGGCACTTCCGAACAATCCCGACGCCCACTGGCTTCTGGCCTGTTCCTCGATCGCTCAGGACAGGGAACCGGAGGCGGAGCGTTCTTTGAGGACCGCCCTGGACCTGGCCCCGGAGGACAGTCAGGTCTTCCATCTCATGTCTGTGACGATGGCCGGGATGGGGCGAACGGAGGAGGCCGAGTTCTACGCGCGTGAGGCAGTCCGGCTCTCACCGGGCTCGGCCAATCACCACACGCTTCTGGCGCGGCTGCAGATGGACACCGACGCGCAGGCGGCGGAGGCATCCTTGCAGGAGGCACTCGCCCTGGAACCCGCACATGCCAGCGCCCTCATCCACCTCGCTCAGCTGCGCCAGAACCAACGGGACCATGTCGGTGCAGCCAAGGCCGCCGCCGCATACGCGGCTCACACCTCGGATCCGCTCCAGGCGCGTGAGGCCATTGACGCCATCTTCTTAAGCACTGTGCGAGCCCTTCATCTCGGCTTGCTCGGGTGCATCGCACTCATGCTCATGTCAGCCGCTTTCGTGTGGCTGGTGAACCTGCCCACGTGGCTTCTCCTGCTGCCCCTGACCCTGTGCGCAACCCTGACCTTCCGGGTGGTGGGACGGCGGGTGCGGGCACTGCGCACCGCCTTCGCCGGCCGCGGCCGGATCATGACGCGCTCCTTCATCCGACGTCACCGGCTCGCCACCGCCTGGACGCTGCTGCTCCTGCTCACGTGGCTGGCTCTCGGCGTGGGCACCATCCAGCTCCTCATGGGCGGTATCGCCATCCTGGCCGGTGCTTTCGGGATGGGGATCCTGCTGCTGATCGGCGGCTTGATCGCCGCTCGCCTGTCGATGGACTGACACCGACCCCGGTGGCGAGACGCCCGGCAGGACGACGCGCGACCCGGCCGTGTGGCATACAGCGGCTCACGACGACGAACCGGCTCAAACCCCCTGCTCGGCCTCGGGGGCGACCATGACGTGGTCACCGTCGGGCACGATCCGTACCCGCAGCCCGTAGACCTCGGCGAGGATGTCGGGTTGGAGTACCTCGGCGGGCGGCCCCTCGGCGCGAATCGTCCCGCCGGCGAGGATGGCGAGGCGGTCGCAGAAGCGGGCCGCCAGGTTGAGGTCGTGCAGGGCGACGACGGCGAGGCGCCCGGTGTCCCGGTGGCAGATCCGGCGCACGTGGGAGAGGACCGAGACCTGGCGGCGCAGGTCGAGGGCGGAGGTGGGCTCGTCGAGCAGGATGAGTCCGGGCTCGCGCACGAGTGTCTGGGCCAGGGCGACGAGCTGGCGCTGCCCGCCGGAGAGCTGGCCCAGTGGGCGGTCGGCCAGCTCGGCCACCCCGAGCTCGTCCAAGGCGCTCCAGGCCAGGTCGATGTCGGCCCGACTCGTGTGCCAGGTCATGCCGCGCCGCGAGGCGGTGAGCACCGACTCCAGGGCGGTCAGGGCGGCGTCGCCGGGCAGGCCCTGCGGCATGTAGCCGATCATGCCGCGCAGGTCGTGGCCCCGCCGCCCGGCGAAGCTCACCTCCCCCAGGTGACGACGCAGCTGGGCCACGCAGGTGACCAGAGTGGACTTGCCGGCGCCGTTGGGGCCGAGCAGCCCGACCGTCTGGCCGGTCTCCCAGGTGGCGTCGACGCCCTTGAGGACGGCGCGCCTGCCGTAGGAGAAGGTGAGGTCGTTCAGGATGAGGCTCATGAACCGCTCCTGACCGCCGAGCGCTGGCGTCCGAAGATGATGGTGAGGAATACCGGCACACCCACCAGGGCGGTCAGGATGCCGACGGGCACGGCGACACCCGGCACGATGAGCTGGCTGGCGGTGTGGGCGGCGGTCAGCAGGGTGGCGCCGCACAGGATGGAGGCGGGCACGAGGAAGCGCTGGTCCTCCCCCACCAGGCCGCGGGCCATATGCGGCCCCACGAGCCCCACGAATCCGATGATCCCGACGAAGGCCACGGACAGGGCGGCCAGCAGCGAGACGCCGACCAGGGTCCACGCCCGCAGGCGCGCCACGTTGATGCCCATGGCTGCGGCGCGCGCCTCCCCCAGGGTGACGGCGGTCAGCCGCCAGCCGTTGACCCAGAAGACGGGCGTGGCCACGAGCAGGGCCGCCGAGACGGTGCCCACGGCCGGCCAGGTGGCGCGCATGAGGGAGCCCATCGACCAGAACACGATCTGCTGAAGGCTCTCGGTGGAGGCCCGGTACTGCACGAGCGCCAGGAGCGCCTGGCAGCTGAAGACCAGGGCGATGCCCAGCAGGATCGTCATCTCCTTGGTCACCGAGGGCAGCCTCGAGACCATCGCAATGGTGAGGGAGGCCGCCAGCCCCGCCGTCATCGCCACGATCGGCAGGGTGGCGCCGGTGGCCACAGGCAGCACGAGGCCCGTGACGATGGCCAGCGCCGCCCCCAGGGCCGAGGCCGCCGAGATGCCAGGGTGAAGGGCTCGGCCAGCGGGTTGTCGAGGATGGTCTGCATCTGCACGCCGGCCAGGGACAGTGCCCCGCCGACCAGGACCGCAAGCAGTGCCGGTGGCAGGCGCAGGTTGATGACGATGTTGGCGACCCACGGGTCGTAGTCGGCGTCGAAGAGGGCTCCGAGCACCTGGGCCGGGCTGAACCCCAGGGGCCCCACCATGAGGGCCACGAGGAAGACGGTCAGGAGCAGCGTGGCCAGCCCCAGGAGCATCGCGACTCGCCGCGCGGTTCGACGGCGGTAGGAGGCGTAGGCCGACGCCGCCGTGTCCGTGGGCGCATCGGCCGGCCCGTCGGCCTTCGTCGTCGACGCCGCACCGTCCGGTACCCGGCCGGTATCGGACTGGTGCGCTGCGACGTCGTCGGAAGGAGCCGTGACGTGGGGGTCCCCCATCAGATCGCGGCGAAGAAGACGCCCTCGGCCTTCCAGGGCATGTGCTGCTCGTGGAAGTCCTTCCAGACCTTGGCGGGGTCGACGTCGGAGAATGCCTCGGGGTTCTGCCACTTGGCGAAGGTGAGGTAGGCGATGAAGTTGTAGGGGGCGTCGTAGAACTGGTGGTAGATGCCGTAGACGTGCCGGTCGGTGAAGGCCTGGATCTGGTCGTAGCCGGGCTGGTTCTTCAGCTGCTCCAGGCTGGCCTTGGCGGAGGCCTCGTCGGCCTTGTAGCCGAGGTGGACGTAGCTGGTCTGGGCGGTGTCCTTGATCTTCTGCTGCTGCCACTCGCCGCCGGTGGCGATGATGTGCTGGGGGTTGGAGGCGATGACCTGCTCGGGGGTGAGCACGCCCTCCTCGCCGGACAGGAGGCTGTCGGCGATGTTGGTGCCGCCGGTGGCGGTGACGATCGCACCGAGGTTCGCGGTGGAGTAGGTGGCGCCGGGGTCGTTGACGCCCGGGCTGCGCCACAGGAAGGTGGTGGGCTTTGAGCTCAGGGACTTCGCCTTGGCCACGATGGGATCGACCTGCTTCTTGTAGAAGCTGACGAAGGTCTCGGCCTCCTTGCGCTTGTCGAAGATGGCGCCCATGAGGGTGACCGAGGGGACGGTGTTCTTCACCGGGTCGCGGCGGAAGTCGGTGACGACGTAGGTGATCTTCTGGCCGTCCAGCTTCTCGAGGTAGCCCTTCTCCTTAGCGGAGTTGTAGGCGTCCAGAGTCATGATGAAGACGTCGGGCTTGTGGCTCACCAGGGTCTCGATGGGCAGGCCGTCCTTGGCGATGTTGCCGATCTTCGGCAGGTCGGCGGCCTTGGGGGCCACGGAGAGGATCTTCTCGTAGAAGTCGGGGGCGGCCTTCTGGAGGTCCTCACCCCAGGCGACCACCTTGTCGATGGGGTTGGTCTTGTTGAGGAAGGCCAGGGAGTAGACGTGGCGAGACTCGCTCAGGACGATCCTCTGGGGCTGGGCGCTGAAGGTGACCTTGCGGCCGACGACGTCGGTGACCTCGAAGCCGCCGTTGGAGGCGCCCGCGGAGGCGCCGGCGCTGGAGCCCTTGCCGGCGCGGGAGGCGACTCCGCAGCTGGCGAGGACGGCGGTCAGTGGGAGGGCCATGAGCAGGGTACGACGGCGCATAAGAGTCCTTCGGTGAGGCGAGGGCGAACACGAAGCACCTAGGACCTTAGGGCCGCCTCAGTTAATTTGACAAGGGATCTCATCTAATTTTAGTAAGGTCATACAAATCTTACGGGAGGTATGTAGAGGTTGGCACAGGGGTTCCGAGCGCGACGAGTCGCCGCAGGCCGAGCGGGCCGACGTCGGCCACTCACCCACGACGCCGCGAGCTCGACGGCGCTCATGAGCTCGGAGGCGTCCGGTCGTCTCGACCACGGCCTCTACCGTCGGAGGATGAACGGGCCAGCTGGATCAGGAAGAGCGCGGCAACAGCAATGGCGATGACCATGGCCGAGGTGTCTCCCCGCCGGAAGGAGACGACAGCCACCATCACGTTGAGCACCACAACCACAATGCGAATAATGCGCAGAGTCCGTTCCGACAATACGACCGCCTCCTTTGCCGCCGATTCTCACGGCGGGCACCGGCTACCCGCCACCCCATCACTGTAGGCACAGGCCAGTTCCCATCCAAGGATTTCAGGGACCGTCTCCGCGTAGGACTCTCACCCTCCGGAAGTATTGGCACCTGATGCGACGCCATTCTCCGACGTCGCTCAAACCGGTTCTTGGGCCGCCGGCTCGATGTCGGAGGGCTGTGGCATGGTGGGGAGGCCTTCAACGGCGGATCTGCCCTGGCACCTTCCTGCTTGATTCAGCAGGGTGTCGATCCACCGGAAGGAGGTGAAGGGGATGCGTGACCGTCTTCGGCATGCGGCACGGAAGGATGCTGAACAGCGCAGAACCCCGACGTGGTGCGAGATTGTTGGCTCGCTCGCAACCGCCGTCGGAGTCCTGATTAGCTTGATTCAGCTCCTGAGGGGCTGAGCCCCCTTCGGGAGTCGCCCGGATAGCCGCCGGGTGGCTCCCACTCATTGTGCCTCGGGATCGACTCGAGTGTCCATCGCGATAACCCCGCGCTCAAGCGGCCCCTGCGCCCGCCGCGGCTTCACAGGAGACCCACAAGGTCAACCTACGCCTGGCATACGCGGGGCCGACACGGTTGAGTCATGCACAGCTCCGACACCCTCAGCCCGACCGAGTCCCACCAGTCCGGCCAGGACCACGACTCCGGCCGGCGCGACCGCTCCTCGAAGTCCAGCAAGCACCCGCGCCGCCGCTTCCTCCTGGGTGGCGCCGCCGTCCTGGGTCTGGCCGCCACCGGCACCAGCGCCTGGGCGCTCAACCGCTTCGTCATCGAACACGTGGAGGTCGGCGACGTCACCGCCCTGGAGGCCAAGGCGCAGAACGCGGCCGGCTCCTCGGCGACCCCGGCCACGAACGTGACGGTCGGTGACAGTTCCTACTCCTCATCGAATACGAGCTTCCAGATTCAGCAGGTCTCCACAGGTTCGGGCAGCGACACCATCACCTACTACGTGGCCGACGTCAAGCTCACCAACGCCACCGACCTGCGCAGCGCCTTCGCCAATAACTCCTACGGCACCAACATCGTCGCCAAGCCCACCACGATGGCCTCCGAGCACGACGCGATCCTGGCCATTAACGGCGACTACTACGGCTTCCGCAGCGACGGCATCCTCATCCGCAACGGCGTCATCTACCGCGACAGCGGCACGCGCGACGGTATGGCCTTCTACAGCGACGGGCGCGTGGAGGTCTACGACGAGACCACTACCAAGGCCCAGACGCTTCTGGACGCAGGCGTGTGGAACACGCTGTCCTTCGGGCCGGCGCTGGTCAACAACTCCAAGGTGCTCTCCGGTATCGACCAGGTCGAGGTGGACACCAACGTCGGCAACCACTCCATCCAGGGCAAGCAGCCGCGTACCGCCGTGGGGTGGGTGGAGACGAACCACCTCAAGCTCGTCGTCGTCGATGGCCGCAGCGAGGGCTACTCGCGCGGCGTGACCATGACCGAGCTCGCCCAGATCATGGCCGACCTGGGGTGCTCCTGCGCCTACAACATCGACGGCGGCGGCTCGTCGGCCATGTACTTCAACGGCTCGATCATCAACCAGCCCTCCAACGGGGGCGAGCGCGACACCTCCGACATCCTCTACATCGCGAACGGAGCCTGAGATGAGCGGCACCGACACAGCCCTTCAGATCTCGCCGCGCATCCTGCCGCGGGTCGTCGCCCCCGCGAACCGGACCGCTGCCAATCGGACGGCGGGCAACCGGACGGTGGGCAACCGGACGGCGGCGCAGGCCGGGGGCGAGCGCCGTCCCCGGGCGGCGGTGACGTTCGTGGTCCTCATCCCGGCCTACAAGCCCGATGAGCGCCTGGCCGTGCTCGTGGCCCGTCTGCGCGGGGCGCGCCGGGACTGCGCGGTGCTGGTCGTCGACGACGGCTCGGGGCCGCAGTACGCGCCCTTCTTCTCCGCCGCCCGCGCCCGGGGCGCCGAGGTCGTCAGCTCTCCGGTCAACCAGGGCAAGGGTCAGGCGCTGCGCACGGGCCTGGCTCACGCGGCCGCCACCTGGCCCGAGGCGGACGTGGTGTGCGCCGACGCCGACGGGCAGCACACGCCGTCGGACATTGAGACCGTAGCCGCGCGGGTGCGCGAGACCGGGCACATGACCCTGGGGGTACGGCGCTTCACCGGGCCGGTGCCGCTGCGCAGCCGGATCGGTAACGACGTGACTGCCCTGCTGTTCCGGGGCGCGACCGGCTGGAGGCTGGGTGACACCCAGACGGGTCTGCGCGGCTACCCCGCCGGGCAGCTGGCGTGGCTGCAGGAGGTTTCCGGGGACCGCTACGAGTACGAGCTCTCCGCGCTGCTGCGCGCTCACGAGCTGGGGATGGTGGTGGAGCAGGTGGAGATCGCCACGGTCTACGAGCCGGGCAACACCTCCTCCCACTTCCGGCCGGTGCAGGACTCGGCGCGGATCTATGCTCCGCTGCTGCGGTTCATGGGGGCGTCGCTGGCGAGCTTCGGGATCGACTGGCTGGGTGTCATGGTCATCTTCGCGATGACGGGCAGCCTGCTGACGGCGGTCGTGGGGGCGCGACTGGTGTCCGGGACGGCGAACTTCTTCATGAATCGCCGGGTCTTCCGGGCGCGGCGTGGGACCGTGGTGCGCACGGCGGTGCGGTACACGGTCCTGGCGGTGAGCCTGCTGGCGGCCAGCTACCTGACGCTCAAGGCGCTCACGGCGGTCGGGATTCCGCTGGGGATCGCCAAGGTTCTCGGCGACGGGGCCATCTATGTGGCCAGCTATGTGGCGCAGCGCCGACTGGTGTTCAAGGAGCGGAGGTGAGGCGGGCCCGGGGCGGTGGGGGCGACCAGCGCGGTGCCGGCCTCCGCGAGGTCGTACCGTAGGTCTCGAGGTCGTACCCTTACCCCTCGATCTCACGCCCTAAGGTACGACCTCGCGCCCACCCCTCGGTCAGGGAACCGGCTCAGTGCACGGCAGTCAACTCACACCGGCGCGAATCTCATCAAGGAGGCGCGCGGCTGATCCGGTGAAGTAGGTGCTGTGCGTGACTTTAATCGTCTCCAATGATTCAGCTCCGACAAGCACGATGTCCATCTCGGGGTGATTCTGGTACTCGATCTCAGCGGCACGGTATGCAGTAGTTGCGGCCACAACATCATCTCCGAACGACTCGTGAGACAAGAGCTCATCTCGCTTACGGTCATAGATGAGAAGGAACTGCTGGATGGAACCAATTCTGGCGCTCATATGCTCTCTCCTCCGAACATGGGTCCAACATTCTTACCAAGTCCTGCCAGCTCCTCAGCAATCAGTGCACTGAGACGTTCGAACTGTTGCCGGTCTTCATGAACTGGAATCTCACCAGCATCGAGCGCAATGTACATCTTTGCGGTGAGTCTCGCATACTCCTGGACCAAAGATTCTCCGCCCTGCTTATAGTTGGTACCGAAAGCAGCACTCAGCCCTTCGACGCGTTGCGCCCACTGATGCATGCGCTGAGTGCGCAGTTGAATCTCAATGAGCCGTTGATCCTGCTCAACAACCACGTGCACAGCTCGATAACCCGATGCTCGTGGCCTGCCCACGTAGTCCGAGGACAAGCGAACGAGACCCTCAGTTTCGCATCATGACAGACCTCAGCGGGGGCTGATGAGGCCGGCCTCGTAGGCGGCGATGACGAGCTGGGCGCGGTCGCGGGCGCCCAGACGGGCCAGGAGCGCGGTGATGTGACTGCGGCAAGTGGCCCGGGTGATGCCGAGCTCGACCTCGATCTCACTGTTGGACAAGCCCCGGGCGATGAGCAGCAGCACCTCGCGCTGGCGGGGCGTGAGGGCCTCGACCTCACCGGTCCAGGTGCTACGGGAGGTGCCGGTCGACGTCGTGCGCGGCATGCGGGCCACGAGGCGGGCCAGCACCTGGGGGCTGAGCAGTGACTGCCCCTCATGGACGGTGCGCACGGCGTCAACGAGGGACTGGGGGTCGGCATCCTTGAGGAGGAAGCCGCAGGCGCCGGCGCGCAGGGCGCCCAGGACGTAGTCGTCAATCTCGAACATGGTGAGGATGAGGACGCGCGTGGCCGCGAGCGCCGGGTCGGCGCAGATCCTTCTGGTGGCCTCGATGCCGGTCAGGCCCGGCATCTGGATGTCCATGAGGACGACGTCGGGGCGCAGCTCGGCGGCCAGGGCGACCGCGCGGGCACCGTCCTCGGCCAGGCCGACGACGCTCATGCCGGGCTCGGCCTCGAGCAGGGCGGCCAGGGTGGTGCGCAGGAGGGCCTGGTCCTCGGCGATGAGGACTCGGATGGGGGCGCCGGGAGCCTCGTCGGTCTTGTCGGTCTTGTCGGTCGGCGCGTTGCTGGAGTCCGTCATGGCTTGCCCCTGTCGCTCCTGGGATCGGTATCCGGTGACTCACTGGCGGGTCTGCGTTCCGGGCCCGCACTGTCCCCGGAACCCCGGGTGCTGCTGGTAGCCCCAGCCGCGTCGTCGGTGGGGACGGGCAGGATGGCTTCGACGACGAAGCCGGGGGCGTCGGCGCGGGGGCCTGCGGTCAGGGTTCCACCGAGCGCGGTCAGGGTCTCGTGAAGTCCGCGCAGTCCTTGCCCGGCCCCGGGATGGGACTCCCATCCGGTCACGGGTCCGTCGTCGACGACGGCGATGCACAGCCGTCCCGGCTCCCGGCGGAGGCTCACGCGGGCGTGCGTGGGGCCGGCGTGGCGGGCGGTGTTGGCCAGGGCCTCGGCCACGACCCGGGTAGCGGCCTGCGCCGTCGAAGCCGGGAGACCGTCGGTCATCGTCACGGCTTGGGCAACGCCCGCAGCTGCGCCGATGTGCGCATCGGCGTCGAGCTCGACGGTGACACCGGTGCGGTGGGCCCTGTCGATCAGTTCCCGAAGGGCCTCGGTGAGGCTGTTGACGGGGCCGGCTACCGGCGCGTCTCCCGCCGGGACCGCTGCCAGCGCCCCGGGCGTCGGGGGCCTGTTTCCGTCGCGCAGGACGGCGAGCATGCGCCGCAACGCATCGGTGGCCTCGCGGGAGGCGGTCTCAACGTCGTCGAGTGCGGTCCGCAGCCCGTCAGGGGTGGTCTCGAGGCGCCGGGCCACAGCGCAGCGCACGGTGATGGCTCCGAGGTTGCCGGAGACGGCGTCGTGCAGCTCACGGGCGATGACGAGGCGGTCCTCGGCGACGGCGCGCGCGGCGGTCTCCTGGGTCAGGCGCCGCTCGTGAGCACGCCGGTCGCGCCGCCGCAGCCACAGGGAGGCGGCGACGAGCCCGGCCATGACGAGCAGCACCGTCATCTGGGCGCGCCGAGAAGGATCCGGGGAGTAGCCGACCAGGGTGCCCAGGCCAAGAACAATCACGGTCAGCCCGGTGATGGCGCGCCCGAGCGGCGAGTGGCGCGGTGGGACGTCTGGGGCTGGCACGCGGCCAGTCTAGGAAGGCGGCTCGGGCGCTTCATCGAACCGAGGTCTGACGGACCTGGGTCTGATGTGGCGGGACCGCCTCGGCTGGGCGGCCGATGCGCGCTGCCGCTCGGCGCGCTGGAGTTGGCCCATGATCGCTATTGAGAATCTCGTCAAGCGGCACGGGGTGCGGGAGGTGCTTCACGGCGTGAGCCTGGAGGCGCGTCCGGGCCGCGTCACCGGATTCGTGGGGCCGAATGGCGCCGGTAAGTCCTCGACCCTGCGGTGTCTGCTGGGTCTGGACCGGGCCGACGGCGGGCGGGCGCTTATCGGTGGGCGCACCTACCGCGAGCTGCGTGAGCCGCTGCGCACGGTGGGGGCGGTGCTCGACGGCTCGGGCGCGCATCCCTCGCGCACGGCCCGCGGTCACCTGGGTTGGGTGGCCTCGGGTGCGGGAATCAGTCGGCGTCGGGTGGCTGAGGTGCTCGACGTCGTCGGGCTGAGTGAGGCGGCCGGGCGGCGGGTGCGCACCTTCTCCCTGGGAATGGGGCAGCGCCTGGGGCTAGCGACGGCGCTGCTGGGTGACCCGGAGGTGCTCATCCTCGACGAGCCGGTCAACGGCCTGGACCCGGAGGGGATCCGGTGGATCCGCAGGCTGCTTCGGCAGCGGGCCGATGCCGGGGGCACGGTCCTGCTGTCCAGTCATGTTCTAGCTGAGCTGGCTGAGGTGGCTGACGACGTCGTCGTCATCGCCAGCGGGCGGGTGCGGGCGGCCGGGACGCTGGAAGAGGTCGCGGCGGGCTACGCGAACCTGGAGGAGGCGTTCTTCTCACTGACCGCCCCGACCGGGGGCGAGGTCGGCAGCGGGGTCGGCGGTGGGGCCGGTCAGGCTGGCTGGACTGGACGAGCCGACCCGGGCGGGCCGGGCCGGAGCGCGAGGAAGGAGTCCCGTTCGTGAGCGCGGCGACGGCGCTGGTGCGCTCCCTCAAGGGCGGAGGGCGCAAGACGGTGGGCCTGCCGGGGGTCTGGCTGGGGGCTGCGTTGGCGGTCGTCCTGCCGCTCCTGATCGAGTACTACACGGATCACGATCTGGCGGCGCAGCTGGCGGCCGGCGACCCGGATGCGCCGGCGCGGCTGGGCGACGTCGGCGTCATCGGGCTGTACGTGGGGACGACGGGGATCGTGGTGCTGGCGGTGAGTGTGGTGGTCAGCGAGTACGCGAGTGATCCGCGCACGAGTGGGGCCTCCAGCGCTCCGCGACAGGTGACGACGACGATGCTGGTGCTGCCGCGGCGCGGGGCGTCGGTGGCCGCGAAGCTGCTCGTGGTGCTGGGGGCGGCGACGGTGCTGCTGGCGACGGCGTGGGCAGGAACTTTCGCGCTGTGCCGGCACCTGCTGGGGGCGAGCGTGCCCTTCGAGCCGGTGCCGTGGTGGATGCTGACGGGGATCCTGGCGTGGTGGGTGTTCTCGGCGATGGCGTCGATGGCGCTGGCGATGGTGACGCGCAGCGCGCTGGTGTCGATGACGGTCCTCATCACGATGTCGACGATGCTCTCGCCGGGGGTGCTGCTCATCAGGTCCACCGATGCGGCCCGGTTCCTGCCGGACACTGCGGCGGTGCGACTCATTGCGAACCCGACGACGCTCAACTACGACCGGCTCGTCGAGCTGCTGTCGATCCCGATGGCGGCCGCCGTCTGCGCGGCGTGGGCGGGCGGGTGCGCGGCGGTGTGCTGCTGGGTGTGGATGAGGCGGGACGCATGAGCGGAGCCGGTGCGGCCAGCAGGGTGAGGGCTACCGCTGGGGTGACGACAGCCTGGAGGCGGGCGCTGCACGCGGAGCTGGTGAAGGTGGTGACGCTGCCGGCGATGTGGTGGTCGGCGGCGGTGGCGGGCACGGCGGCGGTAGCCACGATGATGTCAGTTCTGCGTGACGTGGTGGATGGGCGGGGCCTCGGTTTCGAGGAGGTCGCTCCGGTGTGGGCGCTGGCGGTGCAGATCGGCTTCGTAGCGGCCGGGGTGGCCTCGGCGGCTGCCGAGCACTCCACGGCGCAGGGCATGACGAGTCTGCTGGTGACCCGGCACGGGGGCGGCTGGCGGCGGCGCGACTCATAATGCTGGCCGGTACGGGACTGGTGGCGGCGAGCGTCCTGGTCGGGGCGAGCCTGGCGGCGTGCCCGACGATGTCGACGGCGGCGCTGTGGGCCGGGGGAAGGACCGTGGTCTGGTTGACCGCGGTGTTGCTGCTGTCGGCTGGGCTCGGTGCGGCGCTGCACAGCGTTATCGGTGCCTCGACGGCGGCTGTGGTGCTGGTGATTCTGGCGCCGCAGCTGGCCGTGTTCCTGGGCGACGCCGCCCGCTGGCTTCCGGGCCAGGCGGCCCAGATCTGGCTTGCGGCCGACACATCGCGGGCAGAGGTCACCTCTGCCGGGCTCATCATCCTGGCCTGGACGACGGCCGCCCAGGCCGCCGGCATCATCCGGCTGGTACAGGCGGACAGTTAACCACCTTCAGGACAAATTATTGAAGCATCATCCTAGTGACGACATCAGCAGAATCGGCGTTCGCAGTTTCCAATCAATCTCGATAGGTCTACTCCCTTGGGCGCTCACGAAATCGGCTGTCCCTAAACACAGATATGGCGCAGCAACACCAAACTCACCATTGCTAGTCTCTCGAACAAATATAACCACCTCAATTCCTTCATCCTTATGATTAATAAACTTTCTGCCTGTGGGGGAGTCGATAGAAGTTGTTGACTGAGATTCCCAATGAAGAATTGAAGGAGAAATGATTGCGTCTCGGTACATCGTTGTTGGAGAGTAGTTTCTCTCATTTTTCCTCAAGGTGATGAAAAACGCATACGCATCCAGTTCATCACTATGGAGCACCCCTTCCCGTACGGAGTCTGGCCTACGCTCAAATCCTCCGTAGCGCATCCCCACCACAATCTCTTCTCGGGTGTATCTAGCGTGAGTCCGAATCACCTCGCCTCCCAAACGGCCCTCCATGGGCCTCGCTAGATGCTCGATTCGACTCTCTGCCACATCAAGAACTTCCAGAAATTCAGCGAGCGCGGCAGGCTCTCTTTCTCAAAACATTGAGAGCCTGTTTCGGACTCGTAAAACTCACACTAGAAGGACGTACTGTAAACAACAACATTGTGGCTAATCTCTGATGTTCGGCAGACAACTCCGACCACGACCCTAATGTTCCATTCAAGAGTTTTCGGTAAACACTCAAACGGAGTGGATCATCAACATGAGCCAAAGCCTGGCCGCGTCTAATAATCTCATTATGCAATGGTCCCATATTATCAATCGAGACCCCTGCGTCACGCTTCAACAACGTCCAGTTTCTATCCTGCCCTTTGGGTTTTCTCTTCAAAATATCCGACAGCTCATACTCTGACTCGGAAATAAAGTCCAACAAAGATACACTAGCGCCATCAACGAGATGTTGTTTATACTCCGAGACCACTTGTTTCCACGTAGGACCAACTTGACTTTTAAGGTTCTCAAGAATTACTTCGCGTGACGCTTCATCTAGACTCACATCACAGCCTGGAGGCAAGTAAGAGAATCCCTTCTCAACTCCCTCGAGAAGACCTCTTCTTGTGACGCCAGTGAGCGCTCGGAACTTCTGGTCGAAGCGAAATTCTCGCCTCTGCATTCCAACAAAATCTAAGACGGTCAACACAGCTTTTTCGGCTGACTTACGGAGCCCTCGCCCCAACTGCTGGAGAAATACTGTAGCCGATTCTGTTGGCCGTAGGAACAGGATTGTATCAACTTCCGGAATATCAATTCCTTCATTATAGAGGTCGACGGTAAAGATCGCAACAATTTCGCCTGACCGTAGACGCTTTATTGCATCTGTTCGCTCTTTACTTGTCGAATGTCCTGTCACAGCCAGAGACGGCAGCCCTGCCTTCGAAAAAGCGGTCGCCATGTACTGAGCATGCTGGACACTCACGCAGAACCCTAAAGCCCTCATTGACTTCGGATCAGAAACCTTATTGTCAAGCTGTTTAATAATAAGCGCAGTTCTAGTATCGTTGTTAACGTAATAGTCTGAAAGAACATTATCGTCATACTTGCCTCGCACCCACTTGAGTGCACTTAAATCAGTATTGTCGGAAATTCCAAAATAGTGAAACGGGCACAGCAAATCAGTTTCCAATGCGTCCCACAAGCGAATAGACGCCGCAGTTCTGTTATCGAAGAACGTGGCAACATCGACTCCGTCGCCGCGCTCTGGTGTTGCCGTCAAACCAAGGAGCTCGGTTGGATTCAGGGCCTGAAGAACTTTTCGGTAGGTCGATGCTTCAGCGTGATGAAACTCGTCAATAACAACGACATCGAAATGATCTGGCGAAATAAGACCAAGATTACGGGATAGAGATTGTATTGTTGCGAAAACATGTGTCCAGTTATGCATTTGGCGAGAATCTGCTAGAATCTCACCAAAGTCACCTTCTTTAAGAACCGCACGATAGGTGCGCATCGCCTGTTTGAGTATTTCAATCCTATGAGCGATAAACAATAACCTGGGATAACGCCCAGGAGTTGAAAGATTGTCCCTATAATCCAGTGCGGCAATGACAGTTTTGCCTGTCCCAGTTGCTGCCACTACGAGATTACGATGATTGCCGTGAATGCTGCGCTCAACGCGAAGCTTTTCCAGAATCTCTTCTTGGTGCGGGATAAGGGCGAACATCGAGACCACCGAGAATGACGGAAGATTCTTCCTGGGTCTTACCTGACGCTTGCGCTAATGCTGAAGTGAGACGCTCCTTGTCTACCTTTGGGTCATACAACTGGTACGACGTATCGGCCCAATAGGACTCGAACGTGCGCATAAACTTTGACAACAGCTGCCCTGTTTGCTGCCTTGAAAGTCTCACGTTCCATTCGACACCTTCAGTCATAGCTGGGACTGAGAGGTTAGAGGATCCTACATATGCAGTATCCCAGCCACTGTTTCTGTGGAAGTACCAGGACTTAGCATGCAGTCGAGTGCTGTTAATTTCGTACTGTATTTTTACTTCCGCACCCAGTTTCTCAACGAGGCGATCAAGCGCACGTCGCTCCGTTGCACCAATGTACGTCGTCGTGATGACCCGAAGTTTCCCTCCTCGCTCAGTCAGAGCACGCAACTCCGACTCCAACAAGTTCAACCCACTCCATTTCACAAAGGCACACAGGAGGTCAACATTATCGGCCGTAGCGATTTCCGATCGAATTTCGCTAATTAGAGATGGATCTCCTTTGGCGTTCGTCAGTAAGGCAGCATCATTTAAAGGAGTTTGCGGTCGAGTTTCCAAGAGGCGGCGATTGTTCACACTTCGCTTTGGAAGCACAGCAGTTAACTCCGTGGGTGGATGAACTGGGGTTTCATCCACATGCTTCAAAGCTCCATAATTTGGCGCACTACTTTTGAACGCTTTTCCGATGACTCTATTGCTTCTAGCTTCAGGGCGACTACTTTGCCAACATGCCTTGCGAAGCGTTCAGGGACTTCAACTTTATCAATTTCTTGTCTATTGGTTTCGACCTCCTCGGCGTGCTTGTCGAACGCGTCGTCAAGCCCTTCCGTAAGAAGAATTTGAGTCACACCGTGGGGGGATCAGCATCGCATCGTTCGTCACGCAGAGAAAGCTACCAGGAAGCTACGTCATGAGTGCCAGGCTCTAGGACGTCCCGACACAGGAAGCGAAGGTTTCTTCATGATCCACCCGCGAGACATCACGACTGAAGCCGAGGCGGCGGTACTTGAACACGCCGATCGCCTCGCCGCCGTCATCGGCAAGCACTGGCATCCCACGGACGACACCGCTCGAGACGACGTCATGCTGCTCGTCGCCGATCTCCTGCGCGCACACGCCGAGACCGGGATTGAGATGCAGACCTGGAGAGCGGCGCTCGACGTTGTCTTGGATGATCTCTCCGCAGAGCCGGAAGGAGCAGATCTGCTCCATCGTCTCGGCCGGCCGGCCTGGCTCACCGTCATCGGCACGACCAAGGACGGTCAGCGCGAGCCCGTCGCCGTCCTCCCGGGCCGGCGCCGGCTGGAGGTGGCCATCGGTGCCTGGACCACGCAGGTTCAGGCACCCACCGCAGCAGACGCCGTCCGAGCAGCGTCACGTGTGGACCGGCCTGCCACCTGAGGTGTTCACATTGCGAACCACTCGCTCAGTCACACGGAATCGCAGGTCAGCCACCAGCCCAGTTGCCTGAGGCGGCGTCAGTGAAGTCCTGCCCATCGCAAGCACTGCTCGCCCGCACCGCACGCGGAGTTCGAGGGCTCCGCAGGCCCCGTCTGCCCGTGGTCAATCTCCGCTCACATCGCACCACCTCAACTTGCACGATGTGCGCAAACATCGCGCGCCTCATACAGGGTCCCACGGGCCGCTCCCAGCCGATGTGCGTCGTTCGCAATGCCAGGACGTTGCGAACGACGCACATGGAGCGGGGGAGACTCTCGTGCTACCACCGCTCTCGACGGCGAGCGTCAATGGGATACCTACTTGGTCTCGCAGGCGATGCCGTCCCGGTCTCGATCCAGCTCCTCGCGGTATCCAGGATCGCCCCGATACAAGGGAGCTGCTCCCGCCTCCTTTGCCTTCTTGCAGTTGGGAAAGTACATGCTCTCCTGCCTCGGCTCCGGCACGGGCGCGGGAGCCGCCGCACCACCGCCGGCCTGAGTCTCCTCTTCTGGTGTCGACTCTGGCTCAGGCTCTGATGTTGGCTCAGACTCCTGCATGAAAGGCTGTAACGGAGGCTGCGATGTCGGGGCCAGCGTCGTCGGAATCGGCGACGGCGTAGGACTCGGGGTCGGGGATGGGGCGGGACTCGGAGTAGACGACGGAGAGGGAGTCGGAGTGGGCGACGGCGACGGCGAAGCAGTCACCGTCGGCGAAGGAACAGGTGCGGGCGAACCCGCATCGTCGGCCACGGACGGAACCCCGCAGCCGGCGATTCCAACGCCAAGAACCAGGGTGAGGAGGACGGGCGCCGCCGACCTCAGCAGCCCCCGCCGCCTCGACGTCGAGGAAGACACTGACGAAACAGATGAACGGGAAAATATGGGAGAAATAGGGGGCACAAAGGGCGTGGTCACGGAAGCCTCGAGTGGCGAGAAGGGATAGTAAACGGCTAGCTGAGAGAATTGAAACACTCCGGGAGCAGCGATAACTCACGCCACCACAAAATGCAATATGATTGATATGCACGTTTTTTGCCAGCAACACATCAAAACGACGCTGCAGTCATTACCTTACCGTTTCTTAATGTATTACCTGCGGAAATACGAGTCCGCACTCTCCCGGATCGTCCAGACGTTGCGGGAACATAAGCGTTGACGCCAACACCCTCGCAACACTGGCTCCGGTTGGCTTGCCCTCGACCACTTCACTGCGGACGGCGCTCGAGGCGCCCCGTCAGCACGAGGACACAAGGAGGCGATACCGACCACCACAATCAGGCCGAGCGCCAGGAGCGGCATTCTCATCCATAACTTCCTGCCTCATTCCCTACAGCGCTCGGCCCGGAGCCTCACCCTCCCATCGAGAAGAACGGCTACTTCTCGAGCAGCAGGACTGTGGCCCTCACAGCGCACACTCTCCGCCATCGCACGGATCGCCCGTGTGACGGAGACCCGCTGCGAGGCCGCACGTCAGGAGGGTGAGGAGAGCAAGGGCGGGGACAGCAAGACTGCCTTGTCGGGACAACACCCGCCCCGGGGGAGACGGCGCGTGCTTCAATCGGAGCATGGCAGTCGTCTCCCCCGTTCCGGTTCCGGGCCCCGTGCCCGGCGAGTCCATCCTGACCGAGCCCGACGCCTCGCTGCTGTTCAGCGGGGCACGCACCGCCTACACCTTCACCGACGAGCCGGTGACCGACGCCCAGCTGCGGGCGATCCACGAGCTGGCCAAGTGGGCGCCGACGGCGGTCAACGCCCAGCCGCTACGGGTGGTAGCCGTCCGATCGGTGGCGGCCCGCGAGCGCCTGCTGCCCTGTCTTCCCAGCGGTAATCGCGAGCAGGCCGCGGGAGCGCCTCTCACCCTCGTCTGCGCAGCCGACCGCTCCTTCGCCGGGTCCCTGCCGCGACTGCACCCGCGCGGCGAGCGCTACCAGCGACTGCTGGAGGAGGGCGGGGCGGAGATGCGGGCGCGTTGGGCGCGCGCCTCGGCGCTGATCCAGACGGCCTACGTCATCCAGGCGATTCGCGCCGTCGGGCTGGCAGCCGGCCCCATGAACGGAGACGACGCCGAGGCGTTGGCGACCGAGTTCTTCGCCGGTCAGGACGTGGAGGTGCTGCTGGTCATCAACGTCGGTCACCCAGGGCCAGACGCCTACCAGGAGCGCAACCCGCGCCTGCCCTTCGAGGAGGTCTATCAGTGCTATGAGCCCAGCGGGTCGATCGCGCCCAGGCCTCGGGACCGGGCGGCGTCGGCCAGGCGGGCGTCATGAGTCAGAACCGTGACCGGGTGGCGAGGATCGTCCAGCAGCGTCGCAGTCGCCAGGTGAATGGCATCGAGAGACTTCAGCTCACCAGTCAGGGCGCTGGCGCGCTCAATGACGTCCGGGCCGATCTCGACGAGCTCCACCCCCGCGATGAACTCATCGACCACGCGGATATCGAAGTGCTCCCGATGCGCCGCCCGAGCCATCTCCACCGTGAGCAGATAGGAGGAGACCAGTCCCTCGGTGGCGTGCGCATCCATGATGAGCTGCGCGGCCTCATCGGCTCCGGGCTGCCCGAGGAGGGCGAGCAGCGCCACCGAGGTCTCAAGGTAGATCACTGTCCTCCTCGCGCTCACCGAGGAGGAACTGCTCCAGGTCGAAGTCCTCAGGCACTCCCCACCGCTTGGCGGGCAGCGCCCAGTCGTCTGCGGCTCGACGGACCTTGCCCTCACGGGCCATCCGCTCATACCAGGTCTCGTCATCACGGATCGGGACGATCTGGGCGATCGGGCGGCCACGGTCGGTGACCGTCACAGGAACACCAGTGGACTCGACCTCACGGTAGACCCGCCCGGCCTGCTGATTGACCTCCCGCAGCCCGACAGTCCTGCTCCCCGGAGAAACCGGCACACCCGCTGCACTCATGACACGAGAATACGACAAATGTTCTACATGTACTACTTTGTGGCTGCGGTGGCGGAGGCAGGGTCGAAGGCTCGAGGAGCAATGCCGAGCCGGCGCGCCGAGCTACCCCCTGGTGTAGTGAGCGACGTAGTCGATCTGGATGTCGGAGACGGCCGGAGTGAGCGGGCCGGGGACACCGCCGTCGACGGTCTCGTACTGGTTCGCCTTCCCATTGGGATCCATCGCCCCGGTCTGCACCCCGAACCACATCCGCTTGTCAGTGATGCCCTCGCCGACGTCGTCCCGGGTGATCCGACCCCACTCCTGGCCATCGAAGGTGAAGACGATGTAGTCGTCCTCCACGATGACGCCGTAGGTGTGCCAGCCACCCATGTCCGTGTTGTCGAAGACCCGCTGGTCCTGCTTGTGCCCCTCCTCAGTGGAGTCACCCCAGTGGTAGGTGCCTGACACACGCGGCCCATTGACGCGCCCCTCGGCGAAGTCGATCTCCGGCGGCCAATTCTTATCCTCCGGCCACAACAGGAGGGCGTAACCGATTCCCTTGCCTCGGGGGAACTTGGCCCGCACCTCCCACCGGCCGCGCGAAGCCGCAAAAGCATCAGCGCTCGAGGCGCCGCCGGCGCTCCACTGACCGTCCTGGTACTGGGTGCGGATGACGAGATGACCGTTCTCAACGAAGGAGTTCTTCTGTGACATCACGCCCATGGCCCCATGCCCAACCTCTGGATCCTTCCACCCGTAGTGCCCCCACTTCGTATCCTCGAAGGAGCCGTCGAAGCCCTCGAAATAGTCGACGCTCCAGCCGTTGATCTCGGCATCGGAGCGTCCCAGGCCCGGAGCCTCAGAGAGCTGCGAGGGCGAGGCGGTTGCGGCGTCGGACGGGGAGGCGGCGGTCTCGCTCGGCAAGGCGGAGGGCTCACCGGACGGGGCAGCAGTGGTCGTCTCCCCCATGCTCGACGACGGTGCCGCCGGTGCGGAGGCATTACCGGCCGGCACCGCCGAGGCCGCTGCACTGGCCGGGCCACCGGGGGGATGCCTGCTCGGTGCTGAGGCTGGTCGAGGGCGCCGCAGCCGCTGGGTTTGCGCCCTGGGGCTGGACTGGGAAGCAGGCGGTGGCCGTCGCCACGGCAAGACCTGCGGTCATGAGGAACTGGGTTGCTCGTGCGGGTTTCACGGTCGTCTCCTTTGATGCGGGAACCCTTACAGCAGACACGAGAAGCCTAACCAGCCGGTAGTTATCGGACAAGCCATCCACGCCCATAAGCAGTCCGGCGTGGCTCCGTGGCCCCGACTTCCGCTAGGGCCGGAAGATCGAGCCGTCCTCGCTGACGTAGGCGACCGCGAGTCGCTGCGTCCAGGCCATCTGGCCGACGGTCTTGACCAGCGCGTTCGCGTCCGACCAGCCGACGCTGATGTAGATGTAGTCGGCGCCGATGGTGTAGTCGGCGACCGGCAGCCGTTCGACCTCCCGCTCCTCCAACTCCGCCTCACTCAGCGCGTCGGGGCCGTTGAACGGCGGAAAGGCGCGGATGAGGTCGCGGTAGATAGACCTGATCGCCGGGGTGGAGCCGTCGATGGTGCTGAAGTCGCGCGGCCCGTCCCACTGGGCGACCACCTGCTTCCACCACTGGGGGAAGTCCTCATCGGTCGTGGAGTCCGGCTCGAAGATCAGGAGGTCGTAGCTCATGCTTCGAGGCTAAATGTGCGGCCCGTCACCGACCATGGACACCGCTCCCCACCGCGACTTCCGACGGCGGCCCGCCGCCTCCGCTGGGAGGTGGCGGGCCGCCGTCGGATACCCGGACGCAGTGCTCAGAGCACGTAGGGGTCGTTCATCGGGTCGGTCAGGGTGGTCGGGTCAGCCACATTGGTGTCGCGGCCTGCCGGACCGAGGTTCGCAGCCGAGGCCGGGGCGGCAGGCGACGTCGGGACGTCGAGCTCGGCGTTGGCGCGGTTGCGCGCGAGCCACAGCTCGTAGGAGTCGGCGGTGGCGCCGTCGAGGTCCACGCTGTCGATGTCGATGCCCAGCGCCTGGGCCACGCCACGGCCGTAGTCGGGGTCCGCGTGGTAGCAGTTGAAGATGTGGCGGTGCTTGATCTGCAGGGTCGAGTCCCCCATGGCGCGGGCGGTGTTCTCGCACAGGACGAGCTGCTGCTCGGGCGTCATGGCGCGCCAGAGCATGCCGGGCTGGGTGTAGTAGTTGTGGTCGTCCTCGCGGAAGTCGTACATGGCGACGTCGCCTCCGGCCTGGACGGGCTCGGAGAGCTCGCGCGAGTCCTGCCAGTTGCCGTAGGAGTTGGGCTCGTAGGCGTTCTGGGACCCGGCGTTGCCGTCCACCCGCATGGCGCCGTCGCGGTGGAAGCCGTGAGGGCAGGCGACGCCGCGCGGGGAGTTGACCGGAATCTGGTGGTGGTTGACGCCGAGGCGGTAGCGCTGAGCGTCACCGTAGGAGAAGAGGCGGGCCTGGAGCATCCTGTCCGGCGAGTAGCCGATGCCGGGCACGATGTTCTGGGGCGTGAAGCCGGCCTGCTCGACGTCCTGGAAGTAGTTGTCGGGGTTCCTGTTGAGCTCGAGGACACCGACCTCCTGGAAGGGGAAGTCCGCCTTGGGCCACATCTTCGTCAAGTCGAAGGGGTTGAAGTCGGTCAGGGCCTCGGCCTGCTCAACGGTCATGGTCTGGACGTACATGGTCCAGCGGGGGTACTGACCCTTCTCGATGGACTCGTACAGATCACGCTGGTTGGACTCGCGGTCCTCGGCGATGACAGTGGCGGCCTCCTGGTCCGTGAGGTTGGCGAGACCCTGCTGGGAGCGGAAGTGGAACTTCACCCAGGTGCGCACGCCCTCGGCGTTGATGAAGGAGTAGGCGTGCGAGGAGAAGCCGTGCATGTAGCGGTAGGACAGCGGGATGCCGCGGTCGGACATGGTGATGGTCACCTGGAGGAGCGACTCGGGCAGGCTGGTCCAGAAGTCCCAGTTGGTGTTGGGCTGCGCAGGTTGGTGCGGGGGTCGCGCTTGACGGCGTGGTTGAGGTCGATGAACTTCTTGCCGTCGCGGAAGAAGAAGACGGGGGTGTTGTTGCCGACGACGTCCCAGTTGCCCTCGGAGGTGAAGAAACGCATGGCGAAGCCGCGGATGTCGCGCTCGGCGTCGGCGGCCCCGCGCTCCCCGGCGACGGTGGAGAAGCGCATGAAGAGCTCGCACTGGTTGCCCTCGGCGGAGAAGATCGCGGCGCGGGTGAGCTCGGGGATGGCGCGGGTGACGGTGAAGGTGCCCCAGGCGCCTGAGCCCTTAGCGTGCATGCGGCGCTCGGGGATGACCTCGCGGTTGAAGTGGGCGTGCTTCTCCAGCAGCCAGGCGTCCTGGAGGGCGACGGGGCCGCGGGGCCCGGCGGTCATGGAGTCCTGGTTGTTGTAGACGGGCGAGCCGTTGGCCATCGTCATGCGACCTGGCCGACGGCGTTGTTGCGGCTGGGCAGGTGCTCGCCGAGGCCGGCGCGGGACATGGGGCAGCCGGCGGGAGCACTGTCCTGAGGGGTCTCGGGCAGGTTGGTGTCATTCATGGGTATCTCCTTGCTCGGCCAGCGGGCCGGGGTGTCGCGACGCGCGAGGTGCGCCTGAGCCGGTCGGGGCGCCGTGGGTACCGCTGACCGCTGTCAGCCGCGACGACGAGATGACCGCCTGTCAGCAACCATAGCCGAACAATAAAGGAGATGTCTCAGTAGTTGCTCTACTGAACGGTATTGCTAATGTGTAGGCGGGTGTCGGCCGCCGTGCTCACGCGGCCGGTTTCACCTCGTGGCGTGCTGGATGACGTAGTCCACCCGGACGCTGGAGGTGGGCTGCGCCGGCTGGTCCGGCGGCCGCACGATCGCTCCGTCGTCGCTGACGTACGCCACGGCGAGCCGGTGCGTCCAGGCGAGCTCGCTGACGGTCGTCACCAGCGCATTGGCGGCCGACCAGCCGACACCGACGTATACCAAGTCTTCGCCAATGGTGTAGTCGGCGACCGGCAGCCCCTGGGCGAGACGCGCATCGACCTCGTCATCACTCAGCGCGTCGGGGCCGTTGAATGGAGGGAAGGTTCGGACGAGGTCGCGGTAGAAGGACCTGATCGCCGGGGTGGCGCGCTCAATGCTGTCATAGTGATGCGGCTCCTCCCACTGGGAGACCCGATCCCACCACTGGGGAAAGCCCTCATCCGTGACCGCGTCCGGCTCGAAGATCAGGATGTCGTAGCTCATGCTTCGAGGCTAGTAACAACAGCATCGATAGCGAAGAGAAACCGGGTAGATAAAGATCACCTCGACGGATTCAATATCGGTAGATCGAAACCAAAACTCCTCAGCACCCCAGTCAACCCAAGCACCTATGTACACGCAATGTACTCTCCAGCAGGTTAACAACAATCAACTCATCCCCCAACTTAAAAGAGTTTGGCTGACCATTCTTCTCGTCAACACTTCGAGAAAGCTCACAACGAACGTACTCATAAAAGCTCAGAACTTCGACTGCGCTTCTTTAAATCCAACAAGAACGCCCGAAGAGCATCACTGACTTCACTCTCACCCCCTCTTTAGGTGAGATGAATTCATCAACAGCATACCCTCGGGTTAACCACTGAACCTGGGTGACAACAAACGCCTTCACCAGAACTTCGGGAACAAGAGGCACCCAAGGAGGCCCTAGAACTACAGTGCGCTGACAAAGCTCCACAGTTCTGATTAAATTTTTGCAACCCGCTCAACAGTCCCACTACATCGAGTTTATTTAAATTCTCATGACATAACCGGCGCACCTCGGAATATTCCTCTAATTTCTTCAGCAACTCTAACCTATCTTTTTCGACGGTGTTGACCCAGCCCACAATTCCCCTGACGAACGATGCCACTACTGCACACAACGAGAGCATCAAAGTCAACTTTACTCCCTGCTCAATGGTGACATTCTTGAAAGCATCGATAATTCGCTCAACTTCCACTTCACTATCGCCCGCAACGCCTCGCTCGCGCAGAGTTTGAAGAAACTCTTCGATTTTAACAACACTTTGACCAAGAGCTGCTGAAACCAACATTACCGCCATACCGAATCCCGTAGACCTCACTGCATAACTTCGAACAAACTTCATACACCAAACCCTCAGAGTATACTCGCGCTCACACCCTGGGACATAAATTGGGACATAAATCAAGTACGTCATAATAAGTGGCGCTACACACAACAACATACCCAAAATGAAGAAAGTTAACCCCGACGAAGCGAGGTTGACCAAAGCTCCAAAACTATCCTGCATGGACTTATCCTTGGAAAAAAAATTATTGAATATCCGAAACAATATAACATAACCAGCGGCAGTGATCGTGACTGAAAGCCAGTACATGTAGGACGATAAAACATCGCAAATTCGTTGGAAGCAGTCACTGAGCCACCGAATCCATCTTTCCATTTTCCGGAACTCTCGCCAACATCCTTCCCAAGTCCGGTGCGAACCGTTTTCTCTATGTTGGATCGGAGAGCCTGAAGATTCGACGGACAGTGACCCGGAACTCACGTCATGACGCAGAACCTTACCTTTATCCGATCGAAACTGCATTCGATCCAGAATAGCTAGCACCTGCTTCTCGCGTGACGGAGACTCGCACACCACGCCTTCAGTTCTAGTATTTTTACTCATAAAACTATGATAACACGACACATTCGTGACACTTGAGTTGCACAGGATTTACATATCGACAGTGTTCTGAATTACGACACAAACAATGGTCTCCTAGTTATCAGATCGGTCTCGCGAAATCCTTGATGCTGCAATAGTTCATGCAAGCCAAGAACACCCCGACCCAATGTGTGCGCGGATTCGACATACCGAGGGCCCGCAATTCATACTATCCATCATATGGGACGGCACGTCGTCGACATTCAACATTCACTCAAGGGCGACAGATTTTACCGTCAACCCTGCGCTACATCGCCTATAGACAAAACCTTATATCAAATTTTCTTACAATCGAACATCGGCGCAGAATGCCGAATTAAATCATTCTCTTCTTGGCATTCGTCGGTGAGGAACTTCTCCGAGTCAGTCCAGACCAGGAGAGCGAAGAATGGACTCGTCACGTGTAGGCTTCCACAGTGCTCCTGATCTTGCCTCAACGCTCGTCAGGAGTTCCTCCTCAGGCGCCGATCTATACGATCAGCAAGTTCTCTGTTCCAAGTATTACGCCGGGCGGTAGGTGAAGCGGTCCCAGCCCAGGGACTCGATACGCGCGGCCATGCGCTCGCACATCCCGTCCCAGCCGGGCGCCACGACGTCGAACTCGCCGCTCGTCCCCTCGGAGCGGGCCTGCTGGAGGGCATAGACCCGAGCCCCCGCCGCGTGCACCCGCCGAGCCACCTCCACGGCGTCGTCGGCCGTCACGTCCCCGGGCACCACGGTGGTGCGCACCTCGAAGTCGGGCCCGCCGCGGCCGGCCGCCTCAACGAGTACCTCCAGACTCTCCCAGGCCCTCTCGGCCGCGTTCGCCCGGCCGACCACCTGCCCGTAGTGCTCGGGCAGGGCCTTGATGTCCAACCCCACCCAGTCGACAAGCCCGGCCTCGATCATGTCCCGCAGCCGCCGCGGGTAGGGCCCGGCCGTGTGCAGTCCCACCTGGAAACCCGTATCCATGACCTCGCGGGCAGCGTCGGCCAGGGCGTCCTGGCGCAGCGCCTCACCGCCGGTGAGGACGACGCCGTCGAGCAGCCCGCGCCGGCGGCGCAGCAGGGCGCGCACCTCCTCCCATGCCACCTGGCCGGGCGTGCGGGCCGGAATGAGGGCCTGGTTGTGGCAGTAGAAGCAGTTCCAGGGGCAGCCCTGCAGGAAGACGGTCGCGGTCAGGTGGTCGGGCCAGTCGACCGTGCTCATGGGGACGAGCCCGGCGATCACCAGGTCGTCGGCGGGCCGGTGGTCGGGGCCGACGGCGACACCCTCCCGAGGCCCGGTCGCTCCCAGTCCGGTTTCGGGAAGGCCGGGCTCACCGGTCCCGCCGGACCCGCCTGCGTCGGCCCCCACGGACCTCGAGCCGGCGGAGGCGCCCAGGCCCGCACCGTCCTCAGTGGCCAGGGTCGGCTGGGTAGTCTGTGAGTCGGTCAGCGGACGTGTCTGCGGTGAGGTCACTGTCCCCTCCTCTCGGGACGTCGTCGGGGCTGCGGGGAACTGCCGGGCTGCGGGGCCGACCCGAGGGCCGGCGGCGTCGCGACACCGAGCCCGCTGGGCGCCGTCGCCGGATCATCCGACGGCACCCAGCGGTCCCGGCGGGTCCTCTCAGGCGCTGACCGCGCTCAGGCGCGAGACGGCCGGGCCGTGGCCACCGGCGGCGACCTCGGTGAACATCTGCCGCTCGGCGTACTCGCCCTTCTTGCCGATGTTGAACGAGCGCACCGGGCGGAAGTAGCCCATGACGCGGGTCCACACCTCGCACTCGACCGGCTCGGCCTCCGGGTGGAGCTCGGCGCACTTGTCGCAGGTCAGGTGCTCGCCCACGAGGTATCCGTGGACCGGGCAGATGGAGAAGGTCGGCGTGATGGTGATGTAGGCGTGCGGAAGGCGGTCAGGGAACGGCGCACGAGCTCCTTGCAGGCGGCGGCCGAGGAGATCCGCTCGTTCATGTACAGGTGCAGGACGGTGCCACCCGTGTACTTGGTCTGGAGCTCCTCCTGCATCTCCTGGGCCTCGAAGGGGTCGTCGGTGTAGCCCACGGGGATCTGGGAGGAGTTCGTGTAGTAGGGGTTGGTCTCCGTGCCGGCCTGGAGGATGCCGGGGTAACGCTTGCGGTCCTCCTTGGCGAAGCGGTAGGTGGTGCCCTCGGCCGGGGTGGCCTCGAGGTTGTAGAGGTGGCCGGTGGCCTCCTGGAACTCGACCATCTTGTCCCGCACGTGGTCCAGGAGGCGCACGCACATGGCGTGGCCACGTGGGTCGGTCAGGTCGTAGGCGTCGTGGGTGAAGTTGCGGACCATCTCGTTCATGCCGTTGACGCCCAGGGTGGAGAAGTGGTTGTCCAGGGTGCCCAGGTACCGCTTGGTGAAGGGGAACAGGCCGGCGTCGATGTGGTGCTGGATGACGGTGCGCTTGAGCTCCAGGGTGTCGCGGCCGATCTCGAGGAGCTCTTCCAACCGGGCGGTCAGGGCGGCCTCGTCGTCGGCGTAGAGGTAGCCGAGCCGGGCCATGTTGATGGTGACAACGCCGACCGAGCCGGTCTGCTCAGCCGAGCCGAACAGGCCGTTGCCGCGCTTGAGCAGCTCGCGCAGGTCGAGCTGGAGACGGCAGCACATGGAGCGGATCATGCCGGGGTCGAGCTCGGAGTTGATGAAGTTCTGGAAGTAGGGCAGGCCGTACTTCGCGGTCATGGTGAACAGCAGCTCGGCGTTGGGGGCGTCCCAGTCGAAGTCGCGGGTGATGTTGTAGGTGGGGATGGGGAAGGTGAAGACGCGACCCTCGGCGTCACCCTCGGTCATGACCTCCATGAAGGCGCGGTTGATGAGGTCCATCTCCGCCTGAAGGTCGCCGTAGGCGAAGTCGCAGACATCGTCGCCGATGAGGGGGTGCTCGTCGGCCAGGTCCGCGGGGCAGGTCCAGTCAAAGGTGAGGTTGGTGAAGGGCGTCTGGGTGCCCCAGCGCGAGGGGACGTTGAGGTTGAAGATGAGCTCCTGCATGCACTGCTTGACCTGGGCGTAGGTCATGTCGTCCAGGCGGACGAAGGGCGCCATGTAGGTGTCGAAGGAGGAGAAGGCCTGGGCGCCGGCCCACTCGTTCTGCAGGGTCCCCAGGAAGTTGACGATCTGCCCGACGGCCGAGGAGAAGTGCTTGGCGGGGCCGGCGGCGATGGCGCCGGGGACGCCGTTGAAGCCCTGCTGGAGGAGGTCCTTGAGGGACCAGCCGGCGCAGTAGCCGGCGAACATGTCCAGGTCGTGGATGTGGAGGTCCGCGTCGCGGTGGGCCTGGCCGGCGGCGGCCGGGTAGACCTGGCTGAGCCAGTAGTTGGCGACGACCTTGCCGGAGGTGTTGAGCATCATCCCGCCCAGCGAGTATCCCTGGTTGGCGTTGGCGTTGACGCGCCAGTCGGAGCGGTCCAGGTACTCGGTGATGGTGGCGATGGCGTCCACGGTGGGGCGCTCGCCGCGGGCGACGGCGGAGTCGGCCGAGCCGGGGGCCACGAGGCGCGGGTCGGTGGCGGGGGTGGCGGCCGAGGCTGCGCCGAGCCGTCAGCTGCGGGGGCGGTGGAGGCAAGGTTCTTCTCGAGCACGGGTCTCTCCGATGGTCCTTCTCGTTCCTGTTCGCGGCCCCGTCGAGCGTGGATGGGGCCAGTCCTTCCGGGTGCCGTCAGCGGTTGCGCGCTGCCTGCGGGGAGCGGGGCGGTCGGCGGCACCGGTGCCGACCCTACGCCCAGATACACCGCAAGAGCCACATTGAGACACATGATGTTGTGGCCTCATTGTATCTAGACCACAACATCTTGTGATAGAGGTAAGGACTTTCGTCCTGATAGGTGATGCTTTCTCGTGCAATCCTGCGGATGCAGCTGGGCCGGCAGCACGGACCATCGGGGGCGCGGCGTGAGCCCGAGCACGCTCCAGATCCCCTCACCCGGCGTGTTGGGATGAGGCCAGGAGCGTGGCCCTCAACCCAGCACGAGACCGCTCCCCGGACAACCCGATTGACCTGTCATGACTATCGATACTGACGTCATCTGACCTACTGGGGATTCACTCCAACATCATCTCCCTGGACACCCCGTCACTCTCACTGAGGAGCCGTCACCAGAGCAGCCGATGACCTCCTTGAGGGGCTCTGTGTCCAGATCTGCCACAAAGAGGTTCAGGCGCCGTTCACTGAGCAGCAGGAACCGCAGAATTGCGCGGTTCTGTATTTTCTATCCGAGACTCACAGCAGCCTTTGTGGCAGATTTGGACACTCCCCAGCACTCCACGGCCTTCAGCACGTCCGGAACGACCTGATGCGCGTAGACATCCTTCCTCGTGAAGCGCAGCGGCAGGAAGCCACGGGCAACAAGCCGGCGGTCGCGCCATCGGTCGAGAGCGAACTGGTACTCGTCGCAGTGGTAGGTGTAGCCGTCCAGTTCTACGACCACCCATCCCTCGACCACCAGGTCCACCTCACCAACCCCCTCGATCTCCACTCCGACCTCGAAGCCCAAACCCGCAGCCTCAAGGTCCAAACGCGCCAGCGTCTCCAACGGGGAACGGGCCCGGTCACTGGCGCGATCGAGTCGAGCGAGCGCCCGAGCCGAGCCAGGGCCACGAAGCAGATTGCGAATCTGCTCGGCAGTGACGCGCTCATCATGAAGTGCCGCATCGAGAGCGATGAGTGGGGAGTCGTCCTGGAGGTGACAGCGCAGAAAACGCGCCAGAGCCTCAGGAAGTGCCTGTACGGGGAAACGAGTCGGAGATGCTGAGCCCTGGCTCCGATCGACATGGATAACCTCACGTCCCACGGCTGCGAATCGTCCGCTATCCGAAACCACGAGATGAACCTGCTCAGCCCCTTGGGCTACGGGCAGCCCGTAGTAGCGCATAGCAGCCTGGCAGGTGAGGAGCCCTCCATGAATGCGCGCCAGCACAACGGCGCGCTCAGCACCCGGGATACCGACAACCCCATGCTCATAGGCAATGAGCTCACCGGTCCTCACCAGCGAGGCGATGTGACGGCGCTGGGTGCGAGACAGGTCAAGGTCCCGAACGCGCACCGCGCCGTAGCAGCCACGAACCGCGGCGAGCAGCTCAGCGTCCATGGTGTTCACGGAACTCATTGCCGCCCGTCTGCGGAGTGGACGCAACCCGGCCGCCGTCACTCTGTGGACAACTGGAGCATCCGTCAGCCTGTGGCCTCCAGGACCCATCGAAGTGTCACCGATGTCGTGACACTGGACTGTCACCCATGTCCCGAGACACAACAACCAGAGACTTCACGCCCCAGTAGCCAAGGCATGGTGTCCAAATCCGACACAAAGGAGCCCAACAACGTTTCACCCAGCGATACGAACCGCGGAATCATGCGGTTCTGTCAGCCGCGCTCAGTACTCGTTGCCGCCTTTGTATCCGATTTGGACACTCCCACCGCTCCAAGCTCCTCAGCACGCCTGGAACCGCACGGGAGGCCGCTCGCCGGCGTCATCGTTGCCCGCGCTCACCCGGATCAGGACGGGACGCCTCACCCCGCCGCCCCGTCTTCTCGTGGAGACGCATTGTTCTGTCGGGCTGGCCCGACATCGACCGACCAGGTGGCTGGATCGTATGGACGATCACGCTCCGACAGCCTGGGTCCATGAGCACGGATACCTCTCCCTTCCACCGTTCCCGACCTCCGTCGCAGCAGGTCAGACCCACATCTCCCACCCGGTCTCGGGGCCCTGGGCGTATGAGCCCACCTGGATCCTGGCGGCGGCATCGCTGCCCGGCCTGTACGGGATCGTCCGAGGCATCACGCTGTGGCCGGATCTGCCGGCCCTGCCGCGTCGCCGGGCCTGGCTCGGCTGGACGCAGGTGGCGCTGACTGTCGGCTTCGTCGCCGTCTGCCTGGTCGTCGCCTGGCCCAAGGCCTGAGCCGGCCACGCCTGGCGTCGCCTTCGCTCCCCACGCCGCATCCCGGGCCCGTCCTCACCGCCGGTGAGCCAAAGACATGAAGGCGACGCTACCCCTCCTCCCCCATTCACCACCGATTCACGTCCTGAAAGCTGACACCATGACTGTTCGCCGTTTCTCCGCGCCCGGTCTCACCCGGCGCCTACTGGCCCCGATCGCCGCCCCTGCTGGGGCTGGTGGCAGGCCTGAGCGTCCCTCATCCTGCCCTCCCCGCCCCGACCACCGCCGACCCGACCACGTTCTCCGCCGAACGCGCCATGGCCGCCATCAACCGCCTCGCCGACGAGCCCCACAGTGTCCTGCGCCGCGAGGCGCACGACCGGGCGCGCGACGACGTCATCGGCATGTTCACCGACCTCGGCTACACCCCCACAGTGCACTCCGACCCGCTATTCGACCTCAGTAATCCGGAGGACAAGGAGAACTTCGAGACGCTCCCCGCAGAGCTGCAGCCGGAGGTCAAAGGACGCGCCGGCTGAGACGATCGTCATCGACGTACCGGGGAAGTCCGAGCGCACCATGGCGCTCATGGCCCACTACGACTCGTCCACGGTCGAGGAGGACAAAGACGGCGTGGTACGCAAAATCCCCGGGAACTCCTACGGGGCTTCCGACGACGGCTACGGTGTGGCCGCCATCGTCGAGACGCTCCGGGCTATCAAGGCCGAGGGGCGCCAACCGGAGAACTCGCTGAAGATCGTCATCACCGACGGCGAGGAGGTCGGCCTCGTCGGCGCCCGCAACGAGATGCGCCACCACCGCGCCGACTACGAGAACGTCGACCTGGTCCTCAACCTCGAGGCGCGCGGCACGAGTGGCCCGGCGCTCATGTTCGAGACCTCCTCGAACAACAGCGCCGTCGCCGGCTACTTCCTCAGCCACGTGAAGCAGCCCGTAGCCGGCTCGCTCCTCCCCTCGCTTTACGCGCGCATGCCCAACACCACTGACATGGCGGCGTTCATCCCCGAGGGTTTCACAGTGCTCAACATCGCGGCGATTGGGGACGCCGAGCACTACCACCACCCCACCGACGCCCCACGCTACGTCGACCACTCGACCCTCCAGCACTACGGCGACCAGGTCCTGGACCTCGCGCGGGCCTGGGCCTTCGACGCGCAGGCCCCCACGCTCACGGCCGACGGCGACCTCCACTTCTTCCAGCTGTGGCAGGGGCTGACGGTGCGCTACCCGGCCGCGGTCGGGACGGGGCTGGGGTGCCTGGCCGTCATCGCCGCGCTCGGCGTCGTTGCGGTGCGGGCACGGTCGCTGCGCTGGAAGCGGCTCCTGGGGAGCGTCTGGGGCCTGACATGGCGGGCCGCGTTCGCCTCTGCCGCCGCGGGGCTGGTGCAGCGCGGGGCCATGGCGATGAAGTGGGCGCCGGAGAGCGGACTCGGGCCGAACCCGCTGCTGGTGTGGATGTTCGCCGGCGGGGCCCTGATCGGGGCCGGGCTCACGGCGCACTTCGTGGTGCGGCGCTGGAAGGAGGGGCTCGGGCAGGAGACCCTCGCCGCGGTGCTGCTCCTGCTGGCAGCGGCCTGCCTGCCGCTCATGGTGCTGGTATCCGGCGCTGCCTACATCCTGGTCCTTCCCACGCTCGCCCTGGCGCTGACCGCGCTGGCACCGAGGCGGGTACGGCCGGTGGTTGGTGCGCTGGCGGCCTTCATCATCGTGGCGATCCTTGCCCCCGCGGTCCTGCTCATCCACGAGATGCTCAGCCTGACCGCGGTGTGGGTGACCGTGTTCTTCGCGATCGTGCCGGTGGCGCCGCTGGCGCTCGTGCTTCTGCAGGCAGGTTCCCGACGCACCCAGCGCACCACCGCGCGGACCAGCAGCAGACCTGACACCGCTCTCGACGGCGCTGCAGGTCCGGCCACCGCGACGGCCTAGGACGGCGCACAGGGAGGCGCACAGAAAGCCGCCGCTGCGAACGCGGCCTCGGGGCCTCGGGACCACTCCTGGTGAGTGGCACCGAGGCCCCGGCCTGTTGAGCGGGTGAATCAAGGTCCCGGCCGGGTGCGACGGGGCTGGTGCACGAGTCTCTTCTCGAGGTTTTCCACAGGGTGTCCTTAGGGGCTGGTTTGGGGGCGTTGGGGCAGGTAATGTCAATGCACCGTCTGGACGGGCAGTGTCGCCCGGCCGGGCGGGGTATGGAGTTGTTTCGGTGGCGAGGAGGCTTCCGTGATGAGTGCGTCCCTACGATCTGCTGCGCCCGCAGGTGTGCGGCGTCCTGCATCCGGCTCTAGCCAGGTCACCATCTTGGAGCGCCGCCCTGCCGCGCGCAGCCGCCGCAGGGGTGCGGCCGGGCTGGTGGCGGTGTGTGTGCTGGCGCTGGGGGTGGCGGCCTGCTCGGCCAAGGACGCCAAGGCCGAGGCCAGTGCGAGCGCCAGTGCCAGCGCGTCGGCGGCAATTGCCCGGGCGGAGAAGGGGATTGCGGACGCCAACGCGAGTGCGACCGCCTCACGCGAAGCCGCCCTGACTCCTGAGCTGCGGGCCAAGCGTGACGCAGCCCTGGCCGAACCCGCACCGGCCAAGCCCCCGCAGCTGAACGAGGACAGCGCCGAGGGCGCAGCAGCCAGCGTCGGCTACTTCCTCGACCTCTACCGCTACGCCTTCATGACCGGCAACACCACCGAACTAGCAAGATGAGCGAAGATCAATGCAAATTCTGCCAATCAGCCATCAACAGGGCCACCAGCCTGCACACTACCGGAGGATGGATTGACAAATGGGAGCAGAATGTCGCCAACGTGACATACTACGAAAAACTAGAGGGGCGTGACTACAATCGCGTGGCGGTTGTTGTAGATTATGGCGCCATGACTTCCCATCCTGGAGATGGGGGGTCAGCCAAGACATCCGCTCCAGACAAAGGGAGAAGTCTCAACTTTGGCGTCAGGTATGTTAATGGTGGATGGTTGGTTGGCGGGGTTGAGGTGGCCAAATGATGACACTGCACCCCATTGCCTTAATCACCCTTGTCGTTCCACTCATACTTCCGATACAAAATGCCGGAAACGCAAGTTCGGGCTCCACCACTGTTGAATCTAATGTAACTGCTGGAAATACGGACGCAGGAGTGGAAACCTATGGGGAGGTGACTGAGACCATCCCTCAAGAGAGTGCGTCGGATTCTGGTGAGCCTGCGTCTCAGGAGCGTCCGTCTGTGAGGGCCTCGGATCCGTCGATGTGGGAGGAGCAGTCGCATCGGGAGTGCTCACCCGAGAAGGACGCCTACGGGCTGGACAAGTACAAGTGCAACCTGGCCACCCTCCACCGCCCCTCCCAGCCCGACCAACCCACCACCGCCGGTGGTGGTGCCCGTACGGTCACGGTCACTACCCGTCAGGCCGCCACGCTGATCGCCTCGGGCTCAGGCATCACCCGCCAGCCCCCAGGCCCCAAGGTCATCATCTCCAAGGCCTTCATCGTCTACACCAACCCCAGCCCCCAGCACCAGACCACCACCATCCTGGGCACCACCATCGAGGTCGAGTTCACCCCCGCCTCCCTACACCTGGAACTGGGGAGACGGCACCACCACAACCACCACCGACCCCGGCCACCCTTACCCCCAACCAGACGGTGACCCACTACTACCAGCACACCGCCACCGGGGTCACCACGACTCTGACCACCACCTGGACCACCCGCTACCGCCCCGCCGGCGAAACCAGCTGGCGACCCATCGAGGCACCATCACCACCACCGAGACCTCCACCCCCTACGACCTGGTCCGCATCGTCACCTACCTCACCGACGACGCCGAAGAAGCCCAAGGCCACTAAACCCCACCCCAACACCACGCACCCCACCCACCAGGCTCGCTCGGCGAAAGGTGTCACTGTGGGCGACTTTTTAGGACGAGCCAGACTCATGGACATCACACCCCGGTGCATATGCGCAGATCAGAACCACACAGGCCCAGGCGCGCCAGCCGATGGACGGCCTAAAAGTCGCCATCCGTGACACCAAGACCCCACAACCCACCGCCGAGACCCCACGGACGCCGCCATCCACCGGTAGTGCAGACTGTGCCCCATGGCAGACGGGACCGCACGCGACCTCACCGGGCTCCTGGAGTCCATCGGTGGGCGCGACGGCCGGCTCGTCCACCTCCAGCGCACCCCGGCCCGCCCCGGCCGTCACGCCGACTGGCCCGACTGGGCGGACCCAGACCTCGTGGCCGCCTACCGCCGCCTGGGCGTCGAGCGCCCCTGGACGCACCAGGTCGCCGCCGCGCACTCCGCCCACACCGGCCGCCACACGGTCCTGGCGACCGGCACCGGCTCGGGCAAGTCCCTGGCGGCCTGGCTGCCGGCGCTCTCCGACGTCCTGGCCACCCAGTCCCCCGGCGCCGACTCGCGCATCTCCGCCCACACCCGGCGCCCCACCACCCTGTACCTCTCCCCCACCAAGGCGCTCGCCGCCGACCAGGCCGCCGCCCTAGCCCGGCTCGTCCGCGAGCTCGAGGCCGTCCAGCGCGAGTCCGGCACGCCCGCGGGCTCCCTGCGCACGGTGCGCTCCGGCACCTGCGACGGCGATACTCCCCTGCCCGAGCGCGACTGGGTGCGCGCCCACGCCGACGTCGTCCTGACCAACCCCGACTTCCTCCACTTCTCGCTGCTGCCGGGCCACGAGCGTTGGAGCCGTCTCCTGCGGGGCCTGCGCTACATCGTCATCGACGAGTGCCACGCCTACCGCGGGATCCTGGGGGCGCACGTCGCCCTCGTGCTGCGTCGCCTCCTGCGGCTCGTGGCGCGACTGCGCCCACGCGGCCCGCAGCCGGTCGTCCTGTGCGCCTCGGCGACGGCGGCCGAGCCGGCCCTCACCGCGGCCCGCCTCATCGGCGTCGAGCCCGACGACGTCGTGGCCGTCACCGACGACGCCGCACCCGCCGGGGAGCGCACCCTGGCCCTGTGGCAGCCGGCCCTGCGCGACCCCTGGGTGCTGCCGGCCCCCGGCGAGGGCGGTCCGGCCCCGCGGACTCCCTGAGCCCCGACGCACCCCAGCCCACACACGCCACAGCCGACGGCGAAAGCCTCCCCGCCCCCAACGTCACGCCGTCCCCGCAGCACGTGTCGGGAACAGAGGCCCCGCCGAAGGCCGGCACCGACGCCATCGCCTCCGCCGCCCACGGCCGGCCTCCGGTCACGAGCGGCGCCACCCCGCCTGGCAGCGCCGAGCCGGACTCGGGCGACCCTGGCGAGGATCCCTCGGCGCGGCGCAGCGCCGTCGTCGAGGCCGCCGAGCTGCTCGTGGACCTGCTGAGCGTGGGCGCCCGGGCGCTGGTGTTCGTGCGCTCGCGTCGCTCGGCGGAGGTCGTGGCCGAGCGGGCCCGCCACACGCTGGGGCTCTCGCTGCCCGAGCTTGTCGGCACGGTGTCGGCTTACCGCGGCGGCTACCTGCCCGAGGAGCGCCGGGCCCTGGAGGCCGACCTGCGTTCGGGCCGGCTGCGGGCCCTGGCCACCACCAACGCCCTGGAGCTGGGCATCGACGTCACCGGGCTGGACGCGGTCCTCATCGCCGGCTGGCCGGGCACGCGCGTCTCGCTGGGTCAGCAGGCGGGCCGGGCCGGGCGCGCCGGGACCCGCGGCCTCGCCGTCCTCATCGCCTCCGACAACCCGCTGGACGCCTACCTCGTGCACCACCCCGAGGCGGTCTTCGCCGGCCCCGAGGCCACGGTCTTCGACCCGGCCAACCCCTACGTGCTCGCACCCCACCTGTGTGCGGCCGCCTCCGAAACACCCTTACGGGCCTCGGATCTGGCCCTGTTCGGCCTGGCCGACGACGCCCCTGTTGCGCGAGCTGGAGGGTCGGGGCGCGCTGCGGCGTCGGCCCACGGGCTGGTTCTGGAACGTCAACCTGCCCGGGCGGCCCCAGGACCTGACCTCCCTGCGCGGCGACGGGCCGCCCGAGGTGCCGGTGGTGGAGGCCGACACGGGCGTCGTCATCGGCACGGTGGACGGCGCGACCGCCGACTCCACCGTCCACGAGGGCGCGGTCTACGTCCACCAGGGGCGCGTCTACGTGGTCGAGGAGCTGGCCGACGACGTCGCCCTCGTGCGGCAGAAGGCGGCGGTCGGCTACCGCACGCGGGCCAGGTCGCGCTCGAGCGTGCGCATCATCGCCGAGCGCGAGCAGCAGGTCTGGGGCCGGTCGGGTCAGACGACGCCGGGCGATAGCCGTGAGCCATCGGCGCGCGAGCCGGAAGAGCCGGCCGGTCCCAGCGGCGGTCCCAGCGGAAGTTCCATTCCAGCCAGTACCGGCCCCGGTCCGGCCGACGTCGGACCGACCAGTTCTGCCCCCGGCGACACCCCCGAGCCCACGGGCACGTCCGCCATCACCTGGTCCTTCGGCTCGGTGGAGGTCACCAGTCAGGTGACCGGCTACCAGCGGATGGCGCTGCCCGGCGGGGAGGTCGTCTCACAGCACGCCCTGGAGATGGACGAGCACGTGCTGCCCACCGCCGCCGTGTGGTGGACGATCCCCGCAGGAGGTCTGCGAGGCGGCGGGCCTGGAGCCCACCGATCTGCCCGGGGCCCTGCACGCGGCCGAGCACGCGAGCATCGGGATGCTGCCGCTGCTGGCCACCTGCGACCGCTGGGACATCGGCGGGCTGTCAACGGCGATGCACCCGCAGACGGGGGCGCCCACGGTCTTCGTCCACGATGGGCACGCCGGCGGGGCGGGCTTCGCCGAGCGCGGCTACCGGGCCGGGCGCGACTGGCTGGAGGCGACGCTGGCCGTCATCGAGGGCTGCGGCTGCGCGAGCGGCTGCCCCTCCTGCGTGCAGTCGCCCAAGTGCGGCAACAACAACGAGCCCCTGGACAAGGCCGGGGCCGCCGTCCTGCTGCGGCTCCTGATTGATGCGGCGCCCCAGAACCCCTCAACCGCCGACCCCGCCCCTACGCGGGCATGAACCAACATTCATAAGACGCTCTCCCTCATATTCATGAGATGCTCGCCCTCACGCACCGTGAGGCTGATACGTTCCCAGCATGCTCCTTCGATTACTGCGCACGCACCTGCGCCCCTATACCGGGTTGCTGGTGTGCGTCCTGGTGCTTCAGTTCGCTGAGGTGATGGCCTCCCTGTACCTCCCCACCCTCAACGCCGACATCATCGACAAGGGTGTGGCCACCGGGGACTCCGGATATATCTGGCGGATGGGCGCGTTCATGCTGGGGGTCAGCCTGGCCCAGGGCGTGTGCACGGTGCTGGCGACCTACCTCGCGGCGCGCGCGGCGATGAGCATGGGCCGGGACCTGCGCGGCGAAGTCTTCGACCGGGTCAGCGGCTTCTCCGAGCGGGAGATCTCCGCCTTCGGGGCGGGCTCGCTCATCACCCGCAATACCAACGACGTCCAGCAGGTCCAGATGCTGGTGATGATGAGCGCCACGATGCTGGTGACGGCGCCGTTCATGGCGGTGGGCGGCATCGTCATGGCGGTCACGCGCGCCCCGGGTCTGTCGTGGCTCATCGGGGTGTCGGTGCCGGTCCTGCTGGTCGCGGTGGGGCTCATCGTGGGCCGGATGCTGCCCCTGTTCCGCTCCTACCAGGACAAGCTCGACGCCATCAACCGGGTGATGCGCGAGCAGCTCACCGGCATCCGAGTCATCCGCGCCTTCGTGCGCGAGCAGGCCGAGACCGAGCGCTTCGAGGACGCCAACACCGATATCGCCCGGGTCGGCGAGCGCGTGGGCCAGCTCTTCGTCCTGCTGTTCCCGCTGGTGATGCTGGTGCTGGACGTGACGATCGTTGGCGTCATCTGGTTCGGCGGCCACCGGGTCGGCGACGGCGACGTGGAGGTCGGCACCCTCATCGCCTTCATGTCCTACCTCATGCAGATCCTCATGGGCATCGTCATGGCGAGCTTCATGACGATCATGATCCCGCGCGCCGCCGTGTGCGCCGAGCGCATCAGCGAGGTGCTGGCGACGTCGCCGACCATCACCTCCTCCCCCGACGCCGTCGACACCTTCCCGGCTCCCGGGACGGTTGAGATGCGGGACGTCACCTTCGTCTACCCCGACGCCGACGCCCGCGTCCTGGCGGAGGTGAGCTTCACGGTCCAGCCCGGGACGACGACGGCGATCGTCGGCTCGACGGCGTCGGGCAAGTCCACGGTGGTGCGGCTGCTGGCGAGGCTGCTGGAAGCCAGCAGCGGGCAGGTGCTCATCGGCGGCACCGACGTTCGTGAGGCCGACCCCGAGGCGCTGTGGTCGCAGATGGGGCTCGTGCCTCAGCAGCCCTTCCTGTTCGCCGGGACCGTGGCCTCCAACCTGCGCCTGGGGCGCGAGGAGGCCACCGACGACGAGCTGTGGCAGGCCCTGGAAGTCGCCCAGGCCAAGGACTTCGTCTCCAAGATGGACGGGGGCCTGGAGGCGCCCATCGCCCAGGGCGGCACGAATGTCTCTGGCGGTCAGCGTCAGCGCCTGGCCATTGCCCGGGCCCTGGTGCGCCGGCCCGACATCCTCATCTTCGACGACTCCTTCTCCGCCCTGGATGTATCCACCGACGCGCGGTTGCGCGAGGCCATGGGGCCAGCGACGGCCGGCATCACGAAGGTGATCGTGGCCCAGCGGGTCTCCACGATCGTCGAGGCCGACCAGATCCTCGTCCTGGACGGCGGCCACCTGGTGGGCAGCGGCACGCACACCGAGCTGCTGGCCACCTGCGCCGTCTACCGCGAGATCGTCACCTCCCAGCTCGGAGCGGAGGCCGCAGCATGAGCAGGAACGCGAGCAGCCACATGGGCAAGAAGGCCGGCAGGAACGCCGACAGGGACCCCCGCAAGAAGGCCGGGAGCGGTGCGCGTACCGCCGCGAGCGCCGTCGTCGGCCCCGATGAGCTCAGCGAGGAGGACCTCAAGCTGGCCGCTGAGGCGCAGGCCGCCTCGGGCGACTGGCACGACGGTCCGCCTCCGGGCAAGGCTGAGGCCTTCTGGCCCTCCTTCAAGCGGATGGTCGGCCTGCTGGGCGCCTACCGGGTCTCCCTGATGATCGTGGCCCTGGCCGCCGTGGGCACGGTGGTGCTGGCCGTGGCGGCCCCCAAGGTGCTGGGGCAGGCCACCAACGTCATCTTCGAGGGCGTGGTCTCCACGATGCTGCCGGCCGGCACCACCAAGGCCCAGGCCATCGAGGCCCTGCGGGCACGGGGGATGGATGACTTCGCCACGATGCTCTCGGCGATGGACGTCGTCCCCGGTGCGGGCATCGACTACACCCGCCTGGGGCGGATCCTGATGGTGGTGCTGGGCCTGTACGTGGGGTCGAGCCTGCTCAACTGGCTTGAGGGCTGGCTCATCAACCGCATCACCATCAAGGCCCTCTACCGGCTGCGCGCCCAGGTGGAGGACAAGGTCCACCGCTGCCGCTGAGCTACTTCGACACCGTCCAGCGCGGTGAGCTGCTCAGCCGCCTGACCAACGACGTCGACAACGTCACCAACACCCTCCAGCAGTCCCTGTCCGGCGCCCTGACGGCGATCCTCACGGTGGTGGGGGTGCTGGGGATGATGTTCTCCATCTCCTGGAAGCTGGCGCTGGTGGCACTCCTCATGTTCCCGCTCATGGGAGTGGTCTTCGGGGTGATCGGGCCGCGCTCGCAGAAGGCCTTCACCCACCAGTGGGCGCGCACCGGCAAGATCAACACCCGGGTGGAGGAGTCCTTCTCCGGGCACGCCCTGGTGCAGGTCTACGGGCGCACGGCCTCGGTGCGCGAGGCCTTCGCCGCCGAGAACGAGGAGCTGTTCCGGGCCTCGCTGCGCGCCCAGTTCCTCTCCGGGATCATGATGCCGATCATGCTGGTCATCGGGAACATCAACTATGTGGCCATCGCGGTGGTCGGCGGCGCCATGGTGGCCTCCGGGTCGCTGCGCCTGGGTGACGTGCAGGCCTTCATCCAGTACTCCCAGCAGTTCTCCCAGCCCTTGGGGCAGCTCGGCGGCATGGCCACGGCCGTGCAGTCCGGGACCGCGAGCGCCGAGCGGATCTTCGAGCTGCTCGACGCCGAGGAGGAGCGTCCCGACGACGTCGCACCGGAGAACGGCGCCGCGGGCGAAGTGGGCACCGCGGGTACTGCCGGCACCGCGACCGCCGATGCCGGGAAGGCCGCGGATGCCGGCCGAGCCGCCGGGGCCGGGGCCGCGACGGCTTCGCCGAAGAGCCCGGCGGGGCCGGGCGTCATCGAGATGGAGCATGTGCGCTTCTCCTACAGCCCGGAGGTCGAGCTCATCCGGGACCTGTCGCTGCGGGTGGACCCCGGGCACACGGTCGCGATCGTGGGGCCCACGGGGGCGGGCAAGACCACCCTGGTCAACCTGCTCATGCGTTTCTACGAGCTCGACGGGGGACGCATCCTCATCGACGGGCGCGATATCGCCACCATGACGCGTCACGACGTGCGTCGCCGCACCGGCATGGTCCTGCAGGACCCGTGGCTGTTCGCGGGCACGATCCGCGAGAATATCCGCTACGGGCGGCCCGGGGCCAGTGATGGGGAGGTCGAGGCCGCCGCGAGGGCGTGCTTCGTCGACCACATCATCAAGGCCCTGCCGCAGGGCTACGACACGGTTCTGGAGGAGGACGCCGCGAACATCTCCGCCGGCGAGCGCCAGCTGCTCACGATCGCGCGGGCCTTCGTGGCCAACCCGGCCGTGCTCATCCTCGATGAGGCCACCAGCAGCGTGGACACCCGCACGGAGCTGCTGGTCCAGCAGGCGATGAACGCGCTGCGCGAGGGCCGCACGAGCTTCATCATCGCTCACCGCCTGTCCACGATCCGCGACGCCGACACCATCCTGGTCATGGAGCACGGCGACATCGTCGAGCAGGGCAGCCACGATGAGCTCATCGCGGCGGACGGCGCCTACGCGCGCCTCCACGCGGCCCAGTTCGCGGGCGGCGCCACCGTCGCCGTCGAGGACTGAGGCCGAGAGCCCCGGCGCACCGTCTCAACGACCGGGTTCGGGCCGGTTCACGGCTTAGGCGGGGCGTCGACAGGGGCCGGCGCGGGCCTGGGCGGTGGCCTGGCGGGGTCGGCCGAGGATCGTCGTCGGGACGACGACGCTGACGGTGACGTCCTCACCGGCCACGGAGCAGGCGCTCACCGAGGCGCCATTGGCTGCAGCCACGCGCCCGGCCATGGCGCAGGGGTCGCCGGGGGCGATGACCGAGGACAGGACCGTGGCACCGGAGATGGCCGCGAGGTCAGCGGCGGCCCTGGCCCGACCGGCGGCGCTCTGAGCCTGAATGAGGCCCGCGATGCCGACGGCCGCGGCGAGCAGCACGGCGATGACGCCGAGCGCGTAGACAGTCCCCGAGCCACGCTCGTCCCACCCGGGGCGGTTTCCTTTGGCGCCCCGGGCGGCCGGTTGCTGCGCCGATCGTCCAGCCGGGCGGCAGAACGGCCGGCCGGCCTCCCGGCTGGAGGTCGCGAGCGCGGTGGAAGCCACGGCGGGGAAGGCCGGCGGCTCCGGTGCGTGGGCCATCTGTCGGCTCCGGTCTCCATGGCGGTTCATGGGCTGCTCGGTTCGGTGTAGGTGCAAGCGCGGGCCCGGGCCGTCAGACCCAGGCCACCCAGGGGCCCGGGAACGGGTCGGGCGACGGTGACGCAGGTGAGCTCGCCCTGCTCGACGCCGAGGCTCACCCCTCCGGCCACGCGCTGGGCGGCGCCGGCGTAGTCCTCCTGGCCGATGGCGGCCTGACGGGCGGCGGTGCGGGCGGCATCGGCCACCCGCAGTTGAGTGACGCCGGCACTGACCGCCGCCAGCACCATCAGCAGGACGAGGACGACGGCGGGCAGTGACAACGCCGTCTCAGCCGTCACCATCCCCTCCTCTCCTCCTGTAGTGCACCCGCTCTGGTCGTCGCCCCCGCGGCCTCGTCGGGGCCGGTGACCAGGTGAGGGATGCGGTTCCACGCGGCCGGAAGGCCTGCGGGAAGCGGGACCCGGGCGGCGACGTCGGCCACCATCAGGTGACCGGGCCACTCGGGGGCGAGCGCGCCCACCTGCTGCGATGACGGCACACATCACACCGAGAGCGCCGACTCGATGATGGACTGCAACGCCCCGCTCAGGCTGCCCGAACGCATGAGCGCCAGCAGCAGGCCGGCGAAGGCCGCGGCCGCCAAGGTGCCGATGGCGTACTCGGCGGTGGCCATGCCCTCCTCCTTGCTCGTCAAGCGCCGCAGGAGCGCCGGCAGCGTTGAGGCGTCACTCGGGCGGGCCAGCATCACGCTGGTGCGCAGGGTACGCAAGGTGGTCCGGGTGGGTGTCCTCATGGGGTTCTCCTCTGATCGGTGGGGACCAGCGCACCGCCGCTCCCCAGCGGGCGCCGTGCCCGCCCCACCAGCATCGGGCCGCCCCGAGCCGCCGCGCTCAGGGGCTTGTCAGCCCTGTGGAAACCACCTGCAGTCCCGACTCTGTGGCATCGGGGACCGCCCTGTGCCCTGGCCGAACCGCGTGAATCGACCCCCCTACAGGCGCCCGTGAGGCGATGGCCAGCTGGCACAGAAGGAGGCCGAGGGGAGTGGGGGAATAGCTGCAGACTGCCCCGGCCCCACCCCATCACTCCCCGTCGGGGACATTCCGCGCGTCCGGGTGCGTAGTCGTTCCAGGGCGGGGGCATTCGACGCCGTCGGGGACAGCAATCCCGTCCCCACACGCGCAGCATGCCCCCGGCCAGAAAAAATTGTCCCCGAACAGGCACAACGTCCCCCGCCGGGGACATTCCGCGCGTCCGGGTGCGTGTCGTTCCGGGCGGGGGCATTCGACGCCGTCGGGGACAGCAATCCCGTCCCCACACGCGCAGCATGTCCCCGGCCGGAAGAAAATGTCCCCGGCCGCGCATAAGACCCCCACCACAGAGCACAACCGGGTAGGGGCCACAGCACAGACGCTTGGCGACGGCCGGCCCACGGCGGCGCCCGACGACGTCGAGCGCCTCAGCCCTCGATGAGCTCGCGGATCTCGGCGGCGCTCAGAGCCGCCGGACTGAGCCCGCCCGAGCCCACCGCACCACCGGCGGCACCCGCACCGGCGCCCGCAGCACCCTCGCCGCCGGCCTCAGCCTCCCCGGCGCCCTCGACGACCCGGGCGAAGAGCTCGGCCTTCTTCTCCTTGAGGGCCATGACCTTCTCCTCGATGGTGTCGGCCGAGACGAGCCGGTAGACCATGACCGGCTTGTCCTGGCCGATCCGGTGGGTGCGGTCGACGGCCTGCTCCTCGGCCTGCGGGTTCCACCACGGGTCCAGCAGGAAGACGTAGTCGGCCTCGGTGAGCGTGAGCCCGAAGCCTCCGGCCTTGAGGGAGATGAGGAAGACGTCGGCCTCGCCGGCCCGGAAGGCGTCGATGACCTTCTGCCGGTCGGGGGTGGAGCCGTCCATGTAGGCGGTTCGCACACCGGTGGCCTCCAGGTGCTCGCGCACACCGGAGAGGTAGCGCGTGAACTGGGAGAAGACGAGGGCGCGGTGCCCCTCGGAAAGGATCGGCCCCAAGTGCTCGACCAGCACCTCGACCTTGGCCGACGGGCTCGGCCGCCGCCCCGGCCCCCTCCGGCCAGCGGCGGTGGCGGGGGCGCCAGCAGCCTTGCCCCGCGCGGCCTTCGCGCCGCGGGCCGTCTTCCTGCCGGAACCGCCCGTCCCGCCGGCGGCCCTCGCCAGCCTCCCCAGTTTCCCCGCCACCCGCGCTCTCGGCGGCCTCAGACTCCATCCCGTCCTCGCCACCGACGAGCGCCGGGTCGAGCGCCATCTGCCGCAGGGTGGTCAGCGCCTTGAGCGCGATGAAGCGCGACTGGGCGGTATCCTCCTCCAGCAGCCCGAGGATCCGCTGCCGCTCGCGGGCCAGGCGCTGGTCGTAGGCCTTGCGGTGCTTGGCGCCCAGCTCGACGGACAGGACCTGCTCGGTCTTGGCGGGCAGGTCCGCGGCCACCTGCTCCTTGGTGCGCCGCAGCAGGAAGGGCCGCATCCTGCGCCGCAGCCGCCCCAGCGCCTCGGTGTCCCCGCGGTCGATCGGCTTGCGGTAGACCTGCCCGAAGCGCTCCGGGTCGGGCAGTAGCCCCGGCGCCGCGATGCTCATGAGCGCCCACAGGTCCATGAGCGAGTTCTCCAGCGGCGTGCCCGTGATCGCGATGGTCGACGGCGACCGCAGCCGCCGCACCGCCTTGTAGGTGGCCGAGGTGTGGTTCTTGACGAACTGGGCCTCGTCGCACACCACCCAGGCCCAGTCCTGGGCGATGAACTCCTCCTCGCACAGGCGCGCGATCGTGTAGGAGGTGACGACGACGTCGCAGCCCTCCACGATCTGCGCCAGAGTCTCCTCGCGCTTGGCGGCCGTCCGCCTCACGGCCTGCACCCGCAGCCCCGGGCAGAAGCGCTCGGCCTGCTCCACCCAGGAGCCGACGACGGAGGTCGGCGCGATGACGAGCACCGGCCCGGTCCCCTCCGGCTCACCGGGGCCGCCGGAGCCGGCCGGCTCACTCCCTTGGGCCTCCGCGCGCTGCTCGATGAGGCGCTGGACGGCGGCGAGCACCTGGACGGTCTTACCCAGTCCCATGTCGTCGGCCAGGACCCCGCCGAGACCCGCCTGGCGCAGGAAGTCCAGCCACCGGTAGCCCTCGAGCTGGTAGGGGCGCAGCGTCGCCCGCATCCCCGCGGGCACGGCCGCCTCGCCGGCCCCTTCACCGGCCCTCTCACCGGCGCCGCCCGCGTCGTCACCTCCGACGGACCGTCCACCGGAGGGCTCGGCCGCGGCCTCGGCGGCGCGCGCCCGCTCCAGCAGCCGCCCGACCCGCTCCTTCCAGCGAGCCGTGGCCCGCTCGATGACGCCGAGTGACTCCAGGACCTCGTAGTAGCCAGCGTGCAGGGCACTGACCCGCAGCTCACCCTGTGCCTGCGGGTCGGCCAGCTCGCGGCCCTCCTCCATGAGGCGGGCCAGGGCCTCGATCTCCGGGCGGTCGATGCTCACCCAGGTGCCCGACTCCAGGAGCACCTCAGGCTCCCCGCCGGCCACGGCCGCCATGAGCAGCGCCAGAGGGATCTCCTCTTCACCCACGTGGACGCGCACGGACAGGGAGAACCAGTCGGGGCGGTCCTCGTCGTCGCTCACGCTGGTGGTGATGACCGGGGCTGCCTCGGCCTCGCGGTAGTCGGGGACGTCGTCGTCGACCTCGATGTCGAAGGCCTCCAGCTCGCGCAGGACCGGCAGCGTCTCGGTCATGAAGCGGGCCGTGGCCATGCCGCGCAGGTCCAGGGGCTGCCAGAGGGCCGGGTGCCGGCCGGCCAGGGGCAGGAGGTGGTTGAGGACCTCGCGGGCCAGGCGGGTCTCTCCGTCAATGTCCCGGCCGGCGGTCCCGCCCTCTATGTGCCCCTCGGCCGCCGCGGACAGGTCGGGCAGGGCGTGACTGCTCCGGACCTCGCCGTCCTCGCCGACGTAGCGGATGGACCACTCGGTGCTCAGGTGGTGCTCGGCGGTATCAACGTGGACCGCGAGCGCGGCGCGCAGCGTCGTGGGGCGGGGCATGCGGATGGAGGTGTCGGCGGACAGGACCGGCAGCGCCCGGGTGAGGGCCTCCAGATGCTCGGTCTCGAAGCGCTCGACGTCCCCGGCCGGGATGGTGATGGCCTCGCCGTCGCCCCGCAGCACCCGGGAGAGGGCCTCGGTGGGGCGCGGCTCGAGCGGCATGAGGAGCAGCTCGCGCCCGGGCATCCACGTGTAGTAGCCGTGAACCGGGTCGCCGATCGGCATGAGGGAGAAGCTCAGGCGCAGTCCGGGGACCTGCAGGCGGCGCAGCTCCTCGACGTCGTCGATCTCCAGGGCGGGGGTGATGGCGATGTCGCCATCGTCCTCCCGGGTGAGGTGGATGCCGCCGCGCAGCCCGTCGGCGAGGTAGACGGGCATGCCACGGCGCTGAGCGGTGGTGAGGGTCAGACCGGCCGCCACCCCGCGGCGCAGCACGTCCCAGACGTGGGCGGGCGCGGTCGTCAGGGAGAGGCGATCATCGGCGTAGTAGAAGCCGTAGCCGCCGGCCATGCCGGCCAGCTCGCGCAGGACGCCCATGACGGTGGGGTCGACGTCGTCGTCCAGGCCCCCGGAGACGATCTGGGTCCAGGCGGCGCCCTGCCGGTTCCAGCCGCGCTTACCCTCGATGAGGGGCAGCATGGACAGGCCGGCGGGGGTGCCCCACATGTCGCCGGGGTCGTCGATGATCTCCAGGGCCATCCGACGGCGCGGGGCCCGCTCGACCTGCAGCAGGTCGGCCAGCCGGCTCTCCCAGGGGGCGGGCCCGCCGGAGGGGCGGCGGCGTCGGGCTCGGCCTGCGCCAGGGTGCGCGCGGCGATGAGCAGGGCGGCCGTGTGCTTGCAGTCGCTGCCCACCGGGCACGAGCAGGTGCCGGCCCAGGACGCCGCGGCGCTACGGGCGCCCTGCTTGCGGAAGACCATGGTCTGGTAGGTGTGCGCGCCCGAGCCCTTGGACTGGGCGCTGATGATGTCCCCGTCCCCGGCGACACTGATGCCCCGCACCCGCCCCTTGCGCGCGTAGTCCAGGCCGCGCTCAAAGGCCCGGTGGCCGACCCGACTGATGATCTGGTCATCAGTGAGCTCCACCGGCCAGTCGTCATGCCGAATCGCGCGAGCCATGTCCCCAGGTTAGACGCGGGGTAGGGACACCTTCGGACGTCATCCGGCCGCTGATCGCACGCTGGGCGCGAACGACACCGGTCTCGCACCCGGTCACGTGGGGCCGGTGAAGGGCCGGGTGAGCGACCGGCCGTAGCCCGGTCGGACGGGTGGGTGGAGGCATCCCCCGTGAGGAGGAGCCCTCCCGGGTCCGGATCTCGCACCCGGGAGGGATCACATTCCGATGACAGCGCGTTGTACTGGATCCATGAACGCGATGCTGACCTGTGAAGAACTGTTCCTACTGCTGACCAAGGACTCCGGCAAGCCGGAGAGCCGCATGACGTACCCGGCCTACGGGCTCACCGGGGCGCTCCTCACCGACCTACTGCTGGCCGGCCGCATCAGCCTGACCGAGGAGCGCAGCCCCCGCGTCTACATCGTCAGCGCCGAGCCGACCGGGCACCCCGTCCTGGACCGGGCCCTGGAGATCCTGCCCGCCAAGAACGGCAAACGGTTCTCCTCCCTGGTGTCCTGGGGCAAGCTCAACCCCACCCGCCACATCGCCGAGTCCTTGGAGGCGGCCGGGGTGGTGCGCATCTACACCGGCGGTCTGTTCGGGTCACTGAACCCCAGCTACCCCACGCTCGACCCCTCCCCGAGCGGCAGCTGCGCGCACGCATCGACGCTGCCCTGCGCGGAGTGCAGCCACCAACCTCCTCCGACGTGGCTCTGCTGTCGATCCTGCAGGCGCTCGGTGTCGCGCCGACCGTCCTGCCTCAGCAGAAGACCGGTCTCAGCCGCGGCGAGCTCAAGCGCCGGATCAAGGAGCTCGCGGGGGAGAACCCCGTGGGGCGTGCGGTGCAGCGGGCCGTGGAGGCCGTGACGATGGCCATCATCGCCGCAGGGAGCGTTGCGGCGGCCTCGTCGAGCTGATCGGGGTCGGCACTCCGGGCACCACCGCCCCCACTCCGGCCCCGTCGGGGACATTCTGCGCCGCCGGGTGCGTGTCCTTCCAGGCGGGGGCATTCGACGCCGTCGGGGACCGGAATCCCGTCACCGAACGCGCACCATGTCCCCCGCTGGAGCGGAACGTCCCCGGCCGCGTGAGATGTCCCCGTCGGCGAGAAGGCCGTCACTCGCTGCGGGGCCGACGTCGTCGAGCCGCCCGGGAGGTACCGCCGTGTCTGCGCGCACGGTGCCAGCGCTCGCGCCACAGGGCGTGCTCCTGCTCGATCTCGACCAGGCGCGCGGCCAGGCGGTGCGACTCCTCCAGCGACAGCCCCCGAGCGTGCATCCCCAGCTCGGCCAGGCGTGCCATTGTCGGCGTCGTCTGCGCACGCAGGTCGGGCAGGCCCACGAGGTCGGGCTGCGCCGGCTGCCTCACGCCTGCGGCCGGGGTGCGCTCCCCCGCCGGCAGCCTGATGCCGCCAGGCGGCGACGCCGGTCGGCGCGGTTCCGAGACCTGCTCACCGACCGGGACCGTGGCCTCCTCGGGAGTGCGCCCGTCGGGAGCGGCCGGCCCCTGGACCACACGCATCACCTCGTTGGCCGGCACGTGGTCGCTCCGGTGACCCAGCGCCAGCCCGGCGGCCGGCAGGACCAGCACCGACAGCACCCCAGCCAGCACGAGGGTGGAGGCGAAGGAGGTCGACATGGCCCCGGCACTGACCGCCACCTGGGTGACGGCCACGATGATGGGCAGGGCCGTCGTCGAGTAGACGGCGATCTGGAGGCTCTGGCGCATCGAGTAGGCGCGCAAGCCGTCCCTGCGCCGCTCCGCCCGGGAGGCCAGCCACACCGGCACGCCCCGCACGAGCACCAGCAGCACGAAGAAGGCCAGCAGGTTGACCAGGTCCTCGGCATTGAGCCCGGCCTCGATGCCCATGCCGGAGGTGACGAAGAAGATCGGGACGAAGAACCCGTAGGCCAGCCCGTCGAGCTTCTCCTCGAACTCGGCATCCCCCTCGGGCAGGGCGTGACGCAGGACGAAGCCGGCGGCGAAGGCCCCCAGGACGACGTCGAGGTCGAAGATGGCGGCGATGGCGCACAGCCCCACCAGGAGCAGGACGGTGGCGCGGATGGTGGTCTGCGCCGTCGTCGAGGCCCCCAGGTGGATGGCCTCGACCAGGCGGCGTCCCACGCGCTTGACGCGGCTGGTGAAGCGGACGATGAGCAGGGTGATGATGAGGAAGACGCCCAGGATCACCATGCTCGCCCAGGTGGAGCGCGACCCCAGCAGCAGCGCCATGACGAGGATCGGCCCGACCTCGCCGACGGCGCCGTGGTTGAGGATGGAGGCGCCCACCGCCGTGGGCAGCAGGCCGCGGTCGCGCAGGATCGGCAGGATCGTGCCGATGGCCGTGGAGGTCATGGCGGTGGCGATGGCGATGCCGTTGGCCGACGCCGCCCCTCCGGTCACCCCGATGACACTGACCGCGCCGAAGGCCAGCCCCAGTGAGAGCAGCCAGGCGACGGCGGCGTGGCGCCCGCCCGCCCCGCGCAGCTCGTTGATGTCGATCTCGTAGCCGGCCATGAGGAAGAGGAAGGCGACGCCGAGCTCGCGCAGCAGCTCGATCGAGGAGTCCTCGACGGCCAGCCCCAGGCCGTGGGGACCGATGAGCATCCCGCCCAGGATGAGCAGGACGACCTCGGGCACGAGCCGCTTGGGGATGGTCCAGGAGATCAGCGGCGCCACGAAGGCCACCGCGACGATGAGCAGCAGGGAGGTGAAGACCTCGGCCATATCGTCTCCTTGTCTCCGGTCAGGTGCGGGGTGCAGGGGATGAGGGGAAGTGCGGGGCGCAGGGCCGAGCCCGGAGCAGGTCCGCACGAGCCAGAGAGACTACCCCGACCTCGGCCGGCCGGGCCCGCCATCGGGGCCACAACCGCTCATCAGCTCATTGATGACGTGAAGCGCTGGTGCGATCATGAGCGCATGAGGACGACACTTGAGATCGACGACCGGGTCCTGTCCCTGGCCCGTGAGCGCGCTCATCGCGACGGGGTCTCACTCGGGCGCGCCGTCTCCGATCTCGCGCTCCGGGGAATCTCCCACGGGGGCCGCACCAGTAGGCACGGGATCCCCTTGTTCTTCCCGCCCGCAGGCAAGCAGGCTCATGTGGTGACACCGGAACTCATCGAGCAGTACCGGGATGACGACCACTGATCGCCTGCGACTGCTTGACGATCACGTGTTCTTGTCGACGACGCCCCTCCTGCTGAGCCGTCCATCAGCTTCTCGAGACTGAAGGGCCCAAAACAAGTCACCGACCTGCACCTGGTGGATCTCGCAGCACGTCACAACGCTGTTCTCGCCACTATGGACGGGCGCATGGCGCAGGCGCTCACGTCACAGGATCGACGACATATCGAGATCATTCCCCTGTAGGCAGGACTCGCCCCGTCCACAGAGGCCGGCCGGGGCCCGCCATCGGGGCCGCCGGGCGCGCGGGCCGCCATCAGGCGTCACAATGGAAGCATGCTCATGCCGTACTCACCCTCCGCCGAACCACTCACGCGCCTGGCCGACGGGACGGTCAAGCAGATCAGCCCCTTCACCGGAACCGAGGTGTGGACCGTGCCGGGGCGTGCCAACCGCCCCATCTCGCACCCGGTGGCAGAGGTCCGCCCGCTGGAGGAGGCCGACCGCACCCACAGCTGCGCCTTCTGCTCAGCGCGCTACCTGGAGACGCCCCCGGAGAAGGCGCGCGTCGTGCGCGGGGCCGACGGCGGTTTCGAGCGCCTCGACGCCGTCGCCGCCTCCGCCCTGTTCGACACGGTGGCCGAGTTCCGGAGGGTGCCCAACCTCTTCGAGATCCTCTCCTTCGACTACTGGCACATCAACCACGGCTACGAGATCCCTGACGCCGCCCGCGAGCGCATGGAGGCCTACCTGGCTGACCCGGCCGGCGTCGAGCACGTGGAGCGGGTGGCGCGCACCAAGCTGGCGGCCGCGGGCGCGGACCCGGACTCCTGGGACTCGATGGACGAGCGGACCCGCCACACCTTCCTGGCGGCCTTCTTCGCGGGGGCCATGACGTCATCATCGGTCGACGCCATTTCACCGATGACGCTCACGACACCACGGGCCTGGCCGGCTCGGGGACGCTGAGCGTGGCCGAGCACCGCGCCTACACGCGCCTGGCGATCCACGCGATGCACAGCCTGTACGAGGCCAACCGGTGGGTGCGCTACGTGGCCGTCTTTCAGAACTGGCTGCGGCCGGCCGGGGCGAGCTTCGACCACCTGCACAAGCAGCTGGTGGGCATCGACGAGCGCGGGGTGACCAGCCAGCTGGAGCTGCAGAAGGTGCGGGCCAACCCCAACCTGTACAACGAGATGGCGGTGGACTACGCCGCCTACCAGGGGCTGCTCGTGGCGAGCAACGAGCACGCGGTGGCCTTCGCCGGCTTCGGGCACCGCTACCCGACGCTGGAGGTGTACTCGACGTCGGCCATGCCCGAGCCGTGGCTCATGAGCCGTGAGGAGGTCGACGCCGTCTCCGACCTGGTGCACGCCCTGCACGCGGCCACGGGCGCGGACGTGCCCAGCAACGAGGAGTGGCACCACAAGCCGCTCGACGTGGATCAGCCCATGCCCTGGCACATCACGCTCAAGTGGCGGGTCTCCACCCTGGCGGGCTTCGAGGGCGGCACGAAGATCTACCTCAACACCATCGATCCGTGGACGCTGCGCGACCGCGTGGTGGCGCGACTGGAGGACCTGCGGGCGGACCGGCTCATCGCGCCGATGGCCGTGGGCGAGGAGTGCCCGACGACGCCCAACCGGCTCCTGTACAACCCGGTCCTCACCGCCCGGCCGTAGCAGCCGGCAGGCCCGGGCCGACGCCACGGCCCCTCTCCGGCTCGGCGCCGGCCCGGCGCTGTCTTCAGCAGCCCAGGGCGCTGCGCTCCTCCGGCCCCACCCAGCCCGAGCGGCCCTCCAGGGCGCGGAACCAGCGGGCCAGGGCCGGCCAGAAGGAGATCGACGGCGCCTCCCCGCCGGGGTAGTGCTGGCGCCCGCCGTACTCGTAGGACTGGACGGTGGTGAACAGGCGGATGTCGCTGCCGGTGGGCTTGTCGCCGCACAGGTACTGGCCGATGGCGACGACGGCGGACAGGGCCGGCCCGTCGAGCATCGTCAGGCCGTCCTCGCGGGAGGCCTCCATCCGCGTGGCGCGGGCCAGGAGAGTGTCGATGACGTCGAAGCCCACGAGGACGCCGTTGGCCGCCGCCGCGGCCTTCTCCGGGTCCTGGGAGTGGGTGGCCACCGCGTGGCCGATGTTGATCTGCGAGCCGATCCACGCGTCCCAGGCGTCGGTGGAGTTGCGGCGATTGAGCGGGTAGAGGTCCGGAGCGCCCTCCCGGTGGAGGTCCCACCAGGCGGTGGACAGGTCGAAGAGCAGGTCGCCGGAGTCGTCGCTGACGACCTGGCCGGTCGTGGTGTCCACGAGGGCCGGGACGGTGGGGGGAGGCTCGTAGCCGGGGGTCTTCTCGTAGACCTCGGCCAGGGAGCGGGCGTCGAGCGCCGGATCCACGCCGGGCTCGCCGTCGGGACCGGTCAGCTCCCAGTATCCGTCCGCGCCCTTGCCGTAGCTCCAGGACACGGGGATCGCCTCGGTCAGGCCCAGCAGGCGCCGGGCGATGAGGACGCGGCGGCACCACGGGCAGGCCCCCGACGCCACGAGTCGGTAGCGCCCCGCCTCCACGGGAAGGTCGCCGCTGGGTGAGAATCGGTGTGAGGCTGCGATGGCCAAGGGGTGCCTCCCGGGAGGGTCGTCGAGGGGTCGTGATGCCCAAGGCTAATCATTCCTCGCGCGTTGGCCACCGTCACCCGATTCTCACGGGGCGGAATCCTCCACCCCGCGCCCGCCGACGCCGGATACTCCTCACTCGACGGGGACATCCTGCGCGTAGGGGTGCACCATCTTTCGGCCGGGGACATCCTGCGCGTGCGGGGACAGGTTTTCGGTCCCCGACGGCGTCGAATGCCCCCGTCTGGAACGACACGCACCCGGCCGCGCGGAATGTCCCCGGCCGCGAGCCACAGCGGCGTCACAACCCAGGACAGCATTGCGGGCCGGGGCCTCATCACGGCGGCAGAGCCCGCGCCACACGTCAACGCAGCGTCTCCTCCACGGAGGCCACGAACTCCAGGGCGTCGTGACCGTCCCAGTGCGGCTCGCCCAGCAGGTCGCGCACGCGGGCGCAGGCGGCCAGGGCCTCGTCGCGCTCGCCGCGCTCGGCGTGCAGGCGGGCCAGCATGCACAGGGCACGCGACGCCGAGTCGCGGTCCTCGGTGTCCATGTAGCCGTCGTAGGCGGACTCGCAGTGCTGGACGGCCTGCCAGTTCTGGCCGGTGCGCCACAGGATCCAGGCCATGTCGTCGTGCCAGTCGCCGATCTCCCAGGCCGAGGAGTAGCCCTCGGTGTCGGCCACGCCGGCGAAGGCTTGACGGGCCTCCTCCATGATCTGGCGGGCCTCGTCGAGCCTCCCCCGGGCCATGGGCAGGGTGAGGTCGTCCACCAGCGCCCGCGCCGAGCGGCGCAGCGCCCGCCCCCGGTCCAGGCAGCCCTGATCGGTGCGGATGTCCTCCAGGTCGGCGGCCTGGCGGAACAGTGCGGCGGCGCGCACATTGTCCTTGAGATTGGAGACGGCCATCGCCGCGTGCGCGAGGTACTCCCCCGCCAGCGCCCGGCGCCCCTGCTCCTGCAGGATCCGGGCGGCGGCCAGCGAGTGCTCGGCGACGCTCTCCTCCTCGCCCATGGCCATGCCGGTCTGAGCCAGGAGCCGGTGCAGGTACAGGGCGATGCTCGTGGCCCCGGTGCGCTGGGCCAGGGACAGCGCGGACTCCAGGACCTCGGCGCTCTCCAGGTAGCGCTCGGAGGCCTCCAGCGCCGAGCCCAGGGACAGCAGGGAGGCCACGGCGTACAGGGTGATGCCGGCGGCCAGCATGATGTTGGCCTGCTCACGGAACTGGGCGATGGCCTCATCGAACTGACCCACCTCCATGGAGGAGATGCCCAGCAGGCGCCGACCGCGGGCGGCCAGGACCGGGGAGACCTTCTCGTGGCGGCGCATGACCTCCTCGGCCAGCAGGCAGCCGTTGTAGACGTCGCCGCACTCAGCCAGGACCTCGGCACGCGCCATGTCGAGGATGTCGTCCATCCGCTCGGCGTGGCGGTCCTCGGGGACGGCCTCGGCGGCGCGGGCGACGACCTGGATCGCCCCGAGCGCCTCGTCCTTGGCGTGCAGGTCGGTGAGGACCGAGGCCCCCACGAGCAGGGCGTCGGCCGCCAGGACGAGGGCATCGGTACCCCCGGGGTCGAGGAGCTCAGTGGACACCAGGTCCTCGACCTGGGCCTCGATCTGCCCGATGAGGGAGGTGGCCCGCTGCAGGCGCTCATCGCGCAAGACGTCCTGGGATAGCTCGGCAATGGAGTCGGCGGTGATCTCGTTGTCGAGGTTGAGCAGGTCCACGTAGTAGGCGCCCAGCGGCCCGAAGGCCAGCTCGATGAGGGGGCGGATCCGCAGGCGCTCGGCGATGGCCTCATCCATCTCGGTGCGGCAGGTCATGGCGGCGGCCCGCAGCAGTCCCGTGTGGTACTCCAGGCCCGGGATCTCCTCGCCGCGCGGGGGCAGCAGGTCACGCGTGGCCACCTGGTCGACGACGTACCAGTAGTCCATCGTCGAGGAGCCGATGGTGCGGCGGTGGTCGACGTAGCGGCGCACCGCCTCCTCGCCGTTGCGCACCGGCCGGGGCCGCACGAGGTCCACCAGGGGGGAAGGGCTCGTCGCCGCTCTGGTGGCTGGTGGCGGCGCGGGCGCGTCGGCCGGCCGCTTCCTGGCTCGACGACGTCGTGCGGGGCGCGTGCTCCTGGACCAGACCGTTGTCGTCGGCAACCAGGCCCAGGAGGGAGGCGACGTCGGGTGCGGCGCCGTCCTCGTCCACGGTCAGGCTCGTCTGGGCCGCCTCGGGCAGCTCCTCGGAGGGCTCCAGGAGGTCGACCTCCACGCCCAGCCCGTGGACCGCGCCGGGGGCGGCGTCGAAGGCGGCCCGGGCCAGGGAGCGCTCCAGGTGGTCGGAGATGGTGGAGTTGCCGTTGCGCATGTCGAACTGCTGGGCCAGGCGCCGGGCCCAGCCGGTCATCTCGGCGTAGACGCGCGAGATGGTGGTGGAGGCCTCCAGCCCCGGCAGCGGGTACCACAGGTCGGCGGCCGGAACCTCGACGCCGAGGGCCTCCTCGCCGCGGCCGGCCCGCTCGGCCTCGCGCAGCACCAGGCTCATGCCGCGCAGTGCCGACAGCAGCACGTAGGCGGACTCGGCCTGGGCCAGCCAGGACAGGTGGCGGCGCAGGAGCTCCAGGCCCCGGTCCACCCGCCCCACGAGGGCCAGGTACTCCAGGTGGTAGGCCAGGGAGATGAGGGCCTTGGGGTTGCGGCGGATCTCCCGGTAGGAGCGCAGGTGCGCCTCCCAGGCCGCCCGGGGCCGGCCGGAGGCCAGCAGGGGCAGCAGCACGAGGGACTGCGTGGTCTGGGGCTGCACGGAGCAGCTGACGGCGCCGGTCAGCACGGGCACGGCGGTGGCCACGGCCAGCTCCCAGGCCTCGGTGCGGTAGGCGAAGGCGACCTGACGCATGGGGTCGCAGCCCTCGCAGTCGGCGTTCTCGTCACGGTGGGTGGCCCGCCAGGCGGCCAGCTCCTCGGCGGCCTCCTCCTCGAGGCCCAGCAGGCCGGCAACCGAGGCGCGCTCTCCGTGGACGACGTGCATGGAGGCGCCCCCGGAGCGGTAGAACTCCTCGAGGCTGGCCTCGAGCTGGCGCACCTTGTCCTTGGAGACCCTGGGGTTGGCGCCCGCCACGGCCACCGCCCACTTGAAGTGCCAGTGCAGGGTGCGCACCTGGGCGTCGTCGAAGGCCTCGGGGCGGCGCTGGTAGCGGCCGAGGTTCCACGAGAAGGGAGCCAGCGCCTTCCACGCCTCGTTGCCCTGCTGGTAGGCCTCGGTCAGGGCCAGCCGGGTGGCGATCCGCAGGTCCTCGTCGCCCAGTGCGTCCGCCCAGCTGACGGCCTCCGCGATGAGGGCCGAGGTCTGAGGGCCGGGACCGAGGGCATCGGCGTAGGCCAGACGCTCGAGGATGTCTTCGCGTGTGGTCATGGAGTCTGTCCTTCCGGGCGGAGCCTGACGTTGCACCGTCATGAGGCGAAGGCTTCCACCGTGTGCTGCAAGAACGCACGGAATGCGCTCCGCCGACCCCAGGGATGCCGTGGGTGGAGCGTCGTCCCGCACCGCTCACCGGTGAACGGCGGCATGGGCATCTCGGGCTCCTTTCGTCCAGAGGGCGGTTGTCCGACGTCCAGTGTTACCGAACAGTTATAGAATCCGCTACTGCAACGGCCAGCGGCAACTCGGCCGCGGGGGCATGTCGGGGTCGGGCGCCGCCGCCCGCACCAGTCGGCACCAGGGCCGCCCACTCCGACGCCGGCGCCCGCCACTCCAGTGTTTCCAACGGATGCCACCGCACCGCGTCGGCGAGGCCGGCGCGCGCTAGGACACGAGCAGAGGCTTGGGGGTGTCGGTTGTCTCAGCCCCGGTTCCGCCCTGAGCATCACCCGGGACACCGGGGACCGGCCCGTCGACGACGGCGGCCATCTCCACAGTCACATCCGCCATGCCCGCAGCCGTGCCGACAGTTGTGCCGCCAGTCATGCCCTGCATCGTCGCCACGGAAGTCTGCGCACCCTCCTGCCCGGACTGACCTCCCGCAGCCTCAGCAGCGCCGGCGACGTCGGTGGGGTCGTCTGCGGCTCGGGCGGGCCGGGGCGCCTCGGACAGGGCGATCACGGTCGCCCCGTCGCGCTCACCGTCGGCATCGGACGCACCCTCGGTCTCCGGCCCGACGCCGGGCCGCCTGTCGGCAGCGGCGTCCTGGGCGGCCAGGAGGCTGAGGACCTCGCGCAGGGCTGATCGACGCCGTCGAGGATGAAGTCCAGGGTGCCGGCCAGCTGGGCGTCGTCGAGCCCGGCCCCGATGTTGGTGAGGACCTCGGCGCACAGGCCCAGGCCGGCGTCGTCGACCTCGGTGTAGAAGGCGGGGATGAGCCGGCTGCTGGAGACCTCCTGGGCCACGGAGCGCACCCGCGAGAGCTCCGTGGAGCCCGGCAGGGCGGCGGCAAGCCGGTGGTGGGCGCGCACGGCGAGGATCCGGCGGTCCACCACCATGGCCACGTAGTCGAATCCGGCCACCGAGAAGTGCACCACCCCCTCGGACAGGTCGAGGTCGTATCGGTGGCCGCGCTCGGCCATCCAGGCGGCGAGCCGCCTGAGGGTCACGGTCGGGGTCACCGACCCCTCCGGCTGATTCCACCAGGCCATCAGTCCTCCTCCCAGGTGACGAGCTCGGGGAAACGCTCCTGGACGGTGGCGAAGAAGGCGCGGGTCATGCCCAGGCCCATGTCCATGAAGGCGTCGAGCTGGGCCTGGCTCATGCCCGCGCCGACGTAGGCCACCATTTGGGTGCTCAGCAGGAGGTGGCTGGGGTCGTGGGCGGGGGTGACGGCCAGGTCCGGGCCGTAGGTGGAGCGGTGCTGGGCGTCGATGAAGGCCCGCATCTCATCGAGGCGCTCGGCTGCCGGGCGCCCACGCCACATGCCGGCCACGACGAGGGCGTCCTCCTCGTCGTGCAGGTAGACGCCAATGTCGCAGCCCGGGAAGCCCATGAAGACGGCACCGTCCTCCTCAGGGCCGGCGGTGATGCCGTGCTGGGACAGCCAGGTCTCGACCCGCTGAAGGGTCAGAGCCGGTTGGGCACTCATGGGATCTCTCGCCTCCTACCCGGTGCGGGACGTGATGCGGATTCGGTGCGGATGGCGCCGCCTGGGGGTGCGGCGCACGGTTGAGGAGCCGGCTCGGGGCCGGTGGTGACGCAGGGCGGGCCGTCAGAACTCGATGTCGGAGGCGATGTCCGCGACCGTGTCGACCTGGCCGGCGCCGACCTGTGTGCTGCGCACGCTACCCGCTGACGCCCCCCGACCCCTAGTCGAGCGCGGGGAGCCGACGGCGTCGGGGCGGCTCCCGGCAGCCGGACCCCCTGAGCCCGCCGGCCCGGCGGGCCCCGGGAGGCGGCGGGGGCGCCGGGCCCCTCCGGGAGTCGCGCCAGCGCCTGGTCCAGGGAACGGCCCAGGACACCGGAGGCCGACTCGGCCAGGGTCAGGCAGCGCGAATCCATCTGCTCGGAGGTCGTGTATCCGCGGCGGCCGGCGGCCGTGCTGCGTCGCCCTTTGCCGGTGCGCACGGTGGGCTCGTTGCGCCCGGCGCGGGTGCGCTGGGGAGCACCCGCGGAGGCGGCCCCCGCTCTCCCGTCCGCCCTGGCACCGGATGACCGGGAGAAGGAGGCGCTGTCTTGGGACTTCTTGCGGAAGCCGACCATGGTGGTCCTTTCGGGAACGGTTCCGAGCGGCGTCGGGCCGCCCGGGGGACGAAGAGCTGACAAGCCGACGGGAGGGCGAATGAGTCGCGCGATGCGCCGTCGGGCTCGAGCCGTCTGCGCGCCGCCTGCGTGCCAGGCCGGGCGGACGGCGGGTGGGAACGCTAGCGGGGCACCTCGCAGGAGAGCTGGTCGGCGGCGTGGGCCTGCTGGCTCCACAGCTCCTCGGTGAAGGTGTTGTCCAGGATGGAGCGGGCCAGGGGCTCGTCGGGGCGCATGATGTCGCGCACCGTCTGCAGGATGAGCTCGCGGCGGTCCTCAAGGCCCTCCTGGCCCAGGATCTGGGCCGAGCGGCCCAGGCCGCCCATGAAGTTGACGTACTCCATGGCGTGGTACTGGGGGGAGACCTCGTCGGGGCGCAGCTGGTGGGTGCGGGTCTCCAGCGCCTTGCGCACGTCGCGGCGCAGGGCCTCCTGGCCGCCCTGGGAGCGCACGTAGAAGGGCAGCAGCCGGTTCATCATGAGGTGGTGGGCGATGGCGTAGTCGACGTAGTAGAAGAAGGCCAGGCCCACCCCCTCCTCGGCGGCCTGCTCCGACTCGGACTTCTGCCACTCGGCGTAGCAGGTGGTCTTGGCGACCTCCTTGGCCCAGGTGGGCGCGGCCGCCATGGCCTCGGTGGGCTGGAAGGCCACGCGCGACTTGCAGCGCGGGCAGGTGATGAACACCGGCATGTGGTAGAGCTCGGGCAGCGGCACCGGGTCGCCGCACTTGTCGCAGGTGAAGGAGAACTGGGCCTGGCGCCAGTCGGTCATGGCGCGGTTCCACTCCTCGCGGGCCTGCTCGGCGCGGCCGGGGGCGAAGACCTCCTCGATGATGTTGCGCAGGCGCACCTCGAAGCCGCCCACGAGGTTGGCCGCGTCCTGGAGGCGGGCGGAGAGCTGACGGTCCTCGTCGATGGACAGGTCGGCGTCGATGTCCAGGAAGGGGGCGAAGTGCTTGGCGAAGACCCGCTGGGCCTTGGTGTGCAGGAACATGATCTGGGCCTCGACCTCCGAGCGGAAGGCGGAGACGGAGGCCGGGTCGGTGATCTGCATCTCCATCGCGGTGCGGGCCGAGCTGACGCCGAACTCCCGGGCGCGAGCCTCCAACCGGTCCAGGTAGGTGCTCAGGCGCTGAGTGAGTGCCTGAAGCCGCCGGTAGTAGCGGACGTAGGCGGACATGTCAGGCTCCTTGCGGTGGAGGATCGGGATTATCACTGAGGAAGGCGCCGATTGCCGAGGCTATCCGGGCGCGGCTCGGGGCCGGCGACGACGCCGACGCACGAGCCCGACGCAGAGGCGCCCACGGCTGCCAGCACTGTGGATGCTACTCAACTGGAGACTTCAACTGCGACCTGTTCGTGATCTTTTGGCATCGCCAGGCTCAGCATCCGAGCGCGGCTCCCCCTCGCCATTCCTCCGACGCTATGGCTTCTCGCCCGCCCACAACGGCGGCGCCACACGGGAGAAAAGTCCTGGTGGAGGCCGTACCGGAGCGAGCCGGGAAACATCGACGAGTGACAAGGATCACGGCGCCACTGGGGGTGTGATCTGCCCGGCCAAGGTGTGCGGCGAGACCTTTCCGTGACCCACAGGTGGCCCAACGACGTTTAACCGTGCGGTCGTAGGGTAGGGTCGCAAGGTCGTACCCTCTACCCCTCGATCCCGAGGCACAAGGCACGACAGCGACGGCGGGGCTTCCGCACCCGTGTCTTACAGGCGGGCGGTGCGGGCGGGGTCGAGACTCAGGGTGACGCGCGCCCCGGACGCGTGGGGGCGCCGGGTCAGGGCGGTAGCACGGGTAGCACGGGCCGGCTCACGACCCGCCGCCACATCAGCCCCGACGCTGGACGGCTCAGCCGGCCCGTCCAGCCCGGCCACCTCGTCTGGCCCTGCCAACCCGGCCGTCCCTGCCAGGGCGGCGAGCCGCTCGGGGTCAAGCTCGACCTCGGCCTCCCACTGGCCGCGACGCAGCCGCGAGGCCAGCACGGTGGCCGGCAGAGTCTCCGGTGTCGCCGGTATATCCGTCTGCGCGACCCCACCCCGTTCCCCTGGCTTCCCCGCCGCGGCCTCCACCACGCGCAGCGCGCCGGGGCGAGGGCGAGGTCGCCAACGACGTCGAAGCCCAGGAACCGCGCCACCTTGCTGCTTCCGGGCTCGGCCCACAGGCGCTGGGGGGTGTCCAGGCGCAGGAGGCGGCCGGCCTCCATGACGCCGACCCGGTCGGCCACGGTCATGGCCTCGTCCTGGTCGTGGGTGACGTAGAGCGCCGTCGTGCCGCCCCGACGCAGGATGGTGCGCACGTCGGTGGCCAGCTGCTCGCGCAGGGCCCGGTCCAGGGCGGACAGGGGCTCGTCGAGCAGCAGCAGCCTCGGCGCCGGTGCGAGCGCCCGGGCCAGGGCCACCCGCTGGGCCTGCCCGCCGGACAGGGTGGTCACACGCCTCCGCTCGAATCCAGGCAGGCCGACAAGCTCAAGCATCTCGCGCACCCGCTCGCCCCGCTGGGCGCGCGGCAGGCCGGTGAGCCCGTAGGCGATATTGCTGCCGACGTCGCGGTGCTCGAAGAGCTGGCCGTCCTGGAACATGAGGCCGAAGCCGCGCTTGTGGACGGGCACGCGCACCATGCTCCGCCCGTCCCAGGCGACCTCGCCGTCGGCCACGTCCTCCAGGCCGGCCACCGCGCGCAGCAGGGAGGACTTGCCTGAGCCCGACGCCCCCAGGAGGGCGACGACCTCGCCGGCGGCCACCTCCAGGTCGACGCCGTCGACGGCGCGCAGGTCCCCGTAGGTCACGGCGAGCCCGCGCACGGACAGGCCCGCAGAAGCACTGGTGTCACTGGCAGTCGGGCTCATGGCCGCTCGCCTCCGTCTGTCCTGGGCCCGCGATTTCGGGCCGCCTCGTTGTTTCCGCCCGTCGCGCCCGCAGCACTCCGGCTGGTCTCCGTGGAGGTTGCGCGCTGCGGGGCGGATCGATGCGCCGACGCCCTGCCAGGCCTCGACGTCGCGCCCGCGCTCCCGCCTCGCCCGGGGCCGATCCGGGTCTGGAGCCACTCGCAGCCGAGCATGACGGCGGCGCTGCCCACCGCCAGGACGACGCCCCCGGCCAGCGCCATCCCCTGGTTCTGGGAGCCGGGGCTGCCGATGAGCCGGTAGACGACCACCGGCAGGGTCGGCTCCTGGGGGCGGGCCAGGAACGACGTCGCCCCGAACTCCCCCAGCGACGTCGCCAGGGCGAAGCCGGCCGCCAGCCCGCCGGCGCGCAGCAGCTGGGGGCCGTCCACGGTCGCCAGCACCCGGCCGGGCCCGGCCCCCAGGGCGGCGGCCGCCTCGCGCTGACGCGGATCGATGGCGCGCAGTGCCGGCAGCAGGGTGCGCACCACGAGCGGCACGGCCACGACGGCCTGCGCCAGCGGCAGGATCCACCAGGAGCGGGTCAGGGCCAGCGGCGGACGCGCCAGGGTGATGAGGAAGCCGAAGCCGACCGTCACGGCGGACACGCCCAGCGGCAGCATGAAGGCGGCGTCGAGCCCGGTGATGACCCGGGCCAGCGCCCGGCTGCGGGGTCGGCGCGAGACCACCAGGCACACCGCCACCCCCAGGCTCAGGGCGATGGCCGCGGCCGCCACGGCCACGGCCACCGAGTTGGCGGCCGCCTCCCACACGGTCACGAGCAGGGCGCTGCGCCCGCCGGTCGAGCCCAGGTCGGTGTAGTTCGCCAGGGTCCAGGCGCCGTCGCGCTGCAGGGAGCGCGCCACCAGCACCGCCATCGGCGCCACCAGCAGGCCGCCGACCGTGGCGGCGGTGACCGCGAGCGCGGGGGCGTCGGCGGCCCGCAGCCGTGGGGCGGGCACCTCGGTGCGCAGGCGCAGACGCGTCTGGGTGGCGGCGCGCGCCCGCTCGGCCACCCACAGGGCCAGGGCGATGACGCCGAGCTGGACGACCGACAGGACGGCGGCGCCCCGCAGGTCGAGGTACTGGGTGGTCAGCCGGTAGATCTCGGTCTCGATGGTGCCGATCCCCACCCCGCCGAGCACGAGGACCACCCCGTAGGCGGTGGCGCAGAACAGGAAGGTCAGGGAGGCGGCCGAGGCGATGGCGGGGGCCAGCGCGGGCAGGGTGACGGTGGCGAAGGCCCGCATCGGCGAGGCCCCCAGCGCCCGGGCGGCCTCCACGGCGCGCGGGTCGAGCCGCGACCACATGGTGCCCACGGTGCGCACCACGAGCCCGTAGTTGAAGAAGGCCAGCGCGGCCACCACCGCGGTCAGCGTCCCGTCCAGGTCCAGGGCCTCCAGGGGCCCGCCGCGGGTGACCAGGGCGTGGAAGGCAACGCCGACGACGACACTGGGCAGCACGAAGGGCACGGTCACCACCCCGCGCAGCAGGTCGCGGCCGGGGAAGGCGCGCCGGTAGAGGACGAGGGCGCCGGGGATGCCGAGGGCCACGCACACGGCGGTGCCCAGTACCGCCTGGGTGAGGGTCTGGGTGAGGATCCGCCAGGTGCGCTCGCGGGCCAGGACCTCGCCGAAGCCGCTCAGGTCCAGGGCGCCGTCGGGGGCGAGGCCGCGGCCCATGAGCGTGGCCACGGGCCAGGCGAAGAAGACCGCCAGGAAGGCCAGCGGGCCGACGACGGCCAGGGTCCAGCCGGCCCGCTCGCCCCAGCCGGGCCGGGGGCCGCCGGCGCGTCGGGCAGCCGCGCCGCCTCCGGCCGGCCGGACTGCCGTCCCCGACGCCACCCCCGGCGCCGCTGTCACCGGGGAGGCTCCGGCGTCGGGCTGTGCAGCGACGGCGTCGGCCCCTGGCGTCTTCTCGCCCGGCGTGCTCACTTGCCGACGGCCTCGGTCCAGGTGTTCAGCCACTCCTCGCGGTGGGTGGTGATCTCCTTGGGGTCGACCTTCACCGGCGACTTCGACAGTTGGCCGAACTTGGTGAGGGCCTCGGGCAGGGCGGCGTCGGGCAGGACCGGGTACATGTACATCTGGCCGGGAATGTCCTCCTGGACGGCCTTGGAGAGCATCCACTCCACGAAGGCCTTGCCGCCCTCGGGGTTGGCGGCGCCCTTGAGGACGCCGGCGTACTCGACCTGGCGGAAGGCGGTGTCCAGCAGGGCGGAGGTGGAGCTGGAGCTCTTGTCCTTGGAGACCGTGAAGGAGGGCGAGGAGGCGTAGGACACGACGATGGGGTAGGTGCCCTTGCCGCTGCCGGAGAAGTCGGTCTCATAGGCGGCGCTCCAGTCCTCGGCGATCCGGGCGCCGTTGGCCATGAGCTGCTTCCAGTAGTCGGCGAAGGAGCCGGCGCCGAAGTGGCCGATGGTGGCCAGCAGCCAGGCCATGCCGGGTGAGGAGTTCGTGGGGTTGATGGCCACGAACAGGCCCTTGTACTCGGGCTTGGTCAGGTCCTCGAAGGTGGCGGGGGGCGTCAGGCCCTTGCCGGTGAAGTAGCCGGTGTCGATGTTGAGGCAGACGTCACCGACGTCGATGGGCGCCAGGGCCGGGGTGTCGGCGACGACGTAGCTCTCGGCGCCCTTGGGCAGGGTGACGGTGGCGGAGGTGTCGATAACGCCCTGGTCGAGGGCGCGGGTGGCGTAGGTGTTGTCGATGCCGAAGACGGCGTCGCCCAGGGGCGCGTCCTTGGTCAGGACGAGCTTGTTGACCAGGGCGCCGGCGTCCCCGGAGGTGGCGACCTTGAGGGTGTAGCCGGTCTCGGAGGTGAAGGCCTTCTGGAGGTTCTCCGAGACGTGGAAGGAGTCGTGGGTGACGACGGTGACGGTCTTGGAGTCGGCCTGGGAGCCGGCCTTCTTGCCCTTGCCGCAGGCGGCCAGGCTCAGGCCGACGGCGCCGGCGGCGGTTCCGGCGAGCAGGGCCCGGCGGCTGAGGGCCGGGCCGGGCCGGCCCGAGCGGGGGTTGGACTGGATGCTCAGTGTGCCTCCTGGATGGTTCTCCGGAGGGCCCGGCGACCACCTGCGGCGCGCCGGGAGATGGTCTCGACTTCCTTCGCCGGTACTAACCGGAGCAGGTTCGAGGGTCTGCGGGTTTCCGCACTCTCAGCGCCGTCGGAGGCGGCCCGTCGGCCAGTGGCGGCCGGGCCGACGACGGGGCGCTCCCCTGTCGTTGCAGGTCAACTGTAGTTCGAGGGCACCCGCCGACACCAACTCCATCCGGCCCGCGCCGCGCGCCCGAGCCCCTGCCACGGCCCCGCGCGTTCGCCTCCCCGCGCCATCGCCTTTCCGCGTGATCGTAGGGTAATCCTCACGGTCGTACCTTTAACCCTCTGTGTTGTCTCATGACTTCTGAGAGTTTCGGATGTCATGACATCTGAGACACTGGTGGGGCGGGTTGCCTGGGGTTATGGGTAACTCGATTTCGCCGTCTCGGCGTGAGCAGGTCATAGGTTTTGACTCCAGGACCAGTGGGATGAGCGTGGAGGAGTTCTGCGCTCAGGTGGGTATCTCGCGGGCCTCGTTCTACCGGATACGCCGACGCGCTGAGCACGAGGGCCTGGCTGCCGCGCTGACACAGCGTTCACGGGCCCCGCGCCACCCGGCGCGGGTGTGGGACCAGGGCACTGATGAGCGCATCGCCCAGGTTCGCGCCGACCTGCTCGCCGCCGGCCGGGAGGCGGGTCCGGCCTCGGTGTGGTGGGTGATGAGCCAGGGCGCCAGCGTTCCGGCTCCCTCGCGCGCGACGATCGCCCGCAGCCTACGCAGAGCCGGCCTGGTGGTCCCCGCCCCGCGCAAGCGGCCCAGGACGTCGTACAAGCGCTTCACCCGCAGCGCGGCCAACGAGCTGTGGCAGATCGACGGCTTCCAGTGGCGCCTGGAGGACCATCTGGTGACCGTCTACCAGGTCGTTGACGACTGCTCGCGGGTCATCACCGCCCTGAGGGCCTGCTGGGGCGGTGAGAGCGTGGCAGGCGCCCGCATGGTCCTTGAGGAGGCCTTCGCCACCTGGGGGCGTCCGGCGGCGATCCTGTCGGACAACGCGCTGGCGTTCAACACCAGCCGTATCACTGGCCCGGGAGCCACCGAGAAGTGGCTGGCATCCCTGGGGGTGCGTCCCATCAGCGGGCGGGTGGGCCACCCTCAGACCCAGGGCAAGGTCGAGCGCTCCCACCAGCCGGCAGCCGCCTGGCTGCGCGCCCACCCGGCCAGCACCCTTGAGGAGCTCAACGCCGAGCTGGACCGCTTCACCAGCTACTACAACACCGAGCGCCAGCACCAGGGCCACGGCGTCGCACTGACCCCGCTGAGGGTATGGGCTCAGACCCCCAGGGCGCTGGCCAGCCCAGCCCCCATCGACCTGGAGCGCCTACCAGCCGGCGGCGGCCCCATCAGCCTGCCCGACCCCGCCGATCCCGACCAGGCCGTGGACCGCGCCCGACGCACCGTGATGTCCAACGGGTGCGTGTCCTACAAGGACCGTGCACTGTCACTGGGCCAGACCATGCGCGGCGTCGAGGTCACCCTGATCGAGTACACCACGCGCCTGGACCTCTACGACCCCGACGGACGCCGCTTCGTGTCCCTGCCCTGGCCCCAACCCACCCAGAGGCAGCAAGGCAACCGCTCCACCATCGACACCAAGAAACCGCCCTACAGACTCATCCCTGCTCCCACCCCCGACGCCCCTGAACGTCTCACAGGTCATAACCCCAATCAGTGTCTCAGAAGTCATGACACCCAAACGTCTCAGAAGTGAGGAGACAGCACAGTACCTTTAACCCTCGACAGCGCGACCTACGGTACGACTGCGCGGGTCCGACGGCCGGTACCCGGCCAGTCCGACCATCTCCCCAGGGAGGAGTCAGGGGCACACGCCGTCCTCCGAAGGGTGGAGGGCCGCCTCCCACGAATCGTCCCAACGACGCTCACACCCACCGGCAGCCGCCTCCTAACCTGATCGCATGAGCGCGAGGCGGCACCAGCTGGCCCCGGTTCTATGATGAGCGCCGCCCCGTCAGCACCCACCGTCCCGTGCCATGCCGGGAAGGCCCCGCCTTCCCCACATCCAGGACAAACCCACCCCTGCACCACGAGAGAAACCACCCCATGAGCACCCCCTGGTTCCTCCCCGCTCCGCTGGTCGACGTCGCCGCCCTGGCGCTGTGGTGGGGGCTCCTCAGGCTCTCGCGGCGCCGCGACAACCGCCGGCTTCGCAACGGACTCCTGTTCCTGCTCCTGGTCGGCACCACGGTCAGAGCACTGCACCACCTGGCCCCCTCATCCCCGCCCCTCAAGCTCCCGGTGGGACTGGGCAGTGTCGCCTTCTTCCTGCTCATCGCCCTCATGCCGTTCCTGCTCATGTTCAACGGCGTCGTCCTCATCCGCCGCGAGGGCCGGCGCCTGAGCAACCTGCTGTGCCTGGCGGCCGGCCTGGGACTCATCGCCACACCGATGGCCGCCGTCGCCCTTGTGGCCACCGGCAGCCCCTGGACCCTGCTGGTCGCCGCGCTCATGTTCTGCGCCTGCGCCTACCTGGGCGTCTTCCTCCTCATCTTCTTGGGCCAGACGGCGGTGCAGCGGATCTGGGGCGGACGCCGAGCCATGCCGCACCCCGACGTCGTCGTGGTCCATGGCGCCGGCTCATCAACGGGAAGGTCGGGCCGCTGCTGGGCTCGCGGATCGCCGGAGGCATCGATGCCTGGCGCGACGAGGAGGGCCTGCGCCCCGGAGTGCCGCTGCTGGTCATGAGCGGCGGGCAGGGCGCCGACGAGCCGACCAGCGAGGCGCGCGCCATGGCCGACTACGCGATCGCCCGTGGCGTCCCGCCTGAGCGGATCCTCCTGGAGGACCGTTCGACGACGACTCGCACGAACATCTCCTACACGCGCGACCTGTTGGCTGAGCGAGGCATGGTCGATCCGCAGGTGCTGCTGGTGACGAGCTCCTTCCACGCGGTGCGCACCGCGATCCTGGCCTCCGACATGGGGGTGCCGTGGGCGGTCGCGCCGGCGCGCACGGCCTGGTTCTACATCGTCAACGCCTGGCTGCGTGAGTACGTCGCCGTGCTGACCTACCGGCGCCGCCCAGCCTGGCCTGCGCCGCCGTTGCCGGGGTCTTCGCCGTGCTGTACGCGCTGCTGGTCCTCGGCGCGCAGACGGGGCATATCGGCTGAGGGAGGCAGCCTTTCCCGCCCAAGAATTTCAGAACGTCTGTTCTTGACTGACCGTTCCAGAACGTCTATTCTGGATTCATGGGACGACGACGCACCTTCATCGAGAGCGAGGTCATCGGCTCCGCCACGGCGGTCTTCGCCGAGCGCGGTTTCGCGGGAGCCTCTGTGGACGATCTGGTTCGAGCCACCGGCGTCAATCGCGCCAGCCTCTACGGGGTCTTCGGCTCCAAGGACGGGCTCTTCCAGCGCTGCCTCACTGAGACGCTGGCCGCTCTGAGTCCGACGGCCGCCCCCGGGGATTCCACCGGCGTCGCAAGGGCGGGATGCGGGGAGCTCGACCTGGTCCTCGTGGCGCTCATGGAGATCGCCCCTGGGGACCCGGCCGTGCGCGAGGCCCTCGAGGTCGCCTTGAACCGGGCGGGCATCACCGCCGAGGCGCTGGGCCGACGCCTGCTGGAGCGGGCCGGCATTGCGACGTCGAGCTCGGCCACAGCGACCGGAAAGACATCAGCCTCACCGCCGACGTAATCCACTCCAGCCCCGCGCCCACCTGCTAGATCACCAGCTCACTTCCACCCAACCGACCTGCCCGCGAGAGGGAGCAGACATCATGAGTCGCAACACCGTCACCATCACCGACACCACCTTGAGCGTTGAGCCGCACGGGCTGGACAAGATGTGGTCCTACACCTCCCGGCTGGAGTTCCCGCTGACGCACGTACGCGGCGCCACGCACGACCCCGGCCTGCGCCACGAACCCAAGGGCTGGCGCGGGCCCGGCCTGCAGGCCGGCAGCAAGCTCTCCGGGACCTTCCACGCCGACGGCACCGCGCAGTTCTGGAACATCTCCGGTTACGAGAACACCCTGGTCGTCACCCTGGAGGACGAGCGCTTCACGCACCTCTACCTCACGGTCGACGACCCGGCAGCCTTGGCCGCACAGATCAACGCCGCCATCCGTCCCGCCCAGGCCTGAGCCCGCCGCCCCATTCAGGCACGGGCTCGGCATCGCACGCCACGACACCCATCACTCTCCCGCGCGTTCGTGGGGTGGGGCACCGCTTCGAGCCCTGACCCCCGAACGCGCGGCGCACGGTACGGCCACCCCGGCCCGGCAGTTGGAGCCACGCAGGCCCGGACTGGTTGCGGCGTCGGCCCGGGAGATACCACACGCCCCGATCACCCTCACACACGAAGGGATAGGCCAGCTCCAGCCGACCGACTCAACCAGATTGCTTCAGCCCCACCTTCTTTGAGGATCTCCAGGTTCGCCAGCAGGCGACTCCGACCAACAGAACCAGCGGCCCGATGACGCCTGTCGCGGAGCCGGCGTTCGTCCACATCGCCACCAAGGGCAGGAGCACGAGGAGCAGCACGGCACCGACAGCCGCGGCGAAGGACTTTGAGTGAAGCGCCATCAACGCGCAGGCAATGACGGCAACAGAAGCCAGTGACAAGACTCTTCCCGAACCCGACCAGTTGACAGCAACAAAGAGCGCAGCGAAAACAATGACAATGACATACGTCAGCAGGACACTCACGCTACTGTTCTCTCGCAGCATTCAAGCACCCCCATCAAGCAAGCGCGGCGCCTATTCTTCAGCAGGCGAGCCCACCAGCCGTAGATCCCTCGACATCCTGACCATTCGAGGAGGATCAGGAAATTTCCAACACCTCACAAAGGAAGGTAACAGGGCGAACTGACGAGCACAAGGCACCTGCCACTCAGTTTTCTGGAAACCACTGAGGCTTCCCCTGAAACGTCTTAACAATCCAATGCGTTGATGCCATCCGCCCTGCTCGTTCAAGCGCCTAGCGCCACGAGAATCCCCCCACCCGGGCCCGGCAGTTGGCGCCACGCGGGCGGGCACTGGCTGCGCCGTCGGCCCAGGTGCGGCATGATCGGGGCGGAACGGGCCGACACCGTCGGTCCGCCGCCAGCACGCAGGTACCCACGACGCCGCCCGACCCGGGCGCAAGGAGGACTCATGAGCGACCAAGACCCCGCCCAGATCGACCAGACCACCGACTTCATGTGGAAGGCGACCGCGGCCGTGGCCACGCTCGCCTCCGGGTTCGTGGCTGAGAAGGTCGTGGCGCTCGGCTGGCGGGCGATCTCCGGCAAGCCGGCCCCGCGCGAGGAGGACCAGGTCCTCAACTACAAGCTGGCCGAGATCGTCACCTTCGCCATCATCTCCGGGGCCACCGTCACCCTGGTGCGTGAGCTCGGACTGCGCCAGGCCGCCAAGTGGTACAGCGCCCGCCGCCCCGACTCCCCTACGCGCAGCGCGCCATCAGCGCCTGAGGACTCAGTGCCGGCCCCTCATGGGGCCGGCACACCCCTTTTTTGTGGCCCCCGTGTCACGATTGGCGACTTTTCCCGCCCGAGCACCGTTCGCGAGGGACCTCCGCACACTCGGCACCACGGCGTCTTCGCAGTTCAGAGTCAGTCTCCGGAGTTCCAGCCGAGCTCGCGGCCGCCGGCCGCGCCCCGAAAAAGTCGCCAATCGTGACACTTTTTTCCACTGTGGTGCCTCGGCACTCAGACCGCGCCCCTTCCAGCTCCCCGCCAACCCACAGGTAGGCTGGCGGGGAGCGCCAACGGTGTGCCGCGCAGGCGACCTTCCGGGGCGCCTCCGGCCACCTCCCAGCGCTTCCGCCTTTGCCTTCGGAGACCTGAGGAAACCCGCCCCGATGAGTGCCGTGCAGATCGTCTGTGTCGTCATCGTCGTCATCGCCACGACGATCGGTATCGCAGTTTTCGCACGCGCCTGTTTCACTATTGGCGCCCGCATGGCCGTGGGCCGCGCAACCGCACCGGAGCGCCTTCGCCCGGCCGGCCGGCGCCTAGCGCTCACGCTGGGCGCGCTCGTGGGCCACACCGCCTTCAAGGGCCGCCCCTTCATCAAGGCCGCCCACTGGCTGGTCATGGTCTCCTTCCCCCTGCTGTTCCTCACCCTCGTGGCCGGATACGGGCAGGTGCTAGGCGGGCCCGACTTCGCGCTGCCGCTCATCGGGCACGCCGCCTGGTGGGCCTGGGTCGTCGAACTCATCGGCTGGCTGTCCACCTTCGGGATCGTGGGTCTGACGATCCTGCGCTGGCGCCTGACCCGGGCCGGCCGGGCCACCCCGCCCTACGCCCCGGACTCCGACGGCGGTAAGCGTCCACGCACCTCCCGCTTCGCCGGCTCGACGTCGGCCCAGGCGAAGTTCGTCGAGGCCACCATCATCGGCGTGGTCGCCTGCGTGCTGGCGCTGCGGATGCTGGAGCACGCCCACCTGGCCGCCTCCCCCGACCCGGCGCAGCAGGCCCTGGCCTCCTGGACGCACTTCCCCCTGACGGCCTGGACCGGCCCGCTGCTCGCCCCCGCGAGCGCCGGCGCCCTGGCCAACGCGATTCTCGTCGTCGCCACCATCAAGGTGGTGCTGTCGATGACCTGGTTCGTGGTCGTGGGCCTGCAGCCCTCGATGGGGGTGGCCTGGCACCGGTTCCTGGCGATCCTCAACGTCTACGCGCGCCGCGAGGTGGACGGCTCCAAGGCCCTGGGCCCGCTCCAGCCGCTCATGGTCGGCGACGAGCCCCTGACCGAGGCGACCATGGACAAGTTGGAGGAGGCCATGGAGGCCGCCGACTCCGGCGAGGGCCCCGAGGTCAAGTTGGGCGTGGGCCGCATCGAGGACTTCACCTGGAAGGGCCTGCTGGACTTCTCCACCTGCACTGAGTGCGGTCGCTGCCAGGACCTGTGCCCGGCGTGGAACACCGGCAAGCCCCTGTCCCCCAAGCTGTTCGTCATGGCGCTGCGCGACCACCACGCGGCGGCCGCCCCCTACCTGCGGGCCGCGAGCGCCCTGGGGGTCGAGCCCGACGACGTCACCGAGGAGATGGTGGCCTCCCGCCCCACCTCCGGTGGGCTGGTCGGCAAGGCGCTGGGCATGCACGACGGCCTGGCGCGCGAGACGAACCTGGGCCTGGAGCCGGGGACCGCCCACACCGGCGACGTGCTCGGCGCGCTGCTGGCAGCCAAGGCGGCCCCCACCGAGACGGGTGTGGCCACACGGCCGGCGCCCCTGGCCGGGGAGGTCATCCCCGCCGACGTCCTGTGGGCCTGCACCACCTGCGGGGCCTGCGTGGACCAGTGCCCAGTGGACATCGAGCACGTCGACCACGTCGTCGATGTGCGCCGCCAGCAGGTGCTCATGGAGTCGGCCTTCCCCAAGGAGCTCGGCGGCATGTTCCGCAAGATGGAGTCCAAGGGGAACCCGTGGGGGCTGCCGGCGCGCAAGCGCATGGACTGGGCCAAGAACCTGGACTTCGAGGTGCCGGTCATCGGCGACGACATCGAGAGCGCCGCGGACGTCGACTACCTGTTCTGGGTGGGTTGCGCGGGCGCCTATGAGGACCGGGCCAAGAAGACGACGCGGGCGGTGGCCGAGCTGCTGCACACCGCGGGGGTGAGCTTCGCGGTCCTCGGCGACGCCGAGACCTGCACCGGCGACCCGGCGCGGCGCGCCGGCAACGAGATCCTCTACCAGATGCTCGCGGCGCAGAACGTGGAGACCTGGGCGAGGTCGGGGCGCAGAGGATTGTGGTGACTTGCGCGCACTGCTTCAACACGATCTCGCGGGAGTACCCGCAGATCGGGGGCCGCTACGAGGTCGTCCACTACACCCAGCTGCTCAACCGCCTCGTGCGCGAGGGCCGGCTGCGTCCGGCGCCGCCGCAGGCCGCGGGTGGTTCGACGACGCCCGACACCCCATCGGCCTCCGCCGCCCCGGCCACGCCGGCACCCACCACCGGGCAGGGCAGCGACTCACCGGCCGGGGACGCCCCGACGTCGAGTGCCGAGGCCGCCGAACCGCAGGCCGAGGACCCGGCGGCGCCGTCAGGCGAAGAGGAAGCCGGTAAGACAGCGGGCGAGCCGGTCATCCCGACGGTCACCTATCACGACGCCTGCTACCTGGGCCGCCACAACCAGGTCTACTCCCCGCCGCGCGAGCTGCTGGAGGCGACTGGCGCAACCACGGTGGAGATGCCGCGCAGCCACGACCGGGGCTTCTGCTGCGGGGGCGGCGGGGCGCGCGCCTTCATGGAGGAGACGATCGGGACGCGGATCGCCGTGGAGCGCTCGCGCGAGGCCATCGGCACCGGCGCGCAGGTCATCGCCACCGCCTGCCCCTTTTGCACCACGATGCTCTCCGACGGTGTTGCCTCCGAGGGCGCGGATGTGCGGGTCACCGACGTCGCCACGCTCATGCTGGAAGCCGTCCGACGCGGCGGGGAGTAGGCGGACGTCGGCCTCACCCCGTGGGCTCGGCCGGGGACACTTCCTTCCGGCCGGTGACATTCCCCTCCGGCCGGGGGCACTCTGCGCGTCCGGGGACATTCCCCTCCGGCCGGGGGCACTCTGCGCGTTCGGGGACGGGATTTCGGCCCCCGACGGCGTCGCATGCCCCCGGCCGCATGGAACGGCCACCGCGCGCGTCGATTGCCCCTGGCCGTGACGCAATGCCATCAGACTCCACCGCTCCTCACCCTGCCGCGCAGCACAGGCGGCACAGTCCGGCCGCATCACTTGCACCTCTACAAAAAATAGATATCATTTTGCTAACTCAAGGAGGTTCTCATGCCCACGTCCCCTGTTCCGCCCACCGACTCCCCCACTCCCGTCCCCACCGACACATTGGAGCAGCCCACCAACGCCCCTCAGCACTCCTCCAGCCGCGTCGACATCACGGAGAAGCCAGCCCTGGCCACGGGCTCCGGTCCCGCCCTCCTCGCCCTGCTCCTCATCCTGATGTTCACCGCCGGCTCCGCGGCCCTCATCGTCTTCGGCATCATCGCTGTCAAGGCGGGCAACTCAGGGGCGGCAGTGCGCATCGTCGCCGGGGGCGTGGGGCTCCTCATCGCCCTTCCGCTGTTCAGCAGCTTCACCGTCGTGGTGCCCGGGGAGACCAGCGTCCGTCAGTTCCTCGGCCGCTACATCGGCACCGTACGCCACACAGGTCTCGTACTCGTCCCGCCGCTGACCGCCGGCAGGAAGGTCTCCATCAAGGTCCACAACTTCGAGACCAACGAGCTCAAGGTCAACGACCTGGACGGCAACCCCGTCAACATCGCCGCCATCGTCGTGTGGCAGGTGGCCGACACCGCCCGCGCCGTCTTCGCCGTCGAGGCCTACGAGGAGTTCATCAGGGCCCAGGCCGAGTCCGCGCTGCGCCACGTGGCCACCACCCACCCCTACGACGAGCCGGGCCCGGGCGAGACCTCGCTGCGCGGCGGCACGGACGTCGTCTCCGCCGAGCTGGCGGCCGAGGTCGCGGCCCGGGTGGCGCTGGCAGGCCTGGAGATCGTCGAGGTGCGCATCTCCTCACTGGCCTACGCCCCCGAGATCGCCCAGGCGATGCTCCAGCGCCAGCAGGCCGGCGCCGTCATCGCGGCCCGCGAGCAGATCGTCGAGGGCGCCGTCACCATGGTCGACCAGGCCCTCAAGCGCCTCGAGGCGGACGACATCGTCACCATGGACGAGGAGCGCCGCGCCCAGATGGTCTCCAACCTCCTGGTGGTGCTCTGCTCCGACCAGCGCACCCAGCCCGTCGTCAACACCGGCTCCCTCTACGCTTGAGCCGTGGCCGGTAAAGAGCGCAAGCAGGTCCTGCTCCGGCTGGACCCCGCCGTCCACTCGGCCATCGCCAAGTGGGCGGCGGACGACCTGCGTTCGGTCAACGCCCAGATCGAGGTCCTGCTGCGCCGTGCGCTCGACGACGCCGGACGCGGCGTCAAGGCCGCCCCCATGCGTGGGCGGGGCAGGCCGCGCAAGGACGGCGGGGAGAAACGAACGGCCGAGCGGACCGACGACATCGGCCCCGCCGACAACAGCGAGTAGGCGGAGCGGCCCACTGCTCCCAAACCTCGGCCGGTCCGGCGCCCTCCAGGTTCCAGGTGGGCCGGGCCAGTCGTACGCGACCGGAACTGCGCAGAACAGACGTGGGAATGTCCAAATCTGCAGCAAAGGAGCTCACATCCCCAGGGGACTGCCGACAGAACCGCGGGATCATGCGGTTCGCTCTCGCACGTTCCAATCCGGTTGAGGCCTTTGCTGCAGAGTTGGACACGACAGCGGCCCACAGCACCCGAGGCGGCGAACGTGATGTCACTGGACTGTCGCCATTCTCCAGCGGCGGCAGACATCTGAGGCGCAAGGACGACATCCATCTACCCGGGCTCGATGCACCCGTTGCGGCGCCGCAAGCCAATCCCACCTCCTCCATCCGGGGACATTCCCCTCCGGCCGGGGACATCCTGCGCGTGCGGGGACAGGATTCCGGCCCCCGCACGCGCGAACCGCACCCGGCCGGAGGGGAATGTCCTCGACGGCGTCGAATGCCCCTGTCGATGAGAGGCACCGCGGCAACCGGCCTATGTCTCAGTCCCCCGGCCGCGTCGCATGTCCCCGGCCGGGACAGTACGCACCTGCACGCGGACAGCCGGCGGACCACGCCCCGCAGCCAGGTCGGGACAATTCCCACCATCGGGCTGACAGGGCCCCGCCGCCCGGGGGAGACTACGAGGTGCGCGGCCCCACTGCCGACCCCCGCACACGGGGCCGCACGCGACACGACCGGCAGGACCGGCGGCGTCCCACCACGGCGCCTCCACTCGGCAGGACACCCCATGACCTTCACCTACACACTCACCTGCACACTCGACACCACCACGGCCCTTCCACCCGTAGCCGGCAGTGAGGAGCAACGCGCCTACTGGGTCACCCCCACCATCCTGGCGTGGCCGCTGTCGCTGCTGCCCCGGGGGATGGACCGCGAGGTCGTCGTCACCGGAGCCGGCGACCCCCTCCCCGGCTCCGGCCTCGCCCTGCGTCTCATCACGGCGCCCGACGGCGGCGCCGCAGCCATCCACGGTCGGATCCTGGGCGCGGACGGCATGCCCGCCCCGACGGTCACGCCGCTGCGCATCATCGGGAACCTTCCCGACGAGGTCCTCGCCGCGCACCCCCACCTGGAGGGCTACATCGCCCTGAGTGCGACCGACGCCGCCGGCACCCCCCTGCTCGACGACGCCGCCGTCGCCTCCGCCCTGACCGGCCAGGTCGCCATCGCCCAGTACGTCGGGCTCCCGGACCCCACCGAGGCCGCCGACGTCAGCGGCGCCCACCTCGACGCCTTCACCGGGGTGCAGACCGCCATCCTCCTGGACCACCTCTACGCCGAGGCCGCCACCCGCGCCGAGCTGGGCGTCACCTTCACCGGCGGCCTGCCCTCCTTCGCCCTGTGGGCACCCACCGCGCAGGCCGTCACCCTCCTGACCTGGGAGACCAGCGACCCGCTGGGATCGGTGCCGGAGGTCCCCGGCCCGCCGCGACGCACCCCGGCCGCCCGCAAAGGCGACGGCCGCTGGGTCGTCACCAACCGCCCCTGACCAGCCGGCCGGCGCCGCCTTGAGCACCCCCAGCGGCGAGCCCAGCCCGAGCGCCCCGGCGCCCCCATCACTGCCGGCTGCCAGTACCTGTGGGAGGTGCGGGTCTACGTACCCAGCACTCGACGCGTGGAGACCAACGTCGTCACCGACCCCTACTCGACGACGCTGACAACGGACTCGACCCGCTCAGTCGCCGTCGACCTGGCCGACCCCCGCCTGGCCCCCGAGCAATGGGCCACCACCCGGGCTCCGGCGGTCCGCAACGACTCGGCCCGCAGCATCTACGAGCTCCACCTGCGGGACTTCTCCGCCGCCGACGGCACCGTCCCGCCCGAGCTGCGCGGCACCTACCGGGCCTTCACGGTGGCCGGCTCAGCGGGCGTGCGCCACCTGGCCGAGCTGGCCCGGGCCGGCATGAACACGATCCACCTGCTGCCCACCTTCGACATCGCCACCATCCCCGAGCACCGCGGCTCCCAGCGCCACCCCAACATCCCCGACGGCGCGCACCCGGCCTCGGCCGACCAGCAGGCGGCCATCGCGGAGGTGGCCGACCACGACGCCTACAACTGGGGCTACGACCCGCTCCACTGGGGCGCCCCCGAGGGTTCCTACGCGACCGAGGGCCACCAGGACGGCGGGGCGCGCGTCGTCGAGTTCCGCGAGATGGTGGGGGCCCTGCACGACCTGGGCCTCCAGGTGGTCCTCGACCAGGTCTACAACCACACGGCCGCCTGCGGGCAGGACCCACGCAGCGTCCTGGACCGGGTGGTGCCGGGCTACTACCACCGTCTCGACGCCGTCGGGCGGGTGACGAACTCGACCTGCTGCGCCAACACGGCCACGGAGAACGCCCTGTGCGCGCGCCTCATGGTCGACTCGGTGGTGCGCTGGGCGCGCTGGTACCGGGTCGACGGCTTCCGCTTCGACCTCATGGGCCACCACCCGCGAGCCGTCATGGAGCGCGTGCGGGCGGCCCTGGACGAGCTGACGCTGGAGGCCGACGGCGTCGACGGCCGCTCCATCTACCTGTACGGGGAGGGGTGGAACTTCGGGGAGGTCGCGGGCAACGCCCTGTTCGTGCAGGCCACCCAGGGTCAGCTCGACGGTACCGGGATCGGTGCCTTCAACGACCGCCTGCGCGACGCCGTCCATGGCGGGGGGTGCCTTCGACCCCGACCACCGCGTCTTCCAGGGCTTCGGCACCGGCCTGCTCACGCAGCCCAGCGGCCTGGACCATCGAGGCTGGAACGAGCAGTCGGCGGACCTGGCCCACCGCACCGACCTGGTGCGCCTAGGGCTGGCGGGCAACCTCAAGGACTATGTCATGACGATCTCGGACGGGTCGGTACGCCGCGGCATCGACCTCATCCACAACGGGGCGCCGGCGGCCTTCGCCTCCCACCCCCAGGAGAACGTCAACTACGTCGACGCCCACGACAACGAGACGCTCTACGACCTGCTGGCCTACAAGCTGCCCCAGGGCATGCCGGTGGCCGAGCGGGTGCGGATGAACACCGTGTGCCTGGCCACGGTGGCGCTGGCGCAGTCGCCGTCCTTCTGGAGCGCGGGCACCGAACTGCTGCGCAGCAAGTCACTGGACCGGGACTCCTACAACTCGGGGGACTGGTTCAACGCCATTGACTTCACGGGGCAGTCCAACGGTTTCGGGCGAGGTCTGCCGCCGGCCAGCCGCAACGAGGGCTCCTGGGCGATCCAGGGGCCGCTGCTGCAGGACGACTGGCTGCGGCCCTCACCCGAGGAGATCGCGGCGGCCCGCTCCCAGGCCCTGGATCTGCTGCGGCTGCGCGCCTCGACGCCGCTGTTCAGCCTGGGCTCGGCCCGCCTCATCCAGGACAAGCTGAGCTTCCCAGGGGCGGGCTTCGGGGCGCCAGCGGGAGTGATCGTCATGCTCATCGACGACACCCGGGGCGGCAGCGACGTGGACCCCGAGCTCGACGCCGTCCTGGTGGTCTTCAACGCCTCGGGCCAGACGCTCACTCAGCCGCTGCCCGAGCTGGCGGGCCGGGACTTCCGCCTCTGCCCCATTCAGGCCGAGGGGGCCGATGAGGTGGTGCGCCGCACCGGCTTCGACCGTGCCAGCGGGACGATCTCGGTGCCGGCGCGCACCGTGGCCGTCCTGGTAGAGCCCAGAGCCGCTGAGGCCGCGCGCTCGTTCCTGGGCGGCTCCCCGACGAGGAAAACTGTCACTATTGGCGACTATTCCCCGGCTCTGAGTGCCCCGCCGCAACCAGCACACCGCCCTGACCTGGGCAGATGCTCACAAGCCACGGAGGACCAAGGAGGCGATCAGCCCAAAAAGTCGCCCACAGTGACACAAACCGGTTCCAGGCGGCTGATTCAAGGAGCTTGCGTGCACCTTCACGCCCGTCCCAGGACGTCATCGAGGCCGATGACGCCGCCGCGCAGGGCCAGCAGCACCAGCTGAACCCGATCTCGGCAGCCGGTCTTGGACAGCAGGTGGCTCACGTGGGTCTTGACCGTGGGCATGGACAGCCACTCCCGGTCGCAGATCTCCTGGTTGGTGAGCCCCAGGGCGATAAGCGCCAGGATCTCGCGCTCACGCTGGGTCAGGCCCGCGACCTGCTGGGAGGCCTCGGCGGCCCGAACCGCCTCGACTGAGTCCTGGGAGGCATGGCGGCCAGCGCCGTCCCCGGGAAGAACGCCGCTGAACTGGCCGGTGCGCACGGCGGTGAGCAGCTGGCGAGTGGGTCCCGGGGAGATGACGGAGTCGCCATCGTGGACAGTGCGGATCGCTGCGATGAGGTCCTGGGGCGGGGTGTTCTTCAGCAGGAAACCGGCTGCACCGGCCTCGATGGCACCCATGACGTAACCGTCGGTGTCGAAGGTGGTCAGAATGACGACCCGTCCGGTGACGCCACGGGCCATGAGTTCCCGGGTCGCGGACAGCCCGTCCAGCCCGGGCATCTGCACATCGAGGAGGAGCACGTCGACGGGGTCGGCGGCGTTGCACCTGAGGGCGTCGTTGCCGTCGACGGCGCGCCAGACGACCTCCATATCCGGCTGCGCCCCCAGCAGCATGGCCAGCCCCATGGTGAACAGCGGCTCATCATCGGCCAGACCCAGGCGGATCACAGGTGCCTCCCCTTCTTGACGGTAACTCACCGGAAGTATCCGCCCTTCGGGTTCGGCTGGTGCGGTTTTGTGCTGACGAGGTACCGACGCCCCCCCTGCGATGTTCGCCATATGAGCAGAGGTGGCTCTCACTGTGGAACACAGGGGAGCTCTGTCGTCACCCTCCATCCGCCCTCAGCCGTGGGACCGGCGGTGAAGGTGCCTCCGACCTGGGCGACCCGGTCACGCATGCCGATGAGGCCGAAGCCGCCGTGCCTCAGACCTTCGGAGACGCTCACCGCGGGACGAGACGTCGCGGCCGAGGCGTGTGGCGTCTGCCCTGGCACGGCGTCCACCTGTTCGCCCCTGTCCTCACGATGCGGGTCGACGGTCCTGGACATCGGGTCCGCATCTCCTGCCAGCGACTCCGGGACCGGGGCGTTCTCGACGACGAGGATGACGCGCCCCGCCCCGGTGCGCAGCGAGACTCTCGTGGCCGCACCGGGAGCGTGGCGCAGCACGTTGGTCAGCGACTCCTGGACCACCCGGTGAAGGACCTGCGCCACCGCCGGGGGAACCCGGCCGGCCGGGTCGGCCTCCAGGGTGACGGGCAGTCCCGCCCGCTGCGCCTGACGCACAGGTTCGCGCAGAAGCTCCACGTGCTGTCCCGACGTCGCCTCTCCGGTTCCGGTGCCAGCCTCGGCTCCGGCCTCAACAGTGCCGGAAGCCCCGCCGCCGGCACCACCGGCGGGACGGCCTCCAGCCCCGGAACCTCCCACACCGGCGGCACCGGCATCGGAACGCAGCATGTCGACCAGGGCATGCACCTCGTCGACGGAGCGACGGGAGGTCTCTCCGATGACGGCCAGGGCCTCGTCGGCGGCGGCCGGGTCGGTGGCCAGGATGGCCCGGGCTCCCTCGGCCTGCATGGCGATGACGGTGAGACTGTGGCCGAGCAGGTCATGGACGTCACGGGCGATCCGCTGCTGGGTCTCGATGACCGCGAGGCGCCGCTCGGTGGCCTGCTGCGCCTCGAGCACCGAGGCCCGCTCGAGGGCCCGGTTGTAGCGGTCACGGCTACGGCGCCGCGCAGCGCCGACGAAGGCCGCCACGATCGTCACCAGCCAGATATTGACGACGACCACGGACCGTGCCTCACCTGCGTGGACGTAGCCGCCGATGAGGTGAAACACGCGCGCCATCGCCAGCTCCACGCCCACGATCTCGAGGACGAGCGCCACCCACCGCCATGGCGCCTCCAGGCGGGACTGCGTCGTCTCCACCGCGATCAGGCCGGTCACGACGAAGAAGACGGAGAACCCCGTGAACAGCACCAGGTGCGCGCTCAGGCAGATGCCGGCCACCACAACGAAGAGCAGCGGGCAGCGGCGCCGACGGCCAGAGCCAGGGCGCAGGCCCCCACCTGCAGGGCGTGGAGCACCGGCCCCGCCCCGTCGACGAGCCAGAACGCCGAGTCGGGCCGGCCAAGGCACAACAGGAAGAAGAAGGCCAGAGCGATGACGACGTCGACCGCACTCGTCCACGGGACCGAGCGCGGGTCGCGCCAGGCAACCGGGGTCGATCCCACCGGCGCCGCCGGCCCGGTCAGGGCGGGGTCCACCGAGTCGGCCCGCGCCGCCTCACGCCCCAGCCGCTTTCTCATGCCTGAACCGTACCGTCGCGACCGCACGCCTCCGAGGCCGCCGCCAGGATTTCATACCCGGGTATGAGTCGCGCCATCCCACCAATTCCCGGAGCAGACCACGGGCTGATGCTCACCAGGTCCGACGCGAGCATCCTTGTTCCCATGACGACCTCGCATCGCATCCCACCAGCGCCTTCAGCACCTCTCCAGGCGCAGGCGGCCGCCTCCAGCACGCCGGCTCAGCCAGTCCGGACCTCCTCTCCGGCTCCCCTCCCGCAGGCCGGCGGGCCGGCCCCGGGAACGCCTGCCTCCGACGCCGTCGTCCTGACCCACGACCTCACCAAGACCTTCGGCAGGCGCACCGTCGTCGAGGGGCTCAACCTCGTGGTGCCCCGCGGGGCCGTCTACGGCTTCCTGGGCCCCAACGGCTCGGGCAAGTCGACGACGATGAAGATGCTGCTGGGACTCCTGGCACCCACGCGCGGGCAGATCAGCGTGCTGGGGAGGCCCTTCAGCCCGACCACGCGCGCCGAGATCATGTCGCGCACCGGCTCGATGATCGAGAACCCGCCCGGCTACAGCCACCTCACGGGCGCGGAGAACATGCGGATCGCGGCGAAGATGCAGGCACTGAGCGACCAGCAGATCAGCCGCGCCCTCGCTCTCGTGCGCCTGACTGAGCACAAGGACCGCCTGGTACGTACCTACTCACTGGGCATGAAGCAGCGCCTCGGGATCGCTCTGGCGCTGGCCCGCCAGCCCGAGCTGCTCATCCTCGATGAGCCCACCAACGGCCTGGACCCGGCCGGTATCGAGGAGGTGCGCCGGCTGCTGGTCGAGCTCTCCGGCGAGGGCGTCACCGTCATGGTCTCCAGCCACCTGCTCGACGAAATCGACCGCATGGCGTCCACGCTCGGCATCCTGTCGGGCGGGCGCCTGGTCTTCCCAGGGCACGCGCGCCGAGCTCATGGAGCGCTCGGTGCCAGACGTGCTCGTCGTCACCCCGACGCCGCAGGCCGTCCTGAGCCCTCAGGTCCTGACCGGGCTGGTGCCGACGCAGGCACTCGCGGCGACGACGGCGGCCGGCGCCCCCGATGCCTCCGCCTCGCCCAACCCGACCGCTGTTCCCGTCACCGGTTCTGCCACCGGCCCGACGCTGACGCCACAGGGCGTGCGCATCCCGGGAATGTCGAAGGAGGCGGTCGCCGAGCTCATCAACCGTCTGGTGAGCGCCGGCGTCGAGCTGTACGAGGTACGGCGCGAGGCCCAGAGCCTCGAGGACGTCTTCATGGACCTCACCGGTCGCGGAGGTGTGCTGTGACGACCAGCGCCGCACTCTCCCCCGTCCCCGCCGTCGTTGCTCCGACGTCGGATCATGGCTCGCCCGGTTCCCGGCAGTCATCCGCACCCGGCTTCCTGACGGCTGTGGGTGTCGAGCTCCTCAAGATGCGCCGGCTGCGCACGCCTGTGATCACGGCGCTGATCATCGGCACATCGGTGGCTTTGTGCAGCATGAGCCTCTTCAGCGCGTCGTTCACGGAGAGCTCCATGACCCGCATGCGATGCCGTGGGCAAGGCTGTTACTGACCACGGGCTTCTTCAACGCGATGATCGGGCCGATCCTCGTCTCCGTGCTCGCCAGCCGGCAGACGGATATCGAACACACCGGCTCCGGCTGGAACCTGGCCGCCGCCTCCGGCCTGACGCCGGGAACCCTGTGCCGGGCCAAGCTCGTCGCCCTGTCACTCCTCATCGTCCCAGCTGTGACGGGTCAGAGTCTGGGCATCATCACGCTCGCCCGTTTCAGAGGACTGTCGGTAGCGCTCGACGTCGGCCCCTGGGCCACGTACACGACTCTCCTCATCTGCGTGGACCTGGCCATGTGCGCCTACTTCCTGTGGCTCGCAGCCGTGGTGGAGAACCAGATGATCGTCATGAGCACCGGGCTGCTCAGCGGCTTCATCGGAATCTTCACCCTGCTCGTACCACCTGAGATAGTCCAATGGACCCCCTGGGGGGGTACTACGCCCTCATCACTCCCGCCGCCATGAGCGCCACCGAGCACTCTCAGCCGGACGTCACCTACATTGACGTCCCGGCGGGGTGGATCGCCGGCTTCCTCATCCTGACGGTTCTCCTCTTCACCGTTGTCACCCACCGGCTCGACAAGATCGAGAGGTAGTCCCGTGAGCACTTCTGCACTCATTCCCGTCACGACCCGCCGCGCGGGCAACACCGGCTTCCCGTCCCTGCTGGCCGCCGAGGTCATCAAGCTCAAGCGCTCCTCGGTGTGGGTGGTGGCCGTTGTCCTGCCGCTGCTCGCAGTCATCACCGGCACCTTCAACTTCTACCGAAATCTGGGGGTCTTCTCCGCGGAATGGGGAGCTCTGACGTCCCAGATATCCTTGTTCTACTCGATGTTCTTCTGCTCGTTGGGGGTGGCCCTGCTGGCCTCCGCCGCATGGCGGATGGAGCACCGGGGCACGAGCTGGAACGCCATGCGGACCTCCCCGCACTCCCCGGTATCCGTCGTCCTGGCCAAGACCCTGGTCATTGTGCTTCCGGTGCTGGCCATGCAGCTGGCGCTCATCGTGCTGGCCTGGATCTCGGGGGCCTTCGTGATGGGTCTCGGTCTCGCAATGCCCCGCACCGTCATCGCCTCCAATCTTCTGGCAGTGGTCAGCATCATCCCGCTCATCGCCCTGCAGTCACTGCTGAGCATGCTCATGCGGTCCTTCGCCGCGCCAGTGGCACTGGGATTCGTCGGCTGCGTCCTCGGATTCGGCCTGGGAGCGGCACAGAGCCCTCTGGCCTACGCCATCCCCCAAGGGCTTGTCAGCATGACACTGTCTCTGGGATCAACAGCCTTGACGGCCGGAGAACTGGACGCGGCGAGCATGGTTCCTCTCCTGCTCTCCATTGTTGGTGTCGGCGCTGTCATGTGGTGCCTGCTGGTCCTTGTCGCCCGCCGCACCGGCGGCGTGCGCTAGCAGATCGGCACCACGCACCGTTCGACCACCCCGCCTTCACCCGGCTTCGGGGAAGTGGGTGAGCAGGGAGTCGATGTCCTGCTGAATGCTTGGAGGACGGGTCCCCGTACCAGCCGACCGCCCCTCGCCACAGCCTCGCCCACGGACCTCAGGCGTCGAGCAGAGCACGCAGGTTGCGCACGTACCGCTCGAAGGCGATGCGCCCCTCGGGGGTCAGTGCCAGGTAGGTGGCGGGACTGCGCCCGGCGTAGGTCTTGTTCTGCTGCACGTAGCCCGCCCCCTCCAGCTTGGACAGGTGCGTGGACAGTTGCCGGCCGTCATGTCCAGCAGCTCGCGCAGCCGCGGGAAGTGCAGCTCGTCGCCAACGGGCACGGCGGCCAGGGTCGCCATGATCCGCAAGCGGGCCTGGGCGTGAATGACAGGGTCGATATCGACGGCGGAGGCCGTCGCGGCAGCGAAGACTTCGGCTCCGGCGCCGGGCGACTCAGCCGACTCAGCCAACCCCTCTGCCCGGCCGGCGCTCTCCGGCCTCTCGGGCCGCTGCACCCTGACCCCTCCGGTCACGTCACGCACCTCGCTTCGATTCTGCGGCAGCAGCGACGACGGCGGCCACCAGCATGCCGCCCCCACCGGCCACGGACATGATCCACCAGGCCCAGGGCACCCCGACAATCGTGACCACCAGGGTGACCAGGAGGATCCAGCCGCCCAGGACCCCCATGGCCGCCTCATTCCACAGTGCGGCACTCATGAGGAAGATGACGCCGACGACGAGGCAGGGCAGGGCGTTGGACACCACGCTGGCGACCTCGTTGGCCTGGCTCGTGTTGAGATCGGCCAGGAAGGCGTTGACCCGGCTGAGGATGAGGGCGCTCAGCGGCATCCCGAGGAACCAGGCGAGACTGTAGTAGGTGCCCTCTCGGCTGCTCCGGCCGCGGATGCCGCGCACCTTGGGGACGATATAGGCGAAGGTGAACAGCAGGGCCGCCGCGAGGCAGCCGCAGAAGAACAGGTAGGGCACCAGCGGCAGGCTGTAGTCCGCCCTGCGGGAGAGGGCCAGGGCGGCATAGCCGAGCAGCCAGGCCAGCCCCCAGGCGACCAGAACCGGAGTCGCCTTGACCCTGTGCCGCCTGAGATAGGCGCTCCGCTGGGCCTCGACGACGGCGAGGGCCTCATCGGGCCCCGCCGGGATCCTCTGATCCTCAGTGGCCGCACTCATGGTGAACCTCCTCGTCAACATGGGTTTGCGTTTCAAACCAGCTCCAGGATAGCGCCCTTTGGTTTGCGTTGCAAACTACTTTGAACAGACCAACGCCGCCGCGCGGCTCCTTCCGGCGTAGGAGGGGCCGCCCAGGCTCTCCCCAGAATCGACGTCATGACAGATGCGGCACCAGGCTCGCCCCGCCGGCCGGCGACCTCGACCACACCTCGATGCACCCCGAGCCTCCCGGCGAGCCCGCCACCGCCGTCGCCCGGCAAGAACCCGCGCCTCCCGTCCCCTCGGCCGCCTCCGCACCCTCCATATCCTCTGTACCCTCAGCGGAGTCGACCTCCACCTCGCCCGTCGGCATCCCCGTCATCGGGATCGCCCCGGTGGCCGAGCCCGCCCCGGTCTCCGGTCCCGCCGCCCCCCGCTCGACGACGCTCCTGGTGGACACCACCGCACACCGCCTGCGCCGCACGGAGGATCTGCTCGACCTGACCCTGACGCTCCTGGGCATCTTCGCCGTCCTCGTCCTGGCGATCTACGCCCGCGAGACCACGACCGGCGTCACCCAGGACGTCCAGAACGCCCTGGCGGTGGTACTGCGCCGCATCCTCGTCTTCCCCCTGCAGACCATTGAGGGCCTGGTCACCTTCATCGTGCCGCTGGCCGTTCTGCTGGACCGGGTCCTGCGCCGCTCCTGGCGCTCCTTGGGCCAAGCCGTCCTGTCGGGGATCGCCGGTCACCTGGTCGCCGTCGCCGCGATGACCGGCCTCGTGGTCTGGGGCCCCACCGCCCTGGTCATGGGGCTGAAGGTCACCGCCTCGGGCACCGCCCAGCTGGGCGTCTCCACCGTCTTCGCCTCCATGGCCGGCCTGCTCACGGCCGCCGGCGACCGCAACAGCTCCACCGTGATGCGCTCGGGCTGGGGCGCCCTATGGGCGGTCCTGGGCATGGCGGTCCTGCGCGGCGCCCTGACCCTGCCGGGCGCGGTGCTGTCCCTGCTGCTGGGCCGCGTCGTCGGCCTGCTGGTCCGTTACGTCTTCGGGGTCGAGGATCGCCGCGCCCACGGGGTCACGCTCGTGCGCGCCCTGCGCCGGGCCGGGATCGACGCCGTACGCGTGGTCCGTATGGACCGCGCCCCCGAGGCGCGCGCCTGGGTCGTCACCACCGACGCCCCCCTGGGCTACACCGAGCAGGTTCGTGAGCAGGTCCGTGAGAACCCGCTGAACCCGCCGCCGCAGGAGCCGACGGGCGTCGAGGCCGCCACCGACGAGGCCTCCGCTGACGAGCAGGTCACCGACGCGACCGCCGCCCCATCGAGCGGACAGGCCGCCTCCCCTCTCGACTCGGCGCCAGTGGACACGGCCGAGACCGGGAGCACGCAGACCTCGGCGGAGGCGAACACGATCAAGCCGGCCACCGACGTCGACCTGGCCGCGGTCCTGGCCGAGGCCTCCAGCGAGGCCTGTCCCAGGAGCGGGCCTCAGTCCACCGCATGTACGCCGTGTGGGACTCGGCAGGTGAGCGCCGCAACGTCACCCTCCTCGACGCCGACCGGCAGGTGGCCGGGTTCCTCTCCAACATCTGGGACCAGATCCGCGTCAAGGGCCTGTCCCCCACCCGCGACCTGTCCCTGCGCCCGGCCGCCGAGCACGCCGCCCTCATGACGATGGAGGCCCGCCGCGCCCAGGTGCGCACCCCCGGCCTGCTGGGGATGGCCGAGGCCGCCGAGTCTGTGCTGCTGGTGACCGACCACGTCGTCGGCGCCCGCTCCATCAGCGACCTGGGGGCCGAGGTCGACGACGACGTCCTGGACCAGCTGTGGAGCCAGCTCCAGCGCGCTCACGCCGCGGGCCTGGCGCACGGGAGCATCGACGCCTCGAGCGTCGTCGTCGACGAGTCCGGGAGGCTGTGGCTCCTGGACTGGGCCTCGGGCGAGACGATCTCCTCCGAGCTCTCCCGCCGCGTGGACCTGGCCCAGGCCCTGGCGCTGACGGCGCTGGCGGTCGGAGCCGAGCGGGCCATCGACGCCGCCTCCCGCTCACTGACCACCGCGCAGCTGGCCTCGATCGCCCCCATGCTCCAGCGGGTGGTGCTGCCGCGCCAGACCCGCGAGGTCATGGGACGGCGCGGCGCCAGCCGGCAGGTGCTACAGGACTGCGTGACGCCCTCGTGGCACTGACCCCCACGGCCGACGCCGAGCCGGCCCGCCTCAACCGCTTCTCCACGCGTGTTGTCCTCATGGTCGTGGTCGGACTGGTCGCGGTGTGGACGCTCATGGCCGGGATGGACTTCCAGCAGGTCTCCACCGCCGTCTCGCAGGCCAATGTCTGGTGGATGCTGGCGGCCCTGGTCTTCTCCGTGGCGACCTATGTGGGCGCCGGACTCACGCTGGTGGCCTTCAGTCCCGAGCGGCTCTCCCTGTGGCGCTCCACCGAGGTGCACCTGGCCAGCGCCGTCATCTCGCTCGTGGCCCCGGCCGGTGTGGGCGGGGCGGCCATCAACCTGCGCTTCCTCAACCGCAAGGGAGTGCCCACCGCGGTCGGCGTGGCCACGGTGGCCCTGGTCCAGGTGGTCCAGTTCATCGTCACCGTGGTGCTGCTCGTGGTGCTGGCGGCGATGACCGGCCAGTCCACGGGACTGACCCTGCCCTCGGGCTGGGTGCTGGTCGCCGCGGGCGCCGTCGTCGTCGTGGCGGCGGTGGTCCTGACCATCCCCAAGGCGCGCACCTGGGTGTGGGCCAAGATCGAGCCCACCTACCGCCAGGTGTGGCCACGGCTCGTGTGGGTCATGTCCAACCCGATGCGACTGGCCCTGGGCGTGGGCGGCGCGCTCACGCTGAGCCTGTCCTACATCCTGTCCTTCACCGCGAGCCTGTGGGCCTTCGGCTACACGGTGCCCTTCGCGGTCCTGGCCATCACCTACCTGGCCTCCAACACGGTGGGCTCGATCGTGCCCTCCCCCGGCGGTATCGGGCCGGTCGAGCTCGCCCTGACCGCCGGGCTCGTCGCCGCCGGCGTCCCCTACGGGGTGGCGCTGTCCACGGCGATCGTCTACCGCCTGGTGACCTTCTGGATCCCGATCCCGGTGGGCTGGCTCAGCCTCCAGCGCCTCCAGAAGGTCGGAGACCTGTAGCGCGCGTGAACGGACAGGGCCCTGTCATGAAGGTGCCGTCGATGCGGGCCGGTCACGCCCGGGCGGAGGCACCCACGCGGTAGAAAGTCCGCAGGTACGACGCGTCGATAGGCTCATCGACGATGCGATCGTCGGCCTCGATCCAGGCGTGGGCGGCGAAGGGAGGCGTGGCGACGACGCCGACGCACCACGTCGGCGCGTAGCCGCGCTGCCTGCACAGGAGCATCGCGGCCACCGACCTGATGAGGCACGCCCTGTCCCCGCGGCACACGGCGCTGGCGGAGAGGATGTCATCCCTGGCGTCGCGGGCGATGCTGTAGTCGGCGGGCTGCGCGCCCCGCACGACGAAGGACATGAGGCGCTGGAGACGGTGGGGTTTGAGATGGCGCAGGAGGCGGGACAGGCCGACCAGCACGGCGATGTTCGTGCGCTGGACCAGGCTGATCGAGTGGCGGGTGGCGGGGAGCATCTGGCTCATGAGAGGACACCTTTCTGAATGCGAGCCGGCTTTGCTGCCGATGCCCTGTTGGTGGCGATGGGCGGTCAGTGAGGGGGCGGGAGGGACTCAGGCGTGCGTGTCCGTCCGATTGAAGTAGCGCGCTGTGGCAAGAACGCAGAGCACGGTCAGCGCGACGGACAGAACGACGGTGAGGGTGGCCGACTGGATCGTGAGCGCCGACGCGTCCGCCCCAGAGCCTGATCCGAGCTGAGTGGTATAGGCCAGGAGGCAGTAGCAGTAGATCAGGGCCGCCTGACCTTGATGGCGAGAAGAACGGCACCGACGCACGTGAGCACGAACCCGATCACGACGGGAAGAACGAACGAGCGGGACCTCGCTGACAGAGCGGACTGTGCCGCGCAGACGGGCACGCTGGCCACGACCACGAGGACGCTGACGGCGTAGTAGCGAGCCGGGAGCCAAGCGGGCAGGTGGAACACCACCTTTCCCAGGAAGAGCACGGTCAGGAGGAGGACTGCCTGCATGACGGTTGCGAGGAGGGCGAGCGCGAGGACCTTGGCGGAGGCCAGCCTCCAGGCGGCCACCGGTTGGGCGGCCATGGCGTTCCAGTTGTTCCCGGTGTGCTCGGCGCGCCAGACGAGGGAGGCCAGGACGGACAGTCCGACGCCGAGCATCAGCATCCCATAGAGGCCGATCGATCGGATCCACAGGGTGTTCCAGCCATCCTCGAAGCCGCCAGAGGTCCAGGCTCCCATGGCGCTGGCTACGGCAGTGACGGAAGGGACGAGTGCGGCGAGAATCCACGCAGCTGAGCGCCGGATCTTGATCAGCTCCGCAATGAAGACTCCCATGTCCTACACCTCCTTGCGGTCGAGACGAGTGGTGATGACGGTGAAGGCGACGGCGCCCGCGATGGCGAGTACCAGCGCCCCGGGGGGAAGGGCGCGTCCAGGTACACGGGATCGGATCCCGCGAACGTCATGGGCACAACGAGGGAGTAATAGGTCCAGGGGGTGAGGTATTGCGCCCAGGTGGGTGCCATAGCGCCGATCATGCTCAGGAGCACCCCCAGCATTCCGGCTCCTACTGCCAGCAGCTGGTTGTCCGATGCCAAGGAGATGAGGAGCTGGAGCGCGAGAATGACAAGACTGATGACGCACACCGAGGCGGTGTACGCGACGATCCTGCCGGTGGGCACTGGGGCGGGGACGCCAAGCAGTGCCCCCCCCACATCGGCACGCACAGTCCCCACAGCACGCAGACGGCTGCCAGCGGCACACCGAGGGCGAGGAACTTCGCACGGCACAGCTGCCCAGGTGTTGTTCCCGACGCCGCAAAGAGAAGCCATCCATTGCCCGCGCGCTCGATCTCCGTCACTCTGCTGGCGATGACCGCGATGAGGAGCGGGGCGAGGAGGCACACCCCGGCGTGAAGGCCACCGAGCAGCACCTTCCAGCCATCCCCGTCAGGAGCCTTGAGATCGACGGAGACGCCGGCGCCGAGGGCGAAGAGCGCTGCGATGCCCACCGCACCGAGGAGCAGGAAGAGCAGAAGGGGGAGGATCCTCAGATTCCTCATCTTGGAGTACTCAGCACGCAGGACGCGTAATGGGCGGGGCCTGGTCGAGGTCCGGGTTGCCGCTGTCACCGGATGCCACCCCCCTTGCGTCATCCGCATGAACGCGCTTTCCAACGTCTGCTCCTCCGGGACGGCGCTGTAGATGTCGATGCCTCGGCCGACCAGGCTGGAGATGGCCTGCGCAGTTGTCTCCCGCGTGATCCCGCGCAGCCTGATGAGAGCGCGGTCTGACCTCTGCTCGAGGATCGGGGAGAGGGAGGAGAGCGATTCGCAGGCGCGCGACGGGGCCGCGCAGTCGATCAGGATGTCCGGCGCGGTGACGTCGAGCATCTCCGAGCGGTTCCCCTGGAAGACCAGTCGCCCCTGGGCCAGGACGCCCAGCACGGTGGCCGTCTTGTCGATCTCACCGAGCAGGTGCGAGGAGACCATGACTGTTGTCCCGCGCTCGGCGAGCCGCTGGAGAAGGTCTCGTATCTCCTCGATCCCCGCGGGGTCGAGGCCGTTGGTCGGTTCGTCGAGAATGAGCAGGCGGGGCCGGCGGACCAGCGCCATGGCAATGCCGAGGCGCTGCTTCATGCCGAGGGAGTAGGCGCGCACCTTCTTATCGATGTGCCTCTCGAGATGGACGGTCCGCACGGCATCACGCACGTCGTCGTCATTCAGACCAAGGAGGTGCTGAACGATGCGCATGTTCTCCGCGCCGGTGAGGTGGCCGTACCCCGGAGGGGACTCGATGAGCGAGCCGATCCGGCCCAGGAGCCTGTGACGGTTCTCGCGCGTCATCGGCTCACCGAGGATCCGGATGCTCCCGCTGCTCGGGCGGATGAGGGACAGGAGCATCTTCATCGTGGTCGATTTGCCAGCGCCGTTGGGTCCCAGGAACCCGTACACGACGCCCTCGGGAATCCGCAGGTCCACGTCGTGAACGACCTGTCGGTCGCCGTAGCGCTTGCTGAGCTGATGGGTGGTGACGATGTCGCTCATCGGGCGATGCTCCTCTGTCTTGTCTGCGTCGTGGATCGGCGTCTGCGCCTCGTGGCGGCTTGATGGCGCGCCCGAGCACCGGCGGCTCGTGGGTTCTGTGGGCTCGTCCTGCGTGCGCGCCGGCCGCTCTCGCACGCCTTGTGCCGGGCCGAGCCTCGTCGACCGCCGGAGCACCTGGAGGCGCGGCGCAGGCTCTGCGAGCCAGCGAGATCCCGATGACCAGCCAGATGAGGGGAACGATGAGGCCCCCGACCAGCACCGTGAGGTCGCTGGGATCACCCGAGTGGGAGGACTCGGGCAGGAGGGCGTTGCGCAGGCTCGCACTCACCCAGAAGGTCGGCAGCGTCATCGCACCCGCCTGCGCGAGCCCTCCCGATCCTGCGATCGGATGGAACGCCCCCGAGGCTGCTCCGATGAGCATGACGCTGATGGAGGCAAGGCTGAGCTGGCGCGGACTCCTGAGCGTCGCGCCGACGACGACGGCCAGTGGGAGCAGTGAGAGGAGCCCGGCAGGAGCGACGACGAGGAGGGCCGCGGTGCTCACGGGGGATAGTGCCGTGTGGCCCATGACCAGCCACAGGAGCGGGAGCGCCACTGCGAATGCGGTGACGGCGAGCTGGAAGTGGCTGAGGACCTTGCTGATGGCGTACGCCGTCGTGCCGTGGGGCACACAGCTCGACCTGAGCAGGGTGCCGTCCATCCTCTCCTGCATGACGGTCGAGGCGGCGCCCATGACGCCCGACAGCAGCGTGTTGATGAGCAGGATGCCGATGAGGGCGTAGTTCCCGAAGGAGGCGCCTCGGCCGGCGAGCGCGTCGCTGTGACGGACGATGGAGATCGTGACCACCGCGATGACTGGGAACATGAGATGACCTGGCAGAGAGCCGAGGTTGTTCCTCAACTCGATGAGGCTGCGCCGGTATCCAAGGGCGACGATTCCGCTGGGGCTTCCGGCCGCCATCATGATGCGGCCCTCCGGGCGTGTGCGGCCTCGTTGGTGATGCGCAGGTAGAGCTGCTCCAGCGTGGCGCGTCGGACCTCGAGATTCTCGAGGGACTCGCCTGCGGTGTTGACGAGCGTCTTGAGAGTGGGGACGGTGGCATCGGGAGGTGTTTCCAGCACGTGGAACTCACCCCGGTCCGTATAGCTGATGCGGTCCTTGACCTGCACCCGCTGTCCGAACTCCTCCACCGTGCCCTGGAACCTCACCGTCCCCTCGGCCAGGACGATGACGTGACTGGCGAGCTCCTCGGCCTCCCTGAGGTCGTGGGTGGTCAGGACAATGGTCAGGGTCTTCCGCGCGACCAGAGCATGGATGAGTGCGTGGAACTCGTTGCGGGCCTCGGTGTCGAAACCGGTGGTCGGCTCGTCGAGGAAGAGGATGTCGGGGTTGCCGACAAGCCCGATGGCGACGTCGAGCCGCCGTCTCTGGCCACCGGAGAGCGTGCGGATGCGCTTCGCAGCGACCGAGGACAGACCGACGACGCGCAGGAGCTCATCGGGGTCCCATCCCGCCTCAGAGGAGGAATAAGCGCCGTAGTACTGGCTGAGGTGATGCAGGAGGTCGCCGACGCGCCAGCGCTCGTGATCACGCCAGGACTGACGTACCACGCCCACTCGCGCTCGCCACGCCTCGTCGGCGTGGGCGGGATCGATCCCCAGGACCCGCACATATCCCGAGGAGCGGCGCTTTGAGCCCGCACAGGATATCGATGGTTGTGCTCTTGCCTGCGCCATTGGGTCCCAGGAGCGCGAGGACGGAGCCGCGCGGGATGGTGAAGGAGGTTCCGGCCAGCACGGTCTTGTCGCCGTACGACATGGTGAGCTGTGAGGCCTGGACTGCAGGGGCTTCAGTCATCTGCGGCATGGTTCTCCTCCTTTGGCGCGGGTGCGTTCGATGGTTGTTGTCAGCGCGCGGCTGCATCTGAGAAGGGGCGGGGGCGGGTGCAGGACCCGCCCCCACTTCCTTCCCGGGGTTACGGGGGATCAGCCCTCGTAGGAGAAGTCCCAGAACGGGAGGACGTACTCGGTGTATGGACCGACCCACTCACCTGTACGGGTCTGGAAGTCTCCCAGCTCCTGGACGGTCGGAGTTGCGTATGCGGTCATTGTCATGACCTCCTTTCTTGTGTTGGTGATCTGTGCTGTGATTGTTTCTGAATGTGATCAGAACGGGTTCGGACCGTAGATGTCTGCGATGATCCACCAGCCCTCCTGGGCGCCGCCGATGCCGAAGCCGGTCTCCTTGGCGAATCCACCGAGCTCGTGAATCTCGGGTGCAATGTAGTTGCGCACAGTGCTCACCTCCTTTCGAGTTCTTTCTTCTGTCATCCGATCAGTGGAGTGACGTCGTGGTCAGCTGGGACGGTTCAGGGCCGCTGGCCCCGCAGTTCGGAGCGGGCCTTGAACGGAGGCGGGGTGGCAGGGGCCATCCCTGACCCGGTGACTCACCGGGTGGACTGGGAGGAGGATCATCAGACGAGACCCTCACGGTGAAGTGATGCGATGGTCGAAGCGACATCACGTGAGGCCTGCTCGGCACTGATCCCGTATGTGGCCACAAGAGCATCCGTAGCGCTCCTGGCGTCGCCCCCGGTCTGGAGCTCATCGAGTATCTGTGCCGCTGTGGAATTAAGGTGCCAGTACTTCCCGCTCTTCGGGGCCAGCGCCACCTCGCCGTAATCGGTCTGCACCCGCAAAGGGGCGGCTTTCTTGTTTGCCATGTGTCTTCCTTTGGTCAGTTGACGTGGGGGATCAGGAAGCAGTCGTCACCGAGGGCGAGTTCCTGAGGAAAAGAGCGGTGTTGATGAGCTGGGAAATCAGAGTGGGTGGCATACTGGTTTCCGACGGTCGAATCGACTCCTCCAGGGCGTGACGGTCAATAATCCCGAGATCCATGAGGCTGGACTCGTCCAGCAGATCCTTCACTGTCGAGAAGTTCTGTGCGTATCCACGAACGGCCTGTGGCGATCCCCCCACCTTGGTGGTTCGGAGCAGGTATTCGTCGGGGAGAATCCCGCGCATCGCTGCTTTCATGAGGGGCTTCCACTCGATGGGGCTGTCCCGATCTGTGTAGGCGACACTGAGAACTGCCTCGACGACATGGTCATCCATGAGTGGCGACTCATACCCAATACCTTGGTGGAGGCCGACCTGAGACATTCCTCGAGTCACTCTCGAGGCGTCGATGATGCTCGCCAGATCGAAATGCTCACCACGTTCAGGGGAGAGCGGCTTTGGCATGCTCGGCCGAGGCGACCATGGAGGCGATGAGTTCCTCTCGCGCCTCCTGGGCGATCCAGGCAGGGATGCGGGGCGGTATGTACCAGTCGCTTGCTCTGAGGGAGAAGGTCTCCGCAGAGGGACGCACCGACTCGTACGCCATGTCCTTCAACCAGCGCGAGTACGATCGCCGGTCGATGAGGCGCCGGAGCGCCGTGAGGCTGCTCTGCTTCATCGCGGCGGCCTCCGCCCGGGCCCGGTTCCAGCCGAGAATGGGGTGGCGCCGGGCAATGCTGTGGTCCCATGCAGGGACACCGCGGAAGAGATGGTCACCGCCGGCGCCATGAAGGTGCATGGTGACGCCCTGGTCGCGATCACGGTCGAGCGCGTAGAGGATACGGGGGCGCGGTGAGTGGCACCTGGGTGGGCTCATCGACGGGAATGTCCATCTCGCCGATTCCCTCGTAGAACGACGGCGCATCGCCCAGCCAGAGTGCTTCATGCCTGACTCGAGGCATCGCCTGAGCGGCGATCTCAGCCCAGCGGAGGTCCTCACGGCCGCCAGGATCATCGCTGTAGAACGTGAGAGCCGTGACCCCCTGAGGTGCGGTGGAGGCGTAGTAGCACACCGGCGTGGAGTCGAGTCCTCCAGAAAGATCACATGCCAGGTCACGATGCTGCTGGGAGCGCGCAGCTACTGCCGCCTGGAGCCTTTCTCGAAGTAATGCCGCACCCTCGGAGCGGCTCAACCGCGGACTCGGCCGCCGCCACCAGGCATGGGTCGATGTCGAGGCGCTGGCGTCCACGGTGAGACAGTGACCGCCGTATACCGGGGTGATGCCCTTCCACATGGGCTGCTGGGCGTCGTCGAAGTTGGGCTGGCTGCCCAGGAGGGAGCGAGTCACGGCCGCCGTGTCCAGCGGGAGCCTCCCCAGGGCCGCGAGAGTATCGGCGCGATCCGAGACGATGGTGGTCCCGAGGATGCGGGCGTGGAAGACGCGATGCGTCTGCATCGCCGGCCCGCAGGCGAGGATCGTCGCATCCCGCAGCGCGTAGACGGTGAAGCTCCCGTCGAACCGCATGACCTCGGCAGCTGTTTCCGAAAGCGAGGCACCGCGTCGCGCGATTCTGTTGAGATCCTCGACTGAGGCGGAGCACGTTCCTACTGCCACGATCCTGGTGCCAGGAACTGTTGAGGCCGTGACGTACGCCTGCGGCATGCGCACCATGAGCCAGGGCCTGCCCGAGGCGTGCCTGGCGATCATCGTCGCCTGCGGGGCGGCGATGCTGATGACGTTGTCAGCCTCGGCCGTGTCCGGTACTGCGATGGCGAATGCCTGAGGCAGGATGATGGAGTTATCTTGTTGATCGACGGACCGGACGGTGATCGTCGGGTTATCCGCGTGATCCGATTCCGTCATCTCCGGGGCGGTGATCGTCATGGCGCTCGCCTCCTTCCTCACTGATCTCGTTGGTGTGTCGTTGTCGATGACTTAATACTGCCGGTTCCGGACAGCCATGTAATCCGTCATTCGGGTTATCCGGTCGATTGATATCTGGTCACCCATTCGTTCAACGGGCGCGAGCACCACTCGGGAAATGACGGATTCGGCTATCTCCCGCAGCTCGACACCACCACCCACCACCACACCTTCGACCGAATCTTCATAAACGACGCGGCTCCGGGTCGTTTATGAAGATTCGGTCGAAGTGTTGCGCCTCCAGCACCCGAACGAGCACTGCGTATGGCTGCAGACGCGACGGGGCGCCAACACCCCGCAGGATGTCGGCGCCCCGGCCTACGCGCCCCTGAGGCGTATCCTCCCGAGGCGTGCGCCCCTTAGGCGTCTCGCGTGAGGAAGATTGCCGCCGCGATGGGCAGAGGAAGCACAGTCCAGGCGAGGAATATCAGAGCCGTCTGCGCCTGGGAGAGGAAGGTCGCCGTATCCTCAACGCCCCAGGTGTTCGCCACGGCGAAGGGATCGGTGATGGCGGCGTCGGCGGAGGTCGGGAGCAGACCCGCGAGCTCTTTGGCCCACTCCCACTGCGAGGCCATCATCTGCAACGGCACCATGATGACGAAGAGCACCACGACGACGGTCGTGATGGCGCCGGCCGTGGAGCGCAGGAGGAAGCCGTAGGCAAGACCCATCAGCGCGATGGCGGCGAAGGCGAGTCCGGAGCCCCAGAAGAAACCCAGGTACTCGCTGTCGGTGATACTCCCGGCGTCATCCTTGAGGAAGGGGACGGTGACGGCCCACGTCGCCATGGTTGACAGTAGTCCCAGGAAGAAGGCGAAGACTGCGACGACCGCGGCCTTGGCCATGAGGAGTCGACCCCGGTGGGGGTCGCAGTGAGGCTGGAGCGGATCTGACCGGAGGCGTACTCCCCGGTGACTTGGAGTGCGCCGAGGACGGCGACGATGATATAGCCGAAGGGCGCGGCGGACGTGATCTGGTACTTGGCCTGATCGACCTGCTCCGGGATGTCGTGGTAGCCGATGGCGGTGGCCGCCCCGAAGAGGACCATGACGCCCATGGCGACGGCAGAGGTAACCCAGGTGGAGCGCAGAGAGCGGATCTTGATCCACTCGGAGCGCAGAGCGCGGCCGAAGGTTTGGTGGCCGTTGATGCGGGGGGCACGTAGCTTCGTGCCGGATGCGGTGATCGCGGTCATGGGGTTCTCCTTGAGGTCTGCGGGGTCAGGCTCAACGCAACGCGTGCTGCTGGGCGACCGGCTGGTCAGCCTGGCCCCTGGGGATGCTGGTGTTGTACTCGGTGTTGCCGCCGGTGAGCTCGAGGTAGGCGTCCTCGAGGCTGGCCTTGATGGTGGTCAGCTCATGCAGGACGATGCCGTGGGCGGCGGCGAGCTCGCCGATGCGAGCGGCAGGGGCGGCGGTCAGGGTGAGCACGCCACGCTCCGGGGTCTCGACGGCGATCCTCTGGGAGGCCAGGAGGTCGGCGAGGTCGGTGGCCTGGGGGGAGGCGACGCGCACGGTGTCGCAGGTGGCCGAGGCGATGACGTCGGTCACGGGACCGGTGCTGAGGATGCGGCCGCGGCCGATGACGATGAGGCGATCGGCTGTTTGGGCCATCTCGCCCATGAGGTGGGAGGAGATGAAGACGATGCGTCCCTCGGCCGCCAGGGAGCGGCAGATCTGGCGAACCCAGATGACGCCTTCGGGGTCCAGACCGTTGACGGGCTCATCGAAGATGAGGATGTCGGGGTCTCCCAGGAGGGCGGCGGCGATGCCCAGACGCTGCCCCATCCCGAGGCTGAACCCCTTGACCCGCTTCTTGGCCACCGAGGTGAGTCCAGTCATGTCCAGGACCTTGTCAACCCGGTTGACGGGGATGCCGTTGGACACGGCTAGCTGCGTCAGGTGGGTGCGGGCCGTTTGCGATCCGTGCAGGCCCTTGGCGTCCAGCAGGGCGCCGACGGTGCACAGCGGGGCGTTGAGGTCCTTGTACTTCTTGCCGGCCACGGTCACGGTGCCGGTCGTGGGCTTGTCCAGGCCCATGATCATGCGCATGGTGGTGGACTTGCCTGCGCCGTTGGGGGGCCCAGGAAGCCGGTAACGGTGCCCGGCTCGACGGTGAAAGAGATGTTGTCTACAGCAACCTTGTCGCCGTAGCGCTTCGTTAATCCACGTGCCTCAATCATGAGGCGCTCCTTTCTCGCGTGAAGAAGAGGAGGTGCGGGCGAAGGCAACCCTCTTCTGCTCCGTGTTTGTCCCGTGAACCTTAGGCAGGGCCAGAAACGGCGCGGATCGCCCATGTGGGGTACCCGATGGGGGGGGAGACAGCCCCCACCCGTCGGCATGAAGAGTTCCTGGCCTTTGAGGACACGTCAACGAGCGAGGCGACGAATCATCTATCGAAGCGACCTCAAGACCTCGAGGCCTCACAGCATGCTCAATCTGTTGCGATGACGGATCGGACTCGCGTACTACCCGACCAGGGTTCCCCCACAGCCCCCTCGGCGCGTCCGCCAGTCGACCCATCCGATCGACCGATGCCCAAGAGAACTCACCGTCGTTGAATGGTGAGATCGAAAGAACTCCGCTCCTCCGACGGGAAGGAGCCACTGATGCCCACCACAGAGTTCCGGAGGTGATAGCCCGTGCTTCACGAGCGAGCAGCGAACCATACGCCCAGCCTTTACGCCGACGACGACGCTCACCGACGCTGGGAGCTCGCACGCCGGGACAACACCGAGATCACCTCGATCCTCAGTTTTCTCGACACCCTGCCCGATCCAGCACTGGCCGGTTTGCGAGTCCTCGAGCTCGCGTGCGGCTCCGGACGCACCACTGTGCCCATGGCAGCCGCGGGACACCACGTGCTCGCCACAGACATCAGCATCGACGTGCTCAACCTCCTCGCCGATCGACTGAAAGAACGGCGGGCCATCCAGTCGGGAGCTGCAGACCGGATCGAGCTCCAGCAGGCAGACATGGTGTCCTTCGACATCAAGGAGTTGTTCAAGGCGGTCTGCCTCCCCATGGCATCCATCAGTCTGTTGAATCCTGAGCAGCGACGAGCGGCCATACGATGCATGGCCGCCCACATGGCGATCGGCGGAACCCTCATCACCTCCATCGATCACGTACTCCCAGAGGCGGCTGACACCAGCACCATCCAGCTCCAGCCAGATATGTACCTCACCGAGGAGATCGACCAGGTGGGTCGCCGGCGACGCACCATCCTGCGCTGCCGCGACCAGGAGCACGTCTCCGAGCACCACCTCGTCGCGCCCGAGGACCTCGTCAACGACCTCAAGGGAGCCGGCCTTTTCCTGGCCGCCCAACGATCCACCCCAGACCCGGTCCTGCCCCACCACATCAGCGTCACCCTCGGCGCCGTCAATCGACGGTGACACACCCGGGCGAGAGCACCCCCTGACCCCACGCCCCCCCATGCCTTCACAATCGTTGAGGCAACCGATCTTGTCCGACCACCGGCAGCCCAGTTCCTCGTCGGGAGTGCTGACAGCTTGCAGGGTTCGGAGAGTGGCACCGCAGGCTGGTCAGGCACCACCCTCACCCACCCCATCCCAGCGCCTACCACCAGCAACGGACCGACAACCGGTATCGCCCCGAATTCACGTTCATAAATAGCACTTGACATACCAATAATTTATCCGGTATTAAAGTATGGTGAGTAACTTGCTAGATGCCATCAGACCCCCCTCCCACTGGTGGCCGGTCACGCATCTACGGAGCGCCACTCGAACTCAGCGGCGATATGCCGCCATTGGCGCCATGGTTGGCATCATCAACATGACGCTCATGCTCACCCTTGTCAAATCACCTACCCCAGGGCGCCTCTTTTTTCTTCTCTTAACAGTTGTTACTCTATCCCTGATCCCCATATTCCCCATATGGGGTTCTCTCGGTTATCTGACTCTATGGATCGTGCTCCTTCAGGTTCCACACGTTCCCTCCAGCGACATGACCATCACCAACGCCGCTTTCTTTTTTTTTCTTGGCAATATTTCTTCCCTTGCGGGTGGCACTCATTCTCGCATTAGTCGTTCCAGTGGCGCTCATCATACCAACAGGACCTCTTCCGACTGCAGCTACTCAATTGTTCCTCGCAGCCTGCACCCTTCTTCCCGGATCCATACTGCGTCACACGGAGACAACATTAAGAGAAGAAGTATCAACCGCCACGGAGAAGCTGAAGTCCATCCGCTCCGAAATTGCACGGGAAATGCATGATCTCGTCGCCTACTCGATGTCCCAGACCGCCTTGCGGGCGCAACGCGCGGCTGCGGATCCCTCCTACCCCGTCGCCGCTCAGCAGGAGTTCGCCGCGATCGAGTCCACCGCGACCGACGCGCTTCACGAGCTGCGCCTCGTGCTGCGAGCCCTAAGAAGCAACGAGGACGAGCGCACTGATCATGCACACACCACCGGATTGGGAACCGTCGTGCTGGATCTTGAGGAGTCCGTGCGCGCCGTCGCCGACGACCTCTCCGCGTCCGGTTACTCCGTGACCTACCAGTGCAGGGGAGACGGGCACTACACCCGTCTTCAAACCGCCATCCTCTCCCGGGTGCTCCGGGAGATGAGCTCCAATGTTCTGAGACATGCGGACCACGATCAACCGGTCACCATCACCCTGCGTCAAGACGCTCACAAGGCTCGCCTGGTTGTGACCAATGGGGTCCTCTCTTCGCATCACAGGTTCCCTTCCTCCGGGATGGGGATTCTTGGCATGAAGGAAAGACTCTCAACCGTCGGCGGCTCACTGGATACGTTGATGGACAACGGCACCTGGCTGACATCCGCCTCCATCCCTCTCTCACAGCCACCCACCCGAGTCAACGAGGATGAGTCATGATCAGTATTGGTATCGCGGACGACGATGCCCTGGTTCGTCAGACGCTGACAGATCTTCTCTCCAGGAACGACGACATCGTCGTTGCCTGGACAGCCAAGGACGGCCAGGAGGCCCTCGACCTCTTCCGCTCCTCGGAGGTCGAGAGCAGGGTCCAAGCCGTTCTCGTGGACGTTCAGATGCCCAAGATGGATGGCCTTGCACTGGCTCAAGCACTTCTCGAGGAGAAACCAGATATTGCGATCCTCATCCTAACGACTTTTACAGCCGACTCCATCGTTGACGAAGCCATGGCACTGGGGGTGCGCGGATTCGTTGCCAAGGAGGATGGCGCCTCATCCTTGGCCGGCGCCATCCACCAGGCGGTCGCAGGTAATCTCATCCTGTCACCAACATCATCGGCCATCATCAGCGACCAGGCCAGACTGTGGGCAAGCGGCTCCGCCCGACCCTCGGAGTCCGTCCCGGTTCCGACTCACGCGCAGCAGCCCCCTTCCTCCCTCCCCCACGGGGTCACCCTCTCAGAACGAGAACGGGAGGTGCTGACACTTGTCGTGGACGCCAAGACCAACAAGCAGATTGCCACTCGATTGAGAGTCAGCGAGGCCACGGTCAAGACTCACGTATCCGCCATCATTGCCAAACTCGGAGTTCAAGACCGGGTGGGAGCAGCCGTGTACGCCCTGCAGCACAATCTGGTGTGATCGGACTCATCCGATCCGCCTATCCGGTCGGGCGATTCAACCTGTCACCCAGCACAAGAGACTTAGTGCGTCACCAACACCGTAGCCGGAAAGGACGAACGATGTTCCGCCTCGCCTTCTCACTCAACCCCGCCTCTTTCAGCAAGGACCCCAAATGGGGGAATCTTTGGATGTGGGGATGACGGTTTCTGACCGGAACACACATGCTTGTTGCAGCAGACCCGGGCTGAGCGAGAAACTCCGACATTGCCGCCTGAGCCGCCGCGCGTTCCTCCCGGGTGGTCGCCCCTGTGCAGCCCCGGTCGTCGAACGCACGCCCTCAGTGACGTGAGCGGGCGGGCCGAGTGCACCTCGGCCCGCCCGCTGACTCGACGGCTACGCGCCTACTCGTTGCCGTGGCAGGTCAGGCCCTT
>BNJS01002457.1_pt1 | contig 103941 bp, 171 predicted proteins | sample 8540461 | NCBI WGS metagenome assembly BNJS01 (sample SAMD00202454, study PRJDB9452) | human saliva metagenome | isolation source: human saliva | place: Japan
GCTGGTTTGAAAATGTGCGGCTTGGTGCGGGCGTAGGTAGAGTGCGAGGCGGTCGGGGGCGAGGGAGAGGACGAACAGTATGCGGCTCGATGCTGAGAGGGTTTGATGCGGCAGGCCGTAAATCAGATCGACGCTGACGTTTGAAACCGGGTGCGGGCGGCTTCGATGACTTCTCGCGTTTCTTCAACGGTTTGGATACGGTTGACGGCGGCTGGACTTTGGGATCGAAGTCTTGATGCCGACGCTCATGCGGTTGAAACCGAGCCGGCCGAGATGTTCGATGGTGGCGGCGCCGACTTTGCGCGGATCGATTTCGATGGAGTATTCGCCGTCGTCCAAGAGCTGGAAGTGTTCGCGGATCATGGCGAACACGCGCTCGAGCTGGTCGTCGGAAGAAAAGTGGGGTGCCGCCGCCGAAATGCAGCTGCGCCAAGGGATGCCGTCCGCCCAGGTGGGGGGCGAGCAGCGCCATTTCTTTTTCCAGATAGTTGAGATATTCGTCGGCGCGGGTTTTGTCTTTGGTGATGATTTTGTTGCAGCCGCAGTAGTAGCAGATGGTGTTGCAAAAGGGATGTGCGGATAGAGCGACAGCGGTTTTTCAGAGCTGCCCGGCAAAGGGTGTCGCGCAGCGTGTTGGATATTCAGCTGCCTGAAAGCGTCGTGAAGCGGTCGGCGGTGGGGTAGGAGGTGTGGCGGGACCGTTGGCGGGCAGACCGGCAATCAGGCTGCGGTCGAATTGGATGGTGTGGGTGTTCATAGCGCTTGTTTTATTGTTGGTATAAATTTTGTTAGAATAAGCCTGTTTTTATAAAATTCTGTGACTTTTGTCAAGCAGATAACCGATGCCACACTCAGTGACGAAAATCCATCCCCTGACTTTCGCAATGCGCAACCTGCTCGTTCTACAATTGTGCACGCCGGTTACGCTGAAAACGGTGAGTTCGAACTTCTGGACGCGGTTGAGCGCCAGAGCCGCCGGATAAAAAGGGCGAATATCTGTTTCACGCCGGCGATTTTTCTTCGCTGTTTGCCGTGCGCTACCGGTTTTTCAAAACCACCGTTACCCCGTGCAGGACAGGCGCGACCAGGTAACCGGGCTTTTTATGTCCGGCGGGATGATGCGGCTTGGACAGCATCGGCATGAACCGCTACAGCTGCGATGCCATCGCACTGAAGACAGCGAAGTGTGCGAAGTGCGCTTGGAAAATCTGGAAGAGGCCGACCGCCGCGCTCGAAAATCAGCATTTTTCCGCCTGTTCCAGCAGGAAATCGTGCGCGACCAAAGCGTGATGCTGCTGTTGGGCAATATGCGCGCCAAGAGCGCCTTTGGCTGCGTTTCCTGCTCAATCTTTCGCAGCGTTTGCAGCACCGTGGCTTTCCGCCAGCGGTTTTATCCCGCGTATGTCGCGCGACGAAAATTGGCAGTTATTTGGGGCTGAAGCTGAGCGTCAGCCGCACTTTGTCGCGCTTCAGCCAAAACAGCTGGATTGCTGTTGATCATGGCGACTATCCGCCTGTTTGAGCCAGCAGGTCTCAGGATCGGTGGCCGTAGCACGAAAGTGAAAACGGGCTGATATTAAACTGTTTTACGGCTTTTAGGCAGCCTGAAACAGGAAATAGTAATGATTGTTATACTATAACAATATTTAGTTAATTTTTGTTTGACTTTTGCGGTTTTTCAGTGCTTTATAAACAAGGCAGATAAGCGGGCGTAAAGCCGGTTTATCTGCCTTGTTTCATTTCCCTGAAGGAGAGAATACGATGAAAGCAATGGTTTATCACGGCGCTAACGACATCCGTTTGGAAGAAAACCCAAAACCGCAAATCATTGATCCCACCGATGCAGTGGTGAAAATCGTCAAAACCACCATCTGCGGCACCGACTTAGGGATTTGGAAAGGCAAAAACCCCGAAGTGGCCGACGGGCGCATTTTGGGGCATGGAAGGCGTCGGCATCGTTGAAGAAGTCGGCTCGGCGGTGCAAAAACATCAAAGTCGGCGATAAAGTCATCATCTCCGCGTCAGCAAATGCTGCACCTGCGACTACCGCAAAACCCAGCTCTATTCCCACTGCCGCAACGGCGGCTGGATACTCGGCTATATGATCGACGGCACGCGCAGGCCGAATATGTGCGCACGCCCTATGCCGACAACAGCCTGATTCCGCTGCCTGCCGCCGTGGACGACGAAATCGCCCTGCTGCTGTCCGACATCCTGCCCACCGCCCACGAAATCGGCGTGCAGAGCGGAGACGTCAAACCGGGTGACACCATGTTATCGCCGGCGCCGGCCCTGTGGGCATGTCCGCCCTGCTGACCGCGCAGCTTTACAGCCCCGCCACGATTATCGTCTGCGATATGGACGAAAACCGCCTGAAACTGGCGAAAGAACTGGGCGCCACTCACACCATCAATCCCGCGTCGGGCGACATTTCCCGGCAGGTTTTTGCCATCGTCGGCGAGACGGCGTCGATTGCGCGATTGAAGCGGTCGGCATTCCCGCCACTTGGGATATGTGCCAAGACATCGTCAAACCCGGCGGCCATATTGCCGTGGTCGGCGTGCACGGCAAGCCGGTCGATTTCAAACTGGAAAAACTGTGGATCAAAAACCTGGCCATCACCACCGGCCTGGTCAACAGCAACACCACCGAAATGCTGCTCAAAGCCGTGGCCACCAGCTCGGTGGACTACACCAAAATGCTGACCACCATTTCAAACTGTCCGAATTGGAAAAAGCCTACGACGTGTTCAAACACGCTTCGGAAAACCAGGCGATGAAAGTGGTGCTGGTCAACGACTAAATTCCTGCTCTAGGTAAAACATCAGGCAGCCTGAAAAGTTTTCAGGCTGCCTGAAGCGTGTTACACATTATCAAAGCGGCCGCAGCGCCATGCTTTACAGCATGGAACGTCCCTTTTTACAATGCCGCCTTTAATAAAATTAACATAGGTAAAATAATCGTCCCTTACGCTTCCGATTATCCGTTTTAGTGCACCGCATTGGCGCTGGCCGTGTAGCCGCGCCGCCGGCGTTTGCCGCTCAAAAGCCCCTGCTGAAACTCCGACTGCGTCTGACAGCAGCGCCGACAGCGCAAAAAGAACAATTATTAAACGACATCCAGCAGCGGAGCGCGGTCCGGGCCCAAAGTGATTGACTTGGGCATGCAGGGGCAAGCTGAAGCTGCCCAAAGGCATGGTATTTATCGGCCGGGACGATGCCAACTGCTGCTGATGCAGTGGAAACGGCGAAAAGCAACCGCTACGGTTTGGTGTTACCGAGGCAGGACGATGAGGATTGGTTGGTCGATCTGAACTACGTCGATTCGGGCTACATCGAGGATGACGATGCCAAAGACTGGGATACCGCCCATATGCTCGAAGCGCTCAAAGAAGGCAACGAAGAGCAGAACAAAGTACGCAAGGCCAAGGGCATTGCCGAAATCGAAACACACGGCTGGATCGAGCAACCGCACTATGATGCCGCCACACACCGCCTGATTTGGTCGATCGACGTCCATGAAAAACCAAAGCTGATGACAAGCCCCGCGGTAAACTACAACACCTACGCGCTCGGCCGCAAAGGCTACATCAATCTGACCCTGGTTACCGACAGCAAAGACATCGCCAAATACAAACCGGTGGCGCAGCAGCTTCTGGCCGACATCGAATTCAACCAGGGCGAGCGCTGTCGAAGACTACAACGCTGCCGCCGACAAGGGTCGCCGAATACGGCCTGGCCGCGCTGGTGGGCGGCGTGGCGGCGAAAAAACTCGGCCTGCTGGCGGTGATCGGCGCCTTTCTCGCCAAAGCCGGCAAATTCCTGATTATCGGCGCCGTCGCCGTCGGTGGCGCGATCAAATCCTGGCTCGGCCGCCGCCGCCGGTGATTTTTCCCGTTTCAGGCAGCCTGAAAAAAGGGCAGGGGCGCTGCCGTTTGGTTTTCGCGCCACCGCTTTTCAGGCTGCCTGAAAACTGTTTTTCTCCTTGTTACGGAGTTTTGGATGAACTCGATTTTCGAGCCGGTTTTCAAACAGCTCAACAGCGTGATTCTCGGCAAAGCGCCGGTACTCAAACAGCTCGTCGCCAGCATTCTTGCCGACGGCCACGTCTTGCTTGAAGACGTACCCGGGGTGGGAAAAACCACGCTGGCCGGCTCTTTGGCGGCGGTACTCGGCCTGCGCTACCAGCGCGTGCAGTTCACTAACGACATGCTGCCGGCCGATCTGCTCGGCGTAAACGTGTTTTATGCCTGCCGAGCGCGTTCAAATTCCATCCCGGGCCGGTGTTCAACCAGTTTGTGCTGGCCGACGAAATCAACCGCGCTTCGCCGAAAGTGCAGTCGGCGCTGCTCGAAGCGATGGAAGAGCGGCAGGTGTCGGTGGACGGCAAAACCTACCGTCTGCCGCAGCCCTTTTTGGTGGTTGCGACCCAAAACCCCAGCGAGCAGCTTAGCACTTTCCCGCTGCCTGAAAGCCAGCTCGACCGCTTTATGATGCGTCTGAGCATGGGTTATCCCGCCGAAGAAGCGGAAAAAGCGCTTTACCGACAGGGCGGGCGCCGCCGTGCCGCCGCGCAGCTGCAGGCGGTGGCCACGCCGCAGCAGCTGGCGCAATGGCGGCAGCAGGTGCGCGGTTTGATCGTTTCCGATGCCGTAGCCGCCTATGTTTACCGGCTGGTGGCCGCCACCCGACGCCCGGGGCTGTTTTGTAACCGGTCTCAGCCCCCGTGCCGGCTTGTCGCTGCTGCAGGCCGCCAAAGCCTGGGCCTTTCTCGAAGGGCGCGACTTTTGTGCTGCCGGAAGACTGCAAAGCGGTGTGGGTGCCGGTGGCCAACCACCGCCTGCAAACCTAAACCAGCGCGACGAGCGCCGACGTTCTCAACGAGATTGCCGCCCATGTCGCCGTTTGGGCCGGCCGCGTCCCTGCGTTTTGACAGCGAAGCGCTGCTGGCGCGCCGCCACATCCGCCTGCGCCCGACCCGTCTGTGTCTGACGCTGGCGGTTTTGGCTTTTGCGGTGTGGGTGGCGGCGGTCAATTACCAGGTCAATCTCGCCTATGCCGTGTGTTTTTGGATTGCCGGCTTTACCGCCGTTTCCGCGCTGATGACCCTGCGCCAGCTGCTCGGCCTGCGCATCGGCGCCGTTTACCGCGGCGAAGTGTTTGCCGGCGACACCGCCGAAGTCAGTCTCAGCATCAGCGGCGGCAAACGGCCGCGGCTGTTTTGGTTTCATGCCGAAACGCGGCCGGACGAAGAAAACGACGATACCGCCGCCGACAAACCGTGGCAGCGTTGCGAAACCGCTGGCGATGCCGATTTCAGGCTGCCCTGGCCGGTCAAAGTGTTCCGCCGCGGCCCCTTTCCCGAGCCGCTGTGCTTTACCCCGCCACCAGCGCGCCTTTCGGTTTGTTTTACGCCGAATGCCTGCTCGAATGGCAGACCGACGCGCTGGTCTATCCCGCGCCGCTGGCGCACAGCCTTGACCATGCCGGCAGCGGCAGCGATCCCGACCAGCCGCCCGATCGTGCCGGTTTGAACGGCGAAGACCTAGCCTATCTCAAGCCCCGCAAAACGGCGCTTCGCTGCAGCACGTTGCCTGGAAGCAATACGCCAAGCGCGGCGAAATGCTCGACAAAGTATTCTGACCAGGCGCCGCCGGTGCCGTCAGCTGCACCATTTCCTACCGCGACTACCCCGCCGCCACCCAGCGCGACCGCCTGGCATCGCTGCTTGCCCACCGCGTGCTCGAAGCCGAACGCAGCGGCAGCCCCTATCTGCTCGAACTGCCCGCGCAAAGCCTGCCGCCGCAAAACGGCCAGCGCGAAAAAGCCCTAAGCGCGCTGGCGCTGATGTAGGCAGCCTGAAAGGACAGTCGGAGAAAACAGCTGCCGTTAGGAGCAAGGCAGCCTGAAAAGTTCTCAGGCTGCCTTTTTGTTTGCGGAAATAACGGCAAGGTCTGCTTTCAGGCTGCTTTTGAATGAACAGCAGGCGCGTAGGGTCGGATACTTATATCCGACAAGATTGCAGGCATAAGTAACAAATTTACTGCTAAAACCCCTCTGCAGGCCTTATGCTGCAAGGCTTTAGCGGAGTCAAAGGTTTTGAACACAAAAAGTGCCTTTTTCTGCGGCTCAAAAACAGGTCAAAAAGAACGGAAAGCATCAGGGCGTCCAGCAGTACAAATGCCATGCTGCAATAAGTATTTCAACGGCGGTAAACGAATAGACCCACAAGCCCTATGGCGAGCCCTTTCCCACCGCAGGCAAACAAACTGCCGCACAGCTTGCCGCCACCTACGGATGCAGCCGCTAAACCATCCTGCGCCATCTCAAAAAGCCGCGCCCAAAGCACGTTTGCCGCACCCCAATGCGCGCCAACGTCGTGATGGATACCACCTACTCGGGCGCCGTTTCGGTGTCATGGTTTTTGTTCGACAGCATCAGCGGCAAAGCGCTCTCGGTTCCCGAAGTCAAAAACGAAAACCAACGCCCTTTACGCCGAAGCCATCGGCGAGTCTGAAAAGCCAAAGGCATTGAAATACAAAGCATCGTTTGCGACGGCCGTGAAAGGTCTCGCCGCAGTTATTCCCCGATATTCCCGTGCAATCTGCCATTTTCACCAAGTCATGAAAACCGTCGGCCGCTACCTGACGCGCAACCCTGCAAACGGCAGCAGGCAAAGAGCTGTGGCACTTGGCACGGACGTTGAAAAACAGCCGCAGAGCCGACTTTGAAAAGAAGCCTCAAGCATGGTTCGAACGGCACAAAGACTTCTTCAACGAACGCACAAAGAACCCCGAAACGGGCAAACTTACCACACCCATCCCAGACTACGCAGCGCCTATTTCAGCCTGAAACGGAACATGGGCAACCTGTTTGTGTTTGAGGAACATCCTGAGTGATATCCCAAACACCACCAATCTGCTTGATGGGGCATTTGCCGGATTAAAGCGGCATTTGAGTGCCATCACGGCATGAGTAAAGCTAACAAGATAAAGTTTATTAAGGATTATTTTTCTGAAAAATAAATTTTTCGGCAGTAAATTTGTTACTTAGTGCCCCGTTTCTCAGATTGAGCAGTAAATTTGTTACTTATGCCCGTTTCGCAGAAACGCTGTGCCTCCCCGCCGTCAAAGCCACCAAAGCCACCGTCCCAGACGCCGTCATTCCCGCGTAGGCGCACTACTGTCCGGAATAAATAACCCATACAAATCAACACACTAAACACTTGACTTCAAAACAACACCCCCTGCATCCGCGCCAGTTCAAGCCGTTCCCGCCCATAGGCGAGTATTTTTAAGCGGCAGATGCCGTTTTATGGCGAAAAAGCCGTCAAAATGTTAATTGCCAACACACCCTGAAACCAGCGGCTCTTTGCCCGGACGGCTGACGGTGATGCGGCACGGGCTTTTTCCATGCGCTTGTCTTCGCGCTGCAAATCGGCTTCGAGCGCGTCTAATCGGGCGAGCAGGGCTTTAAGATGTTTGACTTAGGGCGGTGCGGGCTGCCACAGGCTTTTGTCGGCACTGCCTTTGGCCAAACGGTCAATGCCCATATCGGCCAGCGCGCGGGCGTCGGTTTTGTCGGTTTTGTGCAGATTGTCCGAACGGATGTATGCCGCCATACCGGTGGGTAAATCGCGAGTTTACCCTGGTGGGGAGATACAAGGTCGAATACTTGTATCCGACATTTTCCGTTTCTGCTCGAATGCCGCCTTTGCAGCCGGCTGTTTGTCGGATTCGAGAATCTGACCTACGCGGTTTCCAGGCAGCTTTGGCTTTCAGGCTGCCTTTTGTATTGCCGCTGCGTTTTAGCCACCGCTTTCCTGCAGCAGGCGGTGCAGCATTTCGGCGCGCTGCCAGTCTTCGGGGTGTCGATGTCCCGCACGCGGTAGCGGGGCAGTCCGACGGCATAGGCGCGGCTGTTGAATATTGGTTTTTCCGCCAGCCAGGCGGCGGCGCGTCCCTCAGTAGAACTGGCCGGCGTCGTGCCAGGCTTTTTCTAAATCCTGCGGAGCGCACGGCGAAGTTTTCCGGTTGGAAACATCGATACCGGAACTGTCGGCGGCGCGGCGCAGGGCGCGTTGATGGGGAAGGCGTAGGTGGTGGCGGCAAAGGCGTAGTCGCCGCCGCTTTCGTGCAGGATGATCGAGTCCGCGGCGCAGATCGTCGGCGCGACTGAAGGGGGCGGTGGCATACAGGCAGCAGACCAGGGCGTCCGGTACCGGTGTGCGTTCAGGGCAGTCTGAAAAGGCTTTCAGGCTGCTTTTCATCCAGTAGGGCGGCGACGGCGTGGCGCATCACTGCGCCGGTGGTGGCGAAATCGTCGGCCAGTTCGGCGGGGCGCACAAAGGGCGTTTTCGAGCGCAGCGGCGTGCGGTTTCGGCGATTTCGGCGTGCGTCGGTGGAAAACGATAATGCGCGCAAAGCAGCCTGAAAGCTGCGCCGCTTCGATGGAGCGGGCGATCATCGGCCGGCCGCAGAAGTCTTTTGATGTTTTTGCGGGCGATGCGTTTGCTGCCGCCGCGTGCGGGAAATGATGCAGAAGTTCATGCAGTGGGCTTTTTAGTGTGGCGCCGCGGTTTCAGGCTGCCTGAAAGCGGCAAAGGGCGGATTGTAGCCGATGGCTGTGTTTTGCGGCGGCCGTCGCGATATAATTGCGGCTTTTTGCGCAAAGAACCCGCCGCGTCCAACAAAAGCAAAAACCGAACTGGAACACAATAACTGCACGAAAACGCCTGCAGCCACGCGGTGGGCGATGCGATTAACGATTTTGCAATATGATCGAGCCGGGCGACAAGATTATGGTCTGCCTCTCCGGCGGCAAAGACAGCTACGCGCTCTTGGACATCCTGCGCCACCTGCAGGCGTCCGCGCCGATTGATTTCGAGCTGGTGGCGGTTAATCTCGACCAAAAACAGCCGGGTTTTCCCGAAGAAGTGCTGCCGACTTATCTGGAGAGCATCGGCATGCCTTATAAAATCGTTGAGGAAGACACTATTCCACCGTTACGCGCGTGCTCGACGAAGGCAAAACCACCTGCTCGCTGTGCAGCCGCCTGCGCCGCGGTATTCTCTACCGCACCGCCAAAGAGCTCGGCTGCAGCAAGATCGCGCTGGGGCATCACCGCGACGACATTATCGCCACCATGTTTCTGAATATGTTTTACGGCGGCAAACTCAAAGCCATGCCGCCGAAACTCGTTTCCGACAACGGCGAGCATATCGTTATCCGCCCGCTGGCGTATGTGAAGGAAAAAGACCTGATCCGCTACGCCGAAATCAAGCAGTTTCCGATTATTCCGTGCAATCTGTGCGGCTCGCAGCCGAATCTGCAGCGCCAGGTAATCGGCGAGATGCTCAAAGACTGGGACAAGCGTTTTCCGGCCGCATTGAGTCTATGTTTTTCGGCGCTGCAAAACGTGGTGCCTTCCCATCTGGCCGATACCGAGCTGTTTGATTTTGTCGGGCTGCAGCGCGGCCAAAACTTGAAACACGGCGGCGATCTGGCCTTTGACAGCGAAACCCTGCCGACTTCTGTTTGAAGTGGCCGGTGCCGCCGATGAAGCGGAGCAGTCCAAACCGCAAGCAAAACGGGTAATCAATATCTTGGACAACCGACTGAAAAGCCGCCGCGCATGAATAAATTCAGACCTGTGATGGAGCTGCTGCTACTGGCAGCGGCTTATTTTTGTCGGCCTGGCGTTTGTGATCAGGGCTGTTTGTCGGCTTCAACCAGGCGCTGGGCGTGGCACAATGGCAGATGCTGTCGCGCTACACGCTCGAAGGGTGCGAAACGCTGCTGTCTCGCCGCCGTTGTCTGGCTGACCGTTCTCTCTGCCGCCGCTGCTACCGGCGTCTTTTTGGATGCGCACGGTGTGTTGCCGAAGGCGAGACACCGTTGAGCGTAACGCGCGTCGCCATCATGGCGGCGGGGCTGGTGCTGATGCTGGCGATCAATCCGCTTTTTACGAAGTGTTCAGCGGCTGGCTGGGGCAGCAGGCCACCACCGACAGCCTGCAAAACCAGCAGATGCTTACCCAGCTGCTCGCCCAGCTGCCGCTGCTGCGATGCCGGTTTATATCGTGTTGGCGGCGCCGCTGGAAGAATTGCTGTTTCGCGGCCTGTTTTTCCACCAGCTTCGGCAGCCTGCAAACGCGCGCGCCAAGCGGCTGGCGCTGCCGCCGGTTTCCGCCTTCGCCTCGCCGCCTGCATGCGCTGCCGGTGAGCATGGAGTTCGCACCGTATTTCGCCATGGGGCTGGTGCTCGGCGGCGTGTACCTTTGCAGCCGCGATTTGCGCTGCAGCATAGCGGGCATGTGGCGAACAATCTGATTGCGCTGCTGATGCTGTACGCCGGCGCGTAGGTTGAATGGTTTTCAGGCTGCCTTTGGGAAACAAGGCGGCCTGAAAGTTTTTGTACTGTTTTGCAGGACGGGCGCGCGCTATTGTTCGATACAAAGCAGGATTTTTGCCTGTGCGGACGCAATGAAAACGGAAAAAACCAAAAAGTATAAAACGAACGCAAGCGCGAAATATCAGGCTGCGCTGACACAGAGACAGGCAGCCTGAAAATCTAAGACGGGCGCTGTGCTTTTGCGCGCCGAATACACCGGTTATATCGCCTTTTTATAGGAGCGGCCACTGGCAGCAGCGTTGCTGCAGAAACCGCCTTCGCTGTAGGTTTTATCGGCGGCGGTACCGCGAAGCGGTTGCCTTTGATATCGGCGTTGATTTGGTAGGTTTCGTTGGCTGCGCCGGTCAGTGTGCCGGTCAGCTTGCGGGCACCGAAATCGGCAGTCAGTTCAGCCGAATCCGCCTTTGAAGCCGGCACCTTTGCCGTCGGAGTTCAGCGGCGGGCCGCTGTATTTGAATTGGCCGCTGGTGGGCATATTGGTGGTTTCGACACCGTGGACAAAAAGGTGTCCGATTATTGACTGATTTTCCGGCAAAACCAAAACGTACGCTGCTGTGTATGGGAAATGCCGCCGACGGCGTAATACCGTTGCTGTTGTTATTATTGAACCAGGTTCGGCACGGAGACCTGTCAGGCTGATGGTTACGCCGCCAACGGTCAGTTTATCCAGCTGACTGGCTTGGACAGATTGAAATCGGTAGCGGTGTTTTTGCTGATGATTGGCATTGCCGCCGTTATTGTTGTTGGCATTGCTGGTGTTGTTTGCATTGTATTATTGTTATTCGGCACGGTATTGTTGGCCGAGTGTTGGGGCTGTCTGCCACCGCCGCCGCCTACAGGCAGAAAGTACATAGAACGTGGCGCCGATCAGGGCGGCAGAGTGGTTTTTCATAGTTTTCTTCCTTAATCTTTATCGGATGTTTTGAAACGTTTTTCCGGCGTTTGCCGGTCAAGGCGCAAAATTATAAGTGAAGACTCAAATCCGGCAAATTTTTACGCTGCGATAACCCCTTGCATTTTTGTTTACCGCCTGTGCCCTGCGCCCAAATGCCACAAGCAGCGGCAGGGGCGGTGCTTGCGCGCATTTTTCAGGCTGCCTTGGCGGGGCAGCCTGAAAGATTTCAGCGGGGCAAAACGCTTTCAGGCTGCCTGAAAATATCGGGCAGCCTGAAGAGTGCGGATGATGCGTGTTCAGGTTTCATCTTTGGGCGGCACCGGTGCGAACCAGCCTCCAGCAGCAACAGCAGGCCGACAACGATAAAGGAAACGATGCGGGCGATGCCGCCGCTGTTGCCCAGTTCGACCAAAAACAGCTTGGCCACCACCACCGCCATTAGGGCGGCGCCGCAAAACCAGAGCGGACGGATGCCGCGGCGGTGGCCAGAAGTCATCAGGGCGATGGCCGAGAGCGCCCATACAATCGACAGGCTGGCCTGCAGGCCGAAGGAAGCGAGCAGGGTGTCGAGCTGCCAGACAACGCCGCCGTAAAAATGCCACAGACGCATCACTGCGGCGCTTAGGGCGTAAAGCGCGGCGGCGGCGAAAAACGGCATAGACGGGGCGGCGGTTTTCGGCATCGTCCAACCAATGATCGCGGCTCTGCCAAGCAAAAGCAAACAGCGCCAGTTGCGGCAGCTCCAGCAGGTTCAGCAACGGCAGGTAGGAAGCGGATTCGGCGGGCTGGCGCCAGTTGGCCCACAGCAGCCACAGCAGCGCGAAAAGACGCCAGCGCGGCGCCGGCAGCCGGACGGTAGAGCGCGTCATAGCGCGGCGGCGTAGTGCCGGCGCAGCGCGTAAAGCAGCAGGGCGCCGGCAAACGGTGCGGCCAGCCAGCCTGCAGGCTGCCAGGCGGCGGGCAGGTGTTCTGCGGCGGCAAGACCGCTAAAGCGTGTCCACAGCGCCAGCGGCACTGGCGAGCATCAGACCGTGCCAAAGCAGACCGTTTTCACGGCGCTCAAAACGCTGCGGCGCGGTAATCCAGACGGCAGCGGCGCTGAAGGCAGACAGCACGATCAGACCCGGCAGCAGACCATGCTGCGCCCAGACGGGAATGCGCGGCCACAGCACGGCGCCCAAAAGCGGCAGCAGCACCAGCGCGGCTTGGCGGGCATGGCGCCAGTCCGACTGCCGGCCGGCGGCAGCCAGCAGCAAAAAGGGCAGCATCTGCAGCAGCAGCGCGGTATCCGGACTGCCCCAGGCGTCGCCAAAGCGGGCGATGGCGGCAAAGGCAGTCGGCAGCAGCGCACGCCAGCAAGAGCGCGGCGCAAAGGTTTTTCAGGCTGCCTTTGAATGGGTAATTTCACGACCGCTGCGGTGCCGATTATGGTTTTCAGACTGCCCTTCATCGGCGCTGGCAAACAGCAGATAGGACGCGGCGGCCAGCACGGCGGCGGCAAAGACGGGCGGCAGCAGCGAAGAAGAAGTCTGCCACAGCAGCGCCGGCCAGGACGGCTTGCCGGCAGACGCGGGCAGGGCGGTGCCGGCAAGGGCTTCGACTAAAACCAGTCCACCGTAAAACACGGCCGCCGCCGGCAGCATTTTTGGCATCGAACCGACGGCGAGCCATGCGGCGGCCAGCGCCAGCAATGCGACCGCCAGCATAAAAGCCGCGCGGGGCAAACAGCCTGCGCGCCAACAGCGGCAGCAGCAGAACCACCGCCGCCATTGCCGCGGTTTGCAAATTGCGCTCCCAGCGCGCCGCAGGCAGCCTGAAACCATAAAAAGCACCGCATACCAGCATGCCGCCTCCGGCTGCGGCGGCCAGCGCCACCGCCGGCGAAGCGCTGTCTGCAGGCAAACACGCTGTCCAGCGCCTTCAGGGCGACGGCCAGATACAGCAGCAGCGCGGCCAGCCGCACATGCGCCAGCCGCTGCTTGCGCGCGAAAAAGTAGGCCAGCGCCGCTTCCAATGCCCACAACGACACGGTTTGCGCGCGCCCGAAAGCCAGCGGCACCGCCAAAGTGGCAAACAGCGCGGCCAGCGCGGCAAAAAAGCCTGCGCCAGCACGGCAAACGCGCGGCTGCCGCGCCGCAGCACCAGCGCAAACAGGGCGTAAACCGCGGCAAACAGCAGCGCCGCTGCCCGCCGGCTGAGCGGTGCGCCCGCAGCCAGCATCGCATACTGCAGCTGGAAAGCGGCAAAGGCGCTGCCAAAGAGCAGGGGCGCTGTCGAGCATGCCCACCCGCCACAGGCCGCGCAGCAGCGCCTGCCACAGCTGGGCCAGTGTGGCATCGTCGGGCGGGGTACCGTCATCGTCATCGTTCTGTAAGGCGTTTTCCTGATCCAGCAACACGCGGCGGGCAAACAGGCAGGCAATCAGGGTGTAAAGCAGCCAGTGGTAGAGCAAAAAGGCTTCAGCCGAAGCAAACAGCTGCGGGCGGTAATCGTGGATGCCCCACGAAACGGCAATCAGAAAGCTGCCGCAAAAGCCGGCCAAATTCAGGCTGCGCCACGATTTGAACCACGCCATCAACGCCACGCCGGCGTTGAGCAGCGCCAGATAGGAAAACAGGAAAACGTGGCTGCCGCGGCCGTCGGCGAGCAGCAGCGGCGCCGCCATGCCGCCGGCCAGCGCCACCAGCGCCAGAATTTCGGCGTCCTGCAGCAGCGCCAGCATCGCCATCGCCAATACCAGCGCCACCATCAGCACCAGCGCCGCATCCGCCGGCAGCAGCGGATGCAGTTTGACCGCCGCCAGTGCGGTCAGATACATCACCGCGATGCCGAAGCCCCTGCAGCACCAGCCCGTATTCGCGGCGTTGGCGCTGCAGCTTCCAGCCGGTGAGCGCTGCCGCCAGCCCGGCCGCTGCCACCGCCAGATAGCGCACGCGCACCGGCAGGTGGATGTGTTCGGAAGCAAAGCGCAGCAGGAAAGCCAGTCCGAGAAACAGCACCACCACGCCGGCTTTGAGCAGCGGATTGCCTTTAAGAAACCAGGCGAGTATCGGGTTGGGCGCGTCCGCATCCGCTGCCGTATCCGTGGCCGTTTTGCGCCGGCGCACGATAATTTTCCCATTGCCGCCGCGTACCGGCGCCGTGCCGGAAGGGGCAGGGCGGACAGGGCTTTCAGGCTGCCTGAAAGTGTTTTGCGCCCTGCCGGCATCGGTTTCGATTTCGGCTTCGGTAGGGGCAGCCTGAAACGCCGCTGCGGGGGCGGCATCCGCCGGCACTTCGGGACGGACGGGCGGCGGCGTCTGCAGCGGGCGCGGCGCGGCGGCGGGTGTTTGCTCGGGCAGCGGGTTTTCAGGCTGCCTGAAGTCTGCCGCTGGCGGCGGCGCGGCAAAAACCGCTGTACCGCTGCGACTGCTGCAGCTCTTCAGCTGCCGCTGCAGACGGCCGACCGTCAGCTCCAGCCATTCGACGCGCTCGCGCAGCGAGTTTTCTTCATCCTGCGTTTCTTGGCGGCGCAGCGCCAGAAACACCGCAGTGACCAGCGCCGCGGCAAAGCCCAGTTGGAACAGGCCGACGGCGGAAAATACCAGTAGCGGCAGCAATACCAGCAACAATGTACGCGCAATCATCTCAGTCTCGGCAAGGCAGTTGTCGATGGCGGCTATGCTTACGGAGATTCGCCGCAGGCGGCAAGCCGGCGCGGTGCTGCCTGTATCTTTCAGGCTGCCTGCTGCGGCCGCGTGCTACAATCCGCGCTTTTTTATCCGCTATTGTTCGCCGCCGATAATGCAGACCCTTGTTTTTTTCCTGTTCCGCCTGCTGGCCGCGCTGCCGCTGCGCCTTTTGCACCTGCTGGGTGCTTTGCTGGGCACGCTGCTGTTTTATTGTTCGCGCGAAAACCGCGAGCGGGTGCGCGAAAATCTGGCGGTTGCCGGCTTGGACAGCGGCGATGCGATGGTGAAAAGCGTGCTGCGCGAAACCATGAAAGGCGGCATCGAATTGCCGGTGGCGTTTTTCAGGCAGCCTGAAAGCATTGCCACGCTGTTTGTGCAAACCCACGGCTGGGAGCATATCGAAAGCGCACTGGCGCAGGGGCGCGGACTGCTGCTGCTCACCCCGCATCTGGGCAGCTACGATCTGGCCGGCCGCTACATCAGCGAGCGCCTGCCCTTTGCGCTGACGGCGATGTACAAGCCGCCCAAAAGCGCGCTGCTCGACAGTGTGATGCAGGCCGGGCGCGTGCGCGGCAAGGGGGGCACCGCGCCGGCCAGCCTGCAGGGCGTCAAGCAGGTGATGCAGGCGCTCAAGGCCGGCGAAGCGACCATCGTACTGCCCGACCATGTGCCCGACCCGCAGGAAGGCGGCGGCGTATGGGTGCCGTTTTTCGGCAAACCGGCCTACACCATGACGCTGGCGGGCAAGCTGGCGCGGCTCGATAATGTGGAAACCCTGTTTTTCTGCGGCGAGCGCCTGCCCAAAGGTCGCGGCTTCGCGCTGCACATCGCCCCGCTTTCAGGCTGCCTGAACGGCGATAAGGTACACGATGCACGGCTGGTTAATGAAAACGTCGAAGCCTGGGTGCGCCGTTTCCCGCCCAATACCTGTTTGCCTACAACCGCTACAAACACCCCGCCGGCGCCCCCGAGCGCCCGCCGCAGTAGCCGCCGCCGGCGCATTCCACTATAATCGCGCCCGCAGCCAAACCGCCATATCCAAAGGAAAAAATTATGTACGACTACCAATCCGAAGCCACCCGGGTTTCTCAACAACTACATCGAAGAGCATCCCGAAGAAGCGCAGCAGCGCCTGGTCAACCGCAACCTGCTGTGGGATGTCGAACTCAATCCCGAAGATGAAGCCGACTACGCCGCCGCCAAGCTGGCGAAAAAGCCCTATACCTATTATCAGATGGACTAAACGCGCGCAGCAGCCTGAAAAATGTCCGTCCACACCCCGCCGTTTGATGCCGAACTTTTGGCCTATCTGCGCGCCACAGCCGCGCCGAGCATCCGCTGCTGGCGCAAATCCGCCGCGAAACCGCCGGCCACACGCATGGGCAAAATGGCGATCGCGCCCGAGCAGGCCGGATGCTGGTGTGGCTGGCGCGTTTGATCGGCGCCCGCCGCTACTTGCAAATCGGCGTTTTTACCGGCTACAGCAGCACCGCCGTTGCGCTGGCGCTGCCCGAAGACGCGCAGCTGGACTGCTGCGACATCAATGTCAGCTTTACCGAACACGCCCGCCGCTACTGGCAGGGCCGCCGGCATCGAACACAAAAATCCGCCTGCATCTGCAGCCGGCGCTGATCACGCTTGAGCAGCTGCTCGCCGCCGGCGCCGGCAGCTACGATCTCGCCTTTATCGACGCCGACAAAGAACCCACCCCGCAATATTACGAGCGCTGCCTGCAGCTGGTACGCCGCGGCGGCATTATCGCCATCGACAACATCCTACTCGGCGGCCGCGTTGCCCGTCCGCTGCAAAGTGATAGCCCGCCGGCCGTTGCCGTGCTGCAGCAGTTCAACGCCGATCTTGCCCAAGACGCGCGCGTGCTGCCGCTCACCCTGCCGCTGGGCGACGGTCTGACCCCTGCTGCAAAAACTGTAGACAGACCGCGCGGCAGCCGCCTGCCGGCACCGCGCCATCCGCATCCGAACATGGCAGCCTGAATGTTCAGGCTGCCTAAACTTGTGTCCAGATACCATGAATATCCTTACCCGTTTTTCCTTACTGATTCCTGCCGTGCTCGGCGCCTGCGCGCTGCCTGCCGCCGTTGTGCCGCAGGCGCAGCCGTCTGCACAGACTGCCGCAGAGAGCACCGAAACTGTTGCCACCGCCCGCGCCCCGAGCCGCTGCCCCATCCGGAAGCCGATGCCGGCGAGCGGATTGCCGCGCTCGAGCGGCGGGTGGAAAATGCAACAGCAGCAGCTGGAAGAGCTGCGCCGCCAGATCAAAGCAGTGGGAGCAAAAAGATAAAGATCAGAAAGACAAGGAAAAAGATAAAGAAAAGACGGCAAAGACAAAGAAACCGCCGCTCCGCCGCCACGCAAAACGCACCGCAATGCGCCGTCTGCTGCCCGCCAAGCCGCCGTTCAGGCTGCCCCCGCCCGCGACAACAGCTGGGAGCGCGCCCAGCAGCAGTTCCGCCAAGGCCAGTACCAAAGCGTGCTCGCCACCCTGCGCGGCGCCGACAACGGCGGCGACGGCAGCCCGCAGGCCGCCCGCCGCATGTATCTGCTGCTGCAAAGCCACCAGCGGCTGAACAACTGCCAGTCCGTTATCCACATCGGCCAGCGTTATGCCGGCCTGTTTGCCGCCAGCCCGCAGGCCGGCGAAGCACTGTACGCCGTCGGCCAATGCCAGTGGAACATCCAGCAGCAGGACATCGCCCGCGACACCTGGCGCCGCCTGATCACACCTACTCCCCGACAGCGCCGCCGCCGCCGCGCAGCGAGAAAAAGTGCGCCGCCAGCGCCGCCCTCAGGATGAAAGGCAGCCTGAAAAACAAATCCGCCGCGGCAAAACGTTTTCAGGCTGCCTGAAAACTCGTTTGGCATCCTGCTCTTCTGCATTGCGGCACATCCGCCTACAAGCCCGAAACCAGCCTGAAAACACAAAGCCGCCTGCCCGCCGCAGACGGCTGCCCACCACCCGATTCCCCACCTGCCATGTCCAAACCCTTTGTTTTTCCCGACTACCGCGCCGTGTACAACTTCGCGCCCAAATACCGCGACCAGCACCTGAAATTTGCCCTGCGCAAACTGCTGGCACGGCGGCAGGTGCGCGCGTTTGAAGCCTTTGTCAATTCGTCGCCCGTGTATCAGGATTTTTTCGCCACCCGAGTGCAAGATGCTTATCCGCTCTTGCACGCCTTTATCGACAAGCGGCTAAACACCGATGCGCGCCTGACTGCCATGCAGTATGACCTGGTCGCCGCCGAGCGGCAGTTTTGCTGCAGCTGCTCGCGCAAATGGGCGAAGCACGCCCGCTGCATGTGATCGCCAGACTTACGGATGACTTGACGCTCTGTCTCAACCGCAACGATAACTGCGTTGATGAAGGCATGTGGTCGCTGTCGCTGCGCGACGGGCAGCAAAACCGCCTATATATGGCCACCTTTGCCTTTGTGCCGCAGGGCTTGCTGGCCGCTTCGGTGCAGGGGCCGGCGGGTGAAGAAGCCAAAGACACCGTGCGCCGCCTGACCACAGCAGCCCACGGCCTGCGCCCGCAGCAGCTGATGGCCGCCGCTTTCAGTATTCGCCGCCGCACTCGGCCTGAGCGCGCTGGGCATCGCCCACGACTATCAGGCCAAGCTGCGCTGGAAGCTGAAAAAACGCGTGAAAATGAATTACGACCAATACTGGCAGGAAAGCGGCGCAATATTGGGCGACGACGGCTACTGGCACCTGCCCGCCGCGCCGCAGCGTAAGGAAATGGACGAAAATCGACAGCAAAAACGCTCGATGTACCGCAAGCGCTACCAAATGCTCGATCAGGCCGAGGCCGAAATGCAGGCGTTTTTCAGGCAGCCTGAAACGGAAACCGAACCAAGCGACAGCGAGCTTGCGTGAAAAGCAGCCTGAAACCAAGCAGGAGCCATTAGGAGCCGAGTCCCTGCGCCGCCATCATCTTTCCGTTTGAAAAGCAAACGTCGGCATGACTATTGCTTTGCCGGCGTGCCCATCGGGCAACACGTAGCCACGCCCGCCCGCTGTTCCTGCTGGATGTGCGGCAACCGCGCCGCTTTTACGGCAACGGCCGCACCGCGCTGACTGTTCAACGAGCTTCGCCAAGCAGCAGCGGTGCAAAATGAAGAAGCCATCCTTCAGGCGGCCTGAAACAATGCGGCCTGTATCCGAATACGGCTTTCAGGCAGCCTGAAAACCGCCGGATGCCGCTATCCGGCTTACACCAAACCATACAAAAACCAGCGACCACTACCGACCTTATCAACATCATCGGCACCATCGCTTTGCCATTTCCGGCTATCTGGTGGGCTACGGCAAGCGGCTCGACGTATTGGGCGTGGTGATTACCGCGCTGCTGACCGCCGTCGGCGGCGGCATGATGCGCGACGCGCTGGTCGGCCATATTCCGCAGGTGTTTTTGCGCACCGACGCGCTGATTGTGGTGTTTCGCCACGCTGGCGGCCGCCTGGCTGCTTTCATGCTCGAGCGCCGCCGCCGTTCCGCGCTAACCGCCGCGTTTATCGTTGCCGATGCCATCGGCCTGGCCGCGTTCAGCATTACCGGCGCGCAGGTCGGCGTGGCGCTGCATTTAAACCTGTTCGGCGTGGTGGTGTTGGCGTTTGTTACCGCCGTCGGCGGCGGCATTGCCCGCGATATTCTGGTCAACAAAGTGCCGATGATTCTGCGCTCGGATCTGTACGGCAGCATGCCATCCTAATCGGCATCCTGATGTATCTGCTGGCCAAAGCCGGCTGGAGCAACGCGCTGACGATCAACGCGCTCTTTTATCGGCGGCTGCCTGCTGCGGCTTAACCGCCTACCGCTTTCCACTGGCAGTTGCCGGGTTTTCAAAAACCGCCACCGTGAGCAAAGCCGGCAGGATAAGGGCGCTGCTTCAGCGGACGGACAAGCTTTTTCAGGCTGCCTGCGGCTAGGGCAAATCGAAAAAACGGGCAAAAGGCTGATAAAATGCGCGCCGATATTGCCCTATTTTTCAGGCTGCCCTGCCGCTGCTGTCAGATTCGCCCACCCTCAAAATTTCTTCATGCAGAAAGACCATCTATGACCTGGGAAACCGTAATCGGATTGGAAATCCACGTCCAACTCAACACCAAATCCGGAAAATTTTTCAGCGGCGCGAGTACCGCCTTTGGCGCCGAGCCGAACGCGCATGCCAGCGTGGTGGAATGCGCGCTGCCGGGCACGCTGCCGGTGATGAACCGCGAAGTGGTGGAAAAAGCGATCAAGCTCGGCTTGGCGCTCAATGCCCAAATCAACCAGAAAAACGTGTTTGACCGCAAAAACCACTTTATCCCGACCTGCCCAAAAGGCTACCAAATCAGCCAGTTGGACTTGCCGATTGTGGGAGCATGGCAAGCTGGAAATCGTGGTGGGTGATGAAGTGAAAACCATCAACGTAACCCCGCGCCCATATGGAAGAAGATGCGGGCAAATCGGTGCACGAAGGCTTTGAACGGCGCCACCGGCATCGACCTGAACCGCGCCGGTACGCCGCTGTTGGAAGTGGTGTCCGAGCGCGAAATGCGCTCCGCCGCCGAAGCCGTTGCCTACGCCAAAGCCCTGCACGGCTTAGTTACCTGGCTGGATATTTGCGACGGCAATATGGCGGAAGGCTCGTTCCGCGTCGATGCCAATGTGTCGGTGCGCCCCCAAAGGGCAGGCGGAATTCGGCACGCGCCGCGAAATCAAAAACTTAAATTCTTTCCGCTTTTTGGAGCAGGCGATTAACTACGAAGTGGAAGCGCAAATCGAGATTTTGGAAGACGGCGGCAGGTGCAGCAGGCAACCATGCTGTTTGACCCCGAAAAAGGCGAAACCCGCGTGATGCGCCTGAAAGAGACGCGCACGACTACCGCTATTTCCCGACCCCGACCTGCTGCCCGTCATCAGCTTTCCGATGCACAGCTGCAAGCCGCCCGCAGCGAAATGCCAGAGCTGCCCAAAGAGATGGCGGCGCGTTTTGTGCAGCGAGTTCGGCGTAAGCGAATACGATGCCCGCCTGCTGACGGCAAGCCGCGCCCAGGCCGCCTTTTGAAACCGCCCAGCGGCGGATAGGCGAGCTGGCTGCCAACTGGATGAACGGCGAATTGGCGGCAACGCTGAACCGCGAAGGCTTGGAGCTGGCACAAAGCCCGATTACGGCGGCGCGACTGGCATCGCTGGTCGGCAAAATCGCCGGACGGCACATTAGAGCAAGCTGGCGAAAAAGCCTTTGAAGGTACGGGCGGAACCCGAATCCACGATTGAGCAGGTGATTGAGAAAACACGGTTTGCGCAAATCACCGACACCCGGGCGCGATTGAAGCGATGGTGGACGAAGTGCTCGCCAACAATGCCAAAGCCGTTGAGCAGTTTAAAGCGGGCAAACAGCGCGAACGCGATTGTGGGGCAGGTGATGAAAGCCAGCAAAGGCAGGCGAATCCCGCGCAGGTGCAGGAATTGGTGAAAGCCAAACTGGGGTGATGTAGATGATAAAGGCAGCCTGAAAACCGAAATACGGCCAGGCCGCCTTTGAGCAGGCTTAGACAGGGAAAAACATTATGATCTTTAAAGAACCGAAACGAAACGGCATCAGCCGTCCTAAATCAGACACCAGCACCATCGGCCAATTATGGGATTTGTTCGACAGGCTGAGCTTGGCGCAAAACAGTCTGATTGAACGCAAAGACGCTACGGCCATCGCTCTGGCTTCGGGTTTCAACCACAATACGGTCGGCCGCCAATACGGCGAATGGAAAAAATATAACCTGCCGTTTGAAGCCGTACAAACCGCTCCCGAACGAAGCAATACCGCATTCGCTGCCAATATCTCCCAGGCGGCACTCGAAGTGTCCGATCCAATAGAAACCGCCGTGCACGCGGTAAAGCTGCCGAAGACCGTGTCGCTCGCGAACTACTGACCCGCCTACAGGAAGAATCACCGGAATTTTTCGAGAAGGCCGTTATCCGCCTGCTGCTGGCGATGGGCTATGGCGGTAGGGAAAATTTCTACGAACATTCCGGCCAGCCCAACGACGGCGGTATCGACGGTATCATCAAACAAGACCCGTTGGGTATTCAGAAAATCTATCTCCAAGCCAAACGCTATGCGGACAATAATTCTGTAGGCCGCGATGCTATCCAGTCTTTCGTCGGCGCACTGCATCCCAGCGGCGTAGCCAGTGGCGTATTTCTGACCACATCAAATTTCACCAGCGGCGACGCGAATATGCCCGCAGCGTCGGAGGCAAAAGTGATTCTCATAGACGGCAAAGAACTAGCCAAGCTGATGATCCGATACCGCGTCGGCATCCAAACCCGGCAGGTTTTGGAGATTGTCGAAATCGACGAAGACTTTTTTATTGAAGACGGTTTATTCTGAACAAAAAGCAGCCTGAAAACCGTTTTTCAGGCTGCCTCCCAAATCTCCGATGACAAACCAACGCCTTATCTGCCTCACTCTCGCCGCCGTATCGCTCGGCTTATTGATGCTTGCCGCCGATATGTACCGCGACGATGCCGCCGTCTGCGATCGGATGGACTACCTGATTGCCGAAACCGAAGCCTACCGCCGCAGCCACCGGCTGCAATCCGACAGCCTGGCCGACGCGCTGCGCCGAAAAAGATCAAACGTTCCCGATACCTCGTCCGAATGCGCATTCTACGACCCCAAGCTGCCCGGACGCGGCGACTGCTAGTTCACGCCCTTACCCAACAACGGCTACGCGCTCACCGTAATCGGCCGCCATTACGGCGCAGTTTACGATTCCGAAACCGGCCGCATCCGCACCGGCAACGCCTATACGGCCGCATGGGGCGACTGACGGCAAAAGCAGCCCTAAAAAGCCGCAAAACCCCATTTTCAGGCTGCCTAAGCGCTCATCCAAACCACCCTGCTCACCACACACAGAAACTCCCCATGAACCTGCAATCCCCCACCCTATGCCGCGTCCGCGCCATTACCGCCTTTGCCACGCTCACGCCCGACGCGCAAAGCTGGCAGCGCGTGCTGGCGGATGCCAAACGCCAATGCGACCGCCTGGCCGCCGCCTTCGCACGCGCAGGCTACACCGTCCAATCCGTGCGCATTGTCGCCAACCCCTTCGGCGAATATCTGGACACCAGCAGCCCCGCCGCGGCCAAACAAGGCTTGCGCACGCATCCGCGACATTCTCGGCAGTCTCAACCAAAACGGGCTGCGCATCCGCTTTGCCATCGGCGAAGCCCGCAGCGCCGCCGAAATCGCCCTGCCCGAGCTGATCCGCGACTACGGCGACCTTGCCAACGCCTGCGTCAACGTCGCCGCCGACGAAAACGGGCTGCCCGACAGCGCACATCGAGCATTGCACCGCCGCCGTGCAGCAAAATCGCCCGCATCACCCCGCGTGGCGAAGGCAACTTCAACTTCACCGTCAATTTCAACTGCGCGCCGCTGATTCCCTACTTTCCCCGCGGTTACCACCGCGGCGCAGACGGCGACTGCATCGTCGTCGGCTTTGAAACGCCCGACCTGCTCGCCGCCGCGCTGCACGGTGTAAACCACGCAGCCCTGCCGACCAGTCCGCCTTTTTCAGGGCTCCCACTACCGTCATGCGCCAAGCTCCCTGCAATACCATGCCGACCGCGTGCAGGAAATCATTGCCGCCACCACATTGGACGGCGGCTGGCGCTACGCCGGCATGGACACCTCCGCCGCCCCCTCCAAAAACTGCACCTCGATGGCGGAAATCTACCGTCTGCTGCGCGTGCCGCACTTTGGCGCGGCAGGCAGCATAGAGCCTCCGCCCTGCTCACCCGCGTGTTCAAAACGCTGGAAAACGTCCGCGCCGTCGGCTTTTCAGGGCTGATGCTCGCCGTAACCGAAGACAGCGGCCTCGCTCATGCCAGCCGAATCCCCCACTTTGACCTGCGCGCCCTGCTCACATACAGCAGCGTCTGCGGCATCGGGCTGGACACCGTGCCCATTCCCGGCGACACCCCCGCGCACAAAATCCACGCCCTGATGCGCGACACCGCCGCCATGGCGTTCCGCCTGAACAAACCGCTCACCGTGCGCCTGTTCCCCGTGCCCAACCTGAAAGCCGGCGACATCACGCAATTTGAAAGCGGCGATTTGTGCAACTGCGCGGTGCTGGCGGTGGATTAGGCTGTCTGAAAAGCGGTTTGCCGTTTTCAGGCTGCCTTGCCGATGGCGCTGTCTGATGCTGCCGGTTTGGCTTGGATACTGGCGCCGGCCGCTTTATCCCGCGCCCGATTTATGGGAAAATCGCCCCCTTTTTTAACGCCATCACGCGAAAGGCAGCCATGCTGGACAGAGAAGGTTACCGGCCGAACGTCGGCATCATTCTGACCAACCAGGACAATAAAGTGTTCTCGGGGCGAGCGCCTGCGCGAGCAGTCGTGGCAGTTTCCCAAGGCGGCATCAAGCCCGGCGAAAGCCCCGAAACGGCGATGTACCGCGAGCTGCTCGAAGAAGTCGGCCTGCTGCCGCACCATGTGCAGATTCTCGGCCGCACGCGCGACTGGCTGCGCTACGACGTGCCCGGCAACTGGGTGCGGCGCGAATGGCGCGGCGCCTATCGCGGCCAGAAGCAGATCTGGTTTCTGCTGCGCCTGACCGGCCGCGAGCGACGTCCACCTGCACGCCACCAGCCATCCCTGAGTTCTGACGACTGGCGCTGGCACGAATACTGGGCGCCGATAGACGAAGTGATCGAGTTCAAACGCCGCGTGTATCAGGGCGCGCTAACCGAGCTGTCGCGCTTTTTGGTCGGGCTGGAGAGCTTCGGCGAATACTACGGCAGGATGTGGGACGAAAAAAAACGCCGCCAGGCTGAGCAGCAGTAAGGGCGTTGGCGAGCAAAGCAGCCTGATTGCCGTGGGATTGGCACGGGGCGGCGCAAGGGTCTTATCGTTGCCGGTGAAAACGGCGGACAGGGGTTCGCCGGCAATGGCAGCTCGAAAGTCGTGCCGGCGGCTTAAAGCCGCCGGCGCGGACTGGGCGAAGCGCGGAGCCGGCGCAGCCTGACGGTTTTGCCGCACGGCGGCAAAAAAAGCAGCCGCAAAAACTTTCAGGCTGCTTTGACGCGTGGTTTGCGTTCTCTTTTGTTATTCGGTGTGTGTTGGCGCTGTCACCAAGCGGTAAACATGGGTGAGCGCGTGATCAGGTGTTTGTCTTGCGCTTCGGCCTTGTTTAGGCGCGCGGGTGGGCGAGTGCAGCAGTTTGTTGGTGAGCTGGACCGACAGGCGCTCGAGCGACTCTTCGGGGAGGTGCCTCGGCCAGCTGGCGCATGGCGTTTTCCAAAAACCCTGGCGGCGGGCGCGTTCGCCTTCTTGGCGCAGGGCGCAGATCAGCGGTACGCGCTGGCGGCTTTGCTGCCATGAAATAAAGTCGGCCACTTTTGCGCGACCAGCGCTTCGGCGGTTTCGGCGGCGCTGCGGCGGGCTTCGCGACCCCTGCTCGACGGCAGCGGTCATATCATCGACGGTAAACAGGCTGATACCTTCAACCTGCGCGGTTTCGGCTTCGATATTGCGCGGCACCGCCAAACTCGAGCATACAACTGGCGGCGACCGCTGCGCTTACTCATCGCGCGCTTTCGGCCATTTTGCGGGTAATCAGCGCGTGCTGCGAGCCGGTGCAGGCGATCACGGCATCATAGCGGTGCAGAATCTGCGGCAGGCTTTCCAGCGTGGCGGCTTCGAGATTGCCTTCGAGCTTGGCGCACGCGCTTCGGTGCGCGCCAGCGTGCGGTTGGCAATGGTCAGAAGACGCGGGCGGGCGGCGGAGAAGCAGGCGGCAACCGATTCGACCATTTTCGCCGGCGCCGACAAACAGCACGTTCAGGCCGCTGATGTCGCCGACGGTGTTTCTTTCCATTACGCGCACGCTGGCCGAAGCCATTGAGACTACGTTAGTCGCCGACGCCGCTGCGGCTGCGCACTTCTTTTGGCAGCGGAAAAAGTTTTCTGAAACAGTGAATTGAGCCAGGTTCCTGCTGCCCTGCGCTTCGGCGGTGCGCACCGCTTCTTTCATCTGTCCGAGAATCTGCGGCTCGCCCAACACCATGCTGTCCAAACCGGAAGCGACGCGGAAAGCGTGGCGGATGGTTTCGCTGCAGCCGTAAACGTAAAGGTAGGGGCGCAGCGCTTCAGCGGAAACGCTGCGGTGCTCGGCCAGCCAGCCGATAACCATCTCAGCATCGCCCACGCAGTAAAGCTCGGTGCGGTTGCAGGTGGAAAGAATCACCGCTTCGGCGGCGGCACGGCTCGTTCAAGTCGCGGACGGCATCTGGCAGTATCCCCGCGGGGAAAGCCAGTTTTTCCCGAATGTGCAGAGGGGCGGTCTGGTGGTTGAGGCCGATAACGGTGAGTTTCTATGGCGGTGGTCTGTAATTTTGGGTAAAACTTGGGCGCGATTATAGCATTACTGACATACATTTAGTTTTAACTATAAATAGGAATCGTTATTATTTGACTTAATTTTTCAAAACCCTGCATCCATGCGCTTTGCCGCGGCAGATGCAATGCGGCGGCGGCAGGGACTATAATGCGCGCCGCCATCCTGATTTTGTCTTTCAGGCTGCCTCGTGCTGCGGCCGAAGGCAGCCTGAAAAAGGAGTTCGAGCATGGATCTGCACCATATCCGCGAGGATTACAGCAAACAGGAATTATCGGAAAGCCAATGCAGCGACAGCCCGTTTGAGCAGTTTGAACGCTGGCTGGACGAGGCGGTTAAGGCCGAAGCGAACGAGCCGACAGCGATGAACGTCGCCACCGTCGGCGCCGACGGCCGTCCCAGCGCGCGCATGGTGCTGCTCAAGGAAGTGAACCGCAACGGCTTTGTGTTTTTCAGCAATTACTCCAGCCGCAAAGGGCAGGCGCTGGCGGCGCATCCCTTTGCCGCGCTCACTTTTTTCTGGCCGGAACTCGAGCGGCAGGTGCGCGTGGAAGGGCGGGTGGAACAGCTGCCGGCGCACGAATCCGACGCCTATTTCGACAGCCGCCCCACACCAGCCGCGTCGGCGCGTGGGCGAGCGAGCAGAGCACGGTGATTTCCGGCAAGGCGGTACTCTTTGGCGCGTGCCGCCGCCATCGGCGCCAAAACACCCCTTGAAAAGTGCCGCGCCCGCCGCACTGGGGCGGCTACATCATCCTGCCCGACAGCATCGAATTCTGGCAGGGCCGCCCCAGCCGCCTGCACGACCGCATCCGCTACCGCAGCGAAAACGGCGCGTGGATTAAAGAGCGGCTGGCACCCCTGACGCATATATCCGCCGGCGGCCGTTTTTCAGGCTGCCTGCATCCGAAGCAAACTACCGCTATGGCCAAAAATTCCCCATCCATCCGAAAAATCCCGAACGCATCTGCTGGGGTGCGAGAAATACTGCACCGCCGCCGATCTGCAATGCGGCAACGGCTGCGAGCGCATCCAGCACCCCATCGAAACCGACGGCCCCTGAGTGGTATAAAAACGGCGACTGGAGCAATCTGCTGAGCGAGAAGCAGCAAATCGAGCTGGGTCTGAAACCGGCGCCCTGCCGCCGCGCCAAGCGCCAAACCGCATATCAAGCCGCCCCTGCCGGGCAAAAAGAAAGAAACCGTTTAAACGGTTCGCCCGCCGCCTGCGGTAGCCTGAAACAGCGTTTTTCCCTTTCAGGCTGCTTGGGGCAATCAAGATTTTTTCTGCAACCGAAACGGAGGTAACACCATGCCTGTAAAAACCTTTATCCGCCATCGCTGCGCTGCTACTGGCCGCCTGTACCACCGGTGATTGGTCCGGCGGCGGCCAGCCGCCGCTCAAGCAGGTTTGGCAGCTGCGCCATCTGCCCGGTATTGCCGATGCCCGTGTGGCCGAAGTCGGTGGCACTTTGGATTTGCGCAAACTGCCGCAGGCGCATGCCAAGATGGGCTGCAACGGCATCAGCTTTGATGTCCAGACCGATACCAGCGGCACTTTCCGCCCCGGCACCGGCGTCAGTACCCTGATGTATTGCGACGGCCGCATGGATCTTGAGCAGCGCTTCAACCGCCTGATCGAAGAGATTGGCGCCGACGGTCGCTACCGCATCGAAAACGGTCGCCTGTTTCTCGGCAAGCCCGGTCAGGAAATGGTGTTCGAGCCGGCCGCCCAAGCCGCGCAGTAAGCCCGTTTGCCCTTTTCAGGCTGCCTGAAGCAAAGCAGCCTGAAAAATGGCAGGCTCCGCCAAACAACAAAATGCCCGCCCCGAATTTCCGGAGCGGGCGTTTTTTCTGCGGACGGTTCAGCAGTCGCGGGCGGTAACGCGGGCGGGCGCGAGTGAGCATTTTGCCGTTGGTGGTGAAGATGCGGTATTCGATGGCGTAGCGGCCATGCACCATCAGGTCGCGCAATTCGCGGTTGTGGCAGGTTTCCTTTGCGGATGTCGCGGCGGTACACCGCTTCCAGCTGGCGGCGGCGCGCCGGATCGACCTTGCGCACGTCGTGGTAGTTTTTCAGCACCATCGAATAGACGAAAGCATCGTCTGCGGCGCGGTAACTGATGTCTTTAACGCGGATATCGCGGTTTTCGATGCTTGCTTTTTCATGGCGGAAACGGCGAGCGACGTCGCGGCCGACCGCATCGCGCTGGGCGGCAGTCATCGACGCCATATCGCGTTTGAGCTGCGGCGAAGCACCGCTGCGGCAGCCTGAAACGGCCAATAGCACGGCGGCGCTTAGGATAAGGGGAAGGTTTTTCATGGCAGACTCCTGACGGGGAAAAGATCAAACAGCGGCGCGCGGCGCCAAAACAGGATGTGCATGTTTTCAGGCTGCCTTTTTGTGGTTTTGCTGCGGCAGCCGCGGCGCGCAGTTTCACCGCGTGGCAGCCGCACCTACAATACGCCGCATCCGTTTTCAGGCAGCCTGAAAGCGCTTTGGCAAAGAGGAAAGACGATATGTCCGCACACAAAAACTATATGACGCCGGCCGGCTGGCAGGCTTTGAAAGACGAATTGTTCCAGCTGGTGAACAAAGAGCGCCCCGAAATCGTGCAGGTGGTGAACTGGGCGGCTTCCAACGGCGATCGCAGCGAAAAACGGCGACTATCTCTACGGCAAGCGGCGGATGCGCGAAATCGACCGCCGCATCCGTTTTTCTCCCAAGCGGCTGGAAGCGGCCGAAGTGGTCGATCCCTGAAAACCGCGAGGCCACCGACCAGATTTTTTCGCCGCCACCGTAACCGTCGAGCGCGGCGACGGCAGCGAGCAGCAGGTGCGGATTGTCGGCGAAGACGAAATCGACGCCGCCCGCAACAAAATCTCGTGGAAATCGCCGCTGGCGCGCGCGCTGATCAAAGCCCGCGAGGGCGACGCGGTCTGGCTGCACACGCCGCAGGGGCGCGAGCAGATTGAGATTTTGGCGGTGAATATGTGCGGATAGACCGAAATGCCGCGTCGCAGAGGTTTTTCAGGCTGCTTGAAGGCAGCCTGAAAACATCCTTTCAAACAAAAAAACCAGGAAAAACAATGAACCATTACGATGCGGTAGGGTTTTACCGGTATTACCGACGGCGAAAAGCATATCCGCCGCCATCGACCAGTGTTGCCGCTTGCGCAGGCTTTTCGGCGATTACGCGGTGTACCGCGATGCCAGCGGCGCCGAGTTGTGGACAGCCATCGACCAAAAACAACGATCTGCTCGCCTTTGAGCCGTATTTTTCAGGCTGCCTGCAGTCGGTTTGGGTAAGCCATGTCGAAGCCAACGAATACAACGACGGCACGGGTTTTGCCCAAGTGTGGCAAAACGGCAGCGCCGATGGCGAGGGCGATTATCCCTTTGTGCTCGATATTCCGATATCGCATCCTTTCCCATCAGCACGGCGGACACGCCGCAGAAAAATCGCGGTTTGCGCCTTTGCCGAATCGGCAGAGCTATTTGCCGACGAAGCCGCATTCGATGCCGGCAAGAAGGGCAGGAAATAAAATGGGCGGCGCAAAGTTTTTATTCCCAGCGGCATGTTTATCGACGAAAAACGCGCCCGGAGCACCCGCCCCGCCGCCCGCGCCTTGTTTACCGGCGTGGTACGGCGGGTGGAAAACTGGCGCAACGCCCTTACCGGCAGCGCGTTTTACTATCAGAAATCGCAACCCACGGCGGCGTGTGGTCGGCGGTTTATCCCGACGCGGCTTTTTAACGACACGCCGCAGGCCGGCAACGTGATACAGGGCGAGTATTGGCTGACGGGCGGCTGGCTGATCTGCCCGAGTCCGAAGCCAAAGCCGAAACACCGGGAAAAACGCGGGTTTTGGCAAAAACTGCTGGGAAATAATCTTTCAGGCTGCTTTGGCTTGAACGATAAGGCAGCCTGAAAGCAAAATGCCCCTGATTTTTCGGTGATGAAAATCAGGCATTGTCTTTGCCGGGTTTCAGGCTGCCTTGTTGCGGGCAGCCTGAAAAACATTGCGTGGTGCAAACCGTCTTTACTCTTCAAAGCCGACAATTTCCAAACCAAATCCGGTCAAACCGTTCATCGACGAGGTTTGCCCATCACGCGCATTTTTCTCACTTTGAGACCGGCGAGGATTCGGGCGCCGATGCCGTAGGTTTTTCTGTCCCATTTTTCACTTGGAAGCTGTTTTTCGGCAGGGGTGCGCTCCAAAAAGGGCGCTGCCGTCTTCGGTGCGGTGCAGCAGGATGGCGACGCCGGTTTCGGCCTGTTGGATGCGCTCGAGCGCTTTGGGCAGCGGCCAGGTGTGGTTGGGGTCGGCTTGCAGAAAGTCCATGGCGCTAAACGGCTCGTGCACGCGCACCAGGGTTTCTTCGGCGGCGGCGGGGTTGCCTGACCAGGGCAAGGTGGGTGTCGCCGTTGAGTTTGTCCACGTAAACATGTTGGCGGAAGTCGCCCCACGGGTGTGGATCAGGGTGTCGCCCATTTCTTCGAGCAGGCTTTCGGTGCGGCTGCGGTATTCGATGAGATCGGCGATGGTGCCGATTTTTGAGGTTGCGTTCGGCGGCAGATTCTTTTCAATTCGGGCATGCGCGCCATGGTGCCGGTCGTCGTTGAGGATTTCGCAGATGACGCCGGCGCCGGAGAGACCGCACATTTGGGCGAGATCGACAGCAGCTTCGGTGTGGCCGGCGCGTACCAGCACGCCGCCTTTTTGCGCGCGCAGCGGGAAGATGTGGCCGGGCTGGACGATGTCTTTTCAGGGCGTACGCCGGGCGAGACGGCGGTTTGGATGGTGGGGCGCGGTCGGCGGCGGAGATGCCGGTGGAGATGCCGCTGGCCGCTTCGATGGACACGGTGAAGTTGGTGCCGCATTGGGCGCCGTTTTCTGGGTCATCAGCGGCAGGCCGAGTTTGTCCACCAATGCGTTTTCCATCGGCAGGCACACCAGGCCGCGCGTGTTTGATCATGAAAGTTGATGGCTTCGGGTAACGAATTGGGCGGGCTATTACCAAACTCGCCTTCGTTTTCGCGGTCTTCGGCGTCGGTGATGATGGACCATGCGGCCGGCTTTTATGTCGGCAAGATTTCCATGTACGGAGGGTATGAGCTCATGGTGTCAGGCTTTCTGTGCGGGATTTTTGCGGGCGGAGCAAAGAGACCGAGATGCCGATTACCACCATCGGCAGGCTCAGCCACCGCCCCATCGACAGGCCGGGCTCAGCAGGCCGAGTTGGGCGTCGGGCTGGCGGGCGTATTCGGCGGCGAAACGGAACAGGCCGTAGCCGGCGAGAAACATCATCGAAACCTGGCCGCTGGCGCGCGGTTTGCGCGAAAACCACCACAAGAGCACAAACAGGCACACGCCCTCCAGGGCAAACTGAGTAGTTGCGAGGGTGGCGCGGCAGACTCGCCGTATTGCGCCAGCCATTGGGCGTACTGCGGATTGGCGGCGGCCAGCTCTGGGTCAGCATATTGCGCCTGCGGGAAACCTACGCTCCAGAAGGCGGTAGGATCGGTAATCCTGCCCCCACACACCGCCGCTGATAAAATTGCCGATGCGCCCGGACGCGCAGCCCCAGCGGCACCAGCGGCGCCACGAAGTCGGCCACCTGCCAGAAAGTCAGCTGGTTTTTGCGGGCGAAAAACCACAGCGCCAGCAGCACGCCGATAAAGCCGCCGTGAAAAGGACATGCCGCCTTCCCACACTTTGAAAATATCCAGCGGATGCGCCAGATAGTTGCCCGGCTGGCAAACAGCATTATGCCGATGCGCCTGCGAGTATCACGCCGACAATGCCCCAGGTGAGCAGATCGTCGAGCATATCGCGGGTAAACACGGTGCCGCCGCGGCGGATGCGCAGCCGTCCCAGCCACAGAAACAGCATAAAGGCGGCGATATAGCTTAGGCATACCAGCGGATGGGCAGGCTGCCGATGTGAAAGGCGGCGATGAATTGAGGATGGATAATCATGGAAAGAGTAAAAGCGCGAAGAAAAAGGAAAAGGGCGGCGATTATGCGAATACGGCAGCCTGAAAAAGTTTTCAGGCTGCCTTCAGCTGCAGCTGCCTCTATCAGGAGCCGAAAAGCCGACCAGGCGTGCGGATCCACGAGCCGAGTTGTCGCTGTTACGCGAGCAGAGGATGACTTTGCCGTTGCCGGAGAACTTGCAGCACCACGCCTTCGCCGCTGGTGACGCTGTTGACCAGATTGCCCAGCAGGCCGCCGCCATTGCGCGAGGTGGTGACCGAGGGCTCGTAGTTCAGGCGGCTGTCCCGCGCGACGACGTGGCTGTTGTCGATGGTAACCGGCTTGTCGGCGGGCTTCCGCGCAGCGTAAAACAAAGTGCCGAAGCTGTTTACCGCCAGCTGGCCGCCGCCGCTGCTCTGGCCGATGAAAACCGCCGATGCGTGGGCAAACAGCGCGCTGCCCAGGCTCTGCATCTGCGCGGTTACCTGCACGCCGCTGCTGGCGGGCCAGATAGGCGCCGTCGGAGATTTTGTACTGGGTGGCGCCCACTTCGAGAATCTCGATCGAACTCGCGCGGTGGGCGCGACAGCGGTCGCCGTCGCCGCGCACCGCTTCGAGTGCTGCTGAAAGCTCGCCGTTGGCCAGGCGGCGGGTCATGCCTCCAAAAAGCCGCCCCTGCATGCGGCCGGAAAGGTCAGATTGACTTCCATCATCACCATCGCGCCGCTTTCGCAGGAAATGCTTTCGCCGTGCAAGGGAAACGTGCAAAGAGGTCGTTGTCGCCGGTTATGGTAAATCAGGGCATGGCGGGTTCTCTTTATTCAAACGGAAAAAACGGAAAAACGGGCTTTTCAGGCTCGCCGCTGTATTCAGGCAGCCTGAGCAGCCTGAAAAGCGCAGCCGGCGCAAACCGGCAATCCACGCAGGTTTCAGGCTGCCTGAAACTACAGCACGGCCTGCGGATAAGAGCCGATCACTTTGACAAAAGCCGGTGCGCTCACGCAGCTCGGCTCAGCGCGCGGCGGCAACGTTGTCGTCGCCGGCATGGCCTTTCGATGTCGATGCAAAAACAGATATCTCCGCCAGGCCGCTGCGGCTGGGGCGGCCTCGAACCTGCTCATCGACACGCCGGCGCGGGCGTGGCTCGATCAGGCGGTTGAGCGCGCCGACCTTATTGGGCGTGCTGACCACCAGCGAAGTCTTTGTCGCGGCTGCCGGCGGCCACTTCCTGATGGCCGAGCACCAGAAAACGGGTGGTGTTGTCCGCTCGTCTTCGATGCTGTCGGCCAGCTGTGTTCAAACGGTAAATATCGGCGGCGGCCCGCCGGCGATGGCGGCGGCCTTGGGCTCTTCCTGCGCCAGCCGCGCCGCTTCGGCATTGCTGGACCGCCACGCGGCGCACTCGGGCGGGCAGGTTGTTGTTCAGCCAGTGGTGGTATTGCGCCAGCGCTGCGCGTGGGCGTAAACCACGTCGATATCGTCGCGGCTGTCGGCACGGCTCATCAGATGGTGGTGGATGCGCAGACCACTCGCCGCAGAGCGCAGCGGCGTCGAAACAAAAGATCCAGCGTGCGGCCGACCGAGCTCGGTGGAATTTTTCCACCGGCGTCACGGGCAAAAATCCGCTCTGCCGCGCTTCGGCCTGGCGCAGGCTGTCGTCCACCGTGGCGCAGGCAGCGGTACGCGGCGACTGACCGAAATGCTTGATCGCCGCCAGCTGGGTGAAAGTCGCCCTGCGGGCCGAGATAGGCGACGGTCAGCGGCCGCTCCAGCGCCAGACACTCGCTCATCACTGCAGAAACAGACGCGCCACCGCTTCGTCGGGCAGCGGGCCGGGGTTGAGCGTTTGATGCGGCTGAGCACCTGCGCTTCGCGCTCCGGCCGGTAAACGGTGCCGGTGCTTTCAATTCGCCGATGGCGCGGGCGTGGCGGCGCGTTGGTTGAGCAGCTGCAGCACCCTGGCGGTCGATTTCGTCGATGGCGTTGCGGTGCGGCAGCAGTTGGTCGTCGGACACGGACATGGCGGCTCCTGTGGCGGAAAATGCGAGCGCGCATTCTACTATATGTTGCGCCGCCGCAGCCTGCGCCAAGGCAGCCTGAAAAACGCAAAGCCGCCGCAACACCGTTTTTCAGGCTGCCTTTTGCCCTGCAGCTTGCGGCAGCCTGAAAATGCTAAAACGCGAGCGGCGGACAGCCATCCGGCGGCAGGCGCTTTCAGGCCGCCGCTGTCTGCCGTAAGCCCCATGGCAGCCTCGAAAGGCGCAAAGCGGTGTTTTTTCCGGCGCCGCCCGTTTATCGCCGCGGCGGAAAATGGTATATCTTTCGCCGCTTTGCAGGCCGTTGCGGCCAGATGTCCACTCACTTCGGAGAATCGAGGATGACCCTGAAAACCACCCCTTCAACCAAGCCCACAAGACGCGGGCGCGAAATTGATCGACTTCGCCGGCTGGGAGCTGCCCATCCACTACGGCTCGCAAATCGCCGAACACGAAGCCGTGCGCACCGATGCCGGTATGTTCGACGTTTCGCACATGCTGGTTACCGATGTCAGCGGTGAGCAGGCCAAAGCCTTTTTCCGCAAACTGATTGCCAACGACGTCGCCAAGCTGGCCTTTGTCGGCAAAGCGCTGTACTCAGCGATGCTCAACGACAAAGGCGGCGTGATTGACGATTTGATCGTGTACCGCACCAACGAAGCCGAAACCCAATACCGCATCGTGTCCAACGGCGCCACCCGCGAAAAAGACAGCGCCCAGTTCCAAAAAGTCGGCGCCGAGTTCGGCGTGGCCTTTAATCCGCGCTACGACTTGGGCATGCTCGCCGTACAAGGCCCCAAAGCCATTGAAAACTCTTGACCGTCAAACCCGAATGGGCAGACGTGGTCAACAATCTCAAGCCTTTCCAAGGCGCGGATTTGGGCAACGATTGGTTCGTCGCCCGCACCGGCTACACCGGCGAAGACGGCGTGGAAGTCATCCTGCCCGGCAAAGAAGCCGCCGCGTTTTTCAAAGCGCTCGAAGCAGCGGGCGTCAAACCCTGCGGACTCGGCGCACGCGACACCCTGCGCATGGAAGCGGGCATGAACCTCTACGGCAACGATATGGACGACGACGCAGCCCGCTCGAAGCAGGCATGGGCTGGACGGTTGATCTGAAAAGACGAGGCGCGCGATTTCGTCGGCAAAGCGCCGCTCGCTTACCCTGAAAGAAAAAGGCGTGGCGGTGAAAACAAGTCGGCCTCGCTGCTCGCCAAAGGCGGTGTGCTGCGCGATCATATGGAAGTCGTTACCGATGCCGGCCGCGGCATCACCACCAGCGGCGTGCCTCGCCCAGCCTGAAACAGTCCATCGCCATCGCCCGCGTGCCCAAAGCGTTTGAGGGCGACGCCGCCAAAGTGCTGATTCGCGGCAAGCGAAGTCGATGTGCGCGTGCTGAAACTGCCCTTTGTGCGCAACGGCCAAAAAGCAGTTTGACTAAACCGATACGCGTTAAGAGCCTGAAAAGTTTTCAGGCTGCCTTTCGCTCCCAACAGAAAAACAGAGAGCAAAACCATGAACAAAACCATGAACAAAACCGGATTACTGCTGCGTGGCGCTGGCGCTGGCCGCCTGTTCGGGCGAAGGGGAAAAACCGACCCCGCCCGCAGCTTCCGTTTCCGCACCGACGGCAGCTTCCGCCCCTGCCGCTTCCGTTCCGCCGTTGCGGCATCGGCGCCCGCCGCCGCAAGCCGTCCGCCGGAAATCCCGCCGAGATTGCCGGCATTTTGCAGCCTCACCTGCCGAAGGTGGGCAGAAGCTGCGCCGATATCGAATTGCGCCACGGGCCGGACGAAGAGCAGTCGGAGGAATATCCGCAGGCCACCGTGTTTACTCTGGTCGGCCATATCGAAACCGACAATCCAAGCCGCGATATCGTCAAAAAACTGTTTGGCGACCGTGATATCGGCCTGATTGGCGACGGCGATGTCAGCGATGCCGGTTCGTTTGTCGAAGGCGGCAGCGAATGTCTGTTTTCCTACCTGCCCGAAGGCGTCGATACCATGGACGAGAAGGTGGAACTGAAAGCCGATGTCAAACGCAAGTACCGTGTGGTGTTCACCTGCGGTGCTAAAGACGCCCCAATAGCGTTTGTGCGCGAGAAAAGCAGCCTGAAAAGTTTTCAGGCTGCTTTTTGCTTGGGTGGCGGAGTTGTTTTGTTTTGGCTCAAGCGCCGACGCTGCGGCGCATATCCTGCAGCTGCTGCAGCACGCGGCGGCTGGCAACGCCTTCGGGCAGCCTGAAATCGATCAGCAGCCTTGTGAGCCTGACCGCCTGCTGCAGGGCGTCGCCGTCGGCAAATTCACCGGCGGCCAGCTGGCGCGAGCAGGCGGCCCGGCACGATGATGCCGCCCTGTTCGGGCGCGTCGGCGGCGGTTTCTTCCAGCAGGCGCTCGGGGTGCAGACGGTAGTGGGCCTTATCGGCCAGCGGCCGGCTGGCTGCGTCGCGCGTCAGATCGAGGGCGTAGCCCGTTTCGCGCAGCAGCGTCCATTCAAAAGCGGCGCAGCGCGGCAACGGGATTTTCGTTTTGGCAGATGCGGCGCATCAGCGCGGCCAGCTCGTCAAACAGCAGCGGATGCGGGTCTTCGCGGGCGGTGAGTTTGAGCAGCAGCTCGTTGGCGTACAGGGCGCTGAATAGGGCGCGGTCGTGCGGCTGCGGCCAGCCGCCCAGCCATTCGGCGCGGTGCAGGGTTTTCAACTCTTCGCGGCCGAACCACGAGGCCGACAGCGGCACGAAGGGCACCAGCATGCCGCGCAGCTCGGAACTGCGGGTGCGGGCGCTGCGGGCGAGCAGGGCAAGGCGGCCGTGTTCGCGCGAAAAACACTTCCAGCCACAGGCCGTTTTCCCGCCACGGTTTTGGATGAGAGCAGAAACACTGCTGATGATTGACCCGCTGGGTTTGCGCCATGGCTGATGCCTGCTGGAAAAAGCGCGGATTATAGCGGATGCGGCGGCGCGGGCGGACACCGTTTTCCCGGCGGCAGCCTGAAACGGATGATTCAAAGCAGCCTGAAAGCCGTTTTGCCGCGCGGGACAGCGGCGCTGTTTGCGCTATAATCGCGCCTTTTTCAGGCTGCCTGCCCGTTTCCCTATGCGTCTCACCCACATCAAACTTGCCGGTTTCAAATCCTTGCCGACCCCACCACCATCCACGTGCCCGGGCAGCTGGTGGCGGTGATCGGCCCCAACGGCTGCGGCAAATCGAATGTGATCGACGCGGTGCGCTGGGTGCTGGGCGAGGCTTCGGCCAAGCAGCTGCGCGGCGAGAGCATGCAGGACGTGATTTTCAACGGTGCCGCCACCCGCCGGCCGGCGCCCAGGGCGTCGGTGGAACTGGTATTCGACAACGGCGACCACAGCCTGCAGGGCGCGTGGGGGCAGTATGCCGAAGTCAGCATCCGCCGCCAGCTCACCCGCCAGGGCGAATCGAGCTACTACATCAACGGCCAGCCGGTGCGCCGCCGCGACATCACCGATTTGTTTTTGGGCACCGGCGTTGGCGCGCGCGGCTATGCGGTCATCGAGCAGGGCATGATTTCGCGGATTATCGAAGCGCGGCCGGAGGAATTGCGCGCCTATATCGAAGAGGCGGCAGGCGTTTCCAAATACAAAGAGCGCCGCCGCGAAGCGAAAGCTCGGCTCAAAGACACCCGACGAGCATTTGCGGCGGCTGGCCGATTTGCAGGGGCCGAACTGGCGCGGCAGGTGGAAAAGCTGCACAGCAGGCCGAGGGCCGCCGAGGCGCTACCGCGCGCTGAGCGACGAATTGCAGCACAGCCAAAACCGCCACGACTTTCGCCCGCTGGCGCCAGGCTCTGGCCGATGCCGATGCCGCCGGAGGCCGAACACGAGCGGGCGCAGGCCGGGCAGGGATAGTCTGGCCGAACGCCAGCAGGAGTTGAACGAAGCGGTGCAGGCGCTGCGTGCCGCCGAGGCCGAACAGCAGGAAAGCGCAAAACCGGCTCAACCGCGAGACACGCGCTGCTGCGCGAGCAAAGCGCCCGTTTGGAAGAACAGATCCGCTCGCGCCAAAACCAGCGCCCAGCGCATCGAGCGCGACCGCACCGCCATGGCCGCCGCCGTGCAGAAAATCGACCACGAGCAAAAACTCTTGCACGAGCAGGCGCAAACGCTGGCCGACGAAGCCGAAGAGTTGGAAGCGCAGCTTTGCTGCTGGCCGAAGAAGCACAGGCCTGCGAAGAGCGGCTGCCCAGAACTCGAAGCCGCGCAGCAGCAAGGCGCCGCCGCGCAGCAAAACCAACAGGACGAAGCCAACCGCATCCGCCGCGAACTGGCGGTAAAGCAGCAGCAGTTGCAGCACAGCCGCAGCGGCATCGCCCGCATTCAGGCGCAGCAGGTGCGTTTGCAGCAGGAAGCCGCCGCGCTCAATCTGCCCGCAGCTGACAGAGCTGGCCGCCGCTCAGCAGGCCGCCGCCGCAATAGCAGGCGCAGTACCAAACGGCCGAGCAGGCTTTGCAGGCGTTGGAACAACAATCGGGCAGCCTGAAAACCGATTTTCAGGCTGCCCAAGCTGCTGCGGGAGAAGCCGAACGCCGCCTGCTGGCGCTGCAGGCCGAGCAGCAGACCCTGCAGGCGCTGGCCGCCGAAGCGGCAGCGGGCGACTTTTGGCAGGGCAGGGCAGAAGCCGCCGCCCCCGCGCTGTGGCAGCATATCCGCGTGCCGCAGCGGTGGCAGGCGGCGCTGGCGGCAGTATTGGGCGAGCGCCTGCACGCGCGGGCGCTGCCGCCAGTTTCGCCCCGGCCGCGCCGCTTGCCGCCGCCCCCGCCGCCTGGTTCGACCGCGAAGCCGCCGCGCCGCAGTCCGCCCGCCCCGCGCAGGCGCTGTTAAACCAAATTCAGGCGGGAAAAACCGTTTCAGGCTGCCTTAAACCATTGGTTGGCGGGCGTGCTGTGCGCCCCGATTTGGATTACGCGCTGGCCAACCGCAACAGGCTGGCCGAGGGCGAATGCTGGCTGACGCCCGAAGGCCACCGGATCGACCGCATCGGCGTGCTGCTGCACCACGCGGGCGACGCCGAGCGGCTGATGCGCCAGCAAAGCCGCCTGGCCGAACTCAACAGCCTGCTGGCCGACGCCGCCCCCGCTTTTCAGGCTGCTTCCGAACGCGCCCAAAGCCCTGTCGCAGCAATATGAAGCGCTGGATGCCGAACAGCGCCGCGCCCAGGCCGAGCAGCGCCGCCTGGCCGCCGAACTCAACAGCGCCCGCCAGAGAGCCGGCGAAATGCTGGCGCGCACCAACCAGGGCCAGCTGCGCCGCGAGCACATCGAGCAGGAATTGGCGCAGCTGGCGCAGGAAGCCGAAGAGCTGGCCTACACCGCCGCCACGCTGGAAGACGATGCCGCGCTGCTTACCGAGTCCGCCGAAGGCTTGAACGAAAGCCATGCCGAAGCCGAAGCCGCCCACCGCGGGCAGCAGCAGGCGCTCAGCAGGCGCAGCTGGCTCTACTCTGAAGCCAACCGCCGCCACGGCGCCGCCGAAATCGCCGTCCACCGCAGCCGCGAGCAGCAGCAAAGCCTGCGCGAGCGCATCGCCGCGCTGGAAGCGCAAAAGGCCGACTGGCAGGAGCGCCAGAGCGAGTTGGAGCTGGTCAGCGCCGAAGAGCCGGACGAGAGCGAGCAGTATCTGCGTTTGGAAGAGCTGGGCGGACGATGTCCGCGCTCGATGAGCAGATTCAGGCTGCCACCGCCGCGCTCGCCGCCACCCGCGCCGAGGGCAGGCGCAGTATCAGGCTTTGCAGGACTTGTCCGCCAGCCAGCCGCAATGGCAGGCCGCCGCGCGCAAAACGCCTTGCTCAAACAGCAGGAAGCCCTGCTCAACGCCAAACATTTTCACGACGCGCTCACCGCCCGCGAAGCCGGTTTTGACGAGGCTGCCGCCGAGTTCGAGCGCGAAGGCGGCCCTGAAGACGCAGGCAGCCTGAAAGATTTGCCGCAGCAGATCGAGCGCCTGAACAACAGCATCCGCGCGCTGGGCGCCGTCAATCTCGCCGCGCTCGACGAACTGGCCGAAGCCCGCGAGGCGCGACGACTACTACGCAGCCAGAGCGAAGACGTCCAAGCCGCCATCGCCCTGCTGGAAAGAAGCCATCGCCCAAAATCGACCAGGAAACCAAAGAGCGCTTCAAAACCACAGCTTCTGATGCCGTCAACGAAAAAGTGCGCAGTTTTTCCCCACCCTGTTTGGCGGCGGCGAGCGGCGCTGCATATGGTCGGTGATGATCTGCTCCAGCGCCGGCGTGTCGATTATGGCGCGCCCGCCCGGCAAGAAAAATTCCACCATCCACCTGCTCTCCGGCGGCGAAAAAGCGCTCACCGCCATGGCAGTTTGGTGTTCGCCCTGTTCAGCCTGAACCCCGCGCCGTTTTGCCTGTTGGACGAAGTTGATGCCCCGCTCGACGATGCCAATCACCACCCGTTTTTGCAATCTGGTCAAAGAGATGAGCGCGCAAACCCAGTTTCTCTACATCTCCCACAACCGCCTGACCATGGAAATGGCCGAACAGCTCATCGGCGTAACCATGCAGGAAAAAGGCGTCTCGCGCATCGTCGCCGTCGATATCAAACAGGCGCTGCAAATGGCCGAAGCAGCCCTGAAAAAGGTTTCAGGCTGCCTGCCGTCTTACAAGTCTTCTAACTGTTTATCAAATCGAATTTATCAAACCGAAAGCCGATGATGTCCGCCCCCACCGAACAAGATTTCTCCGCCATCACCGCCGCCTTTGCGCCCATCTCGCCCGATGAACTGGCGCAAATCATCGCCGACAGCCAAAGTGCGCTGGTGTTTTCGGCCGTGAAAGCTGCTCTACGTCGCCGTTTTCCTGCCCAGCTCGCCCGTGCCGTCCGGCAGACGGGCGCGGCGAGTCATTTGCCGACAGCCGCGAGCAAAGCCGCCTGGGCAGACATCCGCGCTACCTACGCCATCCGCACCGTCCCCGCCCTGCTGCGCCTGCCTGAAGGTGCGGCGGTGTGCGATTCCTCGTTAAGCCGAAGAGCAGATTGCAGCGTTTCTGACGGCGCAGGCAGCCTGAAAAACCTTGTCCGACCGAAAAAAGCAGCCTGAAAACCGTTTGCGGCGGTTTTCAGGCTGCTTTTTGTGCAGCTCGACGATGGTTTTAGGAGTCGAAGCCCGGCTGTCTGCCGTGCAAAAAGCGCACGGCTTCGTCGCGGCTGCCTTCGAGTATCAGCGGCATGGCGGCCAGCGATTTGGCGACGGCGCGCTCGATCAGTTCGCGCTCGGCGGCGGGCGGTTTGCCGAGCACGAAGCTGGTTACCAGATTGCGGTCGCCCGGGTGGCCGTGCCCAGGCGCAGGCGGTAGAAATCGGGGGTGCCCAGCCGCGCTTGGATGTCTTTTAAGCCGTTGTGGCCGCCGTTGCCGCCGCCGATTTTGAAGCGGGTTTGGCCGCAGGGATGTCCAACTCGTCGTGGGCGACGAGGATTTGGTCGGGGCGGATTTTGTAAAACTGCGCCAGCGAGCGACGGACTGGCCGGAGAGGTTCATAAAGGTGTCGGGCGAGCGCAGCCAGATGTCGCCCTGCAGCCGCTCGGCGCGCGCTGCCAGGCCGGTATTTTTTCTGGCTTTGGAAGGAGACGCCCCGAGGCGTGCGCCAGCTCGTCGAGAGCCAGAAGCCGGCGTTGTGGCGGGTGTGTTCGTATTGGCTGCCGGGGTTGCCCAGGCCGACGATCAGTTTGATGTCCATAATCTGCAATCTGTAAAAGGTTTCAGGCTGCCTGAGCTCAGGCAAACCAGCCGCGCAGGGCCTGAGCCCCATGTGGCGGATGTTGAGCGTGGCTTGGGCGCGGGTTTTGGGTTTGGCGTGGTAGGCGATGCCGAAACCGGCGGCCTGCAGCATCGGGATGTCGTTGGCACCGTCGCCCACGGCGGCAACCTGATGGCGCTCCAGACCGGGCGCCAGACGGTGCTCTTCCAGCAGCCGCGCTTTGGCTTGGGCGTCGATAATCGGGCCGGCGAGGCCGGCCGGTGAGCTGCCGCCGGCGGTTTCCAGCGTGTTGGCGTAAAGCCAGTCCAGCCCCAGCCGCTCTTTGAGCCGCTCGGTAAAAAAGGTGAAACCGCCGGAAACCAGCAGGAACTTCACTTGGTGCTTTTTGCATTCGGCCAGCAGATACTCGGCGCCGGGCGACAGGCGCAGCGCGTGTTCGTACACATCATCGAGCACACGCTCAGGGCAGGCCAGCCAACAAGGCGACGCGCTCACGCAGCGAGTCTTCAAAGTCCATCTCGCCGCGCATCGCCCGCTCGGTTACCGCCGAAACTTTTTCTTTCAGGCCGGCCGCAGCGGCGATTTCGTCGATGCACTCGATGGTAATCAGCGTGCTGTCCATATCGCTGACAATCAGACCCAAATCGGCAAAGGCGGTATCGGCCAGCAGCGCGTATTCGGCGCCCGCCGCGTCCAGTCGGCGGCCACTTGTGCGGGGTGGCGGCATCTGCGGCCAGCGGCAGCAGCGCAGGCTGCTGCCTGAAATACTTTCAGGCAGCCTGAAATGCCGCGCGGTCTGCGGCAGCGGCAGATGGGCCAGATCGGGGTGTTGGATGACAAAAACCGTTTTTCATCAGCTGGGGTGCCGTATTGCAAAAAACGCCGCATTGTACAGGCGCGGCGGCGGGGTGCAAAGCGCGGCGGGCAAAAAGGCAGCCTGAAAACCGCGAACCCGGTTTTTCAGGCTGCCTTTGAAAGCGGAGCGGACGGCCGTTTATCCGCCGACACCGGGCTGAAAAAGCCGCGTTTGGGTGCCGGCTCGGCAGCTTGCTTATCTTCTGCCGCCGCCGGCTCGGGTGCGGGCGGTAAACGGGATGACGGTCGAAACTCTGCGATACTGGCATCATCTCCAGATAATTGACGTTAACGTGCTTTGGGCGATCGTACAGCCCACACGCGGCGGCGGCCACATCTTCGGGCGCGAGCGCCTGTACGCCACTTCGTAAACGGCGGGCGGCGCGCGCTTCGTCCTTACTAAGCGCACCCTGCGAAAACCTCGGTGCCGCCGCACAGGCCTGGCTCGATATTGCTCCGCGCGCACGCCGCCCGTGCAGATCGGCGCGCAGATTCAGGCTGAACTGGTGCACGAGCCTTTGCTGGCGCCGTACACATTGCTGCCCGGTAGAGGGTAGCTGCCGGCAATCGAGCCGATGTTGATGATGTAGCCTTCGCCGCGCGCAACCATATCCGGCAATACTTTGGCGGGTGAGATAGACGAGGCCGGTGATATTGGTGGCGATCATGTTTTCCCCAGTCGGCAAAATCGGCCTGGTGGGCGGGGAAAGATCGAGCGCCAGACCGGCGTTGTTGATCAGGCGAGTCGATGCGGCGGAAGGCTTCGGGCGCTTCGGCCAGCGACGATAAGGCGGCATCAACCGATTCTTTGCTGCGCACGTCCATCGCCAGCGGATGAAAGAGATCGCCCAGCTGCTGTTTCAACTCGTCCAAACGCTCGCTGCGGCGGGCGGCGCCGATAACGGCAATGCCCGCGGCGGCAAGCAGCGCGCCATCGCCGCGCCGACCCTGCGAAGCTCCCGGTAATCAATACGGCCGATGTTTTTTCCTTTCCGTGAAATTAAGGTATGATGCGCCGCCTTCGCGCCGGCCTTTCGGCTTCAGGCAGCCTGAAAAACACAGCGATAATAACACCGACGCCGCATCACACGATAGGAACACCCGCATGAAAGCCCCGATTTTGATTTTTGCCCTCAGCCCCCTGCTGCTGGCCGCCTGCGACGGTGGCGCAGGTGCGGGCAGCGCCAAAGGGCCGCTGTCCGAAGAGCGCAGCATCGCCTTCAAAACCTTTATGCCCGGTTTTTCGCGCATGGGCAAAATGGCCAAGGGCGACGAAGCCTATGTGCCCGAGCAGTTTGAAAAACTGGCGCAAACCTTCAGCAGCGAAGCGCGCGAGCCTTTCGAATATTTCGCCAGCGACCCCGAAGGCAACGGCGACGCGCTGCCCGGCATCTGGCAGCAGCCGCAGCAGTTTAAAGGCCGAGCAGGACAAATTTTTCGCTGCGGTGGACGAACTCAACGCCGCCGCCAAAAGCCAGAAACTCGACGACATCCGCGCCGCCTACGCCAAAGTGGAAGAAAGCTGCACCAGCTGCCACAGCAGCTACCGTCGGCCGAAATAGCCGCGCCGCCGTTGAATAGAAAAAGCAGCCTGAAAAGCGTTTGGACGTTTTTCAGGCTGCTTTTTGCGCTTTAAAAAGCGGGAAAAAGGTTTCAGGCTGCTTGGGCGCTGTTTTTCACGCTTCAGGCAGCCTGAAAACCGTCGGGCGCGACCAGCCTTAATCCCAGTCTTGGCGACAAAGCGGGCGCTCTGGCCTTGGTCGTTTTGCAAAATCAGATAATGGCCGTCGAGCCGGTGGCGGGTGAAGCTGCCGGATGCGGCTGGAAAAATCGGCTTCCAGCTCATGCGGCCGTCGCACACACATGCGGGTGGCGGCGACGCTGCCAAAAGCGGATGCGGCCTTCACGCTGCTGCGGGCGCGGCGGTTTCAACGCTGAACATCAGCCGGTTGTGAGCCCATACTGCCGCTTGCTTGCGGCAGCGAAGTCAGGTTGATGCCGGCCTGCAGGCGCTGCAGCTCTTCGCGCGAAGCCCGGCCATTGTTCGAGCATCCATTGGCGTTTCAGGCCAAGCTGGTGGTGGGTGCGGACTCGCTCTGCGGCGCGGCAGCCGGTGGCGCAGGCGGCAAGCAGCAGCGTGCAGGCGGCAGCGGCAAGGGTAGGGCAGGTCATGGTCTTTCCTTTCTAAACAGGGTAGGCTGGCTTGGGGGATGCGGGCAGCCTGAAAGTTTTGCGGCAGGCGGATTGTAGCCGTTTTGCGCGGCGGCAGGCGACCAGCGTTTTTCAGGCTGCAGATGGTACAGACTCCGCGCAAAGTGCCGCCAAAAGCCGAAAAAGCAGCCTGAAAGCGCCAAACGCCTTTTCAGACTGCCGGCGAGGGGTTTCACAATCGATTACATTCCAATAACGTTTCGCATTAGAGGAGGCGGATATGGCTAAAAAGCTGTTACTGGGATTAGTGCTGGCACTGGCGGCGGTTTGCCGCTTACCGTTTCGCGGTTTCAGCGCGGCGGCGAAGACCCGCTGGCCGGCATTGCCCGCGCCAACGGCCGGCGCTGGAGTTCGAGCGCTTGGACGTGGCGACGCTGTATGCCGGCCGCATCGAGCGCGTGGAAGTGGACGAGGCGACGAAGTGGCGTCCGGCGCGGTGCTGGCGCGCTGGAATCGGCCACCACCGAGCCCAGGTGGCCGAGCGCGGGCGCGGCGCGGCCAGCTTGAGCAGAGCGTGCGCCGCGCCCAAGCGCAGGTGGAAGCCGCAGCGCCAGCAGCTCAAAACCGCGCAGATGGATGCCGACAACGCCCGCGCGCTCTATCGCGACGGCCTGATTTCCCAGTCCGAACTCAATGCCCGTCTGGCGCAGCGCGATGCGGCGCAGGCGGCGGTGCAGGCGGCGCGCTCGGCGGCGGCCGAAGCGCAGTCGGGCGTGGGGCAGGCGCAGGCGCTGGTGGATCGGGCGTCGTCGGTGATGGACGATTGGCCGTGCGCGCGCAAGGCCGGCCAGGTGGAATATGTGTTGGCGCAGCCTGCGGCGTGCTGCCGGCTGGCGGGCGGGTGGTGAGCCTGCTGGATTTGGACGACGCCGGCATGGATATTTTCCTGGCCGCGCCCGATATCAACCGCATTCCGCTGGGCAGCGAAGCGCGGCTGGTGTTCGACGGGCTGGACGCGGTATTTCCGGCGCGGGTAAGGCATGTGGCGGCGCAGGCGCAGTTCACGCCCAAATTTGTCGAAACTGCCGAAGAGCGCACGCGGCTGATGTTTCGCGTGCGGCTGAAAATCGACGCCGACACCGCCCGCCGCTACCGCCGCTGGCTCAAAGGCGGCGTGACCGCCACCGGCTATGTGCGGCTCGACCAAACCCAATCCTGGCCGGCGCAGCTGGCGGTGAAACTGCCGCCGGCAGGGCAGCCTGAAAGTGCCGTTCCCGCCGAATCAGGTGCATCCGCCGCCGCCAGGCAGCCTGAAAACGCTGCTTCCGGAGCGCGGCCGTGAACGCCGTCGAAATCCGCGGCTTAAGCCACAGCTACCGCGGTAAAACCGCGCTCGACAATATCACCCTGAGCCTGCCGCAGGGCGCCAGCATCGGCATGATCGGGCCGGATGGTGGGGCAAATCGACGCTGCTGGCGCTGATAGCCGGTGTGAAAACCATCCAGAAGGGCAGCGTGCGCGTGCTCGGCGCCGATCCCGCCCGCCGCCGCGAGCGCGAAGCGCTGCTGCCGCGCATCGCCTTTATGCCGCAGGGCTTGGGCAAAAACCCGTACTCCCACTTTGTCGGTACGCGACAACGTTGCCTTCCATGCCCGCCTGTTCGGCTTAAACCGGCGCGAGCGCGACGAGCGCATCGCCCGCCTGCGCTGGCCGCCACCGGCCTGACGCCCTTTGCCGGGCGTGCCGCCGGTAAGCCTCGCGGCATGAAGCAGAAACTCAGCCTGTGCTGCGCGCTGGTGCACGATCCGGAATTGCTGATACTGGACGAGGCCGACCACCGGCGTCGATCCCTCGTCGCGCCGCCAGTTTTGGCAGCTGGTGGCCGAGTTGCGGGCGGAAAAACCCGGGGATGACGGTTTTGGTTGCCACCGCCTATGGAAGAAGCCGAGCGGTTCGACTACCTGCTGGCGCTGGATGCCGGCCGCGTGCTCGCCTGCCGGCCGATGGCCGAAAGTGCTCTCCGGCGGCATCACGCTGGAAGCGGCTCGTGTCGCCATGCTGCCGGCCGAGCGGCGCAGCCCGTGGCACGACGAAATGCTGACGCCGTTTGCCGCCAATCCGCGCTGCCGCCCGCCATCGAAGCCGAGCATCTGGGCAAACGGTTTGGCGACTTTATTGCGGTGAACGATGTGAGTTTCCGCATCGCCCAGGGCGAGATTTTCGGCTTCTCGGCTCGCAACGGCTGCGGCAAATCCACCACCATGAAAAATGCTCACCGGCCTGCTGGCCGCCAGCGACGGCCGAGCCCGCCTGCTCGGCAAAGCCGGTGGCCGCCGGCAATCTCGATACGCGGATGCAGACCGGCTGTCATGTCGCAGGCCTTTTCGCTCTACGAAGAACTCAGCGCGCCAGAATCTGGTGCTGCACGCCCGTCTTACCGCATCGCCATGCCGCCGCCGCCATCGACGGCGTGCTGCGCGAGTTCGAGCTTGCCGAACACGCCGACAGCCTGCCCGCATCCTAGCCGCTGGGCGTGCGCCAACGCCTGCAGCTGGCCGCCGCCTGCCTGCACCGCCCCAAAGTGCTGATATTGGACGAGCCGACTTCCGGCGTCGATCCCGCCGCCCGCGATATGTTTTGGCAGTATCTGCTGCAGCTCTCGCGCCAAGAGCGCGTCACCATCTTGTTTCCACCCACTTTATGAACGAAGCCGAGCGCTGCGACCGCATCTCACTGATGCACCGCGGCCGCGTGCTCGCTGTCGGCACCCCCGCCGAACTGGTGCAGCGCCAGCAGGCCGCCAGCTTGGAAGAATCGTTTATCCGTTTTCTCGAGCAGGACGAAGCGCGGGAAAGCGGGCAGCCTGAAAGCGTGGAGACTGTTGCCGCAGATAAAGGACAAAAGCAGCCTGAAAATACCGAAACAGGCACCGCTAGTAATCTTTCAGGCAGCCTGAAACAAGCGACGGCGGCAGGCAGCCTGAAAATGCTGCGGAAGATGTTTCAGGCTGCCTGAACGAAAGTCCGAACGCCAGTCAAAAGCAGCCTGAAAACCTGGCAAGGGCGGTTGAAGCAGTTGCAGAACAAAGGCAGCCTGAAAACCCCCAAACCCAACACCGCCAACAATCTTTCAGGCAGCATGAAAAGCGCCAGGGCAGTAAGCAGCCTGAAAAACTGCGCCCGAGCGGTTTTGCGCTACTGGCTGGCGATGGTGCTGACTTTTCGCCCTGCGCGAGGGCGGAGCTGGCGGGCGACCGCATCCGGTTGATGTTTGCGCTGCTGGGGCCGCTGATTTACCTGTTTGCCGGCAGCTGGGCATTTTCCTACGACACCGACCAGCTGGATTTTTGCCGTGCTCGACCAAGACCAAAGCCGCTACAGCCGCGAGCTGGTGCGCGAGTTTGAAGGTTCGGCCTATTTCCGCCGCGCCGCCGATTTGTCACGCCGCGAAGACATTGCCGCCGAACTGACCGCCGCCCGTGTGGAGCTGGTCATCGAAATCCCGCCGCATTTCGGCCGCGACCTGTTGGCGCAGCGGCGGCCGCAGGTGGCGTTTTATATCGACGGCGCCATGCCGCAGCAGGGCGAAAACATCGCCGGCTATGCGCAGGGCATTGCCGCCGGCTACGCGCTGTCGCTGTACCGCACCTACGGCATCCAGCCTGCCGGCGCCGATCTTGATATGCGCTTTATCTACAACCCGACCTTTAAAAGTATCAATGCGCTGGCGCTGGCTTTTCTGATGCTGGCGCTGGTGATGATTCCGGCGATGATGACCGCGCTGGGGTGGTGCGCGAAAAGCGAGATCGGTTCGATTATGAATCTGTATTCCTCGCCCGCTTCCAGCCTGCAGTATCTGCTGGGCAAGCAGCTGCCGTATGTGGCGCTGTCGATGGGCGCTTATGTGATGCTGGTGGCGGTAATCGTGCTGGTATTGGATGTGCCGGTAAAGGTTCGCTGGCGGCGCTGACGGCCGGCGCGCTGTGTTTCGTGCTTGCAACCACCGCTTTCGGCCTGCTGGTGTCGGCCTTTTGTGCGTTCGCAGGTGGCGGCGATTTTCGCGGCGGCGATTCTGGCCATGATTCCGGCGATGAATTTTTTTCCGGCATGATTTACCCGTTTTCCACGCTCAGCGGTTCGGGCTACTGGATCGGCTGCGGCTTTCCTGCCAGCTGGTTCCAGATGGTCGGCCTGGGCGTGATAACCAAAGGACTGCTCTGGCGCGACGTTTATCCGATTTTCGGCGTGCTGCTGGTGTTTTTCCTGGGCTATCTGCTCCTGGCTGCGCTGCTCTTGAAAAAACAGGAGTCCTGACATGCGCCTGCTGCACAATACTCTCTACCTCACCGCCAAGGAAATCCGCAGCTTTCTGCGCGACTCGCGTGTTGCTGGCGCTGGTGGTGTTTATGTTTTCTTCCAGCATTTATTCCACGGCGAAAAACATCACCACCGAGATGAAAAACGCCGCCGTTGCCGTTTACGACCAAGACCGCAGCACGCTTACCTACCGCATCCGCGATTCGCTGCTGCCGCCGCAGTTTAAAAGCGTGGAAGACATCGACGAGCCGGAGATCGACCGCGCGATGGATACCGGACGCTACACCTTTATCCCTGTCTTTTTCCGCCAAACTATACTGCCGACCTGCTTGCCGGCCGCCGGCCGCAGGTGCGGCTACGGTTGATGCCACCGCCATGTCGCAGGCCGGCAAGGGCACCGGCTATCTGCGAAATCATCCGCCGCGAAAAACGCCGAATATCTGAAAGATTATGCGCCGGCGGTGCTGCCTTTTGAGCCGCAAATCAATATCTTGTTCAATCCCAATCTGAAAACCGAATGGTTTATGCCGGTGTCGCAAATCGTCGGCAATGCTGCGCTGATGGCGATGATTCTTGCCGGAGCCGCGGTTATCCGCGAACGCAGCGCGGCACCATCGAGCATCTGCTGGTGATGCCGGTGGGTGCCGGCGAGATTAGTGCTCGCCAAGATTGCCGCCAATGTGCTGATTATTCTCACCGCCAGCACGCTGTCGCTGTATTTCATCGTCCATCAGGGCGGTGGGCGCGCCAATCAACGGCTCGCTGGTGCTGTTTGCCGCCCTGCGCGGCGGTGTTTCTGTTTGCCATGGCGGCGCTGGGCATTTTTCCTGGCTACCTGTGCGCCGACCATGCCGCAGTTCAGCCTGCTGTGCATCATTATCTACATCGCCATCAACCTGATTTCGGCTCGGCCTCGCCGCTGGAGAGCCTGCCGATGCTGATGCGCCAGATTTCCCGCCTTTCGCCCTTAACCCATTTCACCGCCATTTCGCAGGCGGTGGTGTTCCGCAGCGCCGGCTGGCAGGTGATCTGCCGCACGTCGCCGCCACCGCCTTCTCCGGCCTGGCCTTTACCGCGCTGGCTGTTGCCCGTTTCCGCCAGATGCTGGCACGACAGGGCTAACCGTTTTCAGGCAGCCTGAAACCGAAAGGCAGCCTGAAAACCGTCTGCCCGGTTTTTCAGGCTGCCTGCCGCCCCAAACCGAACCACGAAAGGAATCCGCCATGTCCGCCGTCCCGTTTCGTCTTGCCGCTGCCGCGTGCTGCTGGCGCTGGCCGCCTGCCGCAGCACCGAGATTGCCGCGCCGTCTCGCCGTGCGCCTGCCGGCGAATTTCGAGCATGCCGGCGCAGCGCAGGGCAGCGCGGACATCGCCCGCTGGTGGCGGCAGTGGCCGGATGCGCAGCTGCAAAGCCTGATTGAGCAGGGCTTGGCGCACAGCCCCGATATTGCCGCCGCGCAGTCGCGTTTGGCTGAAGCCCGCGCCACCGCGCGGCTGGCGGGTGCCGAGCTGAATCCGCAGCTGGGCGCGCAGGCTGCCGGCTACGGCTACCGCAGCGGGCGCGACGACCCGCATTTCGGCAACCATGCCACCATGTCTTCGCTCGGCCTGCGCGCTTCGTGGGAGCCGGATATTTTCGGCAAAAAACGCAGCGACGCCGATGCTGCCCGCGCCGCCGCGCTCGGCGTACAGGAGCAGCTTTACGGCAGCCGCCTGCTGGTGGCGGCGGAGATTGCCGAACATTATCTGCACGCGCTGCGGATTTTTGTCGCAGCAGGCGCTGCTCGAGCGCCGCGCCGCTACCCTACGCCAGTTGCAGCGCTATGCCGCCGGCCGTTTCCGCGCCGGCCAGGCCAGCGCCCACGATACCGATGCCGCAGCGGCGGCGGTGCAGAGCGCTGGCGGCGCGGCGAGGCAACGCTGGATGCCGAATTTGACCTGCACCGGCGCAGCATCGCCGTTTTTAACCGGCCAGACGCCGCAGGATTTCCGTCTCGACACCGATGCCATGCGCCGCGCCGCGCTGCTGCAGCATCTGCCCGCCGCACCGCAGGGCTCGCAGCCGGCCGATCTACTCTCTCAGCGCCCCGATATCCGCGCCCGCGCCGCCGAAGTGCAGGCGTATGCCGCCAAGCTCGCCAGCGCCAAAGCCGATCTGCTGCCGCGCTTTGAAATTAAATTTTTGTGGCAGACCGGCCGCATCGAGCTGGGCAGCGATCTGGCGCTGCTCAACAACCAGCGCAGCAGCAGCGGCGGCCTGCTCAGCCTGGGCGTGCAGCTGCCGATTTTTACCGGCGGCCGCATCCGCGCCAATATCGATGCCGCCGATGCCCGCCTGAAAACTGCGCTGCTGCGCTACGACCAAACCCCTGCTGCAGGCGCTGGCTGACGTGGACAACGCCTATCAGGCGCAGGCAGCGCTGGCGCGGCAGCAGGAGCGCATCGCCGCCGCCGCACAAACCGCCGCTAAGCAGGTGCGCGACGACCGCTCTGCTGTTCCGCCACGGCCGCAAAACGCTTGATGTCGCCCTGCAGGCCGAACTCTCGGCAGCGGATGCCGACGAAAACTGGCCGACAGCCGCCTGGCTGCCGGTCTCAACCCGATCAACCTTTACAAGGCCTTGGGCGGCGGCTGGCAGCCTGAAAAACGGGGCAGGGCGCTGAAGGGGCAAAACGGCGTTTGCTGCGGTGGAAAACTCGTCCACAAAATCTGTGGGTAACAATGTGGATAAAAAGCAGAATAATCCTTAAAAACTTCTTTACTGATAAGCGTTGCCCTGTTTTTGCCTCAAAAACGCGCATGGTTAAATTTGTTTTTAAATCATGTTGTTAATTTGGAAATATTGATTTGAAAGCGCTTTTTTTATTCTTGACAAAAAGCGCTTTGTGAAAAAGGCGCCGATGTGCATAAAACTGCGGGAAATTCGCCGTTTGCCCAAAGCAGCCTGAAAGCGTGGCCGGCGGCAGAAACGGCGAAACAAACACGGTTTTTAAGGTTTTTTGTGCTTGCATTCGCCCCGCCGCCTGCCTATGCTTGGCGCCCCGCCCGACAGGGTTTGCAAGCACACATCAGGAAAACACTATGGATACTTGGCAACAAAACTTGGCCGCGGTGCCGCTGGCCGGCACCGGCCGCACCCTGGGCAGCGAAAAAGCAGTGGCCGCCGCCGAAATGCGCGCCGGCCGGCCGTATGTGAAGCTCGAATTCGGTTTTCCCGCGCAGCATCTGGCCGCCGGACTGCGGCAGGCGGTTTGCGATGCCATCGGCCGCGAAGCCGATGTGGAAATCGGCAGCCGCATCATCGCCCACAAAGTGCAGCAGGGCGTCGCCACCATCAAAGGCGTGAAAAACATTATTGCCGTGGCTTCGGGCAAGGGCGGCGTCGGCAAATCGACCACCACTGCCAACCTGGCCACCGCGCTGCAGCGCATGGGCGCCCGCGTCGGCGTGCTCGATGCCGATCTGTACGGCCCCAGCCAGCCGACCATGCTCGGCGTCGCCGAAACCCGCCCCGAGCAGCAAAACCGCAAATTCATCCCCGTGCGCAACCGCGATGGCATCCAAGTGATGTCCATCGGCTTTTCGATCGACCCCGGACAGGCCGTCGTCTGGCGCGGGCCGATGGTCAGCCAGGCGCTGCAGCAGCTCTTGTTCCAAAAGCGAATGGGACGACGTGGATTATCTTTTTCGTTGATCTGCCGCCGGGCACCGGCGACATCCAGCTTTACTCTGTCGCAGAAAATCCCGGTAACCGGCGCGGTGGTGGTCACCACGCCGCAAGACATCGCCCCTGATTGACGCGCGCAAAGCGGTGGATATGTTCGATAAAGTCAATATCCCGATTTTGGGTGTACTGAGAATATGTCGGTGCACGTCTGCACCAACTGCGGCCACAGCGAAGCCATTTTTCGGCAGCGACGGCGGCAAAGAGCTGGCGGAAAAACTCAAAGTGCCGCTCTTGGGCCAGCTGCCGCTGTCGCTGCCGGTGCGCGAAGCGATGGACGCCGGCCAATCCGGCAAACTGCTGGCTGACTATCCCGCCGTCGCCCAAGTCTATACCGACGCCGCTTTTTGCCGTCGCCCTGGCAGTGGCCGACAAAGGCAAAAGACTTCAGCCGCGCCTTCCCGAAAATCGTCGTCGAACAAACTGTGAAGGCAGCATAGCAAAGGCAGCCTGAAAGCCGCAAATCCGGCTTTCAGGCTGCTTTTTGCAAACCACTATGACCGACACCCTAATCTATTTGTTCTTCACCGCCACGGCGCTTGAATTTCTTCGCCCTATGGCTAAACCGCCGCGCCCAAAGCGTGCTAGACGCCTTTATTGCCAACCCGCAGCTGCATCGAAGTAGCGGGCAGGCCGTCCGATCTTTATTTCGTGTGGGATATTTACCGGCTGCGCTACCGCTTTGCCCGTTTCCTGAAAAACCATCCCGCTAAAGCCTGCATCGCTTGCCTGCACCGAAGCCGATTATCTGCTTGTCCGCAGGCTGGCCATCGTACTGCTGCGGCTGGAAATCGGCCGCGGTTCTGCTGATTGTGCTGCTTGTCGCCGCGCACCATTGGCTTCGTTAGAAACCAAGGCAGCCTGAAAACCTTTTCAGGCTGCCTTCTTTTATAATCCCGCCTTTTTCAGGCAGCCTGAAACTGCCCAGCTCATTACTTATCAAGAGATTCTCCCAATGAACATCACCGCCACCCTCGCCGCCGAACTCTCCGCCACCGCCGCCCAAATCGAAGCCGCCGTTTCCCTCTTGGACGACGGCGCCACCGTGCCCTTTATCGCCCGCTACCGCAAGGAAGCCACGGGCGGGCTGGACGACACCCAGTTGCGCACGCTGGCCGAGCGTTTGCAGTATCTGCGCGAGCTGGAAGAGCGCCGCGCCGCCGTGCTCAAATCCATTGACGAACAAGGCAAACTTTCAGACGACCTGAAAGCCCAAATCGAAGCCGCCGACAACAAAACCGCGCTGGAAGATTTGTACCTGCCCTACAAACCCAAGCGTCGCACCAAAGCGCAAACCGCGCGTGAAAACGGTTTGCAGCCGCTGGCGGATTTGCTGTTGAGCGAACAGCCGCAAGACGTGGAAACCGCCGCCGCGCCGTTTGTGAATGATAATGTGCCCGATGCCAAAGCCGCGCTGGATGGCGCGCGCGCGATTTTTAATGGAGCAATTTGCCGAAAACGCTGAATTAATCGGGCGTTTGCGCGAAAAACTGTGGAACGAAGCCGAAATCCACGCGCAAGTGGTTGCTGGCGAAGAAGAAAAAGGCGAAAAAATTCAAAGATTATTTTGACCACCGCGAAGCCGTGCGCGCCATGCCCAGCCACCGTGCGTTGGCGGTTTTGCGCGGGCGCAACGAAGGTGTGTTGAACATCGCGCTCAAATACCAGCCGGACGACACGCCGATTACCCAGGCGAGCGAATACGAGCAAAATCATCGCCGCGCAGTTTGGCGTGTCAGAAAATAATAAATGGCTGCGCGACACCGTGCGGCTGGCGTGGCGGGCAAAGATTTTTCTGTCGCTGGAATTAGACGCTTTGTCCAAACTCAAAGAAGCCGCTGACAACGACGCGATTACCGTGTTCGCCCGCAATCTCAAAGACTTGCTGCTCGCCGCGCCTGCGGGCGTTTGCCAACTCTGGGCTTAGACCCCGGCTACCGCAACGGCGTGAAATGCGCCGTGTAGACGACACGGGCAAACTTTTTGGATACCGCCATCGTTTATTTGCACCAAGAAAACCAAATGCTTGCAACGCTCTCGCGCCTGATTAAAACGCACGGCGTGAAGCTCATCGCCATCGGCAACGGCACCGCCAGCCGCGAAACCGACAAACTCGCGGGCGAGTTGGTGCGCGGTTTGCCCGAAGCAGGTTTGCACAAAAATCGTCGTATCCGAAGCGGGCGCGTCCATCTACTCCGCCTCCGAGCTTGCCGCCCGCGAGTTTCCCGACCTCGATGTCGCCCCTGCGCGGCGCGGTGTCCATCGCCCGCCGCCTGCAAGACCCGCTCGCCGAGCTGGTGAAAATCGACCCCAAATCCATCGGCGTCGGCCAGTACCAACACGATGTCAACCAAAGCCAGCTCGCCAAATCGCTGGACGCGGTGGTGGAAGACTGCGTAAACGCCGTGGGCGTGGACGTAAACACTGCCTCCGCGCCGCTGCTCGCCCGTATTTCCGGCTTAAATCAAACTCTTGCGCAAAACATCGTCGCCTACCGCGATGAAAAACGGCGCGTTCGACAGCCGCAAAAATTGCTCAAAGTGCCGCGCCTCGGTGAAAAACCTTTGAGCAGGCTGCCGGATTTTTGCGCATCAACGGCGGCAAAGAGCCGCTGGACGCATCCGCCGTCCACCCAGAAGCCTATCCCGTGGTCGCCAAAATGCTGGCGCAACAAGGCATTACCGCCGCTGAGCTGATTGGTAACCGCGAAAAAATCAAACACATCCGCGCCGCCGATTTCACCGACGAGCGGTTTGGTTTACCCACCATTTTGGACATTCTCGCTGAACTGGAAAAACCCGGCCGCGACCCGCGCGGCGAGTTTCAGACTGCCTCCTTCGCCGAAGGCATCCACGAAATCAAAGATTTAGAAATCGGCATGATTTTTAGAAGGCGTGGTCTCCAACGTCGCCAACTTCGGCGCGTTCGTGGACATCGGCGTCCATCAAGACGGCTTGGTACACATCTCCGCCCTGTCCGACCGTTTCGTTCAAGACCCGCGCGACGTGGTGAAAGCCGGCGACGTGGTGAAAGTGAAAGTGCTGGAAGTCGATGCCGCCCGCAAACGCATCGCCCTGACCATGCGCTTAAACGATGACGCGGGCGCGAAAAAAACGCAGTTTCAGGCAGCCTGAAAGCGAAGAAAGCCGAAACACGCGCAGCCAAAACAACAGGGGCAGCCTGAGAAACGGCAAACCCCAGCGCGAACGCGCCCCGCAGAATAGCGCGATGGCCGATGCGTTTGCCAAGTTGAAGAGATAAGGCAGCCAGAAACCCCTTTTCAGGCTGTCCCATCTCCCACCCAAAGCCAAATCCTATGGAAACTTCAGATTTCATTCCCAACCGCCTGCTCGCCGACACCCCGCCCAGCGAGTCCTTGCAGCCTGAAAAAAGCACCGCCACCCCGCCGCTACTGTTCAGCCGCGAGCTGATGGACGAATTGGGCATTGATAAAAACCACTGCGGCATTTTTCAGCGTGCACGGCGAAGCCATGAAGCCGACGCTGGACGGGCGTTGCGAATTGCTGGTTGATTTCTCCGATAACAAACTTGCCGATGGCGGCATCTACGCCCTGCAAATCGGCAGCCGCTCCCTTGTCCGCCGCGTAAAACCGTTGCTGCGCCAAATCATCCTTGCCTGCGATAACCCCGAATACCCAGACATGACTATTGAATGCGAAGACCTGAACTGCCTGAAAGTCATCGGCCGCGTGCGCTATATCGGGCGGCGGGCGTAAGCCAATATAACAAGGCAGCCTGAAAACTTTTCAGGCTGCCTTTGTGTATCCAGTCATTCCTTCCCGTGGTTATGTGCCGACGAGGGGTAGGCGGGAATTTTTTCAGCTGCGGCAATGCCCCTTTCCCCGCCATACGCTGCCGCTCACGCAAGATTTCCGCCTGCGCGGGAATTAGGTAAAGTTTTGTTTGCCGCATTGCTCCCCCCCCCTCTTGCAATTTACACTGACACCGCATACAACTTGTATGTTCTTAAATCTTTCAACCCACAGGAGTAGACTTATGAAACAAAAACATCATCGTTGTCTTATTCAACATCTCCAGCGAAGCTTATCGCCTTTTTCTGAATTGAAAGCTTACTCGCAGATAACAGATGCTTTGGTGGCACAAGCCGTTTTGATTAAAAAGGAAAATGGTCTGATTATCCCAGCAGAAAGCACCGACTTTACCGCCAATACGGTCGAAGGCACATGGACGGGCGGCCTCATTGGTTCACTGGTCGGCATTCTCGGCGGTCCTATCGGTGTTCTGTTGGGTGGAGCTACTGGCGCACTCATCGGCAGTGATGCAGGTACTGCCCAAACATTGGAAGAGGGGGCGTTGCTGGAAAATACAGCCAAAAAACTGGATAACGGCAGTACTGCAATCATTATTTTGGCGCAAGAATCCGACGAAGCTGTATTGGATGCCTTCTTCCACCGTTTCAAAACCGTTATTCTCCGGCAAGATGCAGCCGTTGCCCAACAGGACGTATTGGCAGCAATAGAAGCGCAGGAAGAAGTGGCACGTCAGGCACACGAAGCTTGGAAAAAACAGCGCAAAGCCGAGCGCAAAGAGAAAGTGGAAGCCTTCAAGGCCGACATCAAACAAAAATTCGACAAATTGGCAGCCAAGTTGAAATAACACTGCCACCAACCCAAGGTATGTAACCGCTCAAATTTTCCGTTTCGGATGCATGCCAAACCGGTTTGAGGCTAAACGTTGCTTGGCGGACGAATGGGTTTTCAGGCTGCCTTCGGGGTCGTCTGAAAGGCAGTCAGCCAAAACATAAAAAGCAGCCCTGAAAAGCCAAATCCGCTTTTCAGGCTGCCTTTTTGTGCGACCGGTTTATTCAACCCTACTGAAAACCAGCGTGGCATTTGTTCCGCCGAAGCCGAAGCTGTTGGACATGACGGCGTTGAGTTTGGCGGGGCGGTTTTCGCGGACGATGGGCAGGTCGGCGGCCTGTTCGTCGAGCGTTTCGATGTTGGCGCTGGCGCAGATAAAGTCGTTCTGCATCATCAGGATGGAATAAATCGCTTCGTTCGAGCCTGCCGCGCCGAGGGCATGACCGGAAAGGGATTTGGTGGAACTGACGGGCGGCACGCTTTGGCCGGCAAAGGCTTCGCGGATGGCGCCGAGTTCTTTGGTGTCGCCGACGGGGGTAGAGGTGCCGTGGGCGTTGATGTAGTCGATGCTGCCGCCGTGTTGCGCCAGCGCCATCTGCATGCAGCGCACTGCGCCTTCGCCGGAGGGCTGCACCATGTCGCAGCCGTCGGAAGCGGCGCCGTAGCCGGTGAGTTCGCACAGGATGTTGGCGCCGCGCGCTTTGGCGTGTTCGTATTCTTCCATCACCAGTATGCTGCCGCCGCCGGAAATCACGAAGCCGTCGCGCGCGGCGTCGTAGGCGCGGCTGGCGCGCTCGGGGGTATCGTTGTCTTGGTGGAGAGCGCGCCCATGGCGTCGAACAGGCTGCTCATCGCCCAGTGGACTTCTTCGCCGCCGCCGGCGAAAAACGATGTCTTGCTTACCCAGTTGGATTAACTCGGCGGCATGGCCGATGCAGTGGGCAGAGGTGGAGCAGGCGGAGCTGATGGAGTAGTTTACGCCTTTGATTTTAAACGGGTGGCCAGGCAGGCGGCAACGGTGGAAGCCATGGTTTTGGTGACGCCGTAGGGGCCGACGCGTTTGACGCCGCTTGCGCGCAATACGTCTGCGGCTTCCACTTGCGATGCCGATGATGCGCCGCCGCTGCCGGCAACGATGCCGGTGCGGATGTTGGAAAACCCTGTTCTTCTGTAAGGCCGGCGTTGGCGATGGCTTCCCTGCATGGCGATGTAGGCGTAGGCGGGGGCGTTGCCCATAAAGCGCAGGATTTTGCGGTCGATGTGGTCTTTGGGATCGATTTTGATGTTGCCGGCCACGTGGGAGCGCATGCCCATTTCGCGGTAGCTTTCGTCAAACGAAATGCCGGATTTCAGGTTTTGCAGGGCGGCGAGGACTTCGCGGCAGTTGTTGCCGAGGCTGGAGACGATGCCGATGCCGGTTACGACGACGCGTTTCATGGTTCAAACTCCGGTGGATGGGGCAGCCTGAAAGGGTTTCAGGCTGCTTTTTGCGTGTTGGAAAGGCAGCCTGAAAAGGAATTGTGCAGCTTTCAGACGGCCCGGGCGGATAAAAAGGAACAGGCCGTCTGAAAACTTTCAGGCTGCCCTGGTTTGCCGGAAGGCAGCCTGAAAACGGAAGGATCGGGCTATGTTTGCTTCGCGGAAAACCGCTTTGCCCGTTTTTCAGGCTGCCTATGTGTTTTTAGAAATCGTCGGTGCTGGTAAAACAGGCCGACGCGCAGGCCGTTGCCTTCGTAGATGGTACGGCCGTCCACGCTCATTTCGGCGTCGGCGATGCCCAGCACCAGTTTGCTGTTCATCACGCGCTTGATGTGGATGTGGTAGCGCACGGTTTTGTGTTTGGGCAGTACCTGGCCGCTGAATTTCACTTCGCCGCAGCCGAGCGCGCGGCCGCGTCCGGGCGCGCCCGTCCAGCCGAGGAAGAAGCCGACCAGCTGCCACATGGCGTCCAGGCCGAGGCAGCCGGGCATCACGGGGTCGCCCTGGAAATGGCAGCCGAAAACCACAAATCGGGGCTGATGTCGAGTTCGGCGATGATTTCGCCTTTGCCGTATTTGCCGCCGGTGTTGTTGATTTCGACGATGCGGTCGATCATCAGCATGTCGGGCAGCGGTAGCTGGGCGTTGCCCGCGCCAAACAGTTCGCCGCGCCCGCAGGCGAGCAGTTCTTCTTTTGGTGTAGCTGGATTGGGGTGAAAAGTGGTCATGGGGGTTCCTTAGATAAAGGCCGGCTGGCGGCGGAAACGCGTAAACAAACGGCTCGGCAGATTCCGAGCCGGAAATTTAGACTAGTGATTCTAATCTATTCGCCAATACAAGGCAAACCGCGCCTTAAGTCGCTGCGCCGCCTGCGTAAAGGGCGGTAAAGCGGGTGTAAATACGGCCGGTTGCGCAAGGGTTTTTCCAGTACGCTGAAACTAAAAAGCAGCCTGAAAACCTTGGTTTGGGCTTTCAGGCTGCTTTTTGGGGTTTGGCATTTGACACTCAACGGTTTTTCCTCAGGAAATATCTAAAAATACCGTTGTTTCCGCACAGTAGGTGTCAGGTTGTCTATCCAAATATTGTCGCAATACCAACCAAGATTTCTGTCTGCGCGGGAATGGTGGCGGTTGGGGAATTTTGGTTTTCAGGCCGCCTTTATTGTCCCTCAAGGCAGCCTGAAAGCTATATCAGTTCTTCAAACTCTGCACCGGCGCGGGGATGCGGCCGCCGCGTTTGACGAACACTTCGCACGAGCCGTCTTTCACCGGCATGATGGGGGCATAGCCCAAGAGGCCGCCGAATTCCACCGACCCGCCCACGTCTTTGCCGGGCACGGGGATGATGCGCACGGCGGTGGTTTTGCTGTTGATCATGCCGATGGCCGCTTCGTCGGCGATGATGCGCTGATGGCGGCGGCGCTGGTGTGGCCGGGTACGGCGACCATGTCGAGGCCGACGGAGCAGACGGCGGTCATGGCTTCCAATTTGTCGAGCGTGAGCACGCCCGATTCGGCGGCGGCGATCATGCCTTCGTCTTCGGACACGGGGATAAACGCGCCGGAGAGGCCGCCCACCGCGCTGCTGGCCATCATGCCGCCTTTTTACGGCGTCGTTTAACAGGGCGAGCGCGGCGGTGGTGCCGTGCGTGCCGCACACGGATAAGCCCATCGCTTCGAGAATGCGGGCGACGGAATCGCCGACGGCGGGCGTGGGTGCGAGCGACAAGTCCAAAATGCCGAAGGGGATGCCGAGCCGTTTGGCGGCTTCCTGGCCGATTAACTCGCCCACGCGGGTGATTTTTGAAGGCGGTTTTTCACCGTTTCGGCGATGGCAGTCAAATCCGCGTCGGCCGGGCAGCTTTCCAAAGCAGCCTGAACCACGCCCGGGCCGGATACGCCGACGTTGAGCATCACATCGCCTTCGCCCGCGCCGTGGAAAGCGCCGGCCATAAAGGGGTTGTCGTCCACCGCGTTGCAAAACACCACGAGTTTGGCGCAACCGAAGCCTTTCGGGCGTGGTGTCGGCGGTGTGTTTGATGGTTTCGCCCATCAGCCGCACCGCGTCCATATTGATGCCGGCGCGGGTGCTGCCGATGGCAACCGAGCTGCACACGATGTCGGTGGTGCGCATCGCTTCGGGTATCGAGCGGATCAGGGTTTGTGCCGAGGGCGACATGCCTTGCACCAGCGCGGAAAAAGCCGCCGATAAACGACACGCCGATGGCTTTGGCGGCTTTGTCCAGCGTTTGGGCGATGGAAACGTAGCTCTCCGCGCCCGTGGCCGCCGCGATTTGGGCAATCGGCGTAACCGAAATGCGCTGGTTAACAATCGGCACGCCGTATTTGGCCGACAAAAATTGTGCTGTGGACACCAGGTCTTTTGCCCACGCGGGTGATTTTTGTTGTAGATATTTCGGTTGAGCGTGTCGAGATCGGGCGAGATGCAGTCGTGCAGGTCGATGCCGATGGTGAGCGTGCGCACGTCGAAATTCTGGTCGGCAACCATGCGTACGGTTTCGAGGATTTCGGCGGATTGAGTTGGGTGGTCATGGCAATCTTTCGGGTTTGGGGTGGTTGGGAGGCAGCCTGAAAACCTTTCAGGCTGCTTTCAAACAAGGGTAGCTTGGGTTGAGACCCAACATTTTCGGGAGTTTGTTGGGTTTGCAACCCAACCTACGCAACTGCTTTTTCAGGCTGCTGGAAAAGCAGCCTGAAAAACATCACAACAGGCTTTCAGGCTGCCTTTGGCCGCCCCTGTCAAATCCGGTGCATGGCCTTAAACAATTCTTCGTTCTGCATGCGGATGTCCAGCGACAGGCGCTCGCCGGCTTGGGCGAACACATCGAGCATTTCGGCGCGGCTTTGTGGGCATTTTTTTCGGTGTCCATCAGGATAATCATGGTGAAGTAGTCGTCCATCAGCTGCTGGCTGATGTTGAGAATGCTGATTTGGTGTTCGGCCAGGAGCTTGGCAACGTCGTAAACGATGCCGATGCGGTCTTTGCCGATTACGGTGAGTACGGGAGTGTTTGGACATGGGATTTCCTTTATAGAGCGTGTAAAAACGGCACGGCGGCGGTTGGCAGGCAGCCTGAAAATATCAAAACAATTTTTCAGGCTGCCTTGCGGCGGCGCGCTGAAAACGCCTCGATTATAAGGGAAACGGCTGCCGCGGCAAGATTGGCAAAGGCAGCCTGAAAGGCAAAAAGGGCAGGGCGCCGCTATCGGCGAAGCGGGCGCGGCTTATGGTACAATCGTGCCTTTTTAACCGTTTCTTTACCAATCCTGACATTCGGGGCAAAACACCATGATTTCCACCAACGGCATCACCATGCAGTTTGGCGCAAAGCCGCTGTTTGAAAACGTATCCGTCAAATTCGGCGAAGGCAACCGCTACGGCCTGATCGGCGCCAACGGCTCGGGCAAGTCCACTTTTATGAAAATCCTCGGCGGCGATTTGGAACAGACCGCAGGCGAAGTCGCCATTGAGCATGGCGTGCGTTTGGGCAAGCTGCGCCAAGACCAGTTTGCCTATGAAGACATGCGCGTGTTGGATGTCGTGTTGATGGGGCACACCGAAATGTGGGCGGCGATGACCGAGCGCGACGCGATTTACGCCAATCCCGAAGCCACCGAAGACGACTACATGAAAGCCGCCGACTTGGAAGCCAAGTTCGCCGAATACGACGGCTACACCGCCGAAGCGCGCGCGGCAGAATTATTAAGCGGCGTCGGCATCGAAGAGAGCCTGCACAACGCCACCATGAGCGAAGTCGCCCCCGGCTTCAAACTGCGCGTATTGCTCGCCCAAGCCCCTGTTTTTCCAAGCCCCGACGTCTTGCTGCTTGACGAGCCGACCAATAACTTGGACATCAACACCATCCGCTGGCTCGAAGGCGTGCTCAACCAATACGACAGCACCATGATCATCATCAGCCACGACCGCCACTTCTTAAAACGAAGTCTGCACCCACATGGCGGACTTGGACTACAACACCATCACCATTTACCCCGGCAACTACGACGACTACATGCTCGCCAGCGCCCAATCGCGCGAGCGCGCCCTGAAAGACAACGCCAAAGCCAAAGAAAAAAACTGCAAGAGCTGCAAGAGTTTGTCGCCCGCTTCTCCGCCAACAAATCCAAAGCCCGCCAAAGCCACCAGCCGCCTGAAACAGGCGGACAAAATCAAAGCCGAAATGGTGGAAGTGAAGCCCTCCACCCGCCAAAACCCCCTACATCCGCTTTGAAGCCGACGAAAAGCTGCTGCACCGCCAAGCGGTTGAAGTGGAAAAACCTTGCCAAATCATTTGACAAAAATTGTTTGAAAAACTGGGCTTTTATTTTGGAAGCCGGCCAACGACTCGCCATCATCGGCCCCAACGGCGCGGGCAAATCCACCTTGTTGAAATTGCTCGCAGGCGCGTACAACGCCGAGTATTCAGACGGCCCTCACGCCCGACACCGGCAGCATCAAATGGGCGGAAAAAGCCCACGTCGGCTACTACCCGCAAGACCACGAAAACGACTTTGACGTAGAAATGAACCTCACCGAATGGATGCGCCAATGGGGTCAGGAAGGCGACGACGAACAAGTCATCCGCGGCACGCTGGGGCGTTTTGCTGTTCGGCAGCAACGATGTAGTCAAACAAGTCAGCGTATTATCAGGCGGCGAAAAAGGCCGCATGCTCTACGGCAAACTGCTGCTGTTGAAACCCAACGTGTTGGTAATGGACGAACCGACCAACCACATGGACATGGAAAGCATCGAATCGCTCAACATGGCGCTGGGAAAAATACAACGGCACGCTGATTTTCGTCTCCCCACGACCGCCAGTTTGTGTCTTCACTTGCCACGCAGATTATCGAACTCGACGGCAAGGGCGGGTATGAGCACTATCTGGGCGATTACGAGAGCTATTTGGAGAAGAAAGGGCTGGCGTAAACACGCGGTTGGTTTCTACAGTTAATTTCTACACCCTAGGCAGCCTGAAACAAGGTTCGGCGAAGCCAAAGCCATTTTTTTCAGCACAAACAAGGAGAGTTAATCATGAAAATCGCAGTCATCGGCGCAACAGGTTTGGTGGGCAACGCTGTCGTTTTGGAACTCGCCGCGCGAAACCATCAGGTAAGCGCGTTTGCACGCAACATAGCCAAGGTGGCACAGCATCCCAATGTACACGCCGTTGCCGCCGATGTGAATGCGCCCGATTTTGCTGACAAGCTCGCAGGCTTTGATGCCGTGGTCAGCGCGTTTAAAGTGAGCTGGGACAGTCCCAATCTAGTGCAAGACATAAAAACGAGCTACGATAACCTGTTTGCCGCATTCAAAGCCGCTCAGCTGCCGTATTACCTGATTATCGGCGGCGCAGGCAGCCTGAATGTTGCTCCCGGCTTACAATTGGTGGATACGCCCGATTTCAGCGGGCGCTTACCCAGCCTCCAACGCCGTGCGCGTGCTACTGGACGATTTGCGCCCACGCCGTGACATCAACTGGGCATTTTTGTCGCCCGCCGCCATGTTTGCCGTTGCGCCCGTGCACTTTGAGAAAACAGGCGCGTACCGCATCGGACAGGACGACGTGCTGCTCAACGCCGACGGCTCGCCCGCCGACATCGCGCTGCCCGATTTGGCGGCTGCCATCGCTGATGATGTGGAGCAAAAAGCGCATCTGTTTCAACGTTTCACCGTGGCAAACTAAGTTGAGACAGCAAGCGTAACTTAGGAGAGACCCAACATAATCAGCTATCAGACAAACAACACAAAGGCAGCCTGAAACCCCAATCCCGTTTTCAGGCTGCCTTTTATCCAACGCAGGGCGGGCACCCTGCTCACCCAAAATCATCAGCAAGCGTAGCTTGGGTACTTGTATCTGGCATTGCAACCGTTTGTTGGATTCAAGCATCCAACCTGTGTAACAACCCTTGTCAGACGTTCTCAAAGGCAGCCTGAAAAATCATCCCACGAAAGCAAAACCCATGAACATCACCCTGCGAACCCCCGCCGAACACGATGCAGCCGCCGTTACCGCCCTGCTGGACGAACTCACCGCCGCAGGCAGCGACACTGACGGCTTTTTGGAACAGCGCAGACACTTTCATTTATGCCAACTGGCTTGCTGCCTGCCGCGAAGCCGCACACGGGCGCGGTCTGCCCGAAGGCTTTGTGCCGTATGTCCAATATGTGATGTTTGACGGCGGCGGGCAGGCCGTCGGCTTTCTAAACCTGCGCCTGCAACTAAACGACTTTCTGCGCGAGATCGGCGGCCATATCGGCTACTGCGTCCACCCCGCGCAGCGCGGCAAAGGCTACGCCAAACAAGCCCCTGCGCCAAGCCATAAGCGAATCCCGCCGCCACGGCATCGGGCGCCTGCTGGTTACCTGCCGCAGCAGCAACCCCGCCAGCCGCCGCGTCATTCTTGCCAACGGCGGCACGCTGGAAGACATCCGCAACGGCATGGAGCGCTATTGATAGAGAGCGCAAAGGTAGCCTGAAACTTGATAACAGCATTTCTTTGATTTGTAATCACTTTTTCTATTTTCAGGCTGCCTTTTTATACGTCCCCAAACATCTTTCAAAGCAGCCTGAAAGCCCACTCCCACGCTTTCAGGCTGCCTTTGTTGTTATCTCGGACGTTTCCGTCTCAAACAAAACCCGCTATCATCTCCCGCACCGTAAAACCCGTCGGGAGACCCCATGTCCCAGCCCAAAGCCCCTTCCCCTGGCGCATCATCGACCCGGTGCGTCCGCAAATCCGCCGCGCGATGGCAATCGCCACCGCCGCCGCTGTCCTCTCCACCGCCGCGCTGCTCGTCATGGCGCAGATTCTCAAAGATCTGCTCGCCGGCCGCGCCGACTGGCGGCTCTGCCGCGCTGCTTCTCGTCCTCACCCTTGCCGCCTTTGCCCTGCGCGGCTACGCCTTCCGCGTCTCGCATCTTGCCGCTTTTCGCCTGGAAACCCTGCTGCGTAGCCAGCTTGCCGAACGGCTCGCGCAAGTCTCGCTCGGTTTCCTGCACGACCGCGCGGCGGCGCTGACCAAAGTGATGCAGGACGATGTGCGTGGCCTGCACGTTTTTGTCGCCGACAGCACCCCGCTTTACGCCCGTGCCTACGCCGCGCCGCTGATTGCCTTTGTCGTGCTGCTCGTGGTCGATTGGCGCCTCGCCCTGGTTGCCGCTGCCGTGCTGGCTGTCGGCATGGTGATATTTGGGCTGGTGATGCGCGGCGCGAGTGAGTCCACCGCCGCCTACAACGCCGCGCGCGAACAGGTGAACGTCGCTGTGGTCGAATTCGTGCAGGCGATGCCGGTGGTGCGCACCTTCGACGGCGGCGAAACCAGCTTCGGTCGCTACCAGCGCGCGCTGGATAACCACCTCGCCATGCTCATCGGCTGGTATCGCTCGGTCGGCGGCTCGGCGCGCAGCGGCATGCTGATACTCGAACCCGATGCCGACGCTGGTCGTGCTGCTCTGGGCGGGTTTCTACTGGTGGCAGACGGACGCGCTGCCCTTTGCCACCTGGCTCGCCGTGCTGCTCATCGGCACCGGCATGGCGGAAGCGCTCCTGCCCTACATCTCGCTCTACCACCTGATTGAACAGGGCAAAATCAGCGCCGAACGCATCGTCGAAGTGCTGGACGCGCCGGTGTTGCCGGTACTCGAACCGCCGCAAACGCCAAAAGACGCCAGCGTCAGCTTCCATCAAGTCAATTTCCGCTACCCGGCCGCGCCGAAAACGCGCTGACCGACATCAGCTTCACCGCGCCAGCAGGCAGCCTGACCGCGCTGGTTGGCAGTTCAGGTGCGGGCAAAACCACCGTCGCCCGCCCTCATTCCCGCGCTTTTGGGACGCCGACAGCGGCGAAATCCGCATTGGCGGCGCCGACATCCGTCACCTCACCCCGGAAGCGCTGATGGCGCAAGTCGCCTTCGTCTTCCAGGACAACTTCTCTTCAGCGGCACCATTGCCGACAACATCCGCCTCGGCACGCCCGACGCCAGTGACGCCGAAGTAGAAGCGCCGCGCGTGCCGCACAATGCCACGACTTCATCATGACGCTGCCGGATGGCTACCAAACCGCCGGCGGCGAACGCGGCGCCACCCTTTCCGGCGGCGAACGCCAGCGCATCACCATCGCCCGCGCCATCCTGCAAAACCGCCCCATCCTCATCCTTGACGAAGCGACCGCCTTTGCTGACGCCGAAAACGAAGCGCTCTTTGATGCGCGCACTGGCAGCGTTGATGCAGGACAAAACCGTGCTGATGATTGCCCACCGCCTCGCCACCATCCGCCACGCCGCGCAGATTCTCGTCTTCGACCACGGCGAGTTGGTAGAACAAGGCGACCACGCCAGCCTTATCGCGCAAAACGGCCGCTACGCCCGCCTGTGGCAAGCCGGCGAAGCCGCCCGGCACTGGCGCATTGGTGGCGCGGAACAATAGGGCAGCCTGAAAGATGGTTTGGCTTTTCAGGCTGTCTTTTTGTCGGAATTACGCCGAAAAATGGTTGTGCCACAAAAGCGCCAGCTGCCACAGCGCCCATGCGCAGACCAGCAGGCCGGCGGCCAGGCGGATACGGCGGTTTTGCAGCACGCGCTGCAGGCGGCTGGCGAAAATGCCCATTGCCAAAAGATTGGGCAGGGTGCCCAGCCCGAAAGCGGCCAGATGCAGCGCGCCTTTGAGCGCCGAGCCGCTGCCCAAGGCATACAGCGAGGCGTTGTAAACCAAACCGCAGGGCAGCCAGCCCCACAACAGGCCGATGCCGAAGCAGGCGGGCACCGAGCGTATCGGCAGCAGGCGGTTGAGCAGGGGGTTGAGATGCCGCCAAATCGGTTTGCCCAGGGTTTCGATTTTGCCGGCGGCGGCGGAAATGCCGCTCAGATACAGCCCCATCATTAACAGCAGCAGATTGGCGGCGGCAAACAGCACAAGCTGCAGCGTGCGCGTATGATCGAGCAGCATGCCCGCTTGCGACAGCGCCCCCATCAGCGCGCCGATCAGAGCGTAGCTGCTGATTCTGCCCAGATTCATCAGCAGTATCAGCCACACCCGCCCGATATGCGGCGGCAGATGTAGGGCAAAGGCGCTGCTCATGCCGCCGCACATGCCCGCGCAGTGCGTGCCGCCGAAAAAGCCGAGCAAAAACAGCGTCAGCACGGTGATTTCTTGCTGCATGGCAAAGTACCGGAAAAAAAGCGCGCATTTTACGCCGTGCCGGTGGCAAAACCAAATTTTCAGGCTGCCTGAAAACAGTTTCGGGCAGGGCTTGGTGGGCGGCTTATACCAAAGAAATCTTTAAGGTTAATCGCAGTTTCAAAGATGGGGCAGTAGGGCTATAATGCGCCGCTTTTCTTTCACCAACCGTTACCGAAGAGGTTTTTATGAGCATTCAGGAACAAATCAAAGAAGTCGTTACCAACCACCGCGTCGTGCTGTTTATGAAAGGTACGCCGAAATTTCCGCAGTGCGGCTTTTTCCGCCCGCGCCGTGCAGATTTTTGAAAGAAGTGGGTTTTGACGACTACGCCAGCGTTAATGTGCTGGACAACGATGCCGTGCGCCAGGGCATCAAAGAGTTTTCCAACTGGCCGACCATTCCGCAGCTGTATGTAAACGGCGAGTTTGTCGGCGGTGCCGATATTATGATGGAGATGTTTGAAGCGGGCGAACTCAAAGACGTGCTCACCGCCGAAGCTTAAGACGTTTCTCCGCGCATACAAAGCAGCCCTGAAAACCGGTTCTTGGTTTTCAGGCTGCTTTTATCGTGGATTTACTGGAAAAACTTCGCAGTTTGTATCGGCGCGGCCGGGGTTGCGGAAAAAGTCCGGCTCATCGCAGCTGGAAGTGCTGCTCTCGCACAGCACGGTGCTCAAATCGTGGCTAACCACCAAAACCCGCGGCTCACTTTCGCGATCGAATGCCACGGCTTTGAGCGCGTAGCTGTTTTCACTGTTGGTCCCGCGCGGATTGCCTTGGAAGCGGATGCAGAAATGTTCGGTTTGCGGATGGGGTAGATCCGCCCAAGTAGTGCTGTTTTTTTCTTGAAGTTTTTTTATGCTGGCTGTAATGCTGCTCAAGGTGGCGAACGTTTTTCCAACATTGCCGTTTGCGCTTCGTGCAGGCGTTTTTGCGGGTGTAGCTTTGATAGCTGGGATAGGCAATTACGGCAAGTATCGCCAGCACGGCAATCACCGTCATCAGTTCGATAAGCGTAAACCCCTGTGTTTTTGTGCGCGAAAAACAAACTGCTGCATTTTGCTTCCTTTCGGTTGGCATGAAATGGCGGCAGTTTGATGTTCTTAAGATTTAATTTTTTGTTATTCGCTAATTAGTTTAGAAAACTTCGCATTCGTCATCAGTCATCATGGACGTGCCTGAGTTTGAGCTAAGTGAATCTTGCAAACCGGCTAAAGTGCATTTGCTGAAATTACCGCCTACCGAAGAGTAAACAAGATAAACTTTCCTGTCTGGGTTGGCATTTAGCGGGCGCGCAGTCATCAGGTAGGAGCTGGATTCGGCTTGTTGGAGCGAGATGGCATAACCACTATCAGGGTCGCCTTTCAGCAGGCACATTGGCGCAGGCACCGTTATTGTTAGTGGCACTCGACACAGAAAGTACGGTGCTGGCCGTAATGCTGCTCCATCATGCGGATATTGTCGTTCATCAGCGAGCGGGCGTTTTTCCAAGCGGCTGCGTTCGATAAACTGTTGGAAACTGGGGTAGGCGATCACGGCCAAAATGGCGATGACCACAATCACGATCATCAGCTCGATAAGTGTGAAACCTTGGGTGCGGGCTTGGTATTTCATAGGTATGGCGGGGTAATGTTTGAATGATTAGACCCTTTCAAGCAATTCACGTGCAGATTGCCTGATCTGCTTTCAGGCAGCCTGAAAAACCTTGTGAAGATGCCTTTGCACAAACAGACGGAATTTAACCGAATCTATTGCCAGCGGCACGGCTTTGCGCTATCTTTGACTTCCCTTTTTTCTCAAAACCCCGGCGACGTTTTTACGGCTGGCAAAACGCTGGTTACCCCGTTCGGACGGTGCGCGTACCCCAAACCGCTGCCCGCCCGAACAGCATTACAGGTGCATTGGTAAGGCGTTTTCCTGTCTTAAATTTCCACGCCAGATACAAGAGGTTGTCATGCAAATATCAGGTGCACAAATCGTTGTGCAAAGCCTTAAGGCCGAGGGCGTCGAGTACGTTTTTCGGTTATCCCGGCGGCGCGGTTCTCGAAATTTACGACGCCATCTACCAACTGCATAAATTCGAACACATTCTGACCCGCCACGAGCAGGCGGCGGTACACGCGGCCGATGCCTATGCGCGCAGAAGCGGCAAAATCGGCGTGGCGCTGGTAACGTCCGGCCCGGGCGCCACCAATGCGATTACCGGCATCGCCACCGCCTACACCGATTCGGTGCCGCTGGTGGTGATTTCCGGCCAGGTCAGCTCGTCGATGATCGGCAGCGATGCTTTCCAAGAGATTGATATGGTGGGAATTTCCCGCCCGTGCGTGAAGCACAATTTCTTGGTAACGAATATCGACGATTTGGCGCCGTCGATTAAAAAGGTCTTCCAAATCGCCCGTAGCGGCCGCCCCGGTCCGGTGGTGGTGGACATCGCCAAAGATGTAACCCAGGCGGTTGCCAAGTTCAGCTATCCGCAGGAAGATTTGTTTATCCGCTCTTACCAGCCGGTAGTGCAGGGGCACGTCGGCCAGATTAAAAAGCGGTGCAGATGCTCGCTGCGGCTAAACGCCCGCTGGTTTATTTCGGCGGCGGCGTGGTTTTGGGCAATGCGGCGGCCGAGCTGACAAATTTTTGTCCAATTATTGGATATTCCGTGTACCGCCACCTTGATGGGGCTGGGCGCTTATCCCTCGTCTGACCGCCGCTTTCTCGGCATGCTCGGTATGCACGGCACCTATGAAGCCAATCTGGCGATGCAAAATGCCGATGTGATTTTGGCCGTCGGCGCCCGTTTTGACGACCGCGTGGTGTCGGTGCCGGCCAAATTCTCGAAACGCCGAAAAATCATCCATATCGACATCGACCCTTCGAGTATTGCCAAGCGCGTGAAGGCCGATGTGCCGATTGTGGGCGACGTCAAACAGGTTTTGCAGGAAATGGCCGGCCTGTGGCGCAAGCAGGAATTGCAGTTCAATCCCGCCGCTTTGGAAAAATGGTGGCAAACTGTTGAGAGCTGGCGCAGCCGTAACTGCCTGGATTTCGAGCCGAAAGACAATGTGATCCTGCCGCAGCAGGTTATCCGCACGCTGGCCGAGCTTACCGGCAACCGCGCGGTAATCACTTCCGATGTCGGCCAGCACCAGATGTTCGCCGCCCAGTATTATCCCTTTGAAGAGCCGCGCCAATGGCTCAATTCCGGCGGTTTGGGCACCATGGGCGTCGGCTTGCCTTTTGCCATGGGCGCTTATCTGGCCGACCCCAGCCGCGATGTCTGCTGCATTACCGGCGAAGGCTCGATCCAAATGAACATTCAGGAAATGAGCACCCTGCCCTGCAATACAATCTGCCGGTAAAAAGTCATCTGCCTGAACAACGGCTATCTGGGCATGGTTCGCCAATGGCAGGAGCTTTTATTACAGCAACCGCGAATCGGAAACCCATCTGCAGTCGCTGCCGGATTTTGTCAAACCTGGCCGAAGCCTACGGCCACGTCGGTATGCGCATCGAAAAACCGCAGGATGTCGAAGGCGCTGCGCGAAGCGCTTGCGCTTAAAGACCGCTTCGTATTCATGGACTTCTTGACCGATCCCAAACAAAACGTCTTCCCGATGGTCGGCAACGGCAAAGGCTTAAGCGAAATGGTACTGCCGCCGCATATGCGCGAGAGCAGGGCTGATTCCGATGTAAACGAAGTAACCGACCGTGCCTACGACAAAAGGAGCGTGCCATGATGCGACACATTTTATCGATTCTGATTGAAAACGAATCCGGCGCCATGAGCCGCGTGGTTGGCCTGTTCTCCGCACGCGACTACAACATCGACTCGCTCTCGGTGGCCGCCACCGAAGATCCCACCCCGTCGCGGATGACCATCGTTACCCGCGGCGGCGACGGCCTGATCGAGCAGATTACCAAACAGCTCAACAAGCTGGTTGAAGTGGTGAAAGTGGTTGATTTGAACAACAGCCGCCACGTCGAGCGCGAACTGATGCTGGTCAGTGCGGGCCGTCGGCAAAGACCGCGACGAGTTGTACCGTCTCGTCCGAAATCTACCGCGGCCAGATTGTCGATGTCAGCGAAAAAGTCTATACCGTCGAAGTAACCGGCACTTCCGACAAACTCGACAGCTTTTTGGAAGCGCTGCCCAAAAGCCTGATTTTGGAAACCGTGCGCACCGGCGCCGCCGGCATCGGCCGCGGCGAGCGGATTCTGAAAAATCTGAGCCTTTGCCCGAACAGGCACCGCCGCAGGCCGGCAGTGCCTTTACCTTACCCGCATGTTGCGGCAAAACGTCTGGCAGAATGTTTTCAGGCAGTCTGAAAAATCCTGCCGGTGCGGCGGCTTTCGATTACGACGAAACGCCGGCTGCCGGAGCGCTGCCAAACTTAAAACCCAAGCACTTCATGCTAGAATCCAAATCGTTTTCAGGCTGCCTTAAAGCAGCCTGAAACATCCCACAGAACAGACAGACCACGGGAAACACTATGTCCGGTTCACTGATTGCCCCCAATTACGACGTCCGCGCCTACCGCGAATACGCGCAAAAACATTATCCCGGCCTGTGCCAAGCGCGGCCGGAAGACAGCCACAAAGGCACCTTCGGCACGCTGGCCGTGATCGGCGGCGCCGAAGGCATGAGCGGCGCGGTGCTGCTGGCCGCGTCCGCCGCCCTGTACACCGGCTGCGGCAAAGCGATTGCCGCCTTTAACCAAGCCGCTTTGCCGCTGGCTGCCGACCCCGTCCGCCCCGAGCTGATTCTCGACACCCTGCCCAAAGTACTCAAGCGCCCCGGCATCGACACTTGGGTGGCCGGCTGCGGCCTTGGCCGCGACAACAACGCCGTGCGCCTGATCCAAGCCCTGTGGAACAGCGGCATCCGCCAGCTGGTACTCGATGCCGACGCCCTGCATATCTTGTTGAAAACCCGCAGCTTTTCCCCTTGAGCAAACGCGCCGATTTGGTGCTGACCCCGCATCCGGGCGAAGCCGCACACCTGCTCAATATCAGCGTGAACCAAGTGCAGGCCAACCGCTCGTGGGCGGCGCGCGAGCTGGCCAGCCGTTATCGTTCGTGGGTGGTGCTGACAGCGCCATCAGACCGTGATTTTCGTCGTCGCGCGGCTTTTTTGCACGTTAATCCCAGCGGCAACGCCGGTTTGGCGGTGGCCGGCAGCGGTGATGTCCCTATCCGGCATGATCGGCAGCCTGATGGCGCAAGGCATTGCGGTTGAAGAAGCAGTTTCCGCCGCCGTTTGGCTGCACGGCGCCGCCGCCGAAATACCGCCGCCCAGCAAACTCGGCTCCCATCGGCCTGCAGGCCGGCGAAATTGCCCTTGCTGCCCGCTGGCTGCGCAACCGGCTGACGGCAAACTGATGCCGACTGCCCATATCCCATCCCAAGCAGCCTGAAAACCGTTTGCCGCGCCAAACCTTTCAGGCTGCCTGAACTCTGAAAAGCAGCCTGAAAACCAAAATCCGCTCTATCCGGCTCTTGCGCCCAAGACAAAGCAGCATCTTATATATTCCGCCCCGTCTAAGGGGTACTTGACAACTTGAGAAATTTCCAAACCCCTTAGATTGACTAAAGTTAATTTAAGGGGTTTTTAACATGGTTGATTCAAATAGATTTATTGATGTTACAGCTAAATTTATTGTTTTTGAAGCGCGTTTTAAAAGAAGTACGGAAGCTTATTTTGTTTTTCCTTTTAATAGTCCGTTAGAAGCTTTTTCAGGTGAGTTTGAAACTCTTGAAGATGTTCAAGACGTATTAGATAGGGAAGTTTTGGATAGGGATCTGTTTTTGATTATTAGGTTGGATGGAACTTTATTGATGGTTTATTTGAGAGAGTCTGGAAGATGGATGTGTTTGGCAGCCTGAAATTGTTTAAAGGCATCCGCCGACAGGCGGACAGCCGCGCAAGCGGCGGCCGGCAGGCGGCGGATGCCCCCCCTAGGCTAATAGGGGGGGAGCAAGAAAAAAGCCCCTAAGTACCAAAACGGGGGAGCATTTTAGGTTTATCCGAATAACTTTTTAATCACGATTTAAAACATCTATGAATGTTGATTTTTCAAAAATACTGGCTGTTTAGTCATTGTCTCAGTCAATTTTCATGCGAGACGTATGCGGCTGGGATGACAAGCGCATTATTCGCGAACTCATGGGCGAATCAGAGCTGAGCGAGGCAAGAAAAGCCCAAGCGGCGGAGCAGTAAATTAAGCAATCAAAACCAAATCCGATTTAACTAAAACTATGAATAACGTCGATTTTCAAAAATACAAGCGGTTTAGCCATGCCCTAACTTTTCGCGGCAAGTTGATCGAAATACCGCTGCGCAAAGGCGAAAAAGACGCCGCATTCATAGACGGAATAACCTTCACCATCAACAAAAAAGACATTGAACACCTGTGCAAGACCTTTTGCACCGACGACGCCCAATACATCGAAAACTACAGCTGGCTCCTAATCGACGTTTTAGGTTTCGGCGTTTACCAGAAACGCCCGAAAAGGCCGTTATTTTTACCAGAGCTATTACACGCTCGGCACCGAAGAAGCCCAATACGGCACCGTCCACATTGGCGGCCAGCGGGATACCGTCCTAGTTGAGCTTACCGGTACCGGCTGCCAAGCGGCACTCGAAGGCTGGGAGAAGCGCCTTTACGACTTTCTCAAGCCCCTGAGCCGTGCCCACATTACCCGCGTTGACTGCGCCCACGACTTTTTCAACGGTGAATACACCCCGCAGCAGGCAGCGGAAGACCATACAAACGGCCTTTTTACCCGCCATAACGCCCGCCCCAAAAGTGAATGCCGCGGCACCGCATGGCGAGAAGAAGACTACACCGGCCGCACCTTTTACGTTGGTACCCGCTATTCCAGCCGCCTATGCCGCGTTTATGAAAAAGGCCGGCAGTTAGGCTGCCCCGAAAGCCCCTGGGTGCGCTTTGAAGTCGAGTTTCGCAAGAATGACAGCGTGATCCCGCTGGAAGTGCTGCTCGCCCCCGGCGAATTTCTCACCGGCGCATATCCAGTCTGCGAAAACCTGTTCGAGACACCCGCCCGCCGTATTGATTACGCCGCAAAGAAGCTGCAGCACGGCTTTGAAAACAAGCTCGTCCATGCCAAAAAACAAGTCGGCCGAATAGTCAATTTCATGCGCGATATTGCCGGTTGGGATGATGAGCGCATAGTCCGCGAACTCAAGGCCGAAGCAGAGCTATACCCGCGCGGGCTGGCTCCCGACGAATATCAATGCCCGCAGGGCTATCCCTATCTCGTACCTGAGCAAGGCAGCGAACAGCCCTATCCCGGCTTCGTTTCCACCGGAAATCACGAGCAGGATTTGCAAAACATCCAAATGCACCAGTTGTGCGAATTGGACAAACATCACCGGATCTTCTTAGAGAGCCTGATAAATCCCACCGAGCAACAAAAGCAAGACAGCATAAGCTTTACCCAAAATCTGCAAGAGCTAATGGAAATGATCCAGGCCAAAAACGCAGCAAAAGAGCAAAAACGGATCGACGAATACATCGACTTTATGTGGATCCGCTACGGCAACCAATTTATCAACCAAAGACAAGGAAATGACCATGTTGAACTTTGACCAACAGCGCGAAAAACTCAATTACGAAACCCGCATCGTGATGGGTATCACCAAATTCAAAGGCACCATTGATGGAAGCGAGATCGACTCCTGCTCCGTACTGATTGCCGCACCGCTTGATGAGACTACCGGCAACGCCAAAGGTTTTGGCGTTTCCAAAGTTTCTTACGGCAAAAGCGAAAACTACGAGCCTTTCCGCAATCTCAACTTCCCTTGCGAAATGGAATGCGCCTTTGTCCAAACAACAAACGCATCAGGTCGAAGCAAAGAAACCCTGAAAGACATGCGGCCGTTAAAAGCAAAAGCATGAGAAAGGCGTAAGCCATGATCAGAAAGTACATCGTTCAGGATTTGGAAAACTTTGAATTTCTTTGTCCCCATCCTGAAGAAGTGGTCGGTTTCACGCCCTTTTTAAACCAAGCCGGCCATTTTGAAGAATTCGAATCAGCCGTTGAAGCCGGTGAAGACATGTGCGAACGCTTTGCAGTTTTCTCGTTCTGGCTTACCGAGTAGCAGAGTTTGCCGTTTCGGGGGTCGGCGGCAGCAAAACCCCTTAGAAGACCCCCACAGATACAAGGGAAAGGAAAAAAGATGATCGCCTATATCGTCCTGTTCCTGATTTAGTTCCCCCGCCGAACGTGTCCCGCCGACAGACACGCAAGGCATTTTTAACCGTCGGCGCAAGGATTTAGATATGAAAAATCTGAAAACCAAAGTAATGGGCGCAGTAATCGCCTCAACCGCTCTGCTGAGCACTAACGCAATGGCTGGCGAACTTTTGGAAGCCGCCAAAACCGAAATCGCACCGATCAAAGCAGACGTTGTCGCCGGCGGCGCGATTGTAATCGGTGTGGCACTGGCTAGCGTAGGCGTAGGCGTACTGATCCGCCTGTTCCGCAAAGCGTAACGGTAAGGGGCAATCATGGGCTATCGAGTAGGAGGTCAATGCTTTGCCACTTCGGAGAAAGCGTCCGATTATCAGATGTCCATGGTTGTCCCCACCATTACCGCAGACGGCAGTTTAAAGACTGCCGTTTATCAAAACGGCAAATGGTACTACGGCAGCCAAGAAGTCAAATTGAGCTTTCCCCAGTGTGATCAGATGGAGCCGTTCAAAGACGGCCTGCAAACCGGCAGCTATATCGCCATGATGTTTGTAGCCGTATTTGCAGTAAAAGCACTGATCAGGATTTTTGAGCACCTTACCCAAGACAAAAAAGAGTAGCAGGCAACAAATGGCATACGACACAAGCAAGCCTAAAGGCGATATGGACTTAATCGGCGGTAATGGTGGTGGCGGTGGCAATGGCAGCCACAGCAGCAGCGGCCTTTATACCGGTCAAGCGCAATCCGATCTCGGCGCACTCAAAAGCGATGCCCTGATTGGCGGCGCACTGATAATTGGGATAGCCGTTTTGCTTTTCGGTATCAAAGCCGTCATCAAAATGTTCAAAAAGGCCGATACCAAAGGTAAACAAAAAGACGCTGAAGCGGTGAAAGACACCCCGCCAGATGCCGATCCAATGGATTTTGAAGCCTATGACGGCGATGAGCAGCCGTGGGAAGAAGAGCAGTTTGAAGAGCAGCCATATCGAATTGAAAGCCTTGATGATCCGACTATCCATGATGAAGTCGAGCGCATAGCAAAAGAAGAGATTGAAGCAAAGTATTGGGATTTGTTGGTAGATCAAGCAAGGAACCCTGAGCAATACGAATATTCAAATTTGGAAGATCGTATTGAATCGGAAATCAAACAACGTGCAGAAGAGATTTTTGAAGAGCTGCTTGAAGACTACTTTGAAAGGCATCACGAAGATTTGATAGGTGGAAAATAGAATAGGTGTAATTATTATGTATCTTGTACATACAGAAGAATTTGATGATTTTGAAAGTGCTTCAGAATTTCGTGAGCAATGGAAGGAAGCTATTTGGGCATTGGAGTATGGTGATTCAAATATATATTATATTAATGATGATAATGATAGATTTTTTGTGGATGAAGAGACAGGTGAAATAGGTGAAAAGCCCCTTATTCCTCTTGATCCTTATACTTGGGTTTCAGAATCTTTTTTTGATTTAAGTGGAGAATATAGAGAAGAAGACTATGAAGATTGTTATGAAGGTCTCCATGATTTTCATGTTGTATCATATTATAACCAGAATTTTTATGAGCATGATCCTGATTTAGATGATGATGATGGGGAAATTCCTTTTTAGATTGGATATTTATGTACGATTGGATTAGTTATTTGTTAGGTATCATATTTTGCGTGCCGTTTTGGCTGTTGTTTGCGAGCTCGTAGGCAAAGAAAGGAAAGGTTTAACAATGAAAATGCAAGAGAAGATCGGGCTGCTGCTGGCGGTTGTGATGGCTGTGGTGTCGGTTGAATCAGTTGCAGCGATTATTCCTAAAGAAGATATTTCTGTTGTATCTGATACTTCGGGTATGTATGACTGGTCTTTAAATAGGTATGTTGTATATAAGACCAAAGATAATAGATATTTTGTCGGTTTGGATAATCTTTTTTGTAATGGGGATTGCAAAAATGGTGGAATAAATGGGATAGATACAGATGCTATTTCTCCTCATAAAACCGCTAAAGAAGCATTGGAAAAAAATAAGCCAAGTGGAGTAGGTAGATGTGATTATCAAAAATTAGTGTGTTACCAAAACTCCGGCCACGAAGAAGACAAACCCGAAGAGCAACCCAAAAACCCTAAAGAAGAGCCTCCCAGTCCCGAGCCGCCCCAATTGCCACAGATTCCTAAACCTTCAGATATTCCCGAAGTTCCGGGTGATTTGCTTCCTGAGGATATAGCCAAAATCAGAAAAGCAAGAATTAATTCGATTGCAGAGATAAAAAGGCTTTTGGAATCTGCAAAGGGGGTAATGGAAGGCCTATCAAAAGCACTTGCATCCTGTAAAACGGATGTTTGTCGCCAAAATGCAATAAAAAGCGCTGAAATTCAGCTTGATCATATTGACAAAAGTATGAAAAACGAGAAGCGCAAAATAGAGATGCTGATACAGGAAGCGAAACTAAGGGCAAAGAAACAAAAACCTAAAGACGACGACAAAGATCCGGCAAATCCTGACGATGGCAAAGATTCGTCCAAGCCCAAAGATCCCGCCAAGCCCGACGACGGCAAAGAAGGCCCCAACGTTTCCGAACTCGACGGCAACAAAGACGGCAAAGATTACAGCAAAGTCCTGCAGGACATTGCCAAAAGCCTGGACAACATCCAAGAGAGCTTAGGCAAAATTGGCAACGGAAACGGTGGCGGTGGCGGCGGTAGCGGCAACAAAGGCAATCCCAACGGCCATCAGGGCGGCGAAGACACCGGCGAAACCGATATGGCCAAATACTGCAAAGAGCATCCCAATGCCCTGTCCTGCGCCAAGCTCGGCACCGAAGAAGACATCCGCCGCACCGTCGGCAGCCCCGACGGTAGCGGCAGCAGAATCGGCATACCAAAAGAAACCGTCGGACTGCCCGGATTTAACCGCAGCAACGACTTTTCCGAGAGCGGCACCTGCCCCGCGCCAAAACAGTTTGTCGTTATGGGTTCGCAGCAGGAATTCAGTTATCAGCCAATATGCGACGGCGCGCGCGGGCTGCGGCCGTTTATCGTAAGCGCAGCGATATTTATCGCCTTTGTGATTTGCCGGCATGCCGTAATCAGCAAAACCTAAAGGGAGACAACCATGCCAGTACTGATTGCCCTACTCGGCCAACTGCTCGTAACCCTGATAGGCCAAATAATCGTAGCCCTTGGCGTGTCCGCCATTACCTACGTCGGCTTCGATCAGCTGCAGCAGATGTTTCTAAATCACATCAAATCCAGCATGGGCGGCGCAGATGCCGCAGCCATACAGATTTTCTACATTGCCGGCGGCGGCGAAGCCCTAAACTGGATATTCGGCGCAACGTCGTTTGCCCTGGCACTTTTCGTCCGTGTCCAAGCTCGGCACGTCTTTCAGAAAAACAAAGTAGCAATAAAAATTCGCCGGCAACACGCCGGCGAAAAATCAAACATAAGGGTAAAACATGATCAGCCTAATCACCGGCCTACCTGGCTCCGGTAAAACAAACCCTGCTCGTCCATGAGTTAATGCATCGCCAAGATTTAAAAATCGTCCGCTCTTTCGTTGACGGCATCCCGGACTTGAAAATCCCGACGATGGAGATACCCGAAGGCGAAAGCATGATGACTTGGCACAAGTGGGCGCCCACCGGCGCAATCCTCGTCATTGACGAAGCCCAGCGCATCTTCCGCCCCCGTCCCGCCGGCGCCAAAGTGCCCGACTACATCCAAGAACTAGAAACCCACCGACACAAAGGCATCGACATCTTTGTAATTACCCAGCATCCGCGGCTGATAGACGTCAATCTTCGCTCCCTGATTGGTGAGCATCGAAACATCAGCAAAACCATGCTCGGATTTAAACGCATCAGCTACTGGCAGCGCTGCGCCAATCCCGAAAGCAGGGCAGACGTCGCAGAAGCTAAAAACAGCATCTACTGGCTTAAAAAAGACGCCTTCGGCATGTATAAAAGCGCAGAAGAGCACAACAAACTCAAAGGCTCCCTAAGCTCGTGGATTTGGTTGGTTCCTGCCGTAATCGCCTTTGTCGCCTATAACGGCTATAGCCTGACAAAACGCTACCAAGAGCGCATGCATCCAGAAACCGTTCAGGAAGCCCGACAAAACGCAGAGCAAGGGCAAACCCAAGGCAATCAGCCAAACGCCCCGCAAAACGCAACAGGCGGCGTTTACGGCCAACAACAACAGATGCAGCAGATGCCCGCCCAAGATCCGAATCGCCCCTTAAGCGCATCCGACTACATTCCCAGCATCGACGGCCAGCCCTGGACGGCACCCATCTATAACGGCCGCAATCGCAACATCCAAACCATGCCTTACCCCGCCGCCTGCGTCAAAAGCGGAAGCAAATGCACCTGCTACACCGATCAGGCAACCACGCTCGATATAGACAAAGCCCAGTGCATCAAATACGTTGAAGACGGCATCTACAATCCCTATTTGGCCGACGAATACCAAGATCAGACGCCGGCAAACAGAAGCTACGGATACCAAGAGCAGCAAGAGCAAAGCCGCCCGCAGGTTTCCCAGCTAGGCGGCCGATCCTTGCCCAGTCTCACGCAGGGCAATAATAATGATTTGGATGTGATTCAGTAGTTTTAATATGGGACAAATTCAAAGGTAGTTTTAAAGCATTCTGAATTGCCTTTTTTATATACGCCACCCTTAGCAGCGCGCAATGCAGCATTATCCAAGCTTGCATTGCCGCTGCTTTTGACAATTACAGCATTTTTGCCTCTTCCATCATCGGTAACTTCAAATTCGACGCTGACTTTTCCGCCAATCCCAGCATTCTGTGCATCTTCAGGGTAAGGCGGATTGGGCAAGCCTATTTTTGTGCAGTTCCGGCCTGATTTTTTGCTGTGAGATGTTTCCACCGTCCCGCCCGCATCCGCCTGGCCAGTCTGTTCGGCCACAGAATCGGCCGCCCGAACCGGCGCCGAAGCCGCCACTTGCATCGCATCCGGCCTATCCTGCATTTTCGCTGCCATATAGCCCAGCAGTCCGCATATGGCCGACAACAGCACAATGATGATGTTTTGCTTCATGGTTGATTCTCCGCTTAAAAAGCCCGATTATAGCTGTACTTTGCAAATGGCAAAGTATCCTTTTGGCAGGCTACAATATACAAACTGTCCAAACTTGATTTACCCGTGCCCGCCTGCCCGCCAAATTTCTCGGCCTGCCTGCTTGGGCTTCGGTTACGTTTGATTTTTCACGGAGCCGGAAGGGCGTCAAGGGGGAAGCTTTGTAAAGATTTGGGGCGCTTTTTCCCAAATCTTTATGAACACCCCCTTGATGCCCTGCAGGCGACCCCACACTCTGCCGCAAGGGCAGGTGGTGGCGCGCGCTGCGCCGTCCCCCTGCCCCCGCGGCGTCGCAAGGAGACTGGGGGCGCGGGGGCTAGTCCCCGCAAAGGTTTCGCTTCAGTCCCTGTTTTCAGATTACCCGCCGCCGGTGGTGCTGTTATGATCCCCACCGCTGCGGCCTAGCTAACCGCAGCAAAGAGCAGCCAGCCTGTAAGCAGCCGGGGCACTATAGCCCGTCTATCAGATTAGGCGGCCGCCTCTTTCTGTTTGTGAAATTGAGTAGCATCAAAGGATCGCGGCAAAACCGCGAACCCTGTGTAAGGGGGTAATCACATGAGAACATCCGTCGGATTAGACATCTCCAAAAACCATCGACGCCGCTTCACATGCCGGCAGAAAGACAAATCACCAGCGCCGTTTTCACCAACGACGCCGACGGCATCCAACTCCTGAAACAATGGCTGGACGCCTTGGCCAAAAGCGACGGTGCACATCTGCATGGAAGCCACCGGCAACTATTACGAAGCCGCCGCAGATGCCCCTAGCAACGATTACGCCGTTTACGTCGTCAATCCGCTTAAAATCAAAATGCTACGCCAAAAAGCGCTTCAGCCGCACTAAAACAGACAAACAGGACGCAAAAATCATCGCCGAATACTGCTTCACTCGCCCCAGATGCAGAGCTTGAGCAACGGCACACACCTAGCGCAGACCAATACCGCCTAAAGCGTTTCATGGCACTGCACGGCCAACTCAAACAGCAGATGACAGCCCAGAAAAACCGTCTAAAGGCCGCCAAAGACAAATTTGTCCAAAGCATCCACAAAGAGCAGATTGCCCAGCTTCAAAGGCATATTGACGCAGTAGAGCAGGAATAAACGACGCCGCCGGTGGCGACAGCGGCACCAAAGCCACTACCGACAAACTGCAAAGCATCCCCGGCATCGGCGGCATCACATCCGCCAAACTCGCCTACTACCTAACCGCCCTAAAATTTAAAGGCGCAAAGCAGTTTGCCGCCTTTGCCGGACTAGTGCCGCAAAAGAAAGAATCCGGCACAAGCGTCAAAGGCAAAGAGCAGATGACAAACTACGGCAACAGACAACTGCGCGGCGCCCTTTTTATGCCCGCCATGGTCGCCTACCGTAACGGCTATTTCCCAGAGCTGATAAAACGGTTAACCAAGAAGAAAAAGCACAAGAAAGTGATCATTGGCGCCATCATGCGCAAGCTGGCTACCATCGCCTACTACGTCCACACCACCGGCAAAGCCCTACGAGCTGCACCGCTATCGGCCGCAAAGCTAGCGGCCAGCAGAAAAGAAAACGGCAGAAAACTGCCGCCTTTTTGCGTCTTCACAAAATGCAAACAAAACATAATCAATAAAAACAGCAAGATACAATTTATTGTGTAAAATTGGGTTTACATCTAAGGTAGCATCTGAAAACCGCCAAACGGTTTTCAGGCTGCTTTTTATGATGGGTGTTTAACGGCCGATCTGCTCGGCTGCGTCGTCCAAGCTGCGGTTGAGACTATCGACCATCGCCGGATAGCCGTCGCCCTGCTGCGGGGTAAGGACGTGGAAGCTCTTGATGCTGCCGTCGGGGCGGCGGGCGGTGCCGCTGATTTCGGTCTGCCCCCGATAGCTGCCCTGAAAGCGGTCGAGATGGATGTCGAGCACGGGGGCATTATCGTTGGCGAGTTTGGCGGGCAGATACAGGGCACCGCCGCTGCGGTTGAGGCGGTTGGCAAAGGCGGCGGCCAGGGTGTCGGCCAGTGGTGCCGCCCACAGATTGCTTTGGGCAAGGTTCAGATGGTGGGCGTCGGTTTGATAAAAGCAGGCTGCCGCTGCCGATGGGTTCGGCCAGACGCACGCGCACGGCGGTGGCGTGGCGGGTGGCGGCACGGTTTTCAGGCAGCCTGAAAGCGCTGTCGGGTAGCTGGTAATACTGCGTCGGCGGGAAAGCTGCTCGCAGGCGGCGCAGCAGGGCAACGGCAAGGGGAGCAGGCGGTTCATCGGCTCTTTCGGGGTGGGGTCTGGGCGCTGCGTTTGAAAATCAGGGCGTTGGGCTGCTCTTTGAGGGTGATTGAGCAGCGGCTGGGCGTCGCGCAGGGTGCGGTCGATGCTGTCCAAGGTTTGCTGGGCGTCCTGATAGAGCGGCGACTCGCGGCGAGATGCGCCGAGGGTTTGGCGCAGCTGCTGCAGGGTGTGCTTGAGCTCGGCCGGCAGCTGCTGGGTGGCGGGCTACCGATCAGGCGGTTGGCGGAATTGAGCGTATTTTCGGCGCTGCCCATCATGCGCTGGGCGTTTTTCAGGGTCTGGCGCAGCTCGCGCAGATTGCCGTTCAGCTCGCCAACGGTTTTTCCCAGCGGCAGATCGTTGAGTTTGGCCAACAGCTTGCCGACCTGATCTTGCAAATCGCCGCCGCTGCGGCTGGCGAGTACCGGATCGCCGGCGTATTCGGCGTGCGGGCGCAGCAGATTGCCGCTCTCTTCGCTCAATTCGATCATTTTGCTACCCAGAATCAGATTGTTGCTGCCGATGGTGGCGGCCAGACCGCGGCCGAGGCAGCCTGAAAAAGCCTGCTGCCAGTATTCGCGGCTTTTGCGGCTCGGCGCCGGCTTCGAGCCGTTCGGGGTCGATGCGGATGCGCACCGGCACCCAGCCGTTTTCCAGCAGTTTCAGGCTGTCGCCGGCGGCAAAATGGGGCACAGCGGCCACGCTGCCGATGCGCAGTCCTTTGTATTCGACGGGCGCGCCGCTTTCCAAACCGCGCACCGAGCCTTGGAAAAACACGGTGTAATAAAGGGTGCGCGGGCTGGGCAGGTTTTCGACTTCGGCGCGGTTGTTGTAGATTTTGAAGTTCTGGCCGCTGGAAACCGACTCGGGTGGAACTGCCGGCGTGGCTGGGCGTGGAAAAAGGAGATGGCGCCGGAGAGCAGGGCGGAGAGCGGCGGCTGTCGATGCTCAAACCGCCGCCGCCGGTTTGCACGCGCAGGCCGCTGTCGAGCCAGAAACGGCTGTCGGTGGAGAGCAGGCTTTCGTTGGGGCTGTGGATGAAGACGGTGTAGCGCACAGTTTGGTCGGCGGGGGCGAAATCGGCGGATCCGACGGTGCCGACGATGTGGTTTTCATACAGCACGGGCCGCTGACATTGACCATTTTGCCGTTTTTGCCGGAAGAAAAGAGCCGCAGGCCGCTTTTGGCCGATGGCAGCTACCGGCGGCAGGTCGGATACGGTGAACTTGCTGGCTTCTTCGTTGCTTTTGCCGGGGGTGAAGGCGATGTAGGAGCCGGAAACCAGCGTGCCCAGACCGGTGATGCCGTTTTGGTCGATGCGCGGTTTGACCACCCAAAACTGCGTGTCTTTGCGCATCAGCGGGGCAACGTCTTTATTCATGCGGGCGGTGATTTCCACGCCGCTTTGGTCGTCGCGCAGGCGGATATTGACCACACGGCCGACTTCTACGTTCAGCACCTTAACGGCAGTGGTATTGACTTCGATGCCTTCGGCGTTGTCCATCAGCAGGGTGATTTCGGGGCCTTTGCTGCGGGCGTTCTGCACTCAGAGCCACACGCCGGTAAGCGCGGCGAACAGGGAATCAGCCACACGGTGGAGCGCAGGGTGCGGCTGTTGCGGATGCGGGCGTCTTCAATCGACGGCGCGGGTTTTGGGGCTGGAGTTTCGGGGGTAGTCATGTTTCAGGCAGCCTGAAAAAAATCAAGGTTCGGAAGAAGGGCGCTCGGCAACGGCATGATCCCACAGCAGGCGCGGGTCGAAAAATAGGCCGAGCACATGGTGAGTATCACCACCAGGCAAAAATACACCGACGCCGGGCCGGGCTGACATGGGCGATCGGCGTGAAAGGCGCTCATCATCATAATGATCACAAACACATCGATCATCGACCAGCGGCCGACTCGTTTGCGGTGATGCGGTACTGCAGCGACATCGCCCACACCGGCATCAGCGGCTTGAAGCGGGCGCAGTAAAGCAGTACCAGCATCGACAGGATTTTTCAGCGTCGGCACCGCGATGCTGGCGCTGAAAAATGATGACGGCAATCAGCTTGTCGCCGTCGTTCCACATAAAAATGATGCCGCCCATACGGTGCTGATTTCGGTTTTGAGCGGGTTGAGGAAAATCATAATCGGCAGCAGGTTGGCCGGCAGGTAAAGAATCGCCGCCGCCAGCAAAAAGCGGCCGACAGCGACAGGCTGCCCGGGCGGCGGTGGTCCGAGTTCGTGCCGCACACGCCGCAAAAAGCCTTCGGAGAGCGGGCGAAAATGCAGACAGCGGGTGCAGCAGACGGTATTTTCGGCAGCCTGAAAGGCTCTCAGCCGGCGGGTGCGGCGGATCTGGCGGTACACCCAATGTTCCGACACCGCCAGCGAAGTGCGCAGCAAGAGCAGCGCCAATACCGGCAGCAGCCAAAACGCGGCGCCGAAATCCACTTTGCGCCACGGTTACGATTTTGATGTAGGCCACCATCACCGAAATAAAAACACGTCCACCATCAGCGCATGGCGCAGGCGGGTAATCAGCCGCGCCGCCCACAGCATGCCCGGCGGCGTTTTGCCCCTGCCACAGCGAAAAATACAGATACAGGCACAGCAGCACAAACAACAGCGGCACGCCGAAAGTAAACACAAACAGCACGCCGCCGAGAAAACCCCAGTCGCCGCCCAGCAGGGTAAACAGCATTTCAGGCAGCCGCAGCGGCGAATACACCCCCGGCATCGCAATCGTTACAAAAGGCAAGCTGTACACCAACAGCAGCACGATCAGCGAGGCCAGCGCGCAGGCCAGCGTCATCATATACGGCCGGCTTTCGATGCGCGCCAGCGGATGGTGGCAGCGCGGGCAGGACGCTTCCTGCCCCTGATACAGCGTCGGCAGCGCCACCCGCAGGCCGCACACCGGGCAGTCCGCCTGATGAGCGGGCAGGGTGGCGTTAGCAGGTAGAGCGCTGCCGTTTGGCGGTGGCGGGGCGGTAGGGCGGCCGGACATGGCGGAAAGAAACGGGAAAAAGGCGCAAAGAGTATAGCGAATCGAGCCGGCGCTCCATAGTGCCCCTGCAGGCAGCCTGAAAAAGCCCCGCGCCTTTTTGCCGCAGGGCAGGCGAAATGTTAGAATCCGGCCGTTTTCAGCGTCCCCAAGCCAATGCCGCCATGACCCTGAACATCATCAACCACCCGCTGGTGCGCCACAAGCCTCGCTGATGCGCGCCGCCGACCGCAGCACCAGCAAATTCCGTACCCCGGCCAAAGAACTCTCGCGGCTGATGGCCTATGAAGCCAGCCGCGATTTTTGCCACCGAGCCTTATCGCTTTGAGGGCTGGTGCGGCGAAATCGAAGGCGAGCGCATCAAAGGCAAAACGATTACCGTGGTGCCGATTCTGCGCGCCGGCTTGGGCATGCTTGACGGTGTGCTCGATCTGATTCCCACCGCCAAAATCAGCGTGGTCGGCCTGCAGCGCGACGAAACCACCCTGCAGCCGGTGCCGTATTTTGAAAAACTGGTCGATAAGATGGATCAACGCCCCGCGCTGATTATCGACCCGATGCTCGCTACCGGCGGCCTGATGGTTGCCACCATCGATCTTCTGAAACAAAAAGGCTGCCGCCACATCAAGGCGCTGGTGCTGGTGGCTGCGCCCGAAGGCGTGCAGGGCGGTGGCTGCCGCCCATCCGGACGTTACCGTTCATACCGCCGCGCTCGACAGCCATCTGAACGAAAAAGGCTACATCATTCCCGGCCTGGGCGATGCCGGCGACAAGATTTTTCGGCACGCGCCAGGTGCCAGGATATTTTGATATTCGGCTTTTTCAGGCTGCCTGAACTCAAAAGCAGCCTGAAAACGCTGCAATCCAATCAGAAAAAGGAAACCTTATGGGATGGCTGTCCAAACTGTTCGGCAGCGACGGCGGCGGCCGCAGCGCCAGCCGGAGAACTTCGAGCAGTGGTTCGAGCAATACGCCGCGCTAGGCTTTGAGCGCCAGCAGCAGTTTGCCGAAGAAACCGCCGATGCCGGCGAAGCCGAAGTCGATTTAGCCGCGGCCGGCTGCGTTTTGCCGACGGCAGCGAATACGGCGTGCAGCTGATCGGCAGTCTGGCGCACACGTCCGACACCTGGCTGTGGGCTGGGCAAACCAAACCGTCGGCAGCGACAGCCCCTTTGTGCAGCAGTCGGCACGGCTGCGCCAGCTGGGCGAAAATTCGTGCTGCCGTTTTTCTGCATGGACAAAAACCCCTGCCAGCGGCGACCAGATGCACCGTCTCGGCCTGTTTGCCGTCGGCATGTTCGGCGCGCTGGGTTATTACCCGCTTAATCTGGGCGACTTCACCCTGCTGCTGAACGTCGGCTGACAACCAAGACCCCGGCGCCCATCCCAATCCCGCCATCGAGCAAAAACGGCTCGTTTCGGTATTTTTCCAGCTGATCGTCGCCTCATCCGGTTTACGACCAGCTTCACGCGCTCGAATGCTATCTGCGCGCCAAAGACTGACCAAACCGCCGTGCGCGCCGATGCCGCCGGCAGTCTGCTTGAAGCGCAGCAGGGCAGCTCTGAAACTTTTCCGCCGCCTTCGACAGCGCCCGCCGCCTGATCCAACTCACCGCCTCAGCACATGGAACCCGCCATGAACTTTCAAGAAAACCTCGCCCAAATGCCCGATATTTCCCGCCTTTCCGGCTTGAAGTGTTGGATGAAAACGGCCACACCATCCACCACATTCCCGCCGTCGAAGGCAAACTCGGCAGCCTGAAACTCTACAACGCCCTCTCCGAGCGCTTTTCAGGCTGCCTGAACGCCAAAGCCGCCGCGCAGGGGCTGGCCTGGTTTGCCGAGCATGTCGCCGATGCCGAGCAGCATCCCGGCAAGCATCCGAATATCGATCTGCTGTTTAGTGCGCGACGAGAACCTGAAACTCACGCTCAAACCGCCGCCGCTGCTGGCTATTTGAATAGTGCAGGCAGCCTGAAAACCCCGCCGCCCCTTTTATCTCCCCGAAAGCCGATTATGGACATCCTGTTTATCGCCGACCCGATGGCCGGTTTCCAAACCCATAAAGACACCACCCTACGCCATGATGCGCGAAGTCGCCCGCTGCGCCACCGCCTCGTTCCGACACCCCTGAGCGGTGCGCTGTCGGTGAAAAACGGGCAGGTGGTGGCGCAGGCGGCCGAATTTGAATTTGTCGGCGCCCGCCACGATCACGACCACGAGTGGTTTCAGGCCGCCCCGCCGCCGAAACCGCGCTGACCGCCTTTGGCACCGTGATTATGCGCACCGACCCGCCTTCGACATGCAGTACCTTTACGCCACCCAGCTTTTGACGCTGGCCGAAAGCCACGGCGCCAAAGTGTTCAACAGCGGGCAGGCGATGCGCGATTTTCAACGAAAAACTCGCCATTCTCAACTTCCCCAGTTCACCGCGCCCACACTGGTTTCCACCCGCGCCGCCGACATCCGCGCCTTTTGCACCAGCACGGCGACATCATCGTCAAGCCGCTCGACGGCATGGGCGGCATGGGTATTTTCAGGCTGCGCGAAGGCGACCCCAACACCGGCAGCGTGCTGGAAATGCTGATGCAGCTGGAAAGCCGCACCATTATGGCGCAGCGCTACATTCCCGAAATCGTGCACGGCGACAAGCGCATTCTGGTAATCGACGGCAAAGTCGTCCCTTCGCCTCGCCCGCATCCCGCAGCAGGGCGAAACGCGCGGCAACCTCGCCGCTGGCGGCCGCGGCGTAGCGCAGGAGCTCTCCGAACGCGACCGCGAAATCGCCGAAAGCCTCGCCCCCGAACTCAAACGGCGCGGCATCATGCTCGCCGGCCTTGATGTAATCGGCGCGTGCCTGACCGAAGTCAACGTAACCAGCCCCACCGGCTTTCAGGAAATCGCCAAGCAAAAAGGCTACGACGTCGCCGCGCAGTTTATCCAAGCCATCGAGCAGGCTGCCCTGAAAGCCCGTCCAACACACACGCCCACGCCTATGAAAACCCTATCTCGACCCTGATGCGCCACGTCCTCGAACACGGCACCGACAAATCCCGACCGCACCGGCACCGGCACCCGCCTCGGTGTTCGGCTACCAGATGCGCTTTTAACCTGCAAGACGGCTTCCCCGCTTCTCACCACCAAAAACCGCACCTGCGCTCTATCATCCACGAGCTGTTGTGGTTTCTGCGCGGCGACACCAACATCCAATACCTGCGCGACAACAATGTAACCATCTGGGACGAATGGGCTGACGAAAACGGCGATCTCGGCCCCGTTTACGGCTACCAGTGGCGCAGCTGGCCGACGCCCGATGGCGGCAGCATCGACCAAATCGCCAATCTGATCGAGCAAATCAAACGCAACCCCGACAGCCGTCGCTCTGATTGTTTCCGCCTGGAATCCCGCGCTGGTCGATGAAATGCGCTGCCGCCCCTGCCACGCCATGTTTCAGTTTTTACGTTGCCGCCGGCAAAACTCTCCTGCCAGCTCTACCAGCGCAGCGCCGACATCTTTCTCGGCGTGCCGTTTAACATCGCCAGCTATGCCCCTGCTCACCATGATGCTCGCCCAAGTCTGCGGCCTGCAGGCGGGCGAGTTTGTCCACACCCTTGGCGATGCCCATCTCTACAGCAACCACTTTCGAGCAGGCCAAACCGCAGCTCACCCGCGAACCGCGCCCGCCGCCGACCATGACCCTGAATCCGGCGGTGGACAATCTGTCTCGACTTCAAATACGAAGACTTTTGAATTAGCGGCTACGACCCGCATCCGCACATTAAAAGCGCTGCCGTTGCCGTCGATAAAGGCAGCCTGAAAAACCGTTTTCCCGCTTTCAGGTTGCCTTGAAACCATCCGGCAGCGCAGCAAGCAGCCCGAAAACTTAACAGGGCTTTCAGGCTGCTTTTGCCGTGGCGCGGATGGCGGCGCAGACGCTTTCAGGCTGCCCAGAACACAATGCCGGCAGCCTGAAAACTTTATTCGATATTGAGCCGCCTGAGCCGGTAGCGCATCGAGCGGAAGCTGATGCCGAGCATCTTTGCCGCCTGGGTGCGGTTGTTTTGGCTGATTTTGAGCGCGTATTCGAGAATCTGCTGCTCGATGCTGTCGAGATAGTCCTGAATCTGCGTCGAACCCAAACGGAAACCCGGCAGGCCGTCGATAATCTGGTGTTCGCTGGCGGCGTGCTCGTCGCCGTGGCTGCTGGCGGGTTCGGCTTTTAGCCAGCAGCGGGTCGGCATTGAGCTGTAAATCGTCCACTTCGATGGTGTTGCCGGCGGCCAGGGCGACGGCGCGCTCGGGCGATGTTTTTCCAGCCTCGCGGAAGTTGCCCGGATAGCTGTATTGCAGCAGCGCTTTGCGGGCGGCGGGGCTGATGCTGACGCCGCTGCCGTGGTGGCGCTGCAGCAGGCGGTCGATCAGGCCTTCCAGGTCTTCGCGCATGTCGCGCAGGGCGGGCATATTGAGGGTAACGACGTTCAGGCGGTAGAACAAGTCTTGGCGGAACTGGCCGGATTCGACGAGCGCGGCAAGGTTTTTGTGGGTGGCGGAAACGGATGCGCACGTCCACTTGCACTTCCTGCGCATCGCCGATGCGGCGCACGGCTTTTTCCTGAATGGCGCGCAAGAGTTTGACCCTGCATCGCCAGCGGCAGGTCGGCCACTTCGTCGAGAACAGCGTGCCGCCGTGGGCGTGCTGAAGAAGCTCTATAGCGGTCTTGGTCGGCGCCGGTGAAGCTGCCTTTTTGCAGCCGAAAACTCGCTTTCCATCAGGTTTTCGGGGATGGCGCCGCAGTTGACGGCAATAAAGGGCCGTCGCGGCGGTCGGACACTCGTGGATGCTGCGGGCAGCCTGCTCTTTACCGGAACCGGATTCGCCGGAAATGTACACCGGCACGTTGGCACCGGCGAGCTTTGCGGATCAGCTGGCGCACCTGCTCGATCTGCGGCGAGGAGCCGAGCAGGCGGGGCAGATCGCCGCTGCCGCCGCCAGCATCGGCGGTCGGTTTGCTGCTGCGCACGGTGCGCGGTTTGGCCGGCTGGACAGTCTCTTCAACAGCGGCGGGCACTTCGCTTTGGACTTCGCGCTCTTTCAGGCTGCCTGTGTCTGCGGCTGCGGTTTCGGGTTTGGCCGAGCCTTCGTCTTGAACTTTGATTGCCGACTTCACCAGCGCGCAGCTGGCGAGGGTAATGGGCTTTTGCTGGTAGTCGAAAGCACCGATTTTTCAGCGCCTCGCACCGCCTGGTCGGCATTGCCGAACGCGGTGATAACGGCCACCGGCACATCCAGCCTTTTTCGTTGATGTATCTCGACCACTTCGAGGCCGGAGCCGTCGGGCATACGCATATCGGTGAGTACCAGCGAGTATTTGCTTTGGTCGAGTTTTTTGCGCGCGGCATTCACGCCCTCGGCAGTCTCGACGGAGAGCCCCATCTTCATCAGGGTCATTTCCATCAAATCGCGGATATCGGCTTTCCGTCCACCACCAATCACGGGGCGGTTCAGGCTGTTTTTGCTCATATTTTCACCAGTAGGATCAATTGCAGATTTTGGCGCGCGGCAGATAGCTCAGATCACCCTTATTGGCATGCGCCAGTTCGCGGCGACGTACAGCCCGAGTCCGGTACCTGCGCCTGGTTGGTTTGGAAAGGCTCGCGGGGCAGCATTTCAACGGCCACGCCCGCCGTCGTCCCATACGCGCAGGGATATGTGGCGCTCGTCTTGGTAGCCGACGCTGATAACCACGCCTTTGCCTTTGTTGCTGTGGCGCCAGGCATTGTTGCAAAGGTTCCATAAAATCTGTTGCAAATGCATGGCATCGAAGGCGACTTCGACTTTTTCCGGCGGCATGTCGGTGGTCAGGCAGCCGTTGAGCACTTCGGGCGCGCCAGCAGGAATTCCTGCACAAACTGGCCGACAAAGGGAATCAGGCGGATGCTTTCGGTGCGGATGCGGTCGCGTTTGTTGAGCGAGGAGACTTCCTCAATCATTTTGTCGATGCGGGCGGTGTTGTTTTCGATAATGCCGGTGAGTTTTTCGCTTAAGGGATCGCCCTCGGTCGATTCGCAGCAGGCTGCTCTGCCTGGCGGATGGCGGAGAGCGGGTTGCGGATTTCGTGGGCAAGGTTGGCGGTGAGCATGCCCAGCGAAGTGAGTTTGACGTTCTGCGCCTCAGCCTGGCGGTCGCGGTCGGAGCGAATAAACAGAATCAGCAGCTCGGTGTTTTTCTGCACGATCGGCACCGCGCGCACGTGCATCAGCAGCCCTTCCAGTGCGGCGGTTACTTCAAAGCCGGCCTTGCCCGAACCGATCCACTGGTGCACCAGCTCGCCGGCAAAGGGCACTTTGCCGCCGACCACCAGATTGGGAAAATATTTCAGCGCCTGGCGGTTGCACGACCACAGCTTGCTGTCGGCATCCAATACCAGCGCCGCTTCCTGCACGCGGTTGAAAACGATTTGGTTGAGCGCGCGCAGCCGCTCGTAGGCGCGGCGGTGCTGGAGCACCGAATCGCCGGCATTGCTCAGATAGCTGGCGGAAAACGAAGTCATATAGGGCACGGCGTAGCAGGCGGCGATCAGCAGAATCTGGCCGGCCACCACCGGCAGGTTGTTGCGCATGATGTCGGCGCTCATCGGCCACAGCGAAAAAGCGGTGTTGCACGCCACCAGCAGCGCGGCATAGGTGCCGTAGAGAAAGGGATAGCGGCCGTAGCTGAGCAGGCAGGCAGCGGCAAGAAAGGGCAGCATCAGGATGCCGAAGCCGGAGCTGACGCCGCCGGAGAGAAAGCTCAAAGCGCCATCATGGTGATGTCCACTACCGAGCTGGCGTTGGGCAGATTAGTGCCCTGGTGCTGCCAGCCCGGATAGGCGATGCTGACCATAATCACAAAGCCGTAGGCAATGCACCATACCGGACAGCCAATACTGGTTGCGCAACAGCGGCACATAATGCACCGATTTCATGCGTACCAGCATGGTGGAGAAAATCAGCAGCGAAAACAGAATAGCGATGTCGGGCGATATTGAGCAGGACGATAACCCGCTTTGCTGTAGTCGTACCATTCCCTGCCAGTTCGGCTGTTTGGCCAGTTCGATTTTAATGCCCATCCTTATGCCTCTCCGTTTTCAGGCTGCCCTGCGCCGCGGATGCCTTTCAGGCTGCCTGAAAGATCTAAAAGCCTGCCTTTGCGGCCGCGTTTGCCGTCGATGTCGGCCACGCGCAGGCGCTCAGGGCTGGCTACCGCCGCGTTTGCCGGCGATTTCGGCGGTGTATTCGGCGGCGTCGGTGATTTCGGTGAGCGCGAGCGATCGCCTTCGGGCCAGCGACATCAATTGCAGGTCGCGGCCTTTGGCCATGATTTTCATCTCGGCCAGCGGGAAAGCCAGCAGGCGTTTGCCGGCGCTGGCGGCGATCACGCGGCAGTCGGGGTTGATCAGGGCGGACTGGTACACGCGCACCGGCATCAGCACCTGCTCGCCCTTGTCGAGCGTCATCAGCACCTTGCTCCGCTTTACGCGCGAAGCCGCCTTCGAGCTTTGGCGATAAAGCCGTAGCCGCCGGAATTGGCCAGCAGATAGTGGTTTTCAGGCTGCCCGGCCAAAATACACAGCACGCGGGCGCCGGCCTGCAGTCTCGATTAGCGACGCCAGCGCAGCACGTCGCCGGCGCCCGCCGGGGATGGCGGCGGCATCGACGGTATAGCTGCGCCCGAGCGTCAGGTCGAGTACAACTGCGGCTGCACGCTGCGGCTCTCCAGCACCTGCCGCAGCGCGTCGCCCTTTAAACGCGCGGTCTGCGCCAAATCCAGCCCGTGGTCGGCGCGGCTGCGCATCCAGCCTTTTTGCGACAGAACCAGGGTAACCGGCCCGTCGGCAGTGGTTTGCAAGCGCGGCGCGTTCGGCAGCCTCGAACCAGCGCGTGCGCCTTTCGTCGCCAAACTGCTTTGGCGTCGGCCTGCATCTCTTTGACCATCAGTTTTTCTTTTCGCTCGTCGGCGAGCAGGTTTTCAGGCTGCCTGCTCTTCGCGCAAGTCGTTCAACTCTTTTTCCAGCTTGAAGCCCTGAGACGGGCGAGCTGGCGCAGGCGGATTTCCAAAAATGTCTTCGGCCTGCGTCGTCGCTCAAACCGAAAGCCGCCATCAGATCGGGCTTGGGCTCGTCCGACCTGCGGATCACGCGCGATTACTTCGTCGATATGCAGGAAAACAATCATCCGCCCTTCAAGGATGTGGATGCGTTTTCCACCTGCGCCAGGCGGTGCGCCAAACGGCGGGTCAGGGTGGCGACGCGGTAGTCCAGCCATTCCTGCAAAATGGTTTTCAGGTTTTTCTGCGCGGGGCGCTTGTCGTTGCCCATCATCACCAGATTCACCGGCACATTGCCTTCCAGGCCGGTTTGCGCCATCAGCGTATTGACGAAATTTTCCGGCTCGATGCGGCTGGATTTGGGCTCGAACACCAAACGCACCGGATGTTCGCCGTCCGATTCGTCGCGCACGCGCTCGATTAAATCCAGCATCAGCTTTTTGGTATTGAGCTGATCTTGGTTGAGCTGCTTTTTGCCCGCCTTGTGCTTGGGATTGGTCTGCTTCGATTTCCGCCAGAATCTTTGGCGGCGTTGGTGTTGGGCGGCAGCTCGCTCACAATCACGCGCCACTGGCCGCGCGCCAGCTTTTCCACTTCGTAACGCGCCCGCACCCGCACGCCGCCCTTGCCGGTTTCGTAGAGCGAGAGCAAATCCTTGTGCGGCGTGATGATGTGGCCGCCACCGGCGAAATCGGGCGCGGGGATGTATTCCATCAGATCCGCCGTTTGCAGATAAGGCTTTTTCAACAGCGCAATCGCGGCTTGGGTTACTTCGCCCAGATTGTGCGGCGGGATTTCAGTCGCCATGCCCACCGCAATGCCCGACGCGCCGTTGAGCAGCACCATCGGTAGCCGCGCGGGCAGGGAAACCGGCTCTTCAAAAGCACCGTCGTAATTGGGCACAAAACCACCGTGCCCTGGTGCAGCCTCGGACAACAGCAACTCGGCAATCGGCGTCAGCCGCGCTTCGGTGTAGCGCATCGCCGCCGGGCCGTCGCCGTCGCGCGAGCCGAAGTTGCCGATGCCGTCGATCAGCGGATAGCGCAGGGTAAAGTCCTGCGCCATGCGCACCATCGCTTCATAGGCCGAACTGTCGCCGCGGATGGTATTTGCCGAGAATCTCGCCGACCACGCGCGCCGACTTCACCGGCTTGGCATTGGCCGCCAGGCCCATCTCTTTCATCGCAAACAGAATCCGCCGCATGCCGAAGCTTTTTGGCCGTCGCCCACCGTCGGGCAGCGCCCGCCCCTTGACCACGCTCATCGCGTATTCCGAGATAGGCGCGCTCGGCATATTAGGAGAATCAGGCTAGTCGCCTTCCCGGCGGCAGCGGGATGGTGTCGGTCATGGCGGATATCCGTGGCAAAACCGCAAAGGCGGCATTTTAACATATCGGCGCAGGCAGCCTGAAACCGCAGCAGCAGCTCAGGCTGCCTGATCGCTAGATCGCAAAAGCAGCCTGAAAAGCGGGATTCTGCGTTTTTCAGGCTGCTTTTGTGGCATGGCTGCTTTGCTGCTCTACCATAATGATCGCTCTTTCCCTCACCGCCGCCTATTACACTCATCAGAGCAGGTTTTTGGCAGTCGACGTCGATACTTTCCTGTTCATTGGGAGCGCAGATGATCGACGGCTGAAAAGCAGCTGTTGATCTGTGCCAGTTCCTGTTTGCTCCCTGCCGGCGCGGCAGATGTCGCGTCGATTTTCTGCCGCATGATATCCCGCCATTGCTGCGGGGAGCGTGCGGTATCGGCTGCTCGGCAGCATGCGGAAAGGCGGTCGCAGTACGTCGTCTTTTTAGTCTCGATGCGGTAGATTTCCGCCGTCGCTGTGCGGGACGGCAGCTGCTTGTTTGTTCTGGCGGTAAACGACGCCACGACGGTGCGGACGCCATCGGCTCTGATGTTGCGGCGTTTCTTTTCTGCCAAAAGCCGCGCGCAGCGGCCTTTGGGGCAGAGTGATGCTTACGGTGCAGGCGCCATCCGGGCAGGCATAGCGGCCGCGCAGTCGATGCCGGTTGATTTCGCGCGATCTCCGTTTATTTTCAGGCAGAACTCGTAGTTTGCACTTGCGCGGAAATCATATCGTGCAAATCCTGCCGGGTGTAGTGGCCGCAAATGCGCAGGGCGTAAACGGTAGTCAGCAACACGTCAAACACCAGAAACCGCCCCTGCTGCCTGACGTCCTTTATCTCAAGCGTGCGCCGTTGCCGATGGCTTTTTAATCGGCAGGTTTTGACGCAGGGTTATGATTTCGTGCTGAAATCTTGAAGAACGCCTGATCGCCGATGTCTCCGGCAAGGCAGCCTGAAAACGCTGCTGCTGCGATGCGCGGCTGCTCGTTGTTTGGCTTGGCAGACATGGTTTTTCCTTATTTTGGGTATCGATGGTTTTCAGGCCGCCTTTACGCTTGCAAGGCAGCCTGAAAACGTTTGGGGCTTTTACGGTTTAACCCACTTTATCCTCGGCTGTGCACCCGCGTCCACGTCCAAGAGTTTCAGTTTGCCCCTGGCGGTGGCGGCGGAGAGAATCATGCCTCGGATACGCCGAATTTGGCCATTTTTGCGCGGGGCGAAGTTGGCGACGGCGATGACCATGCGGCCGTTGAGTTCGCTGGGATTCGGGTAGCTGGCGGCGATGCCGGAGAAGATAACGCGTTTTTTTCAAAGCCGAAATCCAGGTCGAATTTCAAAAGCTTGGTGCTGTCTTCTACAGCTTCGCAGTTGATGACTTTGGCCACGCGCATGTCGATTTTCATAAAGTCGTCAAACGATGCCTGTTCGGCGACTTTTTCGTATTTGCCTCGGTTTGCGGCGCGGCGGCAGCCCTGAATGCTTTGTTTGTTGGCTTCGATTAAGTTGTCCACTTGGGTTTGCTCCACTCGTTGCATTAAATGTTCGTATTTGTTGATGGCATGGCCTGCGGGCAGGGTTTGCGCGGCCGCGTTCCACGAAAGCGCGGGGAGATTCAGGAAGGCGGCGGCCTGCTCGGCGACGCGCGGCAACACGGGCGCGAGATACACGCTCAATACGGCAAAGGCGTTAATCAGCTCGCTGCATACTTGGTGCAGGCGCGCTTCTTGGCCTGCCTGCTTGGCGAGTTCCCACGGTTTGTTGGCGTCGGTGTATTCGTTTACCGCGTCGGCCAGCGCCATGATGTCGCGCAGGGCGTGGGCGTATTCGCGGCTTTCATAGGCTTCGGCAACGGATTCGCTCTCGGCGGCGAGTTTGGCCAGCAGTGCGCTGCCCGATACGTCTTTCAGACGGCCTTCAAAGCGTTTGGCGATGAAACCGGATGCGCGGGCGGCGATGTTGACGTATTTGCCGACCAAATCGCTGTTCACGCGCGAGATGAAGTCCTGCAGGTTTAAGTCGATGTCTTCGATTTTGCTGTTGAGCTTGGCGGCGATGTAGTAGCGCATCCATTCGGGGTTAAGATTTTGTTCCAAATAGGATTTGGCGGTGATAAACGTGCCGCGTGATTTGGACATTTTTTGGCCGTCCACGGTTAAAAGCCGTGGGCGAATACGCCGGTGGGGGCGCGGTGGCCGGAGAAATGCAGCATCGCCGGCCAGAACAGCGCGTGGAAATACAGGATGTCTTTGCCGATAAAGTGGTACATCTCGGTGTCGGAATCGGCGCGGAAGTAGTTGTCAAACTCGATGCCGATGCGGCTGCACAGGTTTTTAAACGAGGCCATATAGCCCACGGGCGCGTCGAGCCACACTATAGAAAATATTTTGCCCGGTGCGCGGGGATTTTCAAATCCGAAATAGGGCGCGTCGCGCGAGATGTCCCAGTCGGAAAGCGCGGTTTCGCCGTCTTTGCCCAGCCACTCGTTCATTTTGTTTAAGGCTTCAGGCTGCAAAATGCGGCTGCACGCGGCCGTCTGAAAGGGTAGTGCTGCCCGAAGTCCACTGTTTCAAATAATCGGCGCACCTCGCCGAGTTTGAAGAAAAAGTGTTCGGATTTCTTTTGAGTACGGGCGTGGCGCCCGATACGGCGGAGTAGGGTCTTGATGAGTTCGGTGGGGAATAGGTGGTTCCGCACACTTCGCAGTTGTCGCCGTATTGGTCGGCGGCGTGGCATTTGGGGCATTCGCCTTTGACGAAGCGGTCGGGCAGGAACATTTGTTTTTCGGGGTCGAAAAGCTGCTCGATGGTGCGGCTTTCGATTTTGCCGTTTGCTTTCAGGGCAAGATAGATTTTTTCGGAAAATTCTTTGTTTTCAGGAGAATGGGTGGAGTAGTAATTGTCGTAGCCGATGAGAAAAACCGGTAAAGTCGGCCAGATGCTCTTCGCGCACGCGCGCAATCATGTCTTCAGGCTGCACGCCTAGTTTTTGCGCCGCCAGCATTACCGGCGTGCCGTGGTGTCGTCGGCGCAGCAGTAGCGGCAGTCGGGTCGCGCAGCTTTTTGGAAAGCGCACCCAGATGTCGGTTTGGATGTGCTCGACCATGTGGCCGAGGTGGATGCTGCCGTTGGCATAGGGCAGCGCGGAGGTAACGAGGATTTTGCGTGGGGAAGTCATGGGATACGGTCCGAAAACCGGCGCGGCGCGGCCGGAAAAAGGCGGCATTATGCCAGCAGGTTTTTCAGGCTGCCTTGGCAGGGGCAAAGCAGCCTCGAAAGCCAAAAGCAGCCTGAAAACGCTTGGGCGCTTTCAGGCTGCCGCCGCCGGTGCGCGGAAAACGCCGATCCGGCCGCCGCACTTCCTGCGCCAGCCGGATTACCTGCTCGGGCATCAGTTTGTTCAGGCAGTCGGCGGCCGAGCGGGCATTCGCGCTGGAAGCAGGGGCTGCAGTCCAGATTCAGGGTGGCGATGCGGGCGATATCGCTCAGGCGCGGTGTGCTCGGGGCCGCTCGAGCCGCCACCGCCACCAGCGGCTGCCGGCGGCGGCGGCCACATGCATCAGACCGCTGTCGTTGCAGACAAACGATATGGGCGCAGGAGAGCAGGTCGATGGCTTCGCCCAGCGTGGTCCGGCCGCACAGATTATGGTGCGCGCGCCGCTAAGCTGGCGGATTTCTTCGGCAACGGCATGGTCTTTCTGCGAGCCAAACAGCCACTACCGCGCGGCCTTCGGCGGCGTGAATGGCGGGCGGCGGCGGCAAAATGCGCGCCGGCCAGCGTTTGGCGGCCGTGGCTCGGCGCCCGGGCAGAAGAGTCACCGGCGCGGCGGCAGCATCCAAACCGTGTTTGGCCAGCGCCGCCGCGCGATGCGGATCGAACCGCCGGCAGCGGGCGCGAAGAGATGCCGTTGAAATCGGCCTGCGTCGGCAGAGCGCCAGCGCGGTGTAACGGTCCACCATCGCGGCAGCGCGGCTTTTGTCGAGCTTGCGGATGTCGTTGAGCAGCAGATAGCGGCCTCGCCAACATAACCGGTAGCGTCTTTGATGCCGGTGGCAAAGGCGATCAGACCGGCTTTGAGCGAACTGGGCAGCACGATCACGCGGTCATAGTCGCGGCGGCCGAGCCTGCGGCCGGTGCGCCAGCGCTCGCGCAGCCGCAATGCGCCGTGGCCGAAAGCGGCTGTCGAGCACGGCGGCTACTTCCGGCATGCGCTCGAATACGCTCCGCGACCACTTTGGGCGCAAATACGTCGATGCGGCAGCCGGGCGAGAGTTCGTGCAGGCGGCGGTAGAGCGGTTGGGTCATCACGCAGTCGCCAATCCACGACGGGGAAAATAATCAGGATGTGTTCGGACATGGTTTTGCGAGCGGGTATTTTCAGGCTGCCGTTGTCGATTGGCGGCGATAGCGCTGAAGTTTTCTGGCGATGGGTTTGTGGCGGCGGTTTCGGCGCGGGGCGCACTCTGACGGCAATGCGAGCCTGAAACGGCGGAGCGCGCCGGCGATGGTTTCAGGCCGCCTGAATGCGGGTTCGGCCTTGTGTGTGCTCAGGCCGCCTGAAAGACAGCCCCAAGAATTGCTTTGCGCTTAACGCGGCCGGAGAGCCCGGGGCGGCGATGCGCCCGCGGCAGCCGCCGACTTCGCCATCGGCGGTGCAGCGCAGATCGGCGGCCATCAGCGGCTGTGTACCGCTATCGGCGCGCAGCCCGTTCAGGCTCGCGACCAGCAGGGTCAGGCGCAGATTGGGTGTGCGCTTTGGCGGCAGCTGCGGATGGTGGTGGGAAACCGGGGGCGCGGTGGGGGCGGTCCCGCACGCGATCCACAGTTGGGCGGCGTGCAGCGGCTTGCTCGGCGCTGCCGTGCCCGGAGGCGAGATGCCGCGGCCGGCGGTCATATCGCCGACCCGCTGCGACAGTACGGTTTGTCGCGCCGGTGCGCGCGTGGTGGCGGATTTTCGCCGTCCAAGAGCCAGGTGAAGGTCTGCAGGCCGATGCGGATGCGCTTCCACCTGCATGCCGGTGCCGGCGGGGGCTGAGATGGTCGAGCAGACCAGGCGCCCACCAGCCGCTGTCGGCGCGAGGGTGAGGGCGCGGCTGACGGGGCCGTCGGGCAGGCGGATGCGGTGCAGGTCGATGACGGCGGTGGCTCGCGGGTTGCGGTGTTCGCGGGTGTTATCGGTGCTCAGGTTGCCGCCGGCGTTTCGCTGCCAAACAGGCTGCGCCACAGGCGGACGGCGGCGTAATCGGCAGCGCGGCGGCGGTCGGCTGCTGGTCGTGCAGGCTGCGTGCGGTGCTGCAGGCGGAAGCGGCGGTAGGCGGTTACGGCGGCGGCGGCCTGCTGCGGGCGGTAGGCCAGCCGGCGGCGGGCGGCTCATTTCGAGCAGGGCGATGCTGCCGTAGTTTTCCAAAAAGCTCGGATGGCGGCGGCTGTGGGCGAGTATCAGATACTCGCACACAGAATTCGATCGTCAGCCCACGCCGCCGGCGGCGCATTTGACGTTTTCAGGCTGCGGCGGATGCGATGCGGCGATTTTTCGCCCGCATGGCGGCGAGCGTCTTCCCGCAGCGCGGCGGTGTCGCGCCCGCCGGCGAGAATGCTGCGGCGGATGCGCTCGAGCGCCGCCGATGGCGCGGTCCGTCGCACACGAAGCGGGCGCGCGCTCAAGGCCCGGTGTTCCCCACGTCCACGCCTTCGCGCTGGTATTCAAAGGCCGCCAGGCTGTGCACCAGAAAGCCGGCGTCGCCGCTGGGGCGCAGGCGCAGGTCGATGTCGTACAGCGTGCCGGCGCCGGCGCCGCCGGAAAGTCCGGTGCCCAGACGGCGGGCGAGTTTGGCGGTAGGTGTCGGCGGCATCGGGATGCTCGTCTTCGTAAAAGATAGACCAGATCCAAATCCGACGAATAACCCAGTCTTGCCGCCGAGCTGCCGTAGCCGATTACGGCAAACTGCGGCTCGGGCGCGGCTTGGCGATGTGCGCCACGCGCGCGCAGGGCTTGGGCGCAAGCACCAGATCGGCCAGCCGCGACAATCTCGTCGCTCAGGCTCCGACGCTCCAGCGGCCGGCCAGATCCCGCACCGCCAGCCGGAAAATCTGCGCGTGTTGAAAATGGCGCAGCGCGTCCATCGCCGCTTTCGGCTCGCCGCCGCAGGCTGTCGAGTGCGGGCGGGCCAGGGTTCTGCCCAGCGCTCTGCCGTCCAAAAGGCTGCATCAGCTGGCAGACAGCACCGTCGAGCAGGGCGATGGCGCTGCAGATAGTCCGACAGCCAGTCGTTTTGGGCATTGAGTTCGGCCAGCTGTGCCAGCGCCGCCGATGCTGCTGCAAAAAGGCCAGATAAGACGCCGGCGGCTGATGGTTTTGAGAAAACCGGTCAGCTGCGGCAGGGCGGTATCGGGCTGGCTGGCGGCGGCCGCTTCGATGGCGCGCGGCAGCACCGCATCAAACAGGCAGCGCGGCGGCAGAAAGCCGCGTACCAGCTGCCGTGCTTTGAGTTCGGCCAGCGCTTGGGCGGAAGCAGCCTGAAAACCAAGCGCGCCCAGTATCGGCGGGCATTGGCGGCATCGTTGCCGCCACAGGCTGCCGCCGCCGCCGTTTTCCGCGGCATCTGCTGCTGCCGCCGAGCGACGTCGGTCAAACACCGCCGATAGCAAGCGCGCGAAGCGCCCGCGGCAGCCTGAAAAACGCCGGATAGTCGGCAAACCCATGTTTCTGCCAAGAGTTGCGCTTCGTTTTCCGGCAGGTTGCTTGTTGTCGTCCCATTGCAGGCGGTGCTCGCAGCGGCGTACGGTAGGCTTCGAGCAGGCCGCGGGCGGTTTTCGGCGTCGAGTATGCGGTGTTCGGCGAGCTCTAGCGTTTCTGCGTGCCTTTTGAGCTGCAGGGCGCGGCTTCGGCCGCCGCGATCATCTGGAAAAATCTGTGCGGCAAAACTCGATTTTCGCGGATGCCGCCGGCGCTGAGTCTGATGTTGCCGCAGCCTTGTGCGAGACTCTCGGCGCGGATTTGGGCAGGCTGCGCATCGCTTCGTAAGCGCGGTAATCGAGATAGCGGCGGAAGACAAACGGGCGCACCAGCGCGGCGATGCCGTTTTCATGTGGCGTAACCACGCGGGCTGTGCACCAGGCATAGGCCCCACCTGCGCCCCTGGCTGACCAGATACCGCCTCGAGCGCGGTTTTTCGCTGATCACCAGCGCGCCGCTGTCGCCGCCGGGCGAGGCGCTGGTCGGTGCGGAACACAGCCTTCGCCGTCGGTGCATGATCGAGATAGCGACTGCGCCTGGCCGACTTTTGGTGAAAAACTCCTGATCGTCGCGCAGCGGCGCCGTCGGTCTTCGCGACGCGGACAGACGAAAACAGACCGAGACATCGGAGGAAACGTCTGGTCTAAAAGTTGCCGGCTCTGCCATCGCCACCAGCCGCTCAGTCGCCGCCTGCCGTCGTGGTGGCTGATCATGCTGTGTGCCAGGCGCGGCAGCGGCTCGGCAAATTCCA